>Ga0126381_100008928_pt1 | contig 11234 bp, 8 predicted proteins | sample PanSoiMetPlot_28_FD_96465 | JGI IMG/M metagenome (GOLD analysis project Ga0126381, IMG submission 96465) | Tropical forest soil microbial communities from Panama - MetaG Plot_28 | ecosystem: Environmental > Terrestrial > Soil > Tropical forest > Bulk soil | place: Panama | collected 2016-02-17 | reverse complement strand
TCGCCTTCACCACCGCGGTCGCCGAATCCATGGCCGCTGCCGGATACTCCGAAGCCTCGCGCTGGTTCCACTACGGCATGACGTCGAATGACGTGGTCGATACAGCCCAGGCGCTTCAGCTCGTCCAGGCCGCGCAGATCATCGTCGAAGACATCCACACTCTTCGGGCGACCCTCAAACGCCGCGCGTTCGAATTCAAGGACGCAGTGCAGATCGGCCGCACTCACGGCGTCCACGCCGAGCCCATTACCTTCGGTCTCAAACTCGCCATCTGGTACGAAGAAGCCGGACGCGACCTGCGGCGAGTCGAAGCCGCCGCCGAAGACCTTCGTGTCGGCAAGATTTCCGGAGCCGTCGGAACGTTCGCGCATATCGGTCCTGAAGCCGAAGAGCGCATCTGCGCCAAACTCGGCCTCAAACCCGCGCCCGTCGCTTCGCAGGTCATTCAGCGCGACCGCCACGCGTACTTTGTCGCCGCGCTCGCTTCCGCCGCCGCGCTCTGCGAAAAGATCGCGCTCGAAGTCCGCCATCTCCAGCGCACCGAAGTCCGCGAGGCCAGCGAATACTTCGCGCGCGGCCAGAAGGGTTCTTCGGCCATGCCGCACAAGAAGAACCCGATCACGAGCGAACAGATCTGCGGGCTCGCCCGCGTGGTTCGCGCCAACGTTCAGGCCGCCTTTGAGAACATCGCTCTTTGGCACGAGCGCGATATTTCGCACTCCTCCGTCGAGCGCGTGATCCTGCCCGACTCCTGTATCCTCGCCGACTATCTGCTCGACGGAACGAACAAGCTGGTCGACACGATGTTCGTCTATCCCGACCGCATGCGCCGTAACGTCGATCTCACCAAAGGCCTGGTCTTCTCGGGGCAGTTGCTGCTCGACCTCGCCGCCGCCGGCATGCTCCGCGAACAAGCGTATGCGCTCGTGCAGCGCTACGCCATGGAAGCCTGGGATTCGGACGGCGATTTCCGCGCGACCGTCGAAGCCGATCCCGAAATTGCGAAACTCGTGAGCCGTAAAAAGCTAGCCGAGACGTTTTCCGTCGAGCGCCAGTTGAAGCATGTGGATGCAATCTTCCGGCGTGTCTTCGGCGCGGTCGCCTAGAACCGTCGACTCGCCTCGCCCGATCGGAGCCCAGCGGTACCGGAACGCCTTCGACGGCGCGCCGCGAAAAATCGTAAACGACCGGACACCCGCCGCCGCGGCTGCATGCTGTCCCGCCGAATCGTAGCCCACGTAGACATCACTCTGCGAAATCACCGAGGCGAAGCCCGCAAACGATCCCTCCCAGAACCGAACGCCAATCCCCGACGCTTCCGCAGCCGCTGTCACCCGCTGCGCTTCTTCGCCTCCCGCGCCACGGTCCACCCACACGGTCCGGTATCGCTCGCCAATTAACCGCAACACGAGAGCCTCGAAATCTCCGCCGATCCGCTTTGATTCGTTCTCGCCGACTCCAAAACTCACCGCCGCAATAGGTCGTTCATTCTCAACCGCCACGCGCGGAGGCGCAATGTAAGCCTCGCCCTCAACGCCAAAAACGCTCCGAAGCCAGGCGTTCGTCAGGTCGGTAAGATTATCCGTCTCGCTCCCCACTGTCCGGCTGGGGAAATGAAAATAACGCTCCGGCTCGCAAATCTCCACCAATCCCAGTTGCGTAATCCGCGAATCGGGATCGACAATGATGCCGTCCCGCAGCCGCTCTCGCAGATGGCTCGCCCAAGCGATCCGCGCGCTCACAGGCCCCTTCCGCGGATACTCAACCTCGCAATGCTCGCCCCCCAACAACTCCGCCGATTTACGGCCACCGACGAAAACCACCCGAGCCCCCGGATAGCGCTTCTTCATGGCATCCAAAACAACGCTGGTGATCTTGATATCCGCGCCGAGGGTCACGCGAGAAAGCACATAAACAATTTCGGCGTTTTCCGGCGCCCGCGAAGCGCTGGCAACCGGCCGTAATCCCCAGGCCCCCATCAACCGCTCGTATTCCAGGGCCCGCGCCGGATCGAACGAATCCGCCAGCGACTCGATTGCACGAAAGAACTCCCCCGGCCGTCCTTCCCCCAACTGCCGAACCTGCTCCAGGTCCCTGGTCAGGGCTGCCGATCCTGCCAGGGCCTTCCGTAGTTCCGCCGCCCATGCTACAGGTTTTGCTGCGATCCAGACCGCAACGCCCTGGCGAATCTCCAACATCCTGCGATATTCATCGCCGGAATTGTCGTACAGAACCGCGCGGTCAGCAATGCGAACAGCCTCAGGCAGATTTGCCAGACTGCGCATATAGCGGCGGCGGACATCTTCGTCGGACACATCATGCCCGCCTTGCAGAACTCTTTCGTTCACGCGAAGAACGCTGCGCTCTGGTGTGTCCAGGCAGATGTAGACAAGATCGATCCGGAATCCGTTGGCCTTCGCGCTCCGCATTGTTTCGAGTGTCCGCTGGCTGGCGAGCGTCGTCTCGATCGCAAAACTGACGCGGGCGTCGAGGTAGTTCTGAATCCGTCGGACGATTTCGCGGCCGCTGGCGATCACCGCGCGGCGCGGATCCGCCGGGCTCAGCCTGCCCGCGATAGCATCGGGGTCAAGCAGGTTTGCCCGTCCGGCAAAATCCAGTGCGCTGGTAATTGTGCTTTTGCCCGATCCATTCGGTCCGGCTATGACGGTCAGGACCGGCAACTGTCAGGCGGCGCTGCGCGCTAGTTCGCGGATGATCTCGAAGTTCCGCCCTCGCGGAGCGCCGGGAATGAAGCGAATCTCGAATCGGCGCCCGTCCGGCTGCTCCATAATCTCGATCCCAGTCCGATCGTTCCGATAGAACACCGGAACACCCCGGGCCAACGCTTCATCGCGGGCGCGGTCCCAGGCTGCTTCCGCCTGGCGCGTGAATTCGGGGCTGAGGATATCGAGTTTGGCCACCGTGCCGCCTCCCTGTATAGTACCAGGGGCGTTCGCAGTTGCGACACTGCGCAGGGCTTCCCTACTCGAAATACTTCCCGACAATCGGCCGCAGCCTCTCCAGCGTCCTCTCCGGAACCAGCGCCCTATCCGTGATCAGCGCATGCCGGAGCGCCGAGCCGCACTTGCACGACCGCCCCTCCGGAACCGATTTCACCGCGGCCGCCACCACGTTGCAAGCATTCGCCGCATTCTGCGTCAGCACCCGAATGATATCGGTCACTTCCACCGCATCATGTCCCGGATGCCAGCAGTCATAATCCGTCACCATCGCGACGGTCGTGTAACAGATCTCCGCTTCGCGAGCGAGTTTCGCCTCCTGCAGATTCGTCATCCCGATCACGTCCATCCCCCACGACCGGTAAATGTTCGACTCCGCCTTAGTCGAAAACGCCGGACCCTCCATGCACAGATAGGTCCCGCCCCACTTCACGTTCACGCCCGCGGCCCGGCAAGCGCCTTCCACCGTCTCACACAATTCCGGACACACCGGATCGGCAAAGCTCACATGCGCGACCAGCCCATCGCCAAAGAACGTCGAAATCCGCCCGCGCGTCCGATCGAAAAACTGATCCGGAATCACGAAGTCAAGCGGCTTATGCTCTTCCTTAAGCGATCCCACTGCGCTCAAAGAGATAATTCGCTCCACCCCGAGCGCCTTCATTCCATAGATATTCGCCCGGAAATTCAACTCCGAAGGCGAAAGCCGATGCCCCCGCGCATGCCGCGCCAGAAACACCACTTCGCGCCCCTCGAGTTGCCCGACGACATAGTTGTCGGAAGGCGCGCCGAATGGCGTTTCGACATTAACCTCGCGCTGCTGAGTGAAACCGGGCATGTGGTACAAACCACTACCCCCGATGATTCCTATTGATGGCAAGCTCTCATGGTACTGCAGGCGCGTATAATCGCCGCATGCTGGTCTTGCTCGCTCTTACACTGACCACGTTAGCCGTCGCGCAACAAAATATCTCTCTTACCGCTGACGACGGCGGCCAAATCTGCGCGAACCTATACGGTCAAGCCGCCCGAGCCGTAGTCCTCGCCCACGGAGGCAGATTCAACAAAGAAAGCTGGAAAGATCAGGCCAACGCCTTGGTATCCGCCGGCTTCCAAGTCCTGGCGATCGACTTCCGAGGCGTCGGCTGCTCAACCGGTCCCGGCCAAAAGGACTTCGACAACGCCCCCTTCGAGAAAGATGTCCTGGCCGCCGTCCACTACCTGAAAGCCCACGGCGCCAGAACCGTATCCATAGTCGGAGGCAGCTTCGGAGGCGGAGCCGCAGGCGACGCCTCCATCAAATCCGCCCCCGGCGAAATCGATCGCATCGTCTTCCTCGGCGCGGAGCCGAATCTCCCGGCCGACAAACTAAAATCCCGGTCCCTCTTCATCGTCGCCCGCGACGACTCCAACGGCGCTGGCCCGCGCCTCCCCGGCATCCGAGCCCAATACGAAAAGGCCCCGCAACCGAAAGAACTGATCATCCTCGACGGCGACGCCCATGCCCAGTTCCTTTTCCAAACGGACCAGGGCCCGCGCGTCATGCGCGAAATCCTCCGCTTCCTCTCAGCTCCTTAGCGCTTTCTACTGTCGCGGCAAGGCTGCGGAAAGCTTCTCCACGTCTGGTCGCGTGAGGTAAGTACTGTAAGCATAATTGCCCCAAACCCGCCAGAGATTTCTCAGACCTTCCTGGGCCTTGGGGACATATTGCCTGTCGAACTGGGATGCGAGAGCGAAAGCGCGCCATTCCATTTCCGGATATTGCCTGAGCCGCGGCCGCATTTGCGCGAAAAGGCGGAGCGTCGCCGTCGAATCGCCCATTCCGGCCTGGACTTCCAACAATGCAAGTTCCGCCGCCAACAAAGCCGCGACGTTGTTACGTCCGGCTAAGGCGGCGCGCGCGCTCATGCATTTCGCGAGTCCCTCCTTTTCTCTGCCCTGCGCCGCCAATGCTAACCCGCTAACCTCTTCCAACTGGTCCCTAATCAGTGGTAGTCCATCGCTAACATGAGGAAGACCTTCCTCACTAAGCTCCTCCGCTTTACGGTATTGATTCTGGCTGAGAGCCATCGCAGCGCGGCCGCAAATGAGCTGGGTTCTGAGGCCCGAATTGGTCTGCGCCGCGGCGGCGGCGCGCCCGAATGCAGCCTCCGCTTCGGAATAATTACCGAGCCGCCACAGCGTGTTGGCGCTATTGAGACTGGCATGAGCCACATGCTCCGCGTCGGCGGCGAAATCGAGTCTTTTTTTGTACTCTTCGAGGGCCTCGGGATAGCGGTCCAGATCGAAAAACATCGAGCCCAGATCCCCGTGGGCAGCCGAGATTTGCTCTCGGTCCTGGCCGCCCTCCGCCCTCTTCACGAGGCTGCGAAATGAGGTCAAAGCCTCTTCATAGTCGCCTGTATCGCGCTGAGCGCGCGATAAGACCCTCAGACATTGGAGAGCCTCCTTCGCGTAGTGGTTCGCCTGATAGAAAGGCAAAGCCTCCAGCGCCTCGCGCCCCTCGTCCTCGGGCTTCATTTCATCGTGAAGCGTCGCAAGTGAAACAAGGCTGAGCGCAATCAGGTGAGGCGCCTGCAAGTGGCGCGCGAGGTCCAGCGCGTCGCGGTAATACTTTTCTGAAGCCGAAGCGTCGCGGTAATACTTTTCTAAAGTCGGAGCGTCGTGGGAATACTTTGCTGAAGCCGAATGGTCCATCTGGCGCAGGAACACCGTACCCACATCAATCAACCCTCGGACCGCGACAGCATCGAAATCGTGAAGTCGGGCCGTATCCAGAGCTTCGCGCGCATAGCGTTCGGCGGACCCGGCGTCTCCAGCGAGGTATGCATTCTGGCCCAGACGAAGCGTGGCCGAGATCTCTTCCGGAAAATTGCTCTGGCTGCGCGCAATTGTGAGCGACCTCTGGAGAAACGCTGCGCCTTCGCGCAATTTGCCGGCCCTGTTTGCTGCGATTCCGCGCTGGACAATCGCTTCGGTCAGTCCGTCAGGATCACCAATCGACTGGTAAAGGCGTTCGGCCTCGGCAATCTCTTGCCCGCCTTTATCCGGGTTTCCCTGTCGGGCATGGAGAGCGCCGAGCCGGAGCCACGCGGCAGGATTGTGCTGCGCGCCCTGTGCCGCACGCAGGTAACTTCGAACCGCGTCATTCGAGCGGTCAGCATTTTCGTACATGCGCCCCAGATCGACGTCGGCTCGGGCATCGTCATGGTTGAGATGAGTAATCTGTTCGTACTTCGCGGCGGCGGCCGAATACTCCTGCGCGATGGACAGGTCGGCAGCTTCGATCTCCAGCCGGTCGGCTGAAGAGAGCCGGGCCGTATCCCGGCCCCGCGCGAGCGCCATTTCCGACGCTGCCTTTTCGGGCGCGTCAAGCGCAGCCCAGGCCTTCGCCAGCCTGGCGTGGATCTGCGGAGCTTTCGGAACCGTCTGTTCTGCTGCTTCGAGGACTCTGATCGCCGCCAGATAGTTGCCCGCGGATATGTCGTCCCCTCCCTTTTCATAAAGCGCCTGCGCTGCCTGCGGCAGGCGCAGATTGGGATCGCGCAATCCGAGCCATGCCGCTGCCGCTCCGCACAGGCACAGCGCGCCGACCCCCGCCGCAATCGCGTACGCAGGGCGGATGCGCCTTCTCTTTGAACGAGGCGGAGCGGCGGCTGCCTTACCCTCCAGCGCTTCGATAAACGAACCCGCGCTGGAAAACCGGTTCGCGCAATCGGCATCGAGCGCCTGCAGAATTGTCCTCTCCCATGCGGAGCTGAGGCCTGGAACGACCGCGCGCGGCGATGGAACCGACTGATGACAACGCATGATTGCCGCCCCCATCGGAGTCTCGGAAGCAAAAGGCAATGCCGCGGTAACCATCCGGTACGCTGTCATGCCGAGCGCATAAATATCGGAGGAAACCGATGCCTGAACGCCCTTAAAGAGTTCCGGCGCCATGTAATCGACAGTGCCCGCAATAACCGCGCTCGCTTCAGCGGTTTGCCCGGCCGGCGTTCGGAACTGGCGGGCAAGTCCGAAGTCCGTCACCACGGCTCGCAGGCTCTCGCCGTTCGGGACAAGCATCACATTGGAGGGCTTGAAATCCCGATGAACTACGCCGGCCTCGTGAGAGGCGTCAAGAGCGGCGGCCATCTGGCGCAACAGGGGAAGCGCTTCCGTCTCCTTCATTACCCCGTTGCGCCTGAGGTATAGCTCCAAATTCTCTCCGCTCAAAAACTCCATCGTCAGGAAGAGAACCGGGCGGCCGCCCGCGTCCTCATGGCGGGAGAAATCGAAAACGTTGCAGACGTTGGGGTGGTTGATCTTCCGGCACAGAGCGATTTCTCGCTTAAAGCGCGAAATCACAGCTTCATCGGCGCCTATCGCCGGGAGCAGCGTCTTGAGCGCGGTCGTCTCGGCCATCTCCCTCTCGAGATCGAGGTCCCGCGCCTCATAGACTTCGCCCATCCCTCCGCGACCGACGTAACGCAGCACTTTGTATCGGCCTGCAACGATCTGGTCCGTTTCGAAAGCATGTGGAACAGCCGCATCGGGAGCAGAGTCCAGCGGGCCCGTGGCATCCCGCTCGCCGAGAAGCCTGACGACTTCGTCGTAGAGGGACGCGTCTCCTTTACAGGCTCCGCGAAGAAAGTCCGCAACGCGCGAGCGCGGCTGCTCCAGAGCGTCGTTGAATAGGGAGTAAATCTCCGCCCAACGGTCCGGCGTCATAACGGTTGGCGGAAGTTTATCCACGAAGCTGTGAATGCAGCCACGCTCTGGCGGCTTCCCAATCGCGATTGACAGTTCGCTCAGAGGTATTAAGAACCAACCCGATTTCGTCGTGCGACATTCCGCCGAAAAATTTCATCTCAACGACTTTCGCGTGGCGCTCGTTCATCTTCTCGAGTCGCTCGAGCGCTTCATGAATTGCCAGAGTCTCCAGCCCTTTCTTGTCCGCCGCTGTGTCGGCTTCAGCTAGCGTCACGCGCACATCCCCGCCTCCGCGTTTCTGGGCTAATCTTGCGCGAGCGTGGTCCACAAGGACCCGCCGCATGACGTTTGCGGACACTGCCATGAAATGAGCGCGCCCCTGCCAGCCATCGCGCCGCTCACCGGCAAGCCGCAGGAAGGCTTCGTTCACCAGGGCGGTAGCCTGAAGGCTGTGTCCGGAGCGTTCGCGCCGCATGTAGGCTCGCGCGAGGCGCCGGAGTTCCGGATAAACTCGCTCCATCAGGCGCGTCTCGGCTTCGCGATTTCCCTGACCCACCAGGACCAGCAGGTCCGATACCGATTCGGAACCTGCCTGCATTCGACAGAATTGCGGCTCAAATTGCCGGGACGCCCCACCTATGTGTTTAACGGCGTACATTTTGATTTGATTAAGTAGGATAAACCAACTTTTGTGGCGCCGTAGCGTCTTCCGTCTAAATTGTTTCTTAGTTTGCGCTTATTCCTGAATCAACTCCCACAAAACCCCGCCCGTGCTCCCCGGATGCACGAACACATACGTATGCCCCCCGGCCCCCTTTCGGGGCTCCCCCAGCAGCCTGGCGCCCGCCGCCTCCAGCCGCGCCGTCACCGACGCCAGATCCGAAACCCGCATGGCCACATGATGCAGCCCTGGCCCCCGCTTCTCGATAAACTTCGCGATCGTCGAATCCCCATCCGTCGCTTCCAGCAACTCCACCCGCGATTCCCCCGCCGGAAGCATCGCGACATGCGTCTTCTCATGCGCCACGGTTTCGCGCGAAGCCAGCCCCATCCCCAACTGATCGCGATAAAACTTTAGCGCCTCATCAATTGACCGCACCGCGATCCCCAGATGATCGATCTCGAAAACTTCCCCGGCAACTCGCGCCTTTTTCTTACGCAAGAGGAGATCATCCACCACAGCCGGAACACCCGTCCCGTCGATCGCCACCGTGCGCAGCACCGGCGCATCCGTATGCCCCAGCGAAAGCATCGCCCGAACATCCCGCTCCGTCTGCTCCGCCCCTGGCCGATCCGCCTTATTAATCACGAACAGATCGGCGATCTCCATAATCCCGGCCTTGATCGCCTGAACATCGTCACCCATCCCCGGCGTCAGCGTTACCACCGTGACATCGGCTTCGCCAGCGATGCCAATTTCGTCCTGCCCCACCCCCACCGTTTCGATCAGAACGAAATCGAACCCCGCGCCGCGAAACAATCGCGCCAGCGATCGCGTAGTCCGCGCCAGCCCTCCCGACATCCCGCGCGTCGCCATCGACCGAATGAACACGCCTTCGTCGCCGTGATGCCGCGACATCCTCACCCGATCGCCCAGAATCGCGCCGCCTGTCGCGCGGCTGCTCGGGTCCACCGCAACGATCGCGACCGTTTTCCCGCGTTTTCGCAACTCAACAGTAATCGCGTCCGCGAGCGAACTCTTCCCCGCCCCGGGAGGTCCCGTGATGCCGACGATCAGCCCCTCGCCTTCGGGAAGCCCAGCGGGCAGAGGCGCGCCGTTCTCCACCGCGGTTGCAATCCGCGCCAGTTCGCGACTCGTCAAGGAAGGTCCTTCAACAGTTGCCGCGCGATCACCAGCCGCTGAATCTCGCTCGTCCCTTCACCGATCGTGCACAGCTTCACGTCCCGGTAAAACTTCTCCACCGGATAGTCTTTGATGAATCCGTAACCGCCGTGAATCTGCACCGCTTCGTTCGCGATCGCCACCGCCGCCTCGGACGCAAACAACTTCGCCATCGCCGATTCGCGCGTCACCCGCTTCCCCGCATCGAGCATCGTGGCCGCCCGGTAATTCAGCAGCCGAGCCGCGTCGATATTCGTCGCCATGTCCACCAGCTTGTGCTGAATCGCCTGAAACTCGGAAATCGGCCGCCCGAACTGCTTGCGCAATTTCGCATAGTTCAGCGCCGCGTCGTAAGCCCCCTGCGCCATCCCGATCGCGAGCGCCGCAATCGAAACGCGCCCGCCGTCCAGAATCCGCAAGCTGTCGACGAACCCCTCGCCTTCCTTCCCCAGCAACTGCGACTCGGGCAGCCGGCAATTCGAGAAGATCACCTCGCCCGTCGCGCTCGCGCGCAGCCCTAGTTTGTTCTCTTTCTTCCCCGCGCGGAAACCAGGCGTGCCCTTTTCGAAAATGAAGGCCGAAATCCCATGCTGCGCCGCCTTGCGGTCCGTCACCGCCATCCCCACGCACACATCCGCATAATGCGCGTTCGTGGTGAAGGTTTTCGAGCCGTTCACGATCCAGTCATCCCCGTCGCGCACTGCCGTGCTCCGCGTGCCCGCCGCATCCGACCCCGCTTCCGGCTCCGTGAGCGACCAGCATCCGATCCACTCACCCGTCGCGAGTTTCGTCAGATACTTCCGCTTCTGCTCTTCCGATCCCGCCTTATAAATATGGTTCGAGCACAGCGATGTGTGCGCCGCGACGATGATCCCCACCGAACCATCGACCCGCGAAAGTTCCTCCACGATGATCGAGTAATCGACATAGCCTAGTCCCGCCCCGCCGTACTCCTCAGGGAAGATCGACCCCATATACCCGAGCCGTCCCAGCTTTTTTACGACTTCGAGCGGAAACGTCTGCGCTTCGTCCCACTCCATGACGTGCGGCGCGATCTCCGCCGCCGCGAACTCGCGCACCTCGCGGCGCAAATGTTTTTGGTCGGCCGTGTAATCGAAATCCACGTTCCGATTACAACATTCGTTCGCCGTCGAGATACACCGATTCCAGTGAAATTGCGCCGTCATCCATTCGAAACGTGACGACGTCCCCACGCTCGCCCGGAACCAGCCCCTCCATCCGCCCCGCGAGCCTCACGATCTGCGCCGGATTCACCGTCGCCGTCCGCACCGCATCGCGCAGAGTCAGCCCGCCGAGCCGCACGAGATTGGCGATACCCGTGTCCATCCGCAGCGCCGAACCCGCCAGTTTGTCCGTTCCCGCCAGCACCACACGACCGTCTTCCGTCAGGTCCGCGTCCTGCTCACCCAGCCGGTATCGTCCCGGCTTCGCGCCCGCCGGAGCCGAAGCGTCCGTCACCAGCACGGTTCGAGTCACAGTCTTCGCGCGCAGCGCCGTTTTCAAAAACGCCGGACCCAGATGGATTCCGTCCACGATGAAACTCGCGCTCAGCCGGTCATTCGCAAGTTGTTCCCAGATGTAGTTCGGATGCCGCCGCATCACCGCGTGGGCCCCATTGCCGAGATGAGTCGAGAGAGTTGCGCCCGCTTCCACCGCCGCCGCAATCTGCTCTGCGGTCGCGCCGGTATGCCCGACGGACGCCGTTACGCCCGCTC
>Ga0126381_100008927_pt1 | contig 11234 bp, 2 predicted proteins | sample PanSoiMetPlot_28_FD_96465 | JGI IMG/M metagenome (GOLD analysis project Ga0126381, IMG submission 96465) | Tropical forest soil microbial communities from Panama - MetaG Plot_28 | ecosystem: Environmental > Terrestrial > Soil > Tropical forest > Bulk soil | place: Panama | collected 2016-02-17 | reverse complement strand
TTCTGCTGTATCCAGTAGCTTCGGAAGTATGGAGACGGCACCAGCTTTTCGAGATTCAGTACCATGCGAAGTTCGCCCGGGGCGCTGGCGGCCGCAACAGAGTCGGCATACCACGACTCGTCACGCAACGTCCGACCCTGCCCGCCGCCAATCAGGGCAACCGCATTTGCCACGAGGTCTTCCCGGGTTCCAAGCACAACCCAATCGCCGATCGATGCAAAGGCCACTGTCCGTTGAGTTTCAGGGTCGGTGCGCACATAAAAGGTGGCGCTGCCTGACTGGCGCGCGTCGAATTTGCTTCGCGATTGCCAGAGGGCGCTCTCGTTGAAGACCGACGACGGCAGGCGCGAGATGTAAAGAAATTCAAGCTTACCGATGTCGTACCAGGCAAAGGCGGTTTCTTTGCCGGCGATTTGGGCGACCAACTGCATATCAGGTGGAGTGCCGGCGGCAGATGCAAATTCAGTTTGCGCTTGCGACAGCCTTCCAAAAAGACGCGATTGGCTGAAAACAGCGTAGTTGTCGCTCTTGAGCCACGCCTGCTTCTGCGGAGAATTGTTCCAGTCGGAGAGCAGAGTATGAAAGTCGGGACTCTCAAGGTAGAACAATGCTCCGTCGGGCATCATGCCGGCCACGCTGGGTTGTTTGGGCGTGAGCAACTGGTGAGCGCCAAACACGACAGCAACAGACATCAACAGCACAAAGACCGACACAAGGATGCGACGAGTGATCACGGCTGTTTCCTTTCTGCCGAGGGCTGTAGGCGCGGCTGCACGATGTGATTCTGATCTAGGGTTTCGTGTATCTGCGGGGCACGCTGCGCATTGATAGAGCGCTGATGGATTTGACCACGAAGCTGGTTGACGTCGGCCGCTATGGTCTTCCGACGGGCGGCGTTCGACTCAAGGAACCAGGCGCGCTGGAAATATGACAGAGCCAAATCAGGTTCACCGATCTGGCGATAGGATGCGGCGAGTCCCGCGAACAGGGCTGCGCGCTCATTTCGCGGCAAACTATAGAAGCGGTTTGGACCCAAGTTCTCTCTGGCGTCGAGGTAAACGGGATAGGATTGACTCGCATCGGGCTCAGGTTCCGACATCTCAGTCTGTTCTTCCATCTCGGGACCGGCTTGCATGTAAGGTTCAGCGGGATAACTATTCTGGCCGGTGAATGGTTGAGCTGTGTTGATGGCCAAATGCGCTTCTTTCGCTTCGATCGCCGCGTGCAGCAGTGATATGCGCGCGGAGTCGTTCCTGGGGTTTATCCCCAAGACCTGACGAAGAAGAGTGACGCGTTGCGCCAATGGAAGATTGGAGGCAGCGGCGATTCTCGCAGCGATGAAATAGGGACGTTCCGCATCCGCGGGCGAAATTGACGCGCGAGTGAGGAGATCGAGTTCCGCACTGCCGAGGTTTTGGGGTACGCGCTTGCCTGCCAGAGCCTGAGCGGCCTGAGTCCGGACATCGTAAGCCGCCATGTCGTTCTTTGCCAGAGCGGCAAGATCGTCGAGAGCGCCAGTCGTGTCCTGATTTGCTTTGAGCCGCGCGAGATCGAGACGAAGCCGAAACGCCGGTTGCCAAGGGACGCCTGTGGCAAGCTGGGTGAGGAATGGAACTGCCTCAGCGTCATGGCCGGTGCGCGTGAGGAGAGCCGCGGCGGAATCGAGATCCGTATATTGATCCGCGGAAACAAGAACCATGCGCCGCAATAAGGGGACAGCCTCATATATGCCACCGCTATCGATACGTATTGCAGCCAAGCCAAGGAAGTTGGTCGCAGAAAGGTCGTGGGCGTCGATCGCCGATTGATAGACATAGGCGAGAACGTTGTTTCTGGATGCTTTGTCGAGCGGTAAAGCGGCAGTGCGCAAGAGTTCCGACGGGGGCGCATTGGTGGGGTTCTGTTTCCATCCATCGATGATCGCTGCCAGAGAGCCTTCGTGTGCGGCGAGCTTGAGTTCGACGGGAAGCCATTGAGACTGAAACGACCTCTTCTCTTCACCCGACACTGCAGCAAGCTGCTGCTTCGCAGCCGCGTAGTCGGAGATCCTGAAGAGAGATTCGAGCCACCGGATCTGCAGATCGCGAAGGCGGTTTGAAGCCTGGTTACGAGCTTCACCTTCTGCGGAGGCGACGTTCTCGTGGGCAATCTCGACCAGCCGCGCGTAGATGCGTGGACGCTGACTGTTCGGTATCCAGGTAGCGTTCACAACAGCTTCAAGGACAGCATCCGGTGGATTGCCCGCTGCAGCGAGTTCGAGGAGCCAGGTGGTTGCGTCGGCCGGGTCCCCGTCGGCCTTGTACACAGCCTGCAGAAGCGGCTCGGTTCTGTACGATCCATTTCGCTTGATGTAGGTGCGAAGCATGACGTCTACCTGAGGGCGTACGATCGAGAATTCGCGGCGAATGCCGAGATGTCCAACGATGGTAGTGAAGTCTGGCCAGAAGCTTTCGGGAACCCTGGGGGCGTCGATCTGTTTGACTATGAGGGTTACGGCGATTTTCCAGGTGTTGAGCGCTTCATCCTTATGGCCCTGTTGCCACAGAAGCAGAGCCATCCGGTCATGAATCATAGGGTCGCTGGGGCGGAGCTGGAGAGCCGCGCTGTATTCGTCGAGAGCGTCGGAAATTTTGTCGTGAGCGCCGTACCAGGAGGCGAGATGCGCGTACGCGTCGGCATTCGACGGCTCAAGCTCCAGCGTAGACGGCAGGTAGTCTTCAGCGTTCGTTGCACCGGTGAGGCCGAGGTATTCGCCGTATCGAGAGCCGTAGTAAAACCAGGTATCTCCGGCGAGCTGCAGGTTGCGGTTGACGGGGTTGCCGATGCGGTCTCCGATGGAGGCGTCTCCCAACGCGCTGCGGAAGGCATCGCCTGTTGAGGAGCCGAGCTGGTCGAGGTAGAGCCCGGTAATGGCCGTATAGCCTAGAGTCCACACGGGAGGTAGTCCGGTGCCTCGGCCCTTGACCGCATCGAGAGCAAGAGCGGGTGTCGCATTAACGACGGTGTATTGCGAAGCGGCATCTCGGATGTCGTCCGTTCCACGTGAGGACAACTCGATAAGCCTCTGGGGATTCTGGGTAAGCAGCAAAGAATAATATCGCTGCCGGATTCCCTGATCCCGCGTATCATAGCCGCCAATTTTCTCCAGGCAGCGGAGTTCGCCAGCTGACGTCCCGGAGCCGCGGTAGAGTGCAGCAGCCGCCGTGTAGATCTGGACGCGATCATCCGTAGGAGCTGTCGGAGCGAAGCCTTGGAGCTGTTTTGCAGCCGGGTCAAGCAGGAGGCGGCTGCGTTGTAGGTCAACCCACTGCTGCCGCATCCCTTGGTACTCGGTCGCAGTGGAGGCTACGAGTTTCCATTTCCATTGCGCCTCTAGTTCGTAGAAAGATCCAGCTTCGGCCGCGGGCGCAAAGAGTTGGCTTAAATCATCGAGGGAAGCGGCGGACGCCTTTGCCTGCAGAAACTGGACGAAGGACTGCGCTTCTTCGGGCGTGTAGTAGGTGTGGGCGGTAACGGCCATTTCTTTGAGGGCACCAGCGAAGCCGACGCGGCCAAGATTGAGGCGCGCCTGTCGCTGCTGCTCGCGCCACTCGTCATTTGTAACCGCCGCGATTCCCTTTTGCTCCACTTGCTTGATCGCAGCAGAAATTCCGGGTTCCTGTCCTGCCGCGGCGAGTGCCCTCGCGAGGCGGGAATATGCGTCATCGGATTTGCGCAGCCGGGTGAGAATGCCAGCGTAGAGCGCCGCTCCGGAGTGATCCGAGGCATTGGCGAGCAGATCGGAGCCGACGAGATCAACTCCCTTTTCGGCAAAGTTACGGGCCTGATCGAGCATGTTCCAGGATTCGAGCTGGCGGGCAACTTCAAAATAATCCGCGGGCCTAGCCTGCTTACCGGTGAGCAGGGCAGCCTGCAGAGCAGCTACGGCCAGATCAGGCTTGCCTTGACGAGCGCGCGTTTCGGCTGCCTTTTCGAGCCAGGCCGGATCCTTGTACGTGAGGCTGTAGAGCTTTTCGTAGTCAGAAATCGCATCGTCGTAATGCTGAAGCTTCTGGTAAAGCATCGCGCGCGCGGTGTAGAGGTCGACGCGGTCCGGTCGGATGACGATGGCGTTTGAATACGCTTCGATGGCCGCGGGATAGTCTTCGAGCGTGGTTTCGAGACGGGCGAGCACAATGGACCAGCGTGAATCGCGCGGTGAGTCGGTCACGGTCTTGCGATAGAAGTCGAGCAGCCGAGTCTGTTGTTGATAGCGCGAAGCGTAGACGGCAGCCTCGCTCGTAAGGCCGTCATCGTCGGGGTAGGCGTTGATGAGTTCGATGTATTGATCGATGGCGTCGGCCGCTGCTTTGAGCCGAGTAAGCGCCGGGATGAGTCCGCGGCGGAGTGTAGCAATTTGCGCGTTCTTTTCTGCGCGGTCAAGGGGTGCGTTCTTTAGCAGGGCGATCGTCGCTTGATAAAAATCGCGGAGACCGGCATCATCTCCCGCGCGGGCGTAGGTGTCAGCCACGGCTGTGAGATAGGTGCCATCATCCGGGGCCGCTTCCAGCAATTGGTCGAGAAGAGCGCGGGCCTGTGCGTACTGGGCCAGGTCAGTGAGTTTACGGGCGGCCTCGAAATTGAATTGACGGGCGAGATCGGGGTAGGCACGATGGGCTGCCTCTTCGAGAACAGATACGGCCTGCTGTCTGCGATCGTGCGACCAGTCGTAATCGACGGTCGAGCGGACAACTCCGAGGATGGTCGAATTCTCGCGATAGATTGCTTCGATCTCGTTCTGTGCGGCATCGTTGCGGCGGTTGCTTTCGTAGAGACGGGCGAGGTCATAGCGGAGTTCGATGCGCCGCGTGGGGTCGGTGGTGATGGCGACCTGGCGTTGCAATGAATGCTGCTGGACCTGAACCAGGGACTGCCCACGAGCAAGCTGATCGATGTATTCGAGCACCTCGAATGAGGTTGAGCGATCGAGAAGCGCATTCAATGACGAAGTAAGTTCGGCGGTGCGGCGCTGGGCCTTGAGAACGTCGACACGAAGGGCTATCGCCGTGATTGTTGGGTCTGGGCCTGCGAGTAGTGGCACTGTTGCTTGGTCAACCTGCGGTGCGGTGGGTGGCCGGCGCGCGAGGACGAGAAGACGGCCGCGGCTTTCCGAATCGCCACCATTTGCAACTGCGCCTTGAACATATTGAGCGATAGCTTTGGGATAGTCGCGCTGGTTCTCGTAGATTGCTCCTGCTTCGTAGCTGTAGAGCGAAGGATTGCTCAGCTTCCCTCTTCCCTTCTGGATCTGGGCGAGAGCGTTGTTGAAGTCGAAGTAGTCCCAGAAGACAGTGGCGGATTGCAGATAGCCGTCCGTCATGCCGGGATGAATGTCGGCCATGCGAAACCAGAACGGGGTGGCCTCGGCGAAGAGGGAGCGATCGGCGTAGATGTCGCCGATGCGGGCCAGCGTGTCGAAATTGCCGGGCTCGTAGTCGAGCAAATGCTTTTCCACGGCGACTGCGCGCGCTGTGTCTGAAGGACTGAAGTAGGCGAGGGACCGATAGAGAGAGGATGCGTCATGGCCGATTTCGGTATCGGCCGGATAGTCTGCGGCGAGCGCGCCGGCGACGGGTGCGCATTCTTCGAAGTGGGACTGCCACATGTCGGCTTCGAGGAGGAAGCGGGCAGCGGCGGGATTGTTCTTGGTGAGAGAGGTCCAATTGTTCTTTGCGGCGTCGGCATTTTGATCGCGGAGAGTAGCCAGGGCGGAATCGAGCTTCCGGGTTCGCGATAGATATTCGAAGAACTCGTTGCGAAGGTTCTGGTCTTCGAACCAGTGCTCAGAGAGAAGCTTCTGCCATGCTGCCTCGTCGCCTGTGGCTCGCGAGTGGTAAAGCGAGAGCAGGTTCCGCGTAAAGGTCAGGTCGTGAGGAAAGCGTTTGTGCGCATACAGATTGACCTGAAGGGAAAGCTGAGCGCCAGGTGCGGGGGCAGCCTCAAAGTACGATTCCAACTCAGTACCGGTGAATATCTTTGTGACCTGAGTGGTAAGGGCGGCGTAATCAGAATCGCGCTTGAGGCGGATATAGTAGCGGGCAAGTTTTGCATACCAAGTCTTGTCGTCGAATTGCTGGATGGCGCGGCGGTAGACCTCCTCTTCGTGTGAGCCGAGCTGATTCTGACTGAGAAAGTCGGCGAGCTTCTGGTAGATGCCTGGGTCGTCGGGATCATGATCCAACTCGCCGCGCAAAACGGTGAGCGCCTGCGGAAGCTTGTCCGTCGCAACAAGACGCGCGAGATAGCGGTCGAGGATCTGTTGGTATTGGGGCGAGCGAGCAGAGAATGTCGGGGCGGTTTGGTTTTGGCCGGCAGCGCTGGGTTGTGCAGAGAAGGCCTGCTGTGTCGCGGGTTGTTCGCTTCCTGCCGGGGCGTTCTGGGCAGCGGTCGCAGCAGCGTCATCGGAGTTGTCGGTCGGAATATTAGATGGCCCTGCTGTTGCGGCGATGCTCTGACCAGCGACCGACCTCGAATACCGTACCGTGCCGTCGCCGAGCGGGACGCCGTCGGCTTGCGTGGCGAGTTCGCGCAGAAGCTGATCGTAAAGGGCAAATTCGTCACTGGTACGGTTGGTGCGGGCGTATGCGTCAGCGACGGTGAGTGCTACGTCGGTACGCTGCGGATCCTTGGGAAACTGGGTTAGAAATTCGCGTCCTGCCTGGATGACGGCGTCGTTATCACCATAGACGCCGTAAGCATGGATGAGGCGGGCATGCAGGGCGCCGCGCTCTGGGGCGGTGGGGAAATGGGTGTCGAACTGTCCGAGCAATTCAGATGCCTTGCCGCGATGAAAGTACGAGGTGGCAAGCTGGTCTTCGGTCGAGTATTCACTAACGGGATTAGTGTTGTTGAAGAAAAGCGAGAGGATACCGTTGAGGTAGCCGGGGCCCTGGTCCATGGTGGCGATGTCACGATACATGGATAGATTGCCCGCTCCGAGGCGGAAAGGCTGCTCGGGCGCTTCAAGGAGAATGTCGATAAGGCCAGCGACAGCACGCTGCTGGGCTTCGGGCATACCCTGTGCATTGTTGAGCGCAAAGTAATAGCGGGCGGACTCGGGATAGGCTTGTACGGCTTCGAGCAGGCAGGCGAAGGTGTCGAGCTCCTGTGCGGTCCACTGGGCGTGGCGCGACTCCTTGCTCTGGCGGTAATCGGCGATGACCTGCTTTGCGGCGTCGAGGCGCCCCTGCTGCTGGTAGGCGTAAAAGAGGCGTGCCGCGGAGTCGAAGTCGTCGGGATTAGCGCTGAGGTGGGCGCGGGTGCGATCGATGAATGCAAAGAGCGAATGCGTTTCCTTGAGGAGATTGAAATAGCTTTGGATCAATTCCGACGGCCAAAGCGGTTGGAAGGATCTGTCGTAGACGGCAAGACCTTCAGTGAACGAGCCGCGCCGATAGGCGAGAGACGCCTGGGCCTTCACTGGAAAGACGGCATCGGATGGGAAAGCTTGCCTGTATTGCTCAACAACTTTGGATGCGTCATCGAAGCGTTTCTCGTTGAGCAGTTCATCGAAAAATCGCGAATAGACGGCTGCTTCCGATGGATAGCGAGCAATCCATGCGGGATAGATTTGGTCCGTCGCGTCGGAGCCGAGGGCGTTCTGCTGGATAACTGTAAGACTTCGCTCGAAGGCCTTCCATGAGCGCTGTTCACTGGAGAGGACAAACTTTTCGGAGGGAGGAGCGGGTGACTTGGCGACGACGGTGAGGGCTGTGATTTCATCCTGCCATCGCAAGCGGCGATCATAAAAATCGGCCAGATCGAGTTCGCCAGCGACACGGTCGGAGGCGTGATCAACCCACACCTTCCAGTCGTCTTCGGCGGCGGTGAAATCGAGCGCCTGCTCGTCCTGAAGGGCACGCAGTGAATAAAGGGTGCCGCGCTGCGTATCTGATTTGAGCAGATCGGTGATCTGGGGCCGTGCTTCGGCGGGAGGCCGTCGGTAGAGAATGTCTCCTGTGGGCAGCGTCATAAGCCGAAAGAGCGCAGACTCGATGCCGGAACCGCTCTCCGTGTTGGTGATCCATTCAGGCAAAGTTGCGTAGGCGGAGAGCGCAGCACGCAGCGTATGTAAACGCGGGAGATGGAGGGCCAGCGTCGTTGAGACACTGAGCGCGAGAACTGCCAAGCCGATTAGTGCCGGTCTTTTGAAGCGGTCGCGGAGGTATTTCTCAGGGTACGACTTCAATGCGCACCTCCTGAGTGCCGAGATTGTGGGCGAGGTCCTCGGCGGTCACGGTCAGCGTGTAGGTGCCCACGGGCATGTCTGGCGGAACGATAAGCTGTCCGGTGCTCGCGGCCGCAGATGAATTCCAGCGAAGGTTGACGGGAGCGAGGTTCTGCAAGCGGGCGCTGAGCGTGCGCGTGGATTGCGACGCGGAGACGCGCAGGGAGATGGCGTCTCCACGACGGAAGCGATTGCGGTCGAAGCGTACGCGCACGGTGGGCGGTGTGCTGGCGATTACGAACGTCTTGGACTCGCGATAGGCGTGGCCGGCCTTGTCACGCAGGATGAGGCGCACAGTGTAGACGCCGTCCTGCATGTCGGAGGGAGCGAGGAAGCGCGTCTGCCAAACATCTTCGTCAGGGAGATAGCGCAGCGGTTTGGTAAGGCCGAAAGGAAAGAGAGCGACAACGGATGTGATGGATGGATCGGTCTTGACGCGGAGCACGGGATCGCCTGGACGGATGACGCGAGGGCGGAGCAGCGCTCGAGGCACGGCAAGAAAGGATGTGTAGGGTGTGACGAACTTGTATTTGCGGGCGAGGCGGATGATCTCATCGACGGCGGCCTGGGATTCGCCGTCGCGTTCGATCTGCTCAAGAAGGGCCTGTACTCGCGCCTGGGCCCAAAGACGGGGCAACTCGACGTGTTCGAGGGATTCAGCGGGAAGATTGGCCTTCGTCTGCAAGTCGAAAGGCTGACCATCGCTGACGCCGCTCAGGTTGATCGACACGTTTTGTTGCGGCCTCTGATATTGACCCACCCACGAGGCCATCGAACCGGGAAAGGTGGTCTCGTTCAGTGAGTAGACGAGTTGCACGGCGTCGGATGGTGTCGACGCGAAACGCATCGAACTGACTGGACTCTGGCCGATTTTCGACAGGAAGGCTTCAAGCTTATAGTCGATGGGCTCTGTGGAGAGAACAGACTCCAGGGCTCCGCGATCGCGGGCGAGCATGCGGAGTAACGGCAGATTGGCGTCGTCGCCGATGGCAAAGATATCGGTACGCGGACGACGATCGGGCGGCAGCGAGTTCCAGCGAGAGGCATACCAGGCGCTGAGTTTTCCGCTTTGAATGCGTCCGTGGTCGACGCCGCCATCACTAAGAAGGACGAGCGTGGAGCCATGTAACGTACATTGCGCGAGACCGGCATCGAGGGCGTGTTGGAGGTCGGTGCCTCCGCGCAGATGACTCGCGCGTACGAATTCTATAGCTTTGGCGACGGTTGCCTTGTCCGCCACGGCGGGAGTGGGGGCGAAGTTTTCGGCCTGGGTGTTGAAGAGGATCAGGTTGAAGTGATCCTGCGGGCCGAGGGCATTCAGTAGCTTGGCCATCGCCACGTAGCTCCGCTCGAGCTTATCCCACTGCATAGAGAGCGACGTGTCGAAGAGGACGACGATATTGCGCGGCTTATTTGTAGCTGTAGTTGCGACGGAAGGTGTTCCGATGACAGCCGAGGCCTGGAAAAAGCCGGGTTCGTCGTGAGTGCGAGTCGGGGATATTTCGTCGGGAGCGGGCTGATCGATGTTGGGGTTTCGATAGGTCAGGATATTGAGATGATTGGCACTGGCGGGATCGATGTTCCATGTAGTAGCGAGGTCTTCGCTGAGGTTCACGCTGGTGCCGTCGTAGTCGCCGATGATTGTGTGCGCGTCGTGCGCAGCAATCTTTAACGGGAAGATCTTGTCCTGCTGGGCGAAGTTCTGGATGGCCTGCGCGGAGCGCAGCTCGAAGTGAATGTGGAGGCGGCCCGCGATCTGTGCCTGATATGCATCAGGATGCAGCGAGAGTATGAAGTATGACTTCAGGTTTTCGACGGGGATGCTTTGGTGGTACTCGATCTCGAGGCGTTTCGTACCGTATGGCTGGATAGGGACGATATGCGCACTGAATTCGGAGTTGCGGCGCGTATCTTCGACGCTGCGCTCGCCTTGTTGCAGTAGGCCGGGATCGATGGCCTGCGCCTTCAGGTTGGAGTAAATTTCTTCAGCGCGTCTGCGTTCAAGGATGACGGCGGGGATGCGAACGGGACCGTCCCAGACGGCAAAATCGGAGACAGTGGTGCGGCTGGGAAGTGCGAAGATGTAGTTCCCTTCCTCGAGCGTCTGAGTGTGATTGAGAAAAATCTGCCGAACCCACACTCGGGCGTCTCCATTGTCAATACGGATGTCGACCTGCATTTCAGCGAGAGACAAGACTGATGAATCGGGCTGCGTTTTGTCGCGCGGGATGAGGACGCCGGCGTCGGCAGCGGCGTGCTGCGGGGCGGTCAGATTGGCGACGAGCAGACCGGTGAGCAGGGCCTTGAACATCAGCTGAGGGCGTTTCATTCGTCGAGTCGTTCTTCCGGTATTTTCACTAGCCCGTTGTCGGTGCCGATGTAGACGGTTCCACCGCCGATTGCGAATGCGGTGACGTTGAGGGATGGAAGGCCGGAGGCGATGGTGCGCCAGCGGGACGTTCGGCGGTTGAAGACAAGCAGACCGTTGCCGAGCGTTCCGGCCAAGACATGGCTGGGGGTTACCAGCATGGCGTTGGGATTTACTTCCACGCCAGAGAGTGTTCCCTCCGTTGTCTCGAAGCGGTTGTCAGAGCCGAGATGCTCGACCCCTGCTCCGTAGGTGCCGACGAACCAGCCGTCATCGACGGGCGCGACAGCGGTGATCCAGTTGTGGCGCAGCGCGGAGTTCGAGGCCGTGAGATTGCGGGTGACGTTGTCGGTGTCGAGGATTGACAGGCCACCGAGGGTGCCAGCGAGAAGGCGATCTCCGCTGGCTCCGAGGGCGTAGACATGGTTGTTCACCAGGCCCTGGAAGGCGTAGAGGCTGTGTGCGCCGGTTGAATCCATGAAGGTGAGTCCGGCTGGCGTGGCGATGGCGATGCCCCCGCGATAAAGCGCGACGTCGGTGACATGCTCCGCGATGAGACCATCGCTGCGGCTCATTACGGAACGCTCGCGGCCGTCAGTG
>Ga0126381_100008926_pt1 | contig 11235 bp, 7 predicted proteins | sample PanSoiMetPlot_28_FD_96465 | JGI IMG/M metagenome (GOLD analysis project Ga0126381, IMG submission 96465) | Tropical forest soil microbial communities from Panama - MetaG Plot_28 | ecosystem: Environmental > Terrestrial > Soil > Tropical forest > Bulk soil | place: Panama | collected 2016-02-17 | reverse complement strand
TCCCCGAGGAGGAAGTGGACCGGCTCTTCGAGCTCATCAGGACCGTCGTGGGCGAAGGGGCGGCGGTGCTGTTCATCTCGCACGACCTGGCAGCGGTCCGCGCGATCACCGACCGTGTCGTCGTGCTCAGGGACGGCAGGGTCGTCGGCGAAGAGGTCACGGCCGACATCCATGAGCAGGAGCTCGTCGATCTCATCGTCGGGGCGCCGGCGCGCCTAGGCGAGAGCGCCCCGGCCGAAGCAGCCCCGGTCGAGGACCAGCGTGCGGTCGCGCTCACGCTCGCGGCGATGGAGTCCGCGGGAGACGCGATCGCGGTGGCGGAGGGTGAGGACGTGATCGTCGAGCACCTGGTCGCCGAGCGGGTGCGCGACGTGTCGTTCGAGATCGGCGCCGGGGAGATCCTCGGCGTGGCCGGCCTCATCGGCTCAGGTGCCGAGGAACTGCCCTACCTGCTGTTCGGCGCGCGTCCTGCGGACAGCGGCACGCTGCGCCTGGGCGCCGAGACCTGGAACGTTGACGCGCTCAGCCCGCACCGCAGCGTGCGGGGCCGCATCGCCCTGGTCCCAGCGGACCGCGGGGCGCAGGGGCTGAGCCAGTCGCTGACGCTGTGGGAGAACATCGTCATGCTGGTCGAAGACGAGCATTATCGAGGTGGCATCTTCCACCGCGGCGAGCTCGTTGACCTGGCGCGCGAGGCCGTTGACCGGTTCCTGATCCGGCCGCCGCGGCCGCGCAACACCATGTCCACCTTCTCTGGCGGCAACCAGCAGAAGGCACTGCTCGCGAAATGGCTACTCGCCAGGCCGCGGCTGCTGCTGCTGCATGAGCCGACGCAGGGGGTCGACGTAGGCTCCAGGCGTGACATCTACCGTTTCGTGAAATCCGCCGCCGAGCTGCATCACATGGCGGTGCTGTGGGTGACAACGGAGTTCGGTGAGCTTGCGGAGGTCTGCGACCGGGTGATCGTCATCACCCAGGGGCGGCAGTCCGCGACGCTCGCCGGCGAAGAGCTGACCGAGGAAACAATCAGTGCCGCGGCGTTGCGGCAGACCAGGGAGGACAGATGAGCGCGCCTGCTCCAGTCGGCGAGGCCAGACAGGAGGAGCGCCGGGCGGAGCGGTCCGCGCCCCCGATCTGGCGCGTGGGACTCCAGCGTTACGCGATCCTCATCGTATTCGCCGCCCTGATCGTCGGATTCGGGGTGGCGACTCCGAGCACCTTTATGTCGCTGGGCAACCTCTCCAACATCCTCGGCTCACAGGCGGTGCTGTTCATCCTGGTGATGGCGGTGATGCTGCCGACGGTCATCGGCGACTTCGTCGACCTGTCGCTCGGCTCGTCGCTCGGTCTGTCCGCGATGGTCCTGGCCGTGCTCAACGTCCAGCACGGATGGCCGGTCCTGCTCGCCTGCCTGGCGGGGATCGGCGCGGCGATCGTGGTCGGCCTGGTCAACGTGTTCTTCGTGGTGTACTTCGACAATGACCCGTTCATCGTGACGCTCGGCACGATGACGATCGTCCAGGGCTTCATCTACATCGTCTCCGGCAACAACAGCGTGGGGATCGTCTCGACCAACCTGTCGAACTGGATATTCTCGAACAACTTCCTGTCCGTCCCGCTGGAGTTCTACTACGGCCTGGCGATCTTCCTCGTCGTCTGGTACGTGCTCAGCTTCACGCCGACCGGGCAGAAGGCCCTGGTGATCGGGCAATCGCGCGAGGTGGCGCGGCTGAGCGGCGTTCGGGTGACCCGCATGCGGGCCTGGGCTTACATCCTCGGGGCGATCGTCGCCGCCATCGCGGGCATCGCTTACGCGGGTACCAACGGCACCGTCGACCCGGGTGCGGGCAGCGCCTTGATCCTGCCGGCCTACGCGGCGGTCTTCCTCGGGGCGACCGCGATCAAGCCGGGCCGTATCAACCCGCTCGGTGCCCTGATCGCGGTCTACTTCCTGGCGACGGGCACGGCCGGGCTTGAGCTGATTGGCGCGCAGACCTCCATCCAGCAGATCTTCTACGGTGCCGCACTGGTCGCGGCGGTCACGATCCCGAAGGTGACCCGGGACCGCATCTTCAAGAGGAAGCGGTCCGCGTGAGCGAGGGCCCCGCCGGCGCTCCGGGCGCCGTCCTGGCCGCCCTGTTTGACGTGCGGGATCAGGTGGCGCTCGTCACCGGGGGAGCGTCCGGGCTCGGCTACGCGTTCGCGGAGATCCTGGCGTCGTGCGGCGCGGTCGTGGTCATCGCGGACTGGAACCCCGAGCGCCTGGCGCAGGCCGCCTCGTCGCTCGCCGCGACCGCCGGCGCGCCTGTCCACGCCGCGCAACTCGACGTGAGCGACGCGGCGGCGGTGAGTGCCGTGGTGGACTCGATCGTCGCCGACCACGGCGGCATCGACATCGCGTTCGCCAACGCGGGCGTGGCGCGCGGCCGTCCGCCACTGCTGCCCGAGGGCACGGCCGACGAGTTCGACATGGCCGACTATCACGCGCTGATCGACGTGAACCTGCACGGCGTCATGTACACGGTCAGGGCCGCCGCCGGGCACATGAAACGGCAGCGATCCGGCAGCATCGTCGTCACCGCGTCGACGGCGGGCCTGCGCAACGACCCGTTCACCCCGTACTCCTACGCGATCGCCAAGGCGGCCGTGGTCAACCTCACCAAGCAGGCCGCGCACGACCTCGCGCGGTGGAACGTGCGGGTCAACGCGATCGCGCCGGGGCCGTTCAAGACGAACCTGGGCGGCGGCGGCCCGATGCCGCCCGAGGCCGAGGCCCGCTGGAACTCGGTGATTCCGCTCGGCCGGATGGGCAACCCGGCCGAGATCCGCGGCCTCGCCCTGCTGCTCGCGTCGAAGGCGTCGAGCTTCATGACCGGGGGCGTCTACCCGATCGACGGCGGCGCCCTCCTGCAAGGCCCGTCTCTTCCGCCCGCCGTGTAGGACCGTCCCGCGAGAGCCTGTCACGGCGCCGCGGGATGGAACGTGGCCGCGAACGCCTGGAAGTAGTGGTAGTCGGCGGTCCAGTCGCTTTCCGGGACGGACCAGTAGAGCGCGTACGCGTGGTGGGCGTTCGCCAGGACGTTCCTGTTCAGGATGTGCACGATCACGCCGCTCCGGTCGTAGGTGAACTCCCAGTCCGCCGCCTTTTCGGCTTGCGGATAGCTCACGGACTGCAGGCGGATCAGGTGATAGTCCGGATAGGTGCTCATCCGGGCGGCCTGCTGCTGCCGCCAGTCGGCCAGCGGGTCAGCCTTGGGCTGATCGGACTGGTCGATGAGCAGAAAGACGCCGGCGTTGGCCGGGTCGTTGATGTAGACGTAGTGGCCCACGTGGGAGATCTGCCAGCCCGACGGCACGCCGATCGAGAAGCCGGTGGGGTTGGTGAACCGGTAATACCCGGCGGGCATCGTGCCGTACGGGATGTTCCCAGACGCGGGACTCGGGCTCGCCTGGCTCGCCTGGCTGGGTGAAGATGTCGACGGCGTGGTCGCGGCCGCCGGGGCGCTCGGCCGGGAGCTTGCGGGTGCAGTGGGATGCGTGACGGGGGGCGTGCCGGGCGACTGTGCGGCCGCCTGGTGCCGCGGCGCGCGGTTCAGGGCGAGCGCCGCGACGGTGCCCGCGATCAGCGCCAGTGCGACCAGCCCCGCCAGCGCGGCCAGCGGGCGGCGCGACCGCCGCGGCCCCGGGAGGAAAGGCCCGGCCGGCGGGACGGCGGCTGGCGCCTCCCGCAACATCGCGGCCAGCCCGCCAGGCTCTCCGGCCGAGTCGTGCTCGATGCCGCGGAGCATCCGCTCGGTCTGGGCGGCGTCGAGGCGCTCGGCTGGATCCTTGCGGAGCAGTCCGCTGATCACCGGCCACAGCGGCCCCGCGTGCGGGGCCGGCTCGGGCTCGTCGGTGACGACGGCGGTGAGGCTGGCCAGCGCGGTGTCCCGGTCGAACGGCGCCCGCCCTTCGACCGCCGCGTAGAGCGACGCGCCGAGACCCCACAGGTCTCCAGACGGCTCCGACTGTCCGCCCCTGGCCCGTTCCGGCGCGATGTACGACGGTGACCCGATCAGCACGCCAGCGGTGGTCAGCGTCGGTGTGTCGGTGCTGCGGGCTATCCCGAAGTCGGTGAGCACCGCCCGGTCGTCCGGGCCGACCAGGATGTTCGCCGGCTTTACGTCGCGGTGCAGGATGCCTTGCTCGTGCGCGGCGCGCAGCGCGGCGAGGATCCCGAGGCCGATCCTGGCGGCCTGGGCCGGCGTGAGCGTGCCGTCCTCAAGCACCAGGTCGCGCAGCGAGCGGTACGGAAGAAGCTCCATGACGATCCACGGGTGACCGTCTTCTTCGATGATGTCGAAGATCCGGACTACGTTGCGGTGGGTCAGTCGCGCCGCCATCTGCGCTTCCCGCACGGCGCGGCGGCATGCCGCCTGCTGTTCTCCCTCGGTGAGATGCGGCGGCCAGATGACTTCCTTCACTGCCACGTCACGATCGAGGAGGTCGTCGCGCGTGTGCCACACGACGCCCATACCGCCGCGGCCGATGATCTCGCCGAGCCGGTAGCGCCCGGCGAGAAGGCGGCCTGGCTCCGCTGGATCCATGCCGGTCCGCCTACCCACAAGCCGCGGACGCTAACGAGCGAACTGAACTGGCCGTGCCGCGGGTGATCGAAACCCGCCGAGATTTCCGCGGTCTGGGTGCAACAGAAATCACGCGTTCCCCGTCTCTCCTATGTGAACCTGCTGCCGACGGCGGACAGGGGCGGCAGGCCGCCCGGACCGGGACGCGACCGCGCCTGCGCCGAGGCGGCCGTGACGGCCCTGTACGCCGAGCACGCCCTGGAGCTGACCAGGATCGCGCACGCCGTGCTCGGTGACCTTGCCGCCGCTGAGGATGCCGTGCAGGAGGCGTTCGGCGGCCTGTTCCGGCGATGGGCGTTCCTGTCCGATCCGGCTAAGGCCCCGGAGTACCTGCGCTCCTCGGTGCTGAACAACTGCCGCTCGGCGCTGCGCGGCGCGGGGCGGCGCGGGCGAGGCTGGGCACCACCCGCCGCCGACGACGTGGACTCCGCCGCACACCCGCACCTGTTCGCGGACGCCGCCGACGTGGCGGTGCTCAGGGCGGAGGACAGGCGGGCGGTGCTTGCCGCGCTGCGGCGGCTTCCTGTCAGGCAGCGGGAGGCGCTGGTGCTGCGCTACTACCTGGACCTGCCGGACGACGAGATCGCCAGGATCCTGGGGGTGCAGCGGGCCACGGTTCGGTCCGCGGTGCACAGGGGGCTGGCGTCGCTTGAGCGGATCCTGCGGGGTGAGTCGTCATGACCCGGATGGAAGAGTTGCTGCGCACGGCGCTGCGCGAGGACAACGCGCGGATCGGACCGTCTGACGTCCGGCCGCTCAAGCTGGATGAGGTCCCCTACTCCCGGCGCGGTGGCACAGTGCGATACCTGGCCCACTGGCGGCCGGCGTTCGCGGCGGCGGCGGTCGTGCTGGTCGTGACCCTGTCGCTGACGCTGAGCCAGATGCTGCCCGGCGGCCAGCCACGCCCTGCCTCTTCCGCCCATCCGTCCGCGACCGTCACGATGAGCGTCAACGGCACCGTGCAACCTGTTTTGAAGGCCTACTACGCCGCGGTGACCGCGACGCAGAGCCCCGCTTGCTGCAGCCCGCAAGACGTCACGATCCGGGACACCTTTACCGCCGCGGTGCTCGCGACGGTCAGTCCGCCCGCCGGCTACGAGACATTTGCCTTCGTGACAGGCACGGGCCGTGCCGGGCTGTGGATCGCCGGCGCGCAACCGTGGCACCCGTTGGACAACTACAACTCCGCTCAGCCAGTCAAGCTGTTCATGCTCAGCTATGACGCCGGATTGCGGCAGGCGACACTCCGCCCGCTCCCGCCCCCGCCGATGCACCTGCGCCACACGTCTACCGCCACCACCTGGCTATCCGCCGAGGCGCTATCGGCCGACGGCGGCAGGCTGGCCATTGTCGTGGGCACGCCGGCCGGTCTCGATGTGCGCGTCTACACGCTGGCCAGCGGTGCCGTCAGGAACTGGGCGGTCCCGGCGCTTGGTGACCCCGCCAACGGCTGGGATTTTTCTCTGACGTGGCTGGACAACAACCGGACGCTCGCGATAGGCGCCGGCTTCGGCTCCGGAATGAAGATCGCGCCGGTCTGGTACCTGGACACCAGCTCGCCGGGCGGTGACCTGGCCGCGGCAAGCAGAACCGTCACGCTGACCTTCCCTAAGGCGAAGCTATTGGCCCCGGCTAGGTGCGACACCCCGGTCGCGACCAGCGACGGGCGGCTGCTGCTCTGTTCGGGCGCCGCCGTTGTCACGTTCAACAACGCCGGCGCGACATCAGTCGGAATCTGGGTCTTCTCCGCGCGGACCGGCAAGCTCACCGCCGCGCTGGAGCAGCGCACCATCTGCTGTGCTCTGGTGGGCACCCAGTTCCCGCGCATCGTCTGGGCCAGCCCCACGGGCGACACCCTCATCCTCACCGGGATAACCGATCCGAACATGGGCACGCAACTGTTCGTGCGAGCACCCGACGGCCGCCGCACGCAGATCCCCTGGCCCGGTGGCATCATCCACTATCCCGGCATCGGCAACCTGTACGAACCTGACGTCGCCTGGTAGCGGAAGCCCACCCGGCTATGCCATAGCGTGAGCGACATGGCCAACCGCCGCGTCGTAGAACTCTCCCATCAGGTCGAGCACGGCATGACCACCTATCCGGGTCTGCCCGGCCCGGAGATCGGTGACCACGTGTCGCGCGAGCAGTCGCGGCAGGTCTACGCGCCCGGCGTCGAGTTCCAGATCGGCTGGATCCGGCTGGTCGCCAACACCGGCACCTACCTGGACACTCCGTTCCACCGCTACGCGGGCGGCACCGACCTCGCGGGCATTGACTTGGCGCGGATAGCAGACGTCGACGGCGTCCTTGTCGACGCGACCGGCGGGGACCGGGCCATCGCGCCGTCGGCGTTCGCGGGAAAGCCGCTGGCGGGCCGCGCGGTGCTGGTCCGCACCGGCTGGGACCTGCACTGGCGCACCGAGCGGTACGGCGCGCCCGAACACCCGTTCCTCACCGCCGAGACGGTCAGCTTCCTTGTCGCGCAAGGGCCCGCGCTTGTCGGCATCGACAGCGTCAACATCGACGACATGGCGGACTTGGCGCGTCCCGCGCACACCGGCCTGCTCGCGGCCGGCATCCCGATCGTGGAGCACCTGACCGGGCTGGGCCAGTTGCCGCCCGAAGGCTTCCGGTTCCACGCGGTGCCCGCCCCGATAGCCGGGATGGGAACGTTCCCGGTACGGGCCTACGCGGTCATCGATATCTATCCTTGAGCCTCGCGCTGGATGACACGGAGCTCATAACTCTTGGTAATCGCGCCGCCGTCCACGGCTAGCACACATGAGTAGTCACCGAATTGTGGCAGTGGCACCGGGATCTGGAGGGCCATGCCGAGTCCGGTCCTCCAATGTTCAGGAACACCTGGCGGCCGCGGAGGCGTGACGAACTTCGCCGTTACGTCAAGAACAGGCTTATCTGGGCCGACGAACGACACAGTCAGGGTGTGATTCTCTCCAGGTTGCTCGGTTGTGTCGAACGACATCCGGAGCGCGACGCCAAGGGGCCATTGCGTGGGGACGGCGGCAGTGGTGATGGTGTCCACCCCCGCGCCCATGATGTGGATGACGCCGTTGGCCTCCTGGCGGACGTAGTCGGCCAAGACCATGTAATCCAGCTCAGGCATCGCATAGGCTCCAGTCCCACTCGAACGTAACCAGGTAAAACCTACAGCGGGGTCGGCATTACCTGGGCACCGCGAACTCGCGGGTATCGCCATCCGGGCGGCACTGACCTCCGCCCAGGGGGCCTCCTTAGGCCGCGTACTCGGTCTCCCCGACGAACGCGTCCCACAACCCGCCGTACACGCCGCCGAGCTCAAGCAGTTCGGCATGCGTCCCTGTCTCCGCCACGCGGCCGTGGTCGAGGACGACGATCCGGTCTGCGCGCGCCGCCGTGGTCAGCCGGTGCGCGACGACGATCGTGGTTCGCGACGCGGTCAGCTGCCGGGTGGCCCGGGTGACGGCGGCCTCTGAGGCCAGGTCGAGGGCGGCGGTCGCCTCGTCGAGCAGCAGGATGTCCGGGTCGGCGAGTTCGGCCCGGGCCAAGGCGATGAGCTGGCGCTGTCCGGCCGACAGGTTCCGCCCGCGCTCGCCAACTTCGTGTGAATAGCCCCCGGGCAGCCGCGTGATCATCTCGTGGGCGCCCACGGCGCGGGCCGCCGCGATCACCTCCTCGAGTGAGGCGTCCGGGCGCGCGTAGCTGATCGCTTCCGCGACGGTGCCGCTGAACAGGTACGACTCCTGCGGGACGACGCCAAGCCTGTGCCGGTAGGCGGTCAGGTCGTAGGTCCGCACATCTACCCCGTCGACGAGCACGGCGCCGCCCGTGACGTCGTAGAACCTCGCGATCAGCTTCACGATCGTCGACTTGCCCGCCCCGGTCTGCCCGACCAGGGCCACGGTCTCGCCTGGGGACACGGTGAACGACACGCCCGCGATCGCCTCGCCGCCCGACGCTGGTTCCCCGGCGCCCGCCGCCCGCGCGGTATCCACCGCGTCCGCCGCCTCCGCCGCCTTCTCGGCGTCCGCGCCCCACAGGGCTGATCCGGTGCTGTAGCTGAACCGCACGTCCCGCAGCTCGAGCCGCCCGGTCAGTCCCGCGGCCGGCACGGCTTCCGGATCCGCGGGCGCCGGCGTCGACGTCCGCAGCCTCAGCAGGTCCTTGATTCGCTGCAGGCCGACCATTGCCTGCTGGTATCCGTCGAACACCTGCGAAAGCTGCTGGATCGGCGCGAACACCATGTCGATGTAGAGCAGGTACGCGACGAGCGCGCCCGCCGTCAGCGCACCAGAGCGCACCTCGCCGACGGCCAGCACGAGGACCACGGTCGACGCCACCGTAGACAGCGTCTGCACGAACGGGAAGTACAGCGCGATGTACCGCTGCGCCCGGACCCGGATGTCGCGGTAGCCGAAGCTGCGCCCGGCGAACCGTGCCCGGTTCGTGTCCTCCCTGCGGAACGCCTGGGTGACCCGCAGTCCGGCGACGTTTTCCGCCAGGTCCGCGTTGACCACGCTGATCTTCTCTCGTGCCTCGGTGTAGGCCCGGGACGACTTGGCGCGGAACAGCACCGTGGCGGCGATGAGCACAGGCACGATGGCGAGCACGAACAGCCCGAGCCGCACGTTGATGATCAGCATCGCGGTGAGCACGCCGAAGAACGTGAGGAGCCCGCTCACCATTGTGATCAGCCCGGTTTGCAGGAACGTCGACAGCGCGTCCACGTCGGTCGTCATGCGCGTCATGATCCGACCGGACAGCTCCCGCTCGTAGAAGTCGAGCCCGAGCCGCTGCAGCTGCGCGAAGATCTTGACCCGCAGCGTGTACAGCAGCCGCTCGCCGTTGCGCATCACCACCATCGTCTCGGCGATGCTGACCAGCCAGCCAGCGGCGACGATCGCGAGCCCGGCGAGCGCCATCACCACCACATAGCCGAACGCCCGGGCCTGCACGCCATGGTCGATCCCGCCGCGCACGAGCGCGGGCAGCGCCAGGTTCGCCGCCGTGTTCAGGCCGTCGAGCACCAGCCCGGCGACCAGCGCGACCGCAAGCGGCCGCAAGAGCTTGCGCAGCGTGAAGTTGCGGTCGGCCGCCCGCGCCTGCGGCAGGTCCACCCGCGGCTTGTCCTTCACCGGCGGCAGCGCGTCGACCATGGCGAGCAGCTCCGGGCTCGGCGGCATGCTGCCGATCATCCCGTCCATGTGGTGGCCGCCGCGGCCGCCGGCCGTGGAAGGTGCAAGCGATCGCGCCGCCGGCGCTTTTTGAGAACCCGGTTCGCCCGAACGAGTGGTGCCGTCTGCACTGGCGTCATCCGTGCTGTCGCCGGCGGCGACCACGGCACCCGCGCGCCTGTCGTCCGGGTCCGCGACCGCGGCCGGGAGCTCGCCCGCGTCGGTGCCTTCCGCGTCATCGCCGGGCCCGGAGATCAGCAGCCGGTACAGCGCCGACCGCTGCGAGAGCTCGTCGTGGGTGCCGAAGTCCGCGACGCGCCCGTCGGCGGTGAGCACGGCGATCCGGTCAGCCAGGTTCAGCGTGGACCGGCGGTGCGCGATCAGCAGCGTGGTCCGGCCGGCCACCGACATCACCCGGTGCAGTGTGGCGTGAATCTCGGCCTCGATCCGGGGGTCGACCGCCGAGGTGGCGTCGTCGAGCAGCAGCAGCCGCGGGTTGGTGATCAGCGCACGGGCCAGCGCCACGCGCTGCCGCTGTCCGCCGGAGAGCGTGAGCCCCTGCTCGCCGATGACCGTGTCGTAGCCGTCGGGCAGGGCGCGGATGAACTCGTCCGCCTCCGCCGCCCTGGCGGCCGCCACGACCTGGTCAAACGTGGCGTCGGGCCGGCCGTAGGCGATGTTGCCCTTGACGGTGTCCGAGAACAGGAAGCTCTCCTCCATCACCATGCCGATGGCGCTGCGCAGCGACTCCTGCGTCACGTCGCGCACGTCGTGGCCGCCGACCCGTACGGCGCCGCCCCGGACGTCGTAGAACCGGGGGAGCAGCAGCGACAGCGTCGATTTGCCCGACCCGGACGGCCCGATGACCGCGACGGTCTCACCGGGTTCGATCCGCAAAGACAGCCCGCGCAGCACCGGCTGCGATGGCACGTAGCCGAACTTCACGTCCTCGAACGTGATCCCGTTCGCGTCGTCGGGCAGCGCGATGGCGTCGGGCTTGTCGGTGATCACCGGCCGTGAGTCGATCACCTCGAACACGCGCAGCACGCTCGCCCGCGCCTCCTGGCCGATGGTGACCAGCCCGGTAAGCACCCTGACCGGGCCGGCCAGCTGCGCCAGGTAGCTGGAGAAGGCCAGGAAGGTGCCCAGCGACACGGCGCCGTGGATGGCCAGCCAGCCGCCGAACGCGAGGACGCCCACCAGCCCGAGCGACGGTATCGCGGTCAGCGCGGGGTTGTACCTGGCGGTGAGCCGCGCCATCCGCATCCGGGAGGCGAACAGGTCCTCGCTCGCGGCCTCCATCCGCTGCATTTCCTGCTCTTCCTGGCCGAACCCCTTGACCACGCGGACGCCGCCGATGGCCTCGTCGACGATGGCCGCGACCTCGCCGACCTGCTGCTGGGCATGCCAGCTCGCAGGGAAGAGCTTCTTGCGTG
>Ga0126381_100008925_pt1 | contig 11235 bp, 10 predicted proteins | sample PanSoiMetPlot_28_FD_96465 | JGI IMG/M metagenome (GOLD analysis project Ga0126381, IMG submission 96465) | Tropical forest soil microbial communities from Panama - MetaG Plot_28 | ecosystem: Environmental > Terrestrial > Soil > Tropical forest > Bulk soil | place: Panama | collected 2016-02-17 | reverse complement strand
TCTGGTCTTAACCACGGCCTGGCTCGGGCAGCCCGTGGCGATTCTTCTCAATGACGGGCAAGGGAGTTTCTCAAGAGTCGGCCCGGATGCTTTTCCGGGAGCATTCAGTGAATCCGAGACAGGCTGGCATTCCAACACTGACTGCGCGGTAGAGACCGTTGGGGTGCCACCACAACCGCGCGAGGACGTCTTTTCAGAAACAGAACTCTTCCTGAGTCTGCGCTTACAGGCCAGGTTTTCGGCTGGTTCGGATTCGCGATTTAGCATCGCCCCGTTTTTGATTTCCCACTTGGGCCGCGCACCTCCTTTCGAAGTTCCCCACTCCTAACTCAACGCTCCGTACCTCGACGAATAAACCAGCGGGCGAATTGCCGTCCAGCTCGCTTGCTGCTTAAAACAAGGATCGGGCGGCCCAATTCTGCGGCTGTCGTCGACTGATTTCCGCTAGGCGCAACTGGCGTGAGTGTTGGCGTCGCAGCGGGCACTCTCCCCGAGAACCCTCGGAGATTTTCATGCGAAGTTTCTTCAGTTGTCTGAGTTATACCCTTCCGGCGCCAAGCGGGACCGACATGATGCCGTTCCCACAAGCGCGAGGTTATCGAATGGGAAGCAAAGGCATTGAGTTTCTGGCTCTGTTTTTTGCTGCGTGCCTGTGGCTGACTGGCTGCGGGGACCGCAGAGCAGATGTGAACGCGGAGGCGCCGCCTCCGGTATCGATCGAACATCGGGAAGACGTAAGTGTGGTCGAGGTCGAGCATGCAGAACAATTTCCACTGGTCATTGCGACCTCGCATGAGACCACAGCCCAGTTGACCGTGACGGGAACTGTTAACCCGGACGTCTCCCGAAGCGTGCCAGTGATATCGATTGCCACGGGCCGCGTTGTGCAGATTCACGCGCGGCTTGGCGATACGGTGAAAAAAGGCCAGCTGCTGTTGCGGGTGCAAAGCGCAGATATGTCGGCTGCGTTTTCCGACTACCGGAAAGCTGTCGCCGACGAGCGCCTGGCGCACGCGCAGTGGGAGCGTGCGAAGTTGCTTTATGACCAGGGCGCGGTCTCGCTGAACGACTTGCAGGTGGTCGAAGACACGGAAAATAAAGCCAAGGTTGATGTAGAGAACACCACCGAACGGCTTCGTGTTCTTGGGGCCAACATCGACAATCCGGCGGCTACTGTTGACGTTCGCGCTCCGGTTTCAGGAGTAATCACCGATCAGCAGGTGACCTATGCCGCAGGAGTGGCGGGTTTGGGTTCACCCAATCCGTTCACTATCTCCGACCTCAGCTATGTATGGATTCTTTGCGATGTCCACGAAAATGAACTCGCCACAGTGCAGGTTGGCGAAACTGCCGAGATCCGTCTGAACGCCTATCCCAATCAAACATTTACCGGCCGAATCAGCAACGTCCTGCCCATCCTCGATTCAGCAATTCGTACTGCCAAGGTGCGCATTGAAGTAAGGAATCCCGGGATGATGCGCGTGGGCATGTTCGTTATCGCGACGTTTCACGGGCGGAAAAAAGAGACTTATGCCGTTGTTCCAGCCGCAGCCATTTTGCATCTGCACGATCGGGATTGGGTGTACATCCCGAACGGCGAAAAAACGTTCCACAGAATAAACGTGGTCGCAGGTTCCCAGCTGCCAGGCAACTTGCAAGAGATCGTTTCCGGTCTTCAACCGGGCGAGCGAGTTGTTTTGAATGCGCTGGTGCTGCAAAGCACGGTGGAGCAGTAAATGAATGGCTTCGCGCGAAGGGTGAGGGTCATCGGATGATTCGCGCATTCGTCGATTACGCGCTCAGCAACCGATTCATTGTGGTCGTCGTCGCCGTGCTTCTGCTTGTGTGGGGAGCGATCGCGTTTCACAACCTGCCGGTCGAAGCCTACCCGGACGTGGCGAACAACTACGTTCAAATCATCACCCAATGGCCGGGCCACGCAGCGGAAGAGATCGAACAGCAAGTCACGATTCCCGTTGAAATGCAAATGAATGGGATGCCGCACCTGCAGCACCTGCGATCGGTGTCCATCTTTGGATTGTCCAGCGTGATGCTTATTTTCGACGATGAATCCGTGAATGATTGGAACCGGCAAAAGGTGCTGGAAAGACTCTCGCAGGTCCAATTGCCGAGCGGCCTGCAGCCGCAAATGGGCACGGACTGGAGCCCCGTTGGCCAGATCTACTTCTACCACCTGGTCAGCAAGAATCCGAAGTACGACGTGATGGAGTTGAAAGCACTGGAGGACTGGGTCCTCGAGAAACAGTTCAAATCGGTGCCTAACGTCGTAGATGTCTCAAGCTTGGGTGGCATGACGCGCGAGTATCAGGTGCGCGTCGATCCCGGCAAGCTCATCGCTTATGGCCTAAGCGTCGGTCAATTGGAGACGCAGCTGGCAAACAACAACGTAAATGCGGGCGGCAGTTTTATTGAGTCTGGCCTGCAACAGTTGAACGTGCGCGCAGTAGGTCTGATCAGCACAGTCGAAGACATAGCCGATACGGTGATTTACGCCAAGAACGGAACCGCGCTCCGCGTTCGAGACGTCGCTGCAGTGGAGCAAGGGCCAAAGATTCGCTTGGGAAAGAATGGAAAGTCCATTCACCGGGCCGATGGAAAGGTGATCGACTACGACGACATCGTCGAGGGCATCGTGCTCCTGCGCAAGGGGGCCAATGCTGATGAATCACTCGCGGCGCTACACGAGAAGGTCAAGCAACTCAACCAGAGCATCCTTCCACCCGGCGTGAAGGTCGTTCCGATGCTTGACCGCAGCGACTTGCTGCGTCTTACGACGCACACGGTGCTCCACAACCTGACCGAAGGGATTGCGCTCGTCCTGGTAATCTTGTTTTTCTTCCTGGGAAATATTCGCGGAGCGATCATGGTTGCGGCGACGATTCCTTTCGCGCTGCTCTTTGCTGCAATCTGCCTGGATCTGAACGGTATTCCGGCCAATCTCCTCTCGCTTGGCGCTTTGGATTTCGGGATGGTTGTGGACGGTTCGGTTGTCATCATCGAGAACATCATTCGCCACTTTGGTCTCACCTCAGATACGCAGAAGACTCCTGTCCAGCGAATTCGAGACGCGGTCACCGAAGTGATTCGCCCGGTGTTTTTTGCGCGAGTGATCATCATTGCGGCGTATCTGCCGATTTTCACTTTAGAAAGCGTTGAAGGCCGTCTGTTTAAGCCCATGGCCTGGACGGTTTGCTTTGCCTTGTTGGGAGGCCTGATTTTTTCCCTCATCATCGCTCCGGTTCTAGCGGCTTTCCACTTCCAAGAGGGTGTGCGGGAATGGCGCAATCCTGCCATGGAATTTCTGAAGAGGAAATATCGTGCAGGCCTTCGATGGGCGGTCGAACACCCCGCGATCACAGTGGGGACAGGCGCCTTTGCGGTTATTGCGACAGCAGCTTTGCTGGTTAGCGGCGTAGTTGGCTCGGAATTTCTGCCGCACCTCGATGAAGGAGCGATATGGGTTCGAGGCACTTTGGCACCCAGCACAGGACCGAGTGAAGGAATTCGAGTTGCCAATCAAGCGCGGTTGATTCTGGCTTCGTTTCCCGAGGTCACCGTGGCTACAAGTCAGGTCGGACGACCGGACGACGGCACCGACACCACAGGTTTTTTCAATACGGAATACTTTGTCGATCTCAAACCGAAGGAGCAGTGGAGAGCTGTCTTTGGCGAGGACAAGGAGCGGCTGATCACCGCGATGAATCGCGAACTCGAAAAGATTCCCGGCGTTCTCTGGAACTTTTCGCAGCCGATTGAAGACAACATGGAAGAAGCGGTCAGCGGGGTAAAAGGCGAGCTGGCCATAAAGCTGTACGGAGGGGACCTTTCGGTTCTCGAAGCAAAAGGCGAGGAAGTCGTAGAAGTCATGCGCCGCATCCCGGGGATCGAGGATTTGGGCTTGTTCCGAGTCCTGGGGCAACCCAATCTGAATATCACCGTCGAGCGCAGGAGAGCAGCTCGCTTCGCCATCAATATTGCGGATGTGCAAGACGCCGTGGAGACGGCGGTCGGTGGAAAGGCGGTAAGTCAGGTCCTGCAGGGAGAGCAGCGCTTCGACCTGGTGGTCCGCTATCAGCCAAGTTATCGCGACGACCCGGACGCCATCGCGAACATTCGTATTCTGTCCCCTTCCGGCGAGCGCGTTGCCCTGTCACAACTTGCAAGGATTGAAGTTCACGATGGCGCTTCCGAGATCTATCGCGAAGCCAATTCGCGGTATGTGGCCATCAAGTACAGCGTCCGCGGACGAGACCTTGGCGGCGCCGTTGAAGAAGCAATGAAGTTGGTCGCGCAGAAGGTGAAGCTTCCTTCGGGCTACCACATCGATTGGGCGGGCGAGTACGCGAGTCAACAACGCTCAGAGAAGCGTCTGATGGTCGTTTTACCCATCACGCTCTTTGCCATCTACGTGATCCTCTATGCCATGTTCAAGTCCAGCAAGTGGGCCCTTCTTATTCTTGCCAATGTTGCCGTCGCTCCTCTCGGCGGCATTCTCGCGCTGCTCATGACAGGTACGCACTTCAGTGTTTCTTCGGGCGTAGGGTTTCTGGCGTTGTTTGGGGTGTCGGTGGAGACCGGTGTGATCATGCTGGAATACATCAACCAGCTTCGCGGTCACGGGCTTCCTGTCAAAGCAGCCGCCATCGAAGGGGCCGCGCTCCGTCTACGCCCCATGATGATGACGATGCTAGTCGCATCACTGGGCCTGCTTCCTGCGGCACTGTCGCACGGGATTGGTTCGGATTCACAGCGGCCATTCGCCATCGTCATCGTTGGTGGACTGCTCGCCGCACTCCTGCTGAGCGTTTTTCTTCTGCCGACACTCTACGCATTGAATGCAGGACCGAAGGACAAACTGCCGCAGCCTTCAGCGGACTTTGCGGAGGGCCTATGAGCAAGACGGCGAGCCTCTGCAGGCCCTGGCAATTCGCCGGCGTGGCCGCCGCGACCATCTTCACAGCTTTTGTACCGCTACCCAGAGCGACAGGAGCAGAAAACCAACCATACTCCGTGGTCGCGCGCGTCGACCGGAACAGCGCAGGACTGACCTCGCGCGACATCACAGTGAGGGTCGGAGATGTGAGCGTGCCCGCGTCGGCGATCGAGGCCAGCCCTGATATCTCGCGCAACGTTGCCATCGTGTTGGACGACGGTCCAGACCAGGTAAAGGTTCTGTCCAGAGAGAAAGATCTGGCTATCGCCCTGGTAAATGAGCTGTCCGATGCCGGCACGAGTTTTACAATCGCCAGCGCAGGTGCTTCGTCGAAGATACGGGAAACCACATGGGATCGATCGGCTGCCATCAAACAAGTTCGCGAAATAACAGAAGACAACGGAGAGAGAACGAATGTCCCCATTTATGACGCGATTGGGTCAGCCATGCGGCAGATCTCCCTGACGCCTGGGCTTCGCATCGTTATATTCATTGGCGAAGGAAATGACCGAGGCAGCAGGCTGCACTACCCAGAGTTACGCAGTTTGGCAGAGTCGGACCACATCGCCTTCTTTGCCGGGCTCGTTGCAGACCACAGTCTTCGCGAGGCAAAGAGCATCCTCCGATATGGGTGGAACCTCGAGGAATTGACCAGCGACACCGTCGGAATTTTCTTAGAGAACCAAAAAACGCCCGAGGCGACTCAACGATTCAGCAAAAGTATTCGTGACCTTCGTCTCATTACCTTCGACATGTCTTCACGCCAGCCGGGCCGCCACAAGATCTCGGTTTCTTCCAACCGAGGTCGCCACTGCAAAGTGCAAAAGGCCATTCTCGTTCCTTAAGCTTTGCTTACCTGATGTGCACGGCATGTGCGGCACCAAAGTCCGCTGTTGCATTGCGCTCTGCGGACCCTGCGCCGCGCGTGTCGATAGCACGGCAACGCGACTCCTAAACCGGAATTCCACATACGACAATGCACCTTAGAGAAATCCAAACGGTCTCAAACAAAGTCATCTCCTCATGGGTCCACGCCATTAGTTATTAGCGGCTAAAGATTTGAAAATCGGTTCAGGCCGCCTATTGTTCCTTGCTTATGCGCACGCAAGGAGGTTTTTATGGCAACAATCAAAGTCGGCGTGCGCGAATTCCGCGAGAGGATTGCAACCTTCCTGGAATCCGGTACACCGGTTGCTGTCACCCGTCGCGGAGAAACGCTTGGGGTCTATATCCCGACCCGCAGGAAGCAGCCCAAAACAGTCGACCTCGCTGAACTCAAGGCGGCCGCCGCCCGACTGGCCGAAGCGTTGGCAGATGTTGATGAAAAAAAAGTAGTCGCCGAGTTCAAGCAGCTGCGCCGTCAAGCAAAGGGCTCAGCTCTTTGACATGATCGTCCTCGATGCCAATATCCTGATCCGCGCCGTCATGGGCCGTCGTGTCCGGCACCTTCTCGATACCTATGCATCCCGTGGAGTCTGCTTTTGTGCGCCCGACGTCGCTTTCGCCGACGCTCAGAAGTATTTGCCTCTCCTGCTCACCAAGAGAGGTAAATCGGTGTCGAGCGCAGTCAAGTGGCGTTTTCAGTTTAAGTCTCAGTACGTTAGACATGATCAGAACGGTTCGGAGCCTCTGGTTAAGGGCCCCAAAATCGGGATGGGTCGGGGGAATTGGCTGGCCACTAGGATTCAGCTAGAAGTCTGCAACCAGGCCGACTGCCGCCGAGAAGCGGTTGGCGCAAGCGTAGAGAGAAGCGACCAAAACAGCTTCCGTGATCTCGGCGTGGCTCCAGCCAGCTTCCCGCACAGCATCAAAATCCTCCCGACTAATGTCCGCCGGCTGGCGCGAAATCTTGGCGACATACTTGAACAGCGCCATGACTTTGTGCTCGACGGGTGCACTCTCGAAATTCATAGCAAGTTTCCTTGCAAACGCCTTGTCAAACCCGAGTCTCCCAAGGATTTCTAGGTGTGCGGCAAGACAGTAATTGGAGAGATTGATTCCACTGACCACTAACGCGATTTGTTCCTTCATCACACGAGGGAGCGCCCGCTCTACAAACATGAGGTGGGTAAACATATCTACCTGGTCTTTGAGCAGCTGCGGATAGAGACCCAGCGCTTGATAGTAGTTTGGGACGAATCCCCAATTGTTCTGGAGAAAGTCGTAAATATTATTTGTGTCCGAGGTCGCTTCTTCAACTGACACTAGGGGCACCCAAGACATGTGAATCCTCCTGTCAAAGGGTTTCGAATGGAGGCCATACGGCGCCGAAGGTTAGAGCCGCACGGTAATGATTTGCCGAATGATAGCAGATTTGGAGTAAAGCCATAGTTAACTGGACATTGGGAATGCGCGACGATCAGAAAGGGTCGTGATTTGTTTTGCGACGCAACGCTGTATGAAGCCGTGCCTGGACATCACTCGGCAGGGACACGGGGCGGGAGTCACAGAGGATTTCTATCGACTTCCGAGTTTGATCCACGATCATTGTGCAATCTTCACAGTGCTTGAGATGACGCTCGAGTTCCTGCTGCAGGACGGGATCGAGGTCGCCGTCGATGTAGTTCGAGATCTCGCGGATGACGCCTTTGCAATTCAATTCAAAGCACCTTGCCTAAAATGGCGATTCAGTTTTTCTCTGAGCTTGAGTCGGGCCCGAAGCAGTCGTGACTTTACGGCGGGAATGGAGATGCCTAACGCGTCGGCGGTTTCCTGTGTGGACATTTCTTCCACATCGCGCAGGACCAGCACGATTCTGTACTCATCTTCCAACTGCTCTACGAACTCTGAAACGACGTGGTCTAATTCCGACTTGGCATAGAGCTGTTCGGGATTGGGGCTCCATTCTTCAAGTTCCCGAGGCATCAGTTCCGAGTCGCCCTCGATGGGTTGATCGATGGAAAAGTGATTCGGGCGGCGTTTGCGAAGGCGCATGAGCGCTTCGTTCGTCGCAATCCGCACGAGCCAAGTGTAGAAACGGGAATCACCGTGGAATTCATTCAGGTGCGCGTATGCCTTCAGAAACGCATCCTGCATTGCGTCTTCGGCGTCTTCACGATTGCCGGTAATGTTGCTCGTGAGGCGGAAGATCTTGTCTTCGTAGCGTGTGACGAGCTCTTCGAACGCGGTGGCGTCGCCGGCGCGAGCCGAGGCGACCAGCAGCGGTTCGTCCTCACGAACGACGCGAGAAGGGAGCGGATGAGGGTTTGGCGCGCTCACGAAGTCGAACCGCCTCCAGACCACAAACTGAGGCACGGATTTGCCGCTAAATATAGCACCAAACATCCTCGGTCATCCCCTGGTGGCCCCTTTTCGATGCTGGGGAATAAGGCCTGGATTCAAAAAAGTAGTCACATCGGGCGCGCTCATGGCGCTTCGCGATCGCGTTTCTTTTCATAGTTTTGCCAGGTTGGTAAGCGTTGGTATGTCTCTTGTTTTCAAAAGAGCTTTGCACTGAAACGTGGAGCGTTTCGTTTTCCCTTCTGCAAGCGGCCGCCTTTTCATAGAGATACCTCGGGAGATTCAAAAGTGAATCGGGAGTGACCGGCGGGATTGCCTTCCCGTGGGGTCTGCCCGAGAGTCAGGGGCGTGATCGCCTGTTGGCCAGAAAGAGCAAAACAATGTTTTCGAGAAGAATGATCTCATTAGCTTCGACCGCTGTGGTCGCGGCCCTTTCCATGGCCGCCTTAATAGCAGGGTCCGCAACAAGGGTCGCCGCTCAAAACGGTTTAGGTACGGACCTCATCATCGGCTCCTGGCATGTCACTGTGTCCTTCGGTGACGGCCGTCCGAACGTCCTTGCTCTTTACACCTTTGACCGAGACCGAAACTTCACCATGGACGGCAGCTGGCCGGCCTATTTAGTTCAGGCCATGGCTCCTGGAAGAGAGACTCTGGCGATCGTCCCTCTGGCGTTCGCGTCACATTTTTTCGTTTGCTCTACTCGCCTTCCGGAACCAACGAGGCGACTGGAGCCTTAAACGCCACATTTAGCGACACGCTGAAGGTTCTAGCGAGCCTCACGGTCAGCGATGATGGCGAGAGTTTCACTGGGAGGTATCTGCTCACGAATCTCGATCCGACCGGAAACCTGCGCTCAACCACGAGGGGGATTCTCAATGGCACACGCGTGGCCGTTGAACCATTGCCGTGACGACGGATCGCGAGGTCGGCCGAGTTTTCTTCGAATCTCATGTCTCAATGGAGGGAAAGATGAAAACGAAACATTGGATTCGTCTCGCAACATCCTTCGTACTTATCGCAGTAACATTTGTTGCTACGGGGGCGCACGCTCAGAAATTTTCTAACTGGTCGGTGCCCGTCAATCTTGGTCCGGGAATCAATTCCGGAACAACTAACCAGCACCCGGCGATATCCAAAGACGGGCTCAGCCTGTACTACAGCTCGGATCGAACAGGTACGTTTGGGAAGCTGGATATCTGGGTTGCCCAGCGGCCCAGCCTTGATGGAGACTGGGGCACTCCTCAAAATCTCGGCGGCAGCATCAATTCCTCGGGAAACGATTTTGCTCCTGCATTCACTCCGGATGGCCACTGGCTCTATTTCCATAGCGATCGCCCGGGCGGATGTGGTCCGGCAGGGACTATGGATTTGTACGTGTCCCACCGAAAGGATAGACGCGATGATTTCGGCTGGGAGACCGCGCAAAACCTCGGGTGTGTGATCAATTCCATTTACGACGATGCCGGCCCCACCTTCTTTGCGGATGAGGAAAACGACATCACTTCATTGTATTTCACCAGCACTCGCCCGGCTCCTCCGGGCGGCGGCAATTTTGACATTTACGTCAGCACCCTTCAGCCGGATGAAACCTGGGGTCCCGGCGTATTCGTGCCAGAGTTGAGTGGCCCTGGTCGCGATACGCGCACCGCAATTCGCAGAGATGGACTCGAGATATTTATCTCCGCGGATCGTCCAGGCGCCGTGGGAAGCCAAGACATTTGGGTGTCGACTCGGGTAGCCACAACGGACAAATGGTCTACGCCGGTGAATCTTGGTCCGGTCGTGAACTCGACTGCCTTCGACGGTGCACCCGCACTTTCCTGGGACGCCACCACGCTCTATTTCTTTTCTGAACGTACCGACGTGACGCACTACGGCAAGCGCGATCTGTACGTAACCACGCGCACCAAATTACCCGAGCAAAACAACACCATCAACACGAACTGAGGACGCTCATACGCAGTGAGGTCGGCTGAGTGAAGTTGCCAAGGCCGAGAATCCCGGCACACGGTTCTTTCTGTTCGGCCACAGCATGGGTTCGTTCGCGGCCCAGCAGTTTGTTCTCGATCACAGCCGCGACATCAACGGCCTCATGCTCTCCGGGTCAGGCGCGCTCGACGAACTTGCTGCGGCCGCCGGCGCTCTGTTTTCCGCAACTTCAGCCCGCCTCGTTTCGTTCGTTCCTCGCCGCAGCGCCGCGGCTCTCCGATGCCCATGCGCTTTCCAGTATCCGCGCCGACTTGCCTATCTATCTCTTCTCTGCAAGCGAAGATCCCGTCGCCTATAGCGGGAAGGCGTCGGAACTCTCAAGCGGCGCTAGCGCCGAGGCGGGTCTATATGACATCTCCCATGATTTCTATCGTGACGGCAGGCACGAAATGCTGAATGAGACCAATCGCGAGGAAGTTTTGGCCAACCTTCTGAACTGGCTATGCGCCCAGCTCACACGACAGAAAGCTGAAGAACCTCGAGAAAAGCCACATGAACGCCAGATCCGCTGAAAGCGGGATAGTGCTCGGAAGCTGATACCGAGCGATGGACCTGTGCCTGGCCCGGCTGTCGCGGCGATCCTGATGCCTTTGGGTTATGAAAGTACCCACCACGGAACCTAATGCGCCCACCAAGGACCCCGCAATGGCTGCACAGGCGGCGATCAAACCAGAGTTCATAAAAGCTCACTAATAGAAGGATCTCTGGCGCCCGCACGCGCGGTGGGAGATGCTGCTTCCGCGGTCGAGAAAGGTCCTTAAAGCCCCTTCCTGATTCGTGTCGCGGCCTGCGCTGGCCTTTGCTCTGGGGCGCCCTTGTAAGCGCGCACCACAACCCTTGAACAAGCGCCGACGAGTAGATAGCCGCTGAGCAAGACGAGAGCGACCGCAAGAAACCCAAGAGCAAACAAGATAAGCGCGGCGGTCAGCTCCTTGACAAGGCGGGCGACGACCTCAGACACGCGGGTCGTCTCGTCGTCCGAGCGGGCTGGAATTGGCACCACAATCACCTGGATAGGCGCCACGCGTGGTGGCAGAACCAGCCCCGCG
>Ga0126381_100008924_pt1 | contig 11235 bp, 8 predicted proteins | sample PanSoiMetPlot_28_FD_96465 | JGI IMG/M metagenome (GOLD analysis project Ga0126381, IMG submission 96465) | Tropical forest soil microbial communities from Panama - MetaG Plot_28 | ecosystem: Environmental > Terrestrial > Soil > Tropical forest > Bulk soil | place: Panama | collected 2016-02-17 | reverse complement strand
GCCTGGAGAAAACGCACTCCGCTGGCTGCAATGTGGTCGATATTGGGCGTGCTTAGATCAGGGCGTCCGTAACAGGCAACGTCCGCGTAGCCGAGATCGTCCGCAAGTATAAAAACAATATTGGGAGGTTTGAACGATCGTTGCGCTCGCTTGAAGCTGCTTCCCACAGCGAGCGCGATCATTCCCGTGGCAGCGCCGCGAAGTAGATCCCGCCGCGTGATGGGATGTTGGTTGGTGAGCGACATTAGGCGTCCTCCATCTTAGTTGCGATGTGATTCCTTGATGCGCGGGAGCGCTGCGCTCTTTTTGCGTGTATACGCTCCTACTCCGGATTTACATGCTGTCGCGAAGCCGACGCGCACCCGGAGAGAGTATGCAACGGTCCCCCACCGGAACGACTAGAAACATAGATGCCTGGTTACCGGCTAACCACCGACGTTCGTTTTGGCGCAGGTAAGCAGGGTCGAAAACCGTGGAAAATCCGAGACCGCGGTCATGCTGGAATGGCTGATTGAGAGGGGCTCGGTTCGATTCGGTAGCCAAGCCTGCGGAGTGCTTGGATCATTTTTCGGGTGCGCTTCTGCTTTGGCGCTTTCTTAACGTCTGGGCACTCCTTTAGAGTACGTTTTGCGTGCGCTGATCAAACTTCTCCAGAAAAGAGCACCCTTTTCGCAATCTTTCGATCGGCTTCAGTCCGACCTAGACATTTCTTCGATCACGACTCACGGACATCGTCCATGGCATGATATGAATCAGAAAGCCGGCGAGACCGTCTTCCATGACGAAAGATGACATCCTCCTCCTCTACGAATACGACCGCTGGGCGAACAACAGGGTTTTGGAGGCAGTCTCCACACTCAGCGCGGAGCAGTTCACACGGGATTTGGGCGGGAGTTTTCGTTCCGTGCGAGACACGCTGGTGCACATCATCGGCGGCGAGTGGGGTTGGCTCGCATATTGGAAGGAACCGCGTCACAGCCCCGCACTCCTGAAAGACCTAAGAAGCCGTCGGGATCGCCTGTTCAATCCAGCCGCGTTCCCCGACGTCATCGCCGTTCGGTTAAAGTGGGAGGAAATTGAGAGGGAACAGACCGAGTTCGTGAATTGCTTGACGGACGAAGTCCTAGGGAAAATGCTTCCTTTCCGCGCAACGCAGGTGAGTTTGTTGCACCTGATGCAGCATCTGGCGAACCACTCGACCTACCATCGAGGTCAGGTAGCATTGATGATGCGGCAGCTTGGCGCGGAGCCGGTCGCAACGGACTTCCATGTATTTCTCGTGGAAGGTTGTTGCGAAGATTTACGCTGAGGTACGGAGCTGAAGAGAAGTCGGCCGCGAAACTGTCGGCAATGCCTCGGCAATTCGGTGACGCAATGGCCCAGCGACTCATCGGCTTCCAGAGATCCGAAAATGGTCGCCTGACTCAACACCGAAGTAGTTTGCCTTGAATCCGTTTCCTTTGAAACTCTGGAGAGTTCTACCCCGGTAGTAGAGGCTCTTTCCCGTCTTACTGAAGGTAACGCGCCCAATGCGTGCGGATCGTAACCAGTTGGTTGGACTTGTCTTCGACGTACATCGTCCGCGACCAGGGCATGAAGTGATTCTAAGCTGGCGTAGGCTTAGTTCGACGGCTTGACCCGTGTACGCTAGATTTGCGGCCGCGGAGCGCTCCCATCATGATGACGATTGACGAATGCCGAAGCTTTTACGCACAGGAAGTTCAGTTTGCAGCGAGCCTGAGAACGCCCGGTTTGGTACAGGCGTTCGCGACGGTACCTCGAGAGAGATTCTTGGGGCCGGGACCATGGCAACTCGGATCAGCGGAAGGTCGCGCCATGTCAGTGGCCGGTCTCATGCAATTGTCGTATGTGACGGTGGAAGATCCCCGAGACCTCTACCACAACGTAGTTGTGTTGCTAGACCGAGAGAAAGACATCAACAACGGACAGCCTAGCGCATTAGGCCGGTGGATCGACTCATTGGCACTGCTTCCCGGCGAGCGCGCATACCACCTTGGTTGCGGGGTCGGTTACTATACCGCGCTCATCGCGGAGGTTGTGGGACCCGGCGGAAAAGTCCTTGGGTTAGAGCTGCAGGCGGAGCTGGCGGAGCGGGCCCAACAGAACTTGGCATCTTATGCGCAGGTAAAAGTGGAGGCGGGAGACGGAGCGTTGTTTGATCCCGGTGATTGCGACGCAATGCTCATAAATTGTGGCGTCACGCATCCACAAGCAATTTGGTTGGATCGGCTTCACGAGGGTGGGCGTTTGGTGGTCCCGATTACGGTACCGATGAATGCGACAACCGGGCAAGGAGTGATGCTGAAGATCGTGCGCTCTGGTGGGACTTACTCGACGGAGTTGGTGACTACACTGGCGATCTTTTCCGGCGGCAGGTTGCGCGACCCAGAATTAGAGCAGCAAATTCTAAAAGGTTTGAGGTCGGGGGGATTGCTGAGGCTGAAGTCAGTGCGGCGGGATGCGCACGAGCCGGGAGAAACTTGCGTAGTGCACGGGCAAGACGTTTGTCTGAGCTTATTAGAACCGCGCTAGGTCCAGGTAGACGACGACTGGCGCGCTTGAGCAAGACTGTCCGAGACGTCTGCCTTTGCCAATAAATCCTTGATTTGCGGCATCTGCGAAAGCTCACTGCAGACCGCATAATGGTCGCGCGTATGCTCGGTTATTGATATTCCGCTCGTGGATTGCCCACGCGTTGACCACGGCATGGTACTCTCCCGCTCGTACTGCCTAGCCTTTTTTCCCTACCACGTGGTACGTCTTGACGGCGCCGAAATTCGAAATTGCAGAAATCCAGAACGAAAGCAATCCATCTCGCACACGATTGCTCTGGACGCCGGAACCGGAAAGGTCCTTCACGCAATCGTCCGTGAAGATAAAATCGACCAGCGCAACGCGCCCACCGGGTCTTAACACCCTGGCGATCTCGCGCATCATCTTCTCTCGCCCAGAGCGATCCTTCATTTCATGAACCACAAAATTCGAGATCACCACATCAAAGCTGTCGTCCGGGAACGGGAGGTCCTGAGCGTCACCTTGTTTCACTTCAACGCGGTCCTCCACCCTTTCTAACTTGGCGTTCTCAAGGACGGACTCCGGACGGTTACCACTCAGCGCCAAACGATTCCAAACGTCCACACCTGTCACAGTGCCTTTGGGCACTCGGTGCGCGGCTGCGACGGTCAACAATCCGCGGCCGCAGCCCACATCTAGAACTCTTTCATCACCTCGCCACGAAATCTTGTCGAGAAGCCGTTGCGCCAATTTCAGTTTTCCTATTTTGCTATAGAATAACATCCCAAGCCCACCGAGCAGGAAATATCCGCCCGCAAAGTACGCAACCCAGAGCCAGGCCCGGGACATCAGGTTGCCTAGGAGCAGAAGGGCGAGTCCTAAGACAAGCAGAGTTGCTACAATTCCCGGAGAGTCCAGTCCGTAATCGCCGCGTTTTATCACTTCCTGCATCTCCAGCAATCTCCGTCACGACGTTGGTTAGCGTTCAGCCCCGACAAAAGCAGGGATTCTAGCGATTGGTAACCAGGCCTGGTCACTTCGTTCCGGTGGGCTTGCCATGTGCCCCCTGTAATGGCGATCACCTTCTAGGGAGGCCGGGAAGAAATTTGAAAATCACGCAGCAGACGATGACCGAGCCAACGAGAGCGAGCCAAAATTATGAGTTTCCGGTCCTGATTCATTTGGGCGTAAGCAAGACGGATTTCCCTAACACGTGTGCGGCTACAGCTTCAGCGCGTCCATCCGGGGATTCTCGTATACGTCATCCTCTCCGGGATACCGAAGCTCTTTCTCAAATCTTCCCGTTTCCTTCGCAATTGCCCAGATTAGACCCTCGCCTGCTGGCAAGATTTTAGGTTGCCAGTCGTACACAGAATCTTTGTAGGCATATTCCGCATCAATCGGCTTCCATCCCTTCCCGATAAACATGTCAATGAGGTCGTCCACAAAGAGGGCATTAAGCGCACTGTGGTGCAGAAGGACTGTATGTCGCACCGAGCTGGCAAGAACACGCCGGGCCAGCGACTCGTAAAATTGCGCACGCTCCCAAATGTGCTCCAGAAAAAAGTCTCGATATCCCGCGAGGTCGACCTTTGGATTCTTTTCAGCCCGTTTTTCCAGCCGCTCGTCGATAGCCCAGTCGGAAGCATCAATCGTGGCTCGGCCAATGCGGTAGCCATGTTCTTTCAAGAACGAACGCATTCCATCCCGCTTCTCGACTGTATCGCCTTCCTTAAAGAACGGATAGCGAAATAGCTTTGTGAAATGATCGTAACCTTGAATGACCGGTTCATTCTTAAGTGCGTCGGCTTGGAACCCTGCGAGGGTGACCTTTTCGTTTCTATTGAAAAAGAGGTGGGAGTAGGAATGATTCCCAATAAGGTGTCCCTGATGATCCCAGGTGGCTATGAGTTGCCCTCCTGCGCTGCTGTCTACGCGCTTGCCGCAGACAAAGAGCACCGACTTAATCCTATGCTTGGCAAGGGCAGCCAGAATACGTTCGTTTAATTCATTCCATTTTAGGTTGGCACCGCCGTCGGTCGTCGGGTCATCAAAGGTAAAAGCGATTTCTGGTGACCGGAGCCGATCCAGAGCTGTGGAGAGGCCCTTAAGTGACGCAATTGCCGCAGCGCCGTGAAGAAAGTCTCTGCGATTCATTAACCGAGCATATCTCATGCGAGCACGGCGTCGAAAAAGAAAGATCAGCGATTCATGCAGATTGAGAACACTCGGTACAACGCAACCCCCCTTTGATTTTCAGGGCCGTTACGGGGGCACGTCCGGTTGGCCGCTCGCGTTGGTGTGCATGAGACTGGCCCAACCTTGTCTGACCTCCGGGGGTGCATATTGAGAAGGATTTGCAGGCCCCACTTGGATCACCCTTGGACCGTGGTTGCCAGGGGAGGAAAAGTCCGGCGCAGGTGGGCCTATCCACCTATTAAGGGGTGTGATCGTTTCACTCCTGATGCAAAGCTGACATGGGGTCAACACGCGTAGCACGTCGCGCGGGAATGTAAGTCGCTAACAACGCTACGATGAAGATCGCCGCCGGGACGATGAAGTAGAGCCCCGGCTCTCCGAGGCGAATGTCATAAAACATGGCCTCAAAAACTTTGGGTAGCGGCAGGGCCATCGCTAAGCCAATGGTCCCCCCTATTGCCGCCATTCCCATGCCTTCCCGCAAAACCATCCGCAGCACGTCCGCCCTTCCGGCTCCCAGGGCCATGCGAATACCGATTTCGTGCGTCCGTTGGCTCACAGAATAAGCAATGAGCCCATAAATCCCGATGGAGGAAAGGAGCAATGCGAGAATCGCGAAGCTGCCGAGCACCTGCGAAAAGAATGAGTCTCCATGCTCCTGACGCTCGATGACGGCGGCCATGCTCATCACGCGATTGAGAGGAAGGTCGGCATCCACCCGCGCCACTGCTGCGCGCATTGCGGAAGTAAAGGCACCCGGATCGGAGTTGGTTCTCAGTATGAGCGATAACGAGCTCACCGGCCGTTGGAGGAACGCTTCGTAGACTGCCGGATCCTCACGAACTGCTTCGAAAAACGTTTTCACGTTGGCTACCACGCCGACGATTTCTCCCCACTCTGGCGTTGCACCGACGACGTCCAAGCGGATTTGTTTGCCGAGCGGCTCCTGATCTTTCACAAAGCGACGGACGAACTCCTGGCTCACGACCACGACACGCGGCGCGCCAGCATTATCCGTTTCGGCAAAGATCCGGCCACGCACCAGCGGGATGCCTACCGTGCGGAAATAATCGGAGGTCACGACCACATCGAGCGTCGTAGGCCGCTGGTTTTCCGGCTCGGGTGCTCCTTGCAGAAGGAAAGTGACGCTGCCCGGTCCGTTTGCAGGCAAGTCCGAAGAAATGGCTCCGGTCTCGACACCAGGAATCTGCTGGAGACGTGGCAGCACATCCTCAGCGAAGCGGGCTTGCTGAGACGCCTCTTTGTATCGAGTTTTGTCGAGGGTCACACCGGCAGTCAGGAGATGGTCGGGTGGGAAGCCCAGATTTTGATGGGTAAGCAGATAGAGTCCGCGGACCAGCAGTCCGGTCCCTACCAGCAGAAGCAGTGCCAGAGCGATTTCCGCCGTGACGAGCACGGTTCGCAGACGGTGATGCGACCGTCCAGCAGAAGCTGCCCGGCTCTCGTCCTTCAGATTCGCATTGATGTCTGTTCGCGAGGCTTTGACCGCGGGCGCCAGGCCGCATAACACTGCGGAACCAAGCGAAACAGCCACGGTGAACAGCAGCACATTCGAGTCCAGGCTCAAGGGTACGGCGCTGATGGCGTCGTTGAAGTTCATGTTGGTTCGCACGAATTTAATGCCCCAATAGCTGAGCAAGAGTCCCGCGCTCCCGCCCAACAACGCAAGCAGCAGACCTTCCGTGAGCAGTTGCTGCATGATCGAACCGCGGCTGGCACCCAGCGAGATGCGAATGGCCAGTTCTTTCCTGCGTCCCGCGGCGCGCGCCAGCAGCAGCCCGGCCACGTTACTGCAGGCAATTAAAAGGACAAAACACACGGCAGTCATCATCACTGCCAAGCCGTTGCGGATGCTGAAATTGTAAACCAGGAAATCCGGTAGTGTACGCACCACAGCGCCCCAGCCTTTTTCGGTCTCGGGGAAGTCTTTCTCGGCGCGGCGGGCCAGAGTCGTCAGTTCGGCGCGAGCCTGCTCGAGGGTTACGCCGGGCTTGAGCCGCGCGAACACATACAGGGAATGGTCCTTGCGCGCGGCTTCGGTCTGATCCGCGGTGCTCAGCACTAAGGGCGTCCAGAGCTTTTCCGTGAAGCCCATCATGCGGAAGTTTGCCGGCATCACTCCGGCAACCGTGTAGTCTTCCCGGTTCACGCGCACGATGCGGCCCACGATCGCGGGGTCCGAGCCGAAGCGGCGCTCCCACAGGTCGTGACTGAGAATGACGACGTGGTCGTGCCCAGGTTGGTCTTCTCCTTCGAAGAACGTGCGCCCGAGTTGCGGGGCGACGCCAAGGACGCTGAAGTAGTTGGGCGTCACGGCGCCAGAGAGGAGTGCTTCCGGCTGACGTTGTTCCGTCAAACTGACCGTGCGGAACGGATCCGCCGCGGCCATCTGTGAGAATACGTGGTTCGTTTTGCTCCAGGCTAGGTAGTTTGGCGCGGATGCGGGATAGGCGTCGGGCAGGAAGACGGGATTAGGATTGACCGACGAAACGGCGACGACGCGCGTCGCATCGTGGACCGGTGGGCGCCGCAGCAGGAAAGCGCTCACGAGACTGAAAATCGTGGCGTTCAAGGCGATACCGAGCGCTAACGTGAGCACAGCTACGGCCGTGAACCCTGGCCTTTTGACGAGCAGTCGCATGGCCAGCTGCAAGTCCTTCGCGAAGGTTTCCATAGCTACACCTCAGTTCAGTGCTTTCCGATGATACGGAGGTCACCGCACAAAAGTTCCTGGGTCTGGCTACTTCTCCTTGCCTGACTACTCTCTACAAGCACGGAACAGTCGCGAACGTAGGAAAGACCGACTACAAAAAGACCGCGACGGCGGCAAGCGCATAGTGGAATGGAATATCTTGCCGGGTCAGATGGGCCATGGAGGTCGTGCCCTTCTGCGGCACCCACTGGTCGTAAGCTCCACCGTTCCACGCGTCATGCGTCCCGGTCCAGTCGTGCGGCGTGTCCTCGAGGAACTGCAGACCTAGATGCGGGGCATCGGGACGGAAAGGCAGCACATAGCCATCGGGATTGCTCGGGTCAGGCTGATGAAAGACGCTTTTACCGGTGGCAAGCTTGACCGCTCGCGGGTCTCCAAAGCCGCGCACCCCACGCAGCATCCCAAAATAGTGATCGAACGCGCGGTTCTCTTGCATCATGAAGACCACGTGCTCGACGTCATTGATTGTGCCGGTGCGGTTATTCGCTGGAAGCGCAAGAGCGCGGCTGATAGGTGCGGGAAGAGCAGCGGCAGCTGCGGCTGTGGACAACAGCTTCAAGAACTCTCGACGCTCTTTGCTCATGCTGAATTTCACCTCTCTCCGGATTGCCTTGGGCGGCAATCGCGTCCGGGCAGCTTAGTGAGAGCTCGTTGCGTGCGCGTGACTGTTCAGTTGCGATTGTGTAATTCGCTTTGGCGCAAGCTAGGCAGCGGCAATGGTTGGCGGTTTTTGCGGTGCGTCGATCAGCCGATGGGAACTGAAGGGGATATCGATCGATTGTCGAGTGTGGGTGAGTGAGAAAACGCAGTTATACCCGCGAAGGGCTCAAAACACGCAGTTGGGTTGAAAGAAGAACAGTGTGTTTGCGATCTGAAACCCCCGGGCCTCGCGTCCGACGTTGACTCGGTTTTCTACGGTAAGAGCTGCTGAATCAGGTATCCAGATATGTTCGCGGTATTGTCGGTTTGGATTACAAGAGTTTGCGTACCGCTCACCTGGTAGAACGAGACGTTGAGGGTGGTCACCGACGGCGGAATGAACGGGTATCCGCCCGTCGGCTGAATGTTGAAGCTCCCCGTGAAGTGGCCGGGATTGGCAGCGTCCGCGGCAAATGTGCCGGTGAAGGGCGCGACGGTATTCGGAAAGTTGCTTTGATCATAATCGGCTATGCCATTGCTCAAGTTCCCGGAACCGTCGCTGGTTAGGACACCAACGAGATCCAATTCATTTGGAGTTGAAGCGGCAATGCAATTCTGGAGGTTGACAGCTTGATCTCCCACGATCGCAGCCGGAGTCGAGGAGATTTGTGAGATTAAACTGCCGGTTCCTATGATGTTTGCATCCGTGTGCAGCAACAACGCACCACCGCCGCCGCTCGAAGAGTTGGGATCAAGAAAATTGAGGGACGGATCAATCATGTACATATTGAAAGTGGAATTGCCCGCCGCGTCCGTCAGATTGACCGTGCCTTCCAGGCCGTTGCTAAACGCAAAGGTGCCGCTAACAGGTTTGGCGACGCTCGGAGTCGTGGGTGCCGCTCCGCCTACGTTTGCGTCGGAGACGCCGCCGGTGATTTTGCTCATACCGTCCGCGGTCAATTGTCCAGCTGCTACCGCTCTCCCCGTGGAACTCCAGCCGGAATGTTCGAATACAAATTTTCCCGAAAGAGTCGCGGCTGCCGCGCCTTGGGCATAAGCGCTTCCTCCTGTCAGATCCACGCCGTCATCCTCAAACAGCCGAAGCACCTTCGAAGAGACCATATAAAACGTAAAGGACCTGGTTGTCCCCGGCACCGGAACGACGGTGAGTCTCCCCCGGCCGTTAGTGTCCGGTGGTGCGAAGATACTCCCGGTAAAAGACTGAGAGGAAACGCTGCCCCCGATATTGGTGTCGAGCGTGCCACCAGTCAAGTTCCCTTGACCATCAGAGCTGAAGACACCTCCAAAAGCGACCTTCGCACTCGGCGGAACCACACTGTCGACTCCTTCCATGGTGAAGGAATACCCGCCGGAGATCTGTGATGTGGCAAAGTTTCCGGATTGTAAGTCTAAGGTTCCGCTCCCTGGGTCTGCGCCTGTTTCTATGATCACGGCATGCGAAGCAGAGGTTAGAACAAAACTGAAGCTTAGAGTTTCCCCTTTTTGCGTATGAATCGTCATCGTGCCGTGTCCGCGGGCATCAACGGAATAGGACGACACCGGGTCAACGGAGGTCGCGAGAATGGCATCCCCTTGGTCCCGATAACTTGTGGAAACAATGTCCTCCATCCCGCCCAAAATATTGCCATTCCCATCGACATTCACGCTCCCGGCAAAGGTGGTGTTGCCGCGGCCCGTCACGTTTCCGGTTGGTGCCAGGATCAAAAAGGCATACTGGCCTTTCAGCGTGGCATTCGAGGCGGTTCCGGAAATAAGGACCGTGGCGCTGGCACTCTTGGACGAATCGGTGACGGAAGTCGCGATGATGGTTACACTGCCACCGGCCGGCACCGTTGCCGGCGCGGTGTACGTGGTCATGCCGCCGCTCGGCGTAGAGGCGGGAGTAAAGCCGCCGCAGGCAGCCACAGGGGTGCAGCTCCAACTCACTCCGCCAGCGGCGGAATCATTTTGGACCGTGGCCGCCACGCTTGCCGTGCCGCCGGTCCCAAGCGATGCCGGGGGCTTGGTCGAAAACGTAACGGAGACGGGTTGGGGAGGAGGGCCTGATACCGGCGAACTTCCACCGGCGCACCCGGAAATCGATGCCACGATGCCGATGGCTAGGAGGGATGAATTCCTATTCACGGCTCCGTCCGAAACGCGCAGAATCCTACGGTCTGCGGGGAGGTTGGACTAGCATAGCGGACCCCAGAAAAATCGAATCGGTTGGTAATCATGAATGTCTCCGAAGAGTTAACGCCGGCCAGGCGTCAAGCGGAATGGCTCTGGGCTTGAAAACCGCATCGAAGCAACACAGCGAACGTCAAGCATCGCGCCTGACCGATGTCTTCTCTCTATAGATCCGTTCAATCGAACCGTGGCCCGCAGAACCGGGGGAGCAAGCGCAAAGAAAGTATCACCGGTCAGGGAAAAACGGGAAAAGCTTACGAATCTCTTCCTCGCTCGGTTGATGTCCGTATTCGGTGATCTCAAAAGCCTCCGCGTGCTGAATGCCGGCCGCGTGTGCGCCATACCGTTTCTCTAACGCCTCCCGCCATCCCGGTTGCAGTTTTCTCGTTGCCAACGGTCCCGCGGCCAGCCATTTCTTCCGCTCCGCCGGATCCTTCGGCACTTCGTCGAGCTGTCCCTCGGTCCACGGCAGCCACTCATAGAACTGCGATACGTGCGCGTCGAGCATATTGATTTTCTTCTCGAACACATCGTCAATCGACACCGCGATGTCCGCGCGAAAAGGCTCTGGACGCGTGAACCGATCGCTGTAGTACACGAACACGGGATTGCGCTTGAGCGCCGGCGTATCCGTCACCAAATCCGGCACGATCACCATATAGGATGCGTCCTGCACCAAGACGCCGGTGTACCGATGGTCCGGATGATAATCATTCGGGCGAGGGGCAATAACGATGTCCGCGTTCCACTGGCGGATCTTGCGGATGACCTGCTCGCGCACTTCCAAGGTAGGCAAGAGTTTACCGTCGTGATTATCAAGCACTTCGTATTCAATACCGATGCGCCGGCCCGCCTCCAGGGCCTCGGCGTGTCGGCGCCTGGCGAGTTCCTCACCGCGCATTGATTGGTGTCCGGCATCGCCATTGGTTAGCGACACG
>Ga0126381_100008923_pt1 | contig 11236 bp, 9 predicted proteins | sample PanSoiMetPlot_28_FD_96465 | JGI IMG/M metagenome (GOLD analysis project Ga0126381, IMG submission 96465) | Tropical forest soil microbial communities from Panama - MetaG Plot_28 | ecosystem: Environmental > Terrestrial > Soil > Tropical forest > Bulk soil | place: Panama | collected 2016-02-17 | reverse complement strand
CCGCCTTACTCCTCGAAAGTCCTGGCGGTGAACACGTCGAAATCGATGTTCTTGGCCACCGCACCCCCCACCGCCGCCATCGAAGCGCATCGGTCCGTTGTTGCGCTCAAATCCACCGCCACTGCCGGGAAAATGACGCGGTCGCAAGCCTGGGGCATAGCCCAGGTCCATCAAGCCGACGCGGATTGCCGAGAGCAGGTCGTCGTCGATCTTGTTGATCACGCCGTTGATTCGGTGGTAGTTCACGTACTCGTCGAGCACCTCGGTGAGGTGCGAAGCGATCAGCAGCCCCTTGCGAGCGAAGCGGTTCTCCATGACGGTGATGCCGGCCGGCGCGAGCTTGGCGCCGGGTCAGTTCGTGCGGGCGGCATGACGGGCGCCGGCCCTGGCGCCGCTGGCGCTAACGGCACGACTTCGACGAGGGCACGCCCTGACCGCATGACATGCCACACCGGCGCTGCGGCATTCCGATTGAGCGAGGCGCATCTCAGGAAAATCGGCCAGGGCGGGTAGAACTCGCGGAAGTCCATGAGCCGCGAGGCCGTGCACGAGCTGCACGGCGCGTCGGCAAGGTGGCCGCGGCACCTCGCTGGGCGGCGCGCCGGCAGGGACAGGCGGCCTGAAGTCGCCACCCTGGCGATGCGCGCTCGCATCCAACGGATTTGTTGAGTCCCGGGAAGGGGCTACCATGGCGAAGCAACCAACCAAACAGAATCTGCACTCCTGGGCTGGCTACCACATCCGGCACACGCCCGCGAAGTTCGTCGGCCTCGTCCACAATGAGCCGGACGCTGAGTCGGCGATCAAGTAAGCGATCGTGGACGTTCCGCCCAACGAGCGCGGCCGACTGATCGCTCAGCGGCGGATCTGACGCTGCTCAATCCTTAAGTACTGATACGACTCGCTGATTCATCAATGGCGCATTTCCACGTACGATAGATGTGTATTTCAGAACAAGGCAAACGTTCTGATATGGCACACCCCGGAGGGCAACCTATGCGTACGTACATCTTGGCAGCAGCAATGGTCGCGGGTTTTGGGCTCGGCGTCGTGACCGTGCAGGGACTTCACGCCCAGGCGAAGCCGCCCGCCTATTACGTTGCGGAGATCAACCCGGCTGATCCTGAGGGCTGGGCCAAGACCTACGCGCCGCTCGTCGAGCCTACGTTTCGACCTTTCAGCGGTCACTACATTGCCCGCGCCGGCAAGACAGTTGCGTTTGACGGAGGGGCCCCCGGACGGATCGTTATCGTAGCCTTCGACAGCGTCGAGAAAGCGCAAGCTTGGCGCGAGTCAGATGCATACAAGGCTATCCTCCCGATGCGGAGCAAATTTCTGGGAAATGGGACATCCCGGTCTTACGTGATCGAGGGGCAGGCAAATTAAGCACTTCTCGGGGCGCTCTGGCGAACGCCGCCTAGGTCGGCGAGACTAGATTGCCCCATCCCCGCCCGGCATCTCGAATGTGAAGTCAGCGCCGCCCGGCTTCTTCACAATCTCATAGCCAGCGACATCGAGCTCGCGGAGAACCTTCAGAACGATGGCATTCTCGTCCTTGTCTCCGAGCCTGCGCAAGCCCGGGATGAGCTTCAGTACGCCCCGCAGCGCCATCTTGAGCACGAAACTGCGGTCGTGTTGGTCGTCTATGGCCCACGGAAAAGTCGCGGAAATGGGGAGACTACTTAGGTGCAAAATTCCGAATCAGACAATTCAATCTTTACGAGACAAATCGATAGCCGCCCCATCGACGAAATTCGATCCCGTGAGGTGGAGTTGATTGCACGACGAAAAATTAGATTGGGAGCGAAGCTGATTATTCAAGGTCTGCTTCTTAGCGAAGACCCCGAACATCAGTGGATGAAGTCTTTAAGCAAAGCTCAGCTTCAGCGAATTGAGCGCAACATAGCCAAAAGGTACCACAAGGAGATATAGGCGACTAGCTCGCACGCCCGCCCCGAACGCGCGCAGCAAAGGGGCCGCAACGCTGCTCGCTCATTTGTGGCTGGCTGTATTAGGGAAGCAACACAAATATTCCGGCAGTTTCCTGTTTCGGGAATTTGGGAAGAAAATCTGGCTCAAGTTATTGGATAATTACTGAGCGAAGGGTCAATCCCTCCACTTGATCGAGCAGCCGATCGAGGGCGTCTGTTCATGCGGCCCGCGGCCGGTTTCCGCCACCTGCCGCATCGCCTCGAACAGGTCGCGGCGAGCGTTTGCAACCAGCGTGGTGCGGGAAGCGTCGAGCCGGCCGCGGTACTGCAACGCGTCCCGTGCGTTGAAGCCGAAGAAGTCCGGCGTGCACTGAGCGCCATAGGCCCTGGCCACCTCTTGCGTAGCGTCGATCACGTAGGGGAAGGTGAAGCCGTGCTTCGCCGCGAAGGCCTGCATGTTGTCGAAGGAATCCTCCCGGTAGGCCGCGGTGTCGTTCGGCATGATGGCGATGGTGCCGATGCCGACCTGCCGTAGCGCCTCGGCCTCCGCCGCCAGCCGGCCGATGATGGTTTTTACATAAGGGCAATGGTTGCAGATGAAGGCGATGAGCGTTCCCTTGGGGCCGCGCACGTCGGCGAGCGCATAGGTCTTGCCGTCCACGCCCTTGAGCGCGAAGTCGCGCGCCTTCCAGCCGAAGTCGCAAATGTTGGTCCCGGTGGATGCCATGAGCTCCCTCCACAGGCGCTGCCGCAGGCCTCTCAATTGCAAACCTGCTGGCAGTTCTGCGGGCAAACTTGGCCCACCGGGCAAATGCCCGGCGAGCACCGCATGGTGCAGACCGGCACGCGCGGCGAATGCTGAGCCTGAAGCTGGAGCGACGGCGTCGGAACCACCGGAGCAACGAGGGGCGGCGCGGCCTTAATGCGAATTTGCGCGCTCGCGGCCGCAACGCCGCACAAGAGGAGACACAAAGCAAGGGTGGCGAATTTCATTCCAATTCTCCACGGCACAAGCAGTCGACTGCGTCTTGGTCCGCTCTGAGGCTACCATAGCCCTGCTCGCGGAGCACAAGCCAAACTGTCGATCGCGCAAAATTGGCCGCCGGCAAGGGACAACTGCAAGGCCCGAGCGTGGCGTGCCTGCATTACGCTAGGCTTCATCTGGGCTACGTGCTGTGCTAGGCTCCGCCGCCATATAAGCCTTCAAAATCGGGTGAGGAGATTCAACATGACGCTGTTTCGTGTCGCGCTTCTGACGACAAGCTTTGCGGTCGTGGTCTGTGCTGGCGCGGTCCAATCGCCCGCGCAGGGCCCGGCGGCTGCGCCCGCGAAGCCCATGATCACCCTGCAGATGCCGGCGCTGCCGGAGCCCGCAAAAGTCACCCTCGATCCGGCGAAGACCGGCCTGCTGGTGCTCGATTACGTCGAGGGCATCTGCAAACAGCAGCCGAAATGCACGGGCCAGATGCTGCCGGCCTTCACGCCGTTCATGGCGAAAGCCCGCAAGGCCAATGTCACGGTAGCTTACGGCACCCGTGAGGCCAACATGTCCAAGTGGCTGCCGGAGATTGCTCCGATGGCAGGCGACATCAAGATCATTAACACGGCGCAGGACCGCTTCTACAACACCGAGCTCGACAAGCAGCTCAAGGCCAAGGGTGTCGCCACTCTCATCCTGGCCGGCTGGAAGGTCTCGGGCTCGGTGGCCTATAGCTCGCTCGGAGCGACGGTGCGCGACTTCACTGTCGTCGTGCCGGTCGATACCACCGCGGCAACCACCGACTACGAGACCACCATCGGGTTTTATCAGATCTTGAATGCGGGTAACGCCAACCTGGCGAACGAGCCGCTGAAGCCGAAGTCCACAACGCTGAGCCGCACGGACTTGATCACGTTCCAATAGGCGCCGTGTCGGTGGGAGGCCAAGAGGACCGTTGACGCAGCCGCGCAAATCAGTTTATCGGGAAATTGAAACTCGGAAACTGCGCCAATCAAAGCCGCTTTGTTTGATACGCGCTGTGCAAATACCGTTGGGGCGCCCCTTGTGGGCGCCCTTTTTGCCGAAATGTGCCAAGAGGGCTGCCACAAGGGCCGCCTCTACGCTTCGGCGAGTACCGTTCTCTGTTTTCGGCCTGTATTTTCAGGAGCGCCGGCGAAGCGGCCGCTTCGCACCCGCTTGAGGGCCGCTTGCCCGCCTCGCTGCCGGTGTTAGGCTTGAGGCCAGGATGTAAACCTATTCGAGGCCGGGAGCCGGCGCACCTTCGAGAGGAGCATGCCGATGGCGGATGAGCTGAGCATCACAGTGAACGGGCGCGCGCACGCGGTCGCGGCGAGTCCGGATACGCCGCTTCTCTATGTTCTGACCAATGAGCTCGAGCTGAAGGGGCCGAAATTCGGCTGCGGGCTTGCCCAATGCGGCGCATGCTCGGTGCTGGCGGATGGGGGGGAGATCCGCTCCTGCGTCACGCCGGTCGCGAACGTCGTAGGTAAGGCGGTCACGACGCTCGAAGGTCTGCCGGCCTGGTACGCGCAAAGCAAGAACGTGCAGGTGGCGGCGCTGCATCCTCTGCAGCAGGCCTTCATCGATGTCGAGGCGCCGCACTGCGGCTACTGCGCGAGCGGGATGATCATCAAGGCCTCGGAGCTGCTCGCCAAAAATCCGCGGCCAAGCGATGGCGAAATCAGGCAGGCCATGAACGGCCATATCTGCCGCTGCGGCACCTATCCGCGGGTGATGCAGGCGATCAAGCTCGCTACCCGCGTCATGGCAGGAGATGTGCCATGAATGCAATCGTGAATGTTGGACACCAAAGCTTCTCGCGCCGCGACCTGCTCAAGCGCGGCGGTGCGCTCATCGTCGGCTTCAGCCTTGCGCCGGGGCCTACGGCACGTGCCGCGGTCAGCGGCCCGCCCGATTCCGAGCTGATCGATTCCTGGGTCGCGGTAAATGCCGACACCACCGCGACCATCATCTTCGGCAAGTGCGAGCTCGGGCAGGGCAACACCACCGGCATGCTGCAGATCGCCGGCGAGGAGCTCGATCTCGACATGAGCCAGCTCTCCGCCGTGCGCCTCGACACCCATGTCACGCCAGACCAGGGCGCCACGACCTCGAGCTCCTCGATCGAGCGTGGCGGCCCGCGACTGCGCGCAGCCGCGGCGGAAGCCCGCCAGGTGCTACTGGGGCTCGCCGCGAAGCGGCTCAATGCGCCCGTCGCGGCGCTGACGGTGGCGAAAGGCATCGTCTCCGCTCCCGGCGGCGGGTCGATCAAGTACGGCGATCTCCTTGGCGACGAACCGCTGCATCAGACCTTCACCGGCAACGCGCCGCAGAAGCCGGTCAGCCAATACAAGCTCGTCGGCACGCGGGTGCCGCGCCGCGATGTTCCCGATAAGGTCGCCGCGAAGTACACCCACATGCAGCATGTGCGCGTCGCCAACATGCTGCACGGCCGCATCGTGCGGCCGCACGGACAGAGCGCCTATGGGAGTGGCGCGCGGCCGCTGGGCATCGACGAAAGCTCGATCGCCAACATCCCGGCGCGCGTGCTGCGCAAGGGCGATTTCATCGGCGTCGTTGCCGAACGCGAATGGGATGCGGTCCGCGCCGCGGGGGCGCTCAAGGTGACATGGCAGGAGGGCGCGACGCTGCCCGGCAATGCCGGGTTGCACGAGGCGATGCGCTCGGCGCCCACAACCGACACGGTCGTGGTCGATAAGGGCAATCTCGCCGATGGCTTCGCCCGCGCCGTACATGTCGCTTCGGCGACCTACCACCTGCCCTATCAGGCGCACGTGCCCTTCGGCCCCAATTGCGCGCTCGCCGATGTCGGGCCGGACGGGGCGCTGGTGATGTCGTCCACCCAAGACATCTACAATTCGCGCCGCATGCTCGCCGAGACCTTGGGTCTGCCGCCCGAGAAGGTGCGGGTGCAGTATTACGAAGGCTCCGGCACCTTCGGTCACAGCTGCTATGAGGATGCAGCGCAGGCCGCGGCGCTTATGTCGCAGCTCGTAGGCCGCCCGGTGCGTGTGCAGTTCATGCGGTGGGACGAGCACGGCTGGGACAATTACGGCCCTGCCCATGTCGCGGAGGTGCGCGCCGGCGTCGACCGCGACGGCAGGATCGTCGCCTACGAATACCAGGGCTGGCAACACGGCTGGCATGTGATCGAGACCTCGCAGGAGCTGGCGCAGCTCACCAAGCCGGGCGAGCGCACGAGCGGCTCGAACTCGATCACCGTCAATCCGGTGAGTACCGGCGCCATGTATGCCATCGCCAACCGCCGCGTCGTCAGCCATGCGGTGCCGATGCAGGGCCTGCTCAAGGGCTCGCCGCTGCGCTCGCCCATGGACATGCATTATTCGTTCGCCTCCGAGCAGGTCATCGACGAGCTCGCCCACGCCTCGGGCCTCGATCCACTCGAGTTCCGCCGCCGCAACATCGCGGGCCAGCGCTGGCTCGGCGTGCTCGACGCGGCCGCGGCCGCGGCCGCCTGGACGCCGCGCGTCGCTGGCTCGGCGCGCCAAGATCGCGACATCGTTACCGGCCGCGGCATCGCCATCGGCACCCACCACGTATCGTTCGGCGCGGCGGTGGCCGAGATCGAGGTCAACAAGCGTACCGGCGTCATCATCGCCAAGAAGCTCTACGGCGCCCTCGATGCGGGGCTCGCGGTCAATCCGGCACTGATCGAGAACCAGATCGTGGGCATGATGGTGCAGGCGACCAGCCGCATCCTCAAGGAGGAGGTGAAGTTCTCCGAGCGCGGCGTCACCAGCCTTGATTGGGAGAGCTACCCGGTGCTGCGCTTCGCCGAGCACCCCGAGGTGACGCCCGTGGTGGTGCAACGTCTCAATGAGCTCTCGACCGGCGCTGGCGAAGAGGTGATGGGGTCGACCGGCGCCGCCATTGCCAACGCCTTCTTCGACGCGACCGGCGTGCGCCTGCGGCAATATCCAATGACGCCGGAGCGCGTGCTCGCCGCGCTCACGGGGTGATGTCCCACTCGGGTCATTGCCGGCTTGACCCGGCAATCCATCCGCTTCGCAAAATGCCGCTTCTTGCGAAGAGGATGGACTCGCTGGTGACCTATCAACGCGCTTCTAAATTGCGAGAAAAGGGAGGACCAAAGTGCGCATCATCTCCAAGGCCATCGTGCTCAGCAGCATCGCCTTCATCGCCACCCCCGCGCTCGCCGCGGAGGTCACCGCCGAGCGGCTGATCAATGCCGACAAGGAGCCGCAGAACTGGCTGATGAACCACCGCACCTATGACGGCCAGCGCTTCTCGCCCCTCGACCAGATCAACAAGTCGACGGTCAAAAATCTCAAGCTCGCCTATGCGGTCGCGCTCGGCGGGTCCTCGGCGAACGAGAATCTGGAAGCCACCCCGCTGGTCGAGGACGGCTTCATGTACATGGTCGATCTGTGGGGCATCGTCTACAAGATCGACGTGCGCTCCGGCGATGCCGGGCACATCATGTGGCGCATGAACCCCAAGCAGGAGAAGGTCGCCAATGCCAATCGCGGCGTTGCGCTCTGGGGCAATCTGGTGATCTCCGGCGCGAGCTACCCGCCGCGCATCATCGCCGCCGACAAGGATTCCGGCAAGATCGTGTGGGAGACCAATCTGTCGACCGATCAGCCCGAAGTCTCCATCACCGCGGCGCCGCTCGCCATCAAGGACAAGATTATCGTCGGCGCCTCGGGCGGCGACCGCGGGGTGCGCGACTTCATCGCTGGTCTCGATGCCGCGACCGGCAAGCTGCTGTGGCGAAAGTTCACGATCCCCGCGCCCGGCGAGCCCGGCAGCGAGACCTGGAAGGATAAGACCAATGCCTGGCAGACGGGCGGAGCCGCTGTGTGGGTCACCGGCACCTATGACGCCGCGAGCAACCAGACCATCTGGGGCACCGGCAATCCGGTGCCGATGATGGACGCGCGCGTGCGCCCGGGCGACAACCTCTACACCAACAGCGCCATTTCCTGGGACCCGGATTCTGGGAAGATGAACTGGTACTTCCAGTTCACGCCCGGCGACATGTGGGACTTCGACGAGGTCGGCACTCACATTCTTATCAACACGACGGTCGACGGCCAGCCGCGCAACCTCATCACGCATTCTGCGCGCAACGGCTTCGTCTACACCATGGAGCGCAGCAACGGGCAGATCGTGGTCGCCAAGCCCTACATGGACAACGTCAATTGGACCAAGGGCATCGACCAGAAGACCGGCAAGCCGCTCGACTATGATCCCAACAAGGACGTGCAGACCTATTCGGGCCTCGCCAATCCGACCGCCGACAACCCGATCAAGAAGGTCTGCCCCAACCGCACCGGCGGCAACAACTATTGGCCTTCGTCCTATAGCCCGAAGACCAAGCTGCTCTACATCCCGGTGCTCACCGCCTGCGAGCTCGTGACCAACGATAAGGACATGCCGAAGAAGGAGAAGGGCTGGTTCGTCCGCACCGGCGGCGCCTACAAGGCGGAGGAGCGCTATGAGAGCACCTTGACGGCGGTCGATCCGCTGACCGGCGAGGTCAAGAAGAATCTGCAGCTGCGCTATCCCAACTACAGCGGCGCGCTTGCCACCGGCGGCGGCCTCGTCTTCATTGGCCTGCTCGACGGCACAGTTGCGGCCTACGACGACACCACGCTCCAGGAAATGTGGAAGATCAACCTCGGCTCTGGCTTCTCCGCCCCGCCGATGACGTTTGCGGTGAACGGCAAGCAGTACATCGCCATCGCCGCCGGCCCGAGCAGCGCGGCCCTAAGCAAGCTCATCAACACGCCCGAGCTCAAGGAGCAACGCAACGCCACCGTCCTTTACGTGTTCTCGCTCTGAGCCACGGGCGATGCTTCCCTCCCCCTGCATAAGCGCGGTTGCGCGCGTCTTCGCCGCGCTAAGGGGAGGGCGGTTTCGAAGGGGCTGGGTGAGGGGCCGGCCTCACCGCCAGATTATTGCTTGCTGTCTTACCGCTTGTCTTACCGCACGCCGCCGAGCGCCAGCAACAACACGACGCTGGCCGCCGGCAGGGTCGGCACGCTCATCCCGGCGCCGAGAGAAGGCGCCGCGACAGGTGCTGCCGTCAGGCCGGAAACTCGTATAGAGTTGGGGCACTTGAACCGGAAGCGACCTATGACGAAGCAGCTCAAGCACCTCCGCGCAGCGGTGATCGCTCTCGCACTTGCCCCATGCGGCGCCGTCGCGCAGACCTTGTCGACCTGCGCGGGCGAAACCAACGCTGCGGCCTGCGCCGCCATACCTGGCGATCGCGCCGAGGGCTGGCGCGGGCAGAGCCGCGCCGAGGTGATGGCGCCGCACGCCGTGGTGACCACGAGCCAGCCGCTCGCCGCGCAGGCCGGATTGCAGGTCATGCGCTCAGGCGGCAATGCCATCGATGCGGCGGTCGCGGCGGCCGCGGTGCTCAATGTAGTCGAGCCGATGAACACCGGCATGGCCGGCGATCTCTTCGCCATCATCTATGTGGCGAAGGAGAAGAAGCTGCATGTGCTCAATGCGAGCGGCACCGCCCCTTCGGGGGCGACACTCGCGCACTACAACGAGCTCGGCTACCGCGCCGACCCACGCAACTGGGGACCGGGCTCGGGCATGCCATCGCACGGTATCTTGACCGTGACGGTGCCGGGCTCGGTCTGGGGCTGGGACGAGGTGCTGCGCCGCTACGGCAAGCTCGGCTTCAAGGACGTGCTGCAGCCGGCGATCGATTATGCGGAGAACGGCTTCCCGGTCTCCCAGCGCATCGCGCTCGAATGGCACCTGCCGGAGGCGCTGCCGCTCAAGGATTGCTGCGTGCGGCTCGACCCGGATTCGGTCGCGACCTGGTACATCTCCGGCCGTCCGCCGGTCGCGGGACAGGTCTATCGCAACCCGGATCTCGCCAAGAGCTTCCGCCTCTTGCAGGCAGAGGGACGCGACGTCTTCTACAAAGGCGAGATTGCGCGCGCGATCGTTGCGAAATCGACCGCGCTCGGCGGCACCATGACGCTCGATGATCTCGCCAACTATCAGGGGGAATGGCTCGACCCCGCCGCCAGCGACTACCACGGCTACGGCATCAACGAGCTGCCGCCGCCCTCGCAGGCCTGGGGCGCCAACCTGATGCTCAATATCCTGGAGGCCTGCGTGCCGAAATGGTCGAAGGGGCAAAGCCTTGCGCAGCTTGGTCCGCGCCACGCCAAATACTGGCACTTTCTGGTCGAGGCCAAGAAGCTCGCCTACGCGGATCTCTTCCGCTACAACGCCGACCCGGATTTCGTGCAGGTGCCGCTCGATATGCTGCTGTCCAAGGCGCATGCACAGGCGCAGTGCGCCAAGGTCGATCCCGACCATGCATCGGCGACCGGGCCCGCCTCGACCGCGGACTCGAACGGCGACACCATCGTGCTCTCGACTGCGGACGACGAGGGCAACATGGTGTCCTGGGTGAACAGCAATTTTGCAGGCTTCGGCTCTGGCATCACGGTGCCGGGCTACGGCTTCATCCTGCACAATCGCGGCGCGCTGTTCTCGCTCGATCCAAAGAGCGCGAACGTGATCGCGCCGCACAAGCGTCCGTTCAACACGCTCTCTGCCGGCTTCGTGATGAAGGACACCAATCCGCTGCTGACCATCCTGCTCATGGGTGGCGACATGCAGGCGCAGGGCCACGCGCAGGCGCTGATCAACATCCTCGATCTCGGCGCCAACATGCAGGCGGCGACTGACATGGCGCGCTTCCATCATTCGCAGGTGGCTAACCGTCTCGATCTCGAGCTCAACCTCCATGCGGCGCTCGGCAAGGAGCTCGCGGCCATGGGGCATCACGTGAACCCGGTCGGGGGCGGCGCGGTCGGCGGCTTCCAGGCGATCGCGGTGGCACCCCCCGCAACCGGCGGCACCGGTGCGGTGCACGGCTTCTACCGGGCCGGCTCCGATCACCGCAAGGACGGCGAGGCGGTCGGGTGGTGAAGGTCGAATTGAAAAAGAGGTTTGGAAAGCATGCGTGTTTGTTCCTTCGTTTTCAGCTTGATGCTCGCCTGTTCGGCTGCGACTGTTGGCCCGTTACGCGCCCAGACGGCGGCGACTAACAGCAATTTTCAGTGGCAGGTGCTCGGCGAGCGGACCTACAACAACAATTGCAGCGGCTGCCATCAGCGCAGCGGGCGCGGGATTTCGGGCGGCTTTCCGCCGCTCGCCGGACACGCTCCGCAGGTAGCCCAGAAGGGCGGGCGCGCCTATATCGTCCGCCTGGTTCTGTTCGGGCTCGCCGGTCCGATCGAGGTCGAGGGTACATCCT
>Ga0126381_100008922_pt1 | contig 11238 bp, 3 predicted proteins | sample PanSoiMetPlot_28_FD_96465 | JGI IMG/M metagenome (GOLD analysis project Ga0126381, IMG submission 96465) | Tropical forest soil microbial communities from Panama - MetaG Plot_28 | ecosystem: Environmental > Terrestrial > Soil > Tropical forest > Bulk soil | place: Panama | collected 2016-02-17 | reverse complement strand
GAACGGCTGGCATGGGCGATTCAAAAACGTGATCTGCGCGAGCTTTTGATTGCGGCTGACGAACACTTGGCCCAACACGCCTGCGCAGAAAGCGACAGCGCCTGTGCGGGCATTCGGCGCCGGAGAGGCGGCGAATTCCAAGTGAGGCGTACAGCGACGAGCTGTGCCGCCTTGCGGCCCGACCCGCCAAATCGCATTTGCCGAAACGAACCCCACGAAGTCCTCATCAATCCCCGCGGCGGAGATTAGCGGAGTGTCAGGCATTCGGTCCCGGCGGGCCGGCATGGAAGGCCAATATTCGCGCACCGGGAACGCGCGAGCGCACTCGCGTCACCCCGTTCTCGCGCCGAATCGATGCTCCCTCGGTTTCCAGACGAATCCAGCCGGTCACCGGCGTCCGAACGCGACCCGTCGTTAAGAGAAGCACCGCTTCTGGAGTCAACGGCGCGCCCCCTGATGTAAGCATCTCGTCCACGCGCTGCAGTAGCGGAAGAACGTTAACGTGTTTCTTGGACGCCGGTCTCACTACATGCACCTGGTTCCCGCGCAAGAGTAATCCAAGCGCTCCGTTGGGCGACTGGAACATGGCGCCTCCATCCTTATCGACGGCCTTATCGGCGGCCTTATCCGCAGCGGAAGGTAATCGTTCCAGTTGCGGAATCTCAATATCGGCGACGATACGCAGCAACGTTTGCGCCGCCTCCTGCGGGGAAGGAGCGTCGAATGAGTCTATGCGTACCGCGGTATCCGCATCCGATTTCGAATGCCACCAGGATATGGTGACCTTCGTACCGGCGGCCACCCGAGCCACTCCAAGGGGGGCATGGCTCTCCGGAGCCGTCTGCAATTGCCGCACCTGGCCGAGAGACCAGTCCTGAAATTCGCTGCCGGAAAAGTGAAACCCTATCGCGAAGTGGCGGCTTGCCGCTGCGTCTGGTTCAAGATTCGGCGATGCCAGACGCGCTTCCACAGAACGTAGCGCGCTTTCCGGCAGAGGCGCTCCGGCCAGAACTGCTCTTGCCGATACAGGCCTCCGTATTCGGAGCGTAGGCTGCGGCGCGCAACTTTGCTGGTCCTGAAACGCGGCGATTTGCGCTCGGTAAGTACCCGCCTGGCCCGGGGACCCAAAGGTCTGATGGACGGGAAGGTTTGGCGTTTGAGGGGGGATCGCGGGGTTTTCATCAGAATCGATTTTCAAGCACGCATCGTAAACGGAATCGCTCTCAAAGCAGTCACCAGTCCAAGCCACTTCATGAAATCCGAAGTCCTTATTGATTAGCCAAGCGTCACTTCCGATCGCGAGAAACGGATTCAGCTTGAAACCGGGCCCGATCATCCCCATCTTCGATTGCCACAAGTCCGTTCCCAGTGCGTTTGCAAGTGTAGAGACGATTGTTCCGCAATCGGAGCAATTCACCAAAGGTCCGGCGCCGAATTGTCCGCTGAGTCTTTCAAGAAACGCGGTGCAAAGGAAATGCGGCACGCCGAGCACGGTGTAGTGCGGAGCTCCGACTTCAGCGTCGTAGCTGAGTAAGCCTTTGTCGCCGAGCGCGAATACAGCCTTCGTGACTTGGCTCGCAGCGTCCACTCGGTTATCTGTGCCCTTCGCAAATTCGCACGCAATATCGAGAACTTCGGTCCAAGGCAAGGAAACGTTCAGGGGCGAATCGGGTAAGACCGTCCAAGGAGCCGTAGGAGTTGAAAGCAGAATATAGAACTGGTGCGAAGTTTCGTCGAAGTCCGTCCAATCGCCCGAACCGATGTGGTATTGCCAGCCCCACTTTACGTTTGAGCGCTTTACTCCGCCTGTCTGGATCGCGGCCGTATCCAACGTCAATGTTCCCCAACCTGAATCGCCGTTCGCGAACGTCACTTGTGCAGGCTGCGGCACAAATGCGGGGTCGCCTTCGCGCACCACGGCTCGAATCGTGAGCGTAAATGTTCCGGGTTGATCGGTGGCGAAACGCGCCACTATCGGGATGACTGGCGGTAACTGATCGCGAACATAGGCTGCCTTTGACGGCCCTCCCGCGCCGCGCGTCCATTCCGGCACGGATATTGCAATCGACTCATTTTGCCGTATGGGTACGGACCAGGTGGCAGTACCGGGCGGATGAAAGGCGATCGCGCTGACAAGAATCCTCATTGGTGCCCTATGAGGATTGCCGCGCCACCCGCGGAAGCCGGATCAGCGGAGCTTCGGGTTCTTCATCACTTTCAGCCCGCGAACGCTCCAGTTCCTCAATGCGCGCGGCCAAGTCTTTCACCTTCGGATGAAAGAAGACATCCCGAATTTTAAGATCGATTTCGAGCGCGGCGCGCGCCTGCGCCACCAGTTGCGCTGCGGCCAGGGAATGGCCCCCGATCTTGAAGAAATCGTCGCTTGCTCCCACTCGCGCAACCTTTGTCACTTGGGCCATCCACCCGGCGACGCGTTTTTCCATAGCGGTGACAGGCTCCTCATACTCGGCGTCTGCCGGTTTCGGAGCACCCACCCTTCGTAACGATTCCACGTCGATCTTACCGCCAGGAGTCCGGGGAATCTGTGGCAGAGGCACAAAGAACGACGGAACCATGTAATTCGGAAGCGAGTCCTGGACCATGCGGCGGCACGCGTCGATTACTTGGGGATCGATCACTTGAGGGTCGGCGCTTGCGCACTGCAAATATGCCACTAGAACGGGCTCCGAGCCCGGGACGGCTTGCGGAATTACGACGGCCTCTTTCACTGCTTCGTGCCGCCGCAAGATCGACTCGATCTCTCCGGGCTCGATTCGAAATCCGCGGATTTTCACCTGCCGGTCCACGCGCCCGAGAAAGAGCAACTCGCCGTCAGGGGATATTCGCGCGAGGTCTCCGGTGCGATACATCCTCTCCCCGGAATGGGAAGGGTCTTCCACGAATTTCTGATTTGTCTGTGTAATGTCGCGCCAATATTCGCGCGCCACCCCCGCGCCTGCGATGCATAATTCGCCAGCGACGCCCACAGGTACGGGAGACAGAGATGGATCGACGATTGAAACGTGCGTGTTCGCGATCGGACGGCCGATTGATACACGCGATACGCGCCCCCCAGCTCGCTTGCGTCCAAACGTGCTCCAGATGGTGGCTTCCGTTGGGCCGTAGAGATTCCAAAACTCGCGGCCGGTACTCCAAGTGTCCGCGAGATCGGGTGGGCAAGTCTCCCCGGCAACGCATACCAATTTCAGCCCTGAAACCGCCGAAGGTTCGATCGTCGCGAGCAGGCTAGGCGGAACAACTATGGTGTCGACTCTCGCATCCTGAAGGAAAGAAGCTAGAGCGTCGCCCGCCAGCACTTCGTTTGGCGGAATCACCAGAGTCGCGCCAGCGCCTAATGCCAAAACCATTTCGAAAATAGACGCGTCGAAGCTGGGGGAGGCGAGCTGCGCCACGCGCCTGCCGGGGCCCAGCTCGAAAATGCGGCGCTGTTCTTCGCCAACATTGGCTAGGCCCCCATGCTCTACTACTACTCCCTTAGGCACGCCCGTCGAGCCTGAGGTGTAGATGACATACGCCGCATCGCGCGACCCATGCGAAATCTCACGTGGGGCACTAGCGCTGCGAACCCAACTTAACTCCCTGGCGACGGCTTCCGTGATCACCAGCGTAGCGTTGGAATTCTGCAATACCTTTTCCCTACGGGCTTCCGGCCACGATGGGTCCAAGAAGACGAACGCTGCTCCTGCTTGCCACACCCCGAGAGCAAACCAGAGCAATTCGGCCGAACGGGGCAGCGCCAGAATTACAAAGGATCCCGGGCTGACACCCCGGCACTCAAGTTGTTCAGCCAAGCCGTTCGCACGCGCGAACAGTTCGCCGTAGCTGAGCTGCACTCCGGGCGCATCGAGCGCGAGCGAAGTTCCAAAGCGTTCCGCCGTCTCGCGCCACAATGCAGGAAATGACGTATGCGCCGTCGGACGAACTTCCCCCTCTAGCCTCGCGGGTTTGAGCGTGGATCCCTGCGATAGCAGATCCACCTGTTCCAGAGTTCTTCCCGGATCTTTGAATGATTTGAGTGTTTCAGCGAATGCCGCGCGGAGAAATTCGATCGTGCTCGGGTCGAAGAGTTCCGCGTTGTATTCCAGCCGCCCGCCCAAGCCCGTCTTTTCATACCAGAAGTTGAAGCTTAGATCGAACATCGCTCCGCGCTGTGTATCTTCTCCGGGCGCCGATTCGCCTTCCTGATGCATCAACTGCATGCCGACTTGAAAAATTGGATTCGTTCCGAATTCGCGTGGTGGACGCAGACGTTCCACTAGTGTTTCGAACGGCAGCGCGCGATGCGCAAGCGCTTGCGCCACCTCCGCACGCAGACGGTCCACCAATTCCGCAAGCGCCGGATTACCCTGCAAACGGCATCGGACCACTACGGTATCGACAAAGAAACCGATGGCGTCGCGCAAATCGGTCGAGTCTCGTCCCGTAACTGGAATGCCGATCGCGAAGTCGGTCTGCCCGCAGATACGCGAAAGGGCTACGGAGACGGCGGCCAACAAGACTACGAATAATGTGGTCCGGTGCGCGGCGGCCGCTTGTTGCAGTTGCGCGCAAATCTCAGGCGAAATCTGAAGCGCCTGGAGCGAGCCTTGAAACGCGGGAACTGCCGGACGCGGCCTGTCCAATGGCAAGTCCAGCGTTCCGAACCCTTCGAGCGAGTGCCGCCAAAACGCGACTTCTTCCTCGATTCTGGCTGGGGTCAGCACGTTTTGCTGCGCGCGCGCGTAGGCGCCATATTGGGTTCGGACGGGAGCCACGCCCAGTTCCTTGCCCGAAGCAAGAGCGCCGTAGATCGCCTCCAGCTCCTTAAAGAGAATCGGAAACGATGGCCCATCGAACACGATGTGGTGGACCACGAACAGAACCGTGGACCTATCGCCGTCCATCCGGTAGAGTACGGCCTTCAACAATGGTCCGCGCTCCAAGTCGAAACGCCGGGAGATCAGCTGGGTCATGTGCTCCCGCACAAAAGCCTCGGCCTTGCCGCGGCAATCCACGAACTCGAGCCGAGTCTGATTCTCGGCCAAGATTCGCTGCACAGGTTCGCCGTCGCGCACCGCAAAAACGGTGCGCAGCACCTCATGCCGTCGCACGATCGTATCGAGTGCCTGTTGCAGCAGCTCCGGTTTCGCAACCCAATTCAGGTTGCGAACCGCGTGCAGCGTGTAAGGCGATTCGTTCTGCTGAAGCTGCTCGACGAACCAAAGCCGCCGTTGTGCGTGCGACGCCTGTTCCTCGCGCGGTGGCGGATCCTGCGGTTGCGGAGTTGCGGCGGCATTCTTCCCGCGAATCAGCATCTCCAGCAGCGCGAGGCGATCCGAAGAGAGGTTCATGAGGCTACATGCCCTTGCGCGAGCATCCGTTGGACTTCTTCGGGGGGAATCTGTCCAACGCATTCGATCAGCCGCGTTTCGATCAGCTGCGCCAAGTCGCCCAATGTTGGGTTTGCGAAGACATCGCCCAAATCGAGCGTAACGGGAAAACGATCCCGGACCGCGGAAACAATCTGAAGCGCCATCAACGAATGCCCGCCAAGCTCAAAGAAATTGTCTTTTGAATTTGCTTGCTGGACGCCGAGCACTTCCGACCAGACTTCCGCGACGCGGCGCTCAAGCGTGGCTCTTAGATCGGCGGGAGGCGCCTCCTCAGCCGCCCGTTCCTCCACTATCTTTCTATGCGGCGCGGCGTTTGCCTTCGCGGGAGCGGAGGTAGGCGCGCCTGAGGCCGGCGCGAGGATCACCTGCGCTTGATCCGTCCCGAGCATCCTCGCGAAATACGCCGTACCTTCCGCGACTGAGATTCCAGCGCTTAAGCTCGCTTCTTTCACGCCTTTCAATTGTTCCGGCAGCGAGATTCTGGCCGCCATCCCGACTTCCCGCCATGCGGGCCAATTCATCGCGATTGCCGCAACTCCGCTTGCACTCGCATAGCCGGCGAACGCATCCTGAAAAGCGTTAGCGCCGCAATAATCGGCTTGGCCGATGCCACCGTGGACGGAGGCAAAAGACGAGCACATCGCGAAGAAGTCTGGCTTGTCGTCCACGACCGCTTCGAACAATTCAAACGTTCCGAAAACCTTCGGCGCGAAAACCGCATCCGCTTCATCGCGCTTTCGCGTGGCCAGCATGCCGCCGCCCGCGATTCCTGCCGCATGAATCACTCCATGAATCGGGCCGAAACGTTCATGAATCGCGTCAACGCAGCGCCGAACATCATCGGCATTGGCAACGTCGCCAGTCAACGCCAACACGGTCGCGCCCATTCGCTCCAGATCACGGAGCAGAGAATCGCCATCGATCGGTCCCTTGCGGCCCAATAGCACCAGATTGCAAGGCCCGACGGAGGCAATTGACTTCGCTAATGCTCCGCCGATTCCGCCATAGCCGCCTGTGACCACGTACGTCCCGCCCTTGCGCAGCTTTTTGTTCCCCGCTTCAGACGGCGGGATTTCGAATGGCTGGAACGTCTGCACGTATCTCGAGGCGCCGCGCAGCGCGACTACGGGTTCGCGAGCGCCCGAAACAACCTCCGCAAAAATCTGTTGTACAACACCTTCCGCTTCCTCGGTGGTGGAAGGCGCAAGTACATCAATTGCTCTTGCGAAGGCGGAAGGAATCTCCTGACCAAGCGTGCGCACGATTCCTGTCAAGGGAGCGAATGCCGGGTCAGGCCGTTCTTTAGAAGTCACATCGAACAGGTTCGCCACCACAGTATGAATCGCACGGATTGTCTTTCCCGCACGCAAGGCGGCTTGCAGAACAGCAACCGGCGCATGAAAGCTACTTTCGATTCCATTCTTCAAGCGATCGACGGATAGTTCGCCCGAGGGTTCAAACGTCCAGCAGTTGATGAGCCGAATATCTCCCGCCGCATTCTTCACCACTTCGGCCATTTCCGCGCTATCGCTGGGATTCACTTGCGCCGCCTCCGGCGAGATCTGCTCGAAGCGTTCGCCGCGCGCGACTGCCAACACTTTCTTGCCCGCGTTCTGCAATTTGCTGCAAAGGGACAGCCCCAACCCCAGGGAATCCACCAGCACAATCCAGGTGTCCGAATCGTTCGTAGTCTCCGGTCGTGGAGCGTCCGATGTTTGCCAGGACGGCACATATGCGTTGGAGGATTGGACATCGCCGGCCGCTGGCGAGGAAGGACGCATCGCGGGCGACGCCGAACCTTCCACCCAATAGCGCTGCCGTTGAAAGGGATACGCAGGCAGCGAAACGCGCTGAGCTTCGCGCCCTGCCCACATCGCATGCCAGTCGAGAGGAGCGCCGGACTGCCAAACCGCGCCTGCCGCAGCCAGAACCGAAACGTATTCCGATGCGTCGCCGCCGCCGGGCATGGATGTCACCACTACGCTCTGCTGAGTCCCCATATGCGAACGTGCGATCGAACTTAAGGCCATCCCCGGTCCGCATTCCAGAAGCAGCGGATCGCGATGTTCCAGGAGTCGCGTCATGCATTCTGAAAATCGCACTTGTCCGGCGATGCCGTGCGCCCACATCGCCGGATCGACAGCTTCTTCGGCCGTCATCCAATCGCCCGTCAGGTTCGAAAGCAGCGGAATCTTTGGCTCTTTCAACTCGACCCGCTGCAGGACTTCGAGAAAGCGCTCCGCGGCCTTGTGCATTGAGGAATGATGAAAGGCATGTGACGTATTCAGGCGGCGGAACTCCACGTGCGCTTCCGCCAACCGGTCCTCCAGACCTTTCATCTCAACAATCGATCCGGAAATCGCACACAAACGGGGACCGTTCAGAACGGATATGCATAGCCCATCGCGAAGGAATCGCTCGGCGGACGAAGAATCCAACTGCACGGCGACCATTGCGCCCGCAGGCATCTCTCCCATCAGCCGTCCGCGCTCACAGGCAAGCCGAATTCCATCTTCGGGAGAAAAGACTCCGGCCACGCACGCGGCGGCCAATTCACCCAGGCTGTGGCCTAGAACGGCTGCTGGCTTAATTCCCCAATACCGCCACAACTCGGCCAAGGCAAAATCGATTGCAAACAGGTATGGCTGCGCGACGGACGTGTGGTTCTGGTCCCGTGGCACTTGCTTTCGCTGTTTGCTTACCAACGTCCGAAGGTCAAAATCGATCGCCGCGGCGGCGGCAAGGCGGTCGAAAACAGCTCGGAAAATCGGCTCCGTACGATACAACTCCGCTCCCATGCCGGATCTTTGCGCGCCTTGGCCGGGAAACAGAAAGTAAACCTCTCGCTCTTTCTTCGGAACCGGCGCGGCGCGCGCTGAGAATTTGCCAAGCTTCTGTTCGGCCTCATCAAGAGTTCCTGCGGTCACCGAGCCGCGATATGCAAACTGCCGGCGGCCGCACGCCAGCGTAAAAGCGATATCGCGCAGTGCGGCTCCGTGTCTAAGGCTTCCCGCCAGAGCCGCGGCGGTTTCCCTGAGGGCATCCTCTGACTGCGCCGAAAACGGCAGCACATAAGCCGGCAAAGCACCGGAACGCTGCGTGGAAAGCGGAGCCTCCTCCAAAACAGCGTGAACATTCGTGCCGCCGATGCCAAACGAACTGACGCCCGCCCGTCGGGGCGCTCCCGTTCGCAGCCATTCTTCCCGCTCCGCGTTCACGCGAATGCCAAACGCTTTAAAATCGATGTTCGGGTTCGGAGTATCGAAGTGAATGCTCGCCGGAATTTCGCCATGATGCAGCGATAAGGCGACCTTAATCAGCGACGTCACACCCGCCGCCGGATCCAGATGCCCGACGTTGCTCTTCACTGACCCAATACGGCAAAGCTCCGTGCGCCCCCCAAACACTTTCCCGAGCGCCGCCGCCTCAAGTGCATCGCCAAGGCTCGTCGCCGTACCGTGCGCTTCGATATAGCCGACGTCATCGCGCGAAATGCCCGCGTGCCGCAGAGCGGAGGAGATGACTCCCACCTGCCCCTGAACGCTCGGCGCCGCGAACGACGACTTGGCCGCGCCGTCATTATTCACAGCAATGCCGCGAATTATTGCATAAATACGATCTCCCGCCGCTACTGCGTCCTGTACACGTTTCAGCACAACGGCTCCGGCGCCATTTCCCAGCACCGATCCCTGCGCTTGCGCGTCGAACGGACGGCAATGCCCATCCGGTGATGCAATCCCGCTTGGATGATACGTGTATCCGCTGCGATGCGGAACCGCAACGGAAACGCCGCCGGCTATTGCCACGTCGCTCGATCCAGCCATCAGGCTGTCACACGCCAGCGAAACCGCCAGCAGCGAAGTCGAGCAAGCGGCCTGAACATTCACGCTCGGTCCTCGCAAATCAAACCGATACGAAGTTTGTGTTGCGAGGAAATCCTTGTCATTGCCTGACGCCACCTGGTGCCAGCCGAGTGCGCCCATGACTTTCGAATTCTGCAGCAGCCGCAGCCAGTAACCACTCAGGCGGCAGCCTGCAAATACCGATACGGGCCCCTTCGCACGGGCCGGATCGAGCGCTGCGTCATCCATCGCATGCTGCACGGTTTCGAGAAAGATCCGCTGTTGCGGATCCATCGATTCCGCCTCCCGAGGACTGATGCCGAAGAATGCGGCATCGAACATTTCGATATCGTCCAGCACTCCTCCGGCGGCCACGAAATTCGGTTGTCGCAGCGCGGCCTCGCTTACACCTTCAGCGCGCAACTCCTCTGGTGTTAATCGCGCGATGGAATCCTTACCGTCCAACAGATTCTGCCAGAATTCCGCGACGTTTTGCGCTCCCGGAAAACGTCCGGCCATTCCGACGATCGCCACTCCTCGACCCTGCCAAGGTCCATTTGCATCTGACCAAAGCCTTCGCATTTCAGTGCGCTCCTCCAGCTTCGACGAGGGCTTCCTTGGACTGCCGGGAGCCAGCCACGGCCGCACCGCGCGAATTCTGCTCCATCACCTGAGCGAGTTCCCGCGGCGTCGGATGCTCGAACACATCCGTGACTCGAATGCCTCGCAGTTGCTCCTGTAGTGCGATCACCAGAATGGAATGCCCTCCCAAGTGAAAGAAGTTGTCGTCGATTCCCACCGAATCTGTTCGCAGGACTTTTGCGAACGCCGCGCACACTTCGCGCTCGAGTCGCGTGCGCCCCTGTGTCGTTTCCGGGGCGACCGTGGCGTGGATCGGATATTGCGCCAATGCCGCGCGATCCAGCTTTCCGTGCCGCGTTGCCGGCAGCGCGGGCACGATTACGAACATCGATGGCACGCAGTATTCCGGTAGCCGTGACTGCAGCCAAGTTCGAGCATCGTCTTCGAGCTTCGGCTGACCGGATTGTCGAGAGCGCAGAAATGCCACCAGCCGCTGATCGCCGTTTCCGAAGTCCTGCACCACCACGCCCGCTTGCGCGATATGTGGGTTCGATTCGAGCACGGATTCAATCTCCGCAAGCTCAATTCGAAATCCCCGAACCTTCACCTGTGCGTCCAGCCGTCCGAAATATTGCAATTCACCCCTTGCGAGCATCCGCACGCGATCTCCCGTTCGATACATGGGTTTTGCCGAAACGCCTTCAATAGGATGGAAACGCTCCTCGGTCAGGTCCTGGCATCCCAAATACCCAAGGCCTACGGCATCTCCGGCAATGTACAACTCACCGATGGCCCCCGGAGGTAAAATGCGCTGTTCTTGATCCAGCACCCATGCCTCCGTGTTGGAGACGGCTTTTCCAATCGGCACGAACTGACGCCGGTCATTGCGTTCGCAAACATGGAATGTCGCATCAATGGTGGTCTCGGTTGGTCCGTACAAATTGATCAGCTCCGCTTGTGAAGCCGCGAAGAATTGATCTCGCAGCTCCGCGGACAGCGCTTCGCCGCCACAGAACACTCGCCTGAGGGATGGGCAGTCAGCGATTCCGCCTTGATGCAGCAATTCCCGAAGCAGCGTCGGCGCCATTTGCAGTGTCGTGATCCGGTATCGCCGCAGCAGGTCGGCCAGCAATTCCGGACTTAGCCGGGCGTCTGCGTGCGCAACCACCATCGTCGTCCCGGAAAGCAGCGGCGCGTAAATCTCCCATACAGAAGCGTCAAAAGTAAGCGGCGTTCGCTGCAGAACTCGATCGTGCGTTTTTAGTGGAAAACGCTCCAGCATCCAACGCATGTGATTTACGATCGCCCGATGTGGAATGACCACACCTTTCGGGCGTCCCGTCGAACCCGATGTGTAAATCACATAAGCCGGATCATCGGGACCCGCGCCGGCTTCAATGACTCCATTGGGTTCAAAGTGT
>Ga0126381_100008921_pt1 | contig 11238 bp, 13 predicted proteins | sample PanSoiMetPlot_28_FD_96465 | JGI IMG/M metagenome (GOLD analysis project Ga0126381, IMG submission 96465) | Tropical forest soil microbial communities from Panama - MetaG Plot_28 | ecosystem: Environmental > Terrestrial > Soil > Tropical forest > Bulk soil | place: Panama | collected 2016-02-17 | reverse complement strand
CCTGGTTCGCGACGCCGACCGAGCACGCCCGCGCGCGGCGCATGCGCATCGACGACCAGGACCGCATCCTGGTGACGTTCTATCGCGGCAACAAGGTCGCGGTGTTCGACACCCGGACCGAGAAGTTCACCGAATATGCGTTGCCGACCCAATACACCAACCCGTACCGGGCCGTCTTCGACAAGAACGGCGAGATCTGGACCGGCGGCATGGCGAGCGACCGCGTGGTGCGGCTCGATCCGAAGACCGGCAAGTCGATCGAATACCTGATGCCGAAGGACACCAACATGCGCACGGTGTTCGTCGACGACTCGACGAGTCCGGTGACCTTCTGGGTCGGCAGCAACCACGATCACGCGCTGGTCAAGGTCGAGCCGCTCGACTAAGGCATCGCTTGCAGAAATGCAAAAGGGCCCCAGACGGGGCCCTTTTGTTTATTGTCCACCCTGTCGTCCCCGTGAAAGCGCATAGGCGCTAAAGTTAAGCGCGCACGGCTCCGCAAGCTCCTCCCCTCCTTCTTGTGGGAAGCGTGGGAGTGGGGGTCGGTGTCAGCGGACGCGCTGCGTGACCTAACCAGGACCCCCAATTCCCTTCGCCAGATGCCATTTATGTTGGCTTGCTCTCAAGCCGACAACAACAATCCGGTCGAGTTCGGGATCTCGATGTCGATCTCCAGCATCGAGACCGTGTCGCCCCGATCCATCTTGATCTGCACGTTGTCCGGATCGATCGTCACGTGCTTCTTGATGGCGGAGAGGATATCCTCGCGCAGGATGGTCAGCAGATCGGACTGGCCGTGCGTCCCGCGCTCGTAGGCGAGCAAAATCTGCAATCGCTCGCGCGCGACCGGCGCGGAGCCACTCCGCTTGAAGAACCTGAACATGCTCATGCGGCTCTCCGTCCGAAGAGCTTGTCGAACAAGCGCTTCTTGTCGGCGGGAATGGTCATCGGCACGTCCTCGCCCTTGAGGCGGCGCCCGGCGTCCGTATAGGCGCGGGCGGCGGCGCTGTTGGCACTCGAGAGGATGACCGGGGCGCCGAGATTGGAGGCGCGCAACACCTCCTCGCTCTCCGGGATGATGCCGAGCAGCGGGGTCGAGAGGATCTCCAGCACGTCCTCGATGGTCAGCATCTCGCCACGCGAGGCGCGCGCCGGATCATAGCGGGTGATCAAGATGTGCTTCTCGACCCGCTGGCCCTTCTCGGCCCGTTCGGTCTTGGAATCCAAGAGCCCGATCATGCGGTCGGAATCGCGCACCGAGGAGACTTCCGGGTTGGTCACGATGACGGCGATGTCGGCAAAGCGCATGGCGAGCGTCGCGCCCCGCTCAATGCCGGCCGGACTGTCGCAAATGACCCAATCGAACTTCGCCCGCAGCTCGGTGATGACGCGCCCCACGCCTTCCTCGGTCAGCGCGTCCTTGTCGCGGGTCTGCGAGGCCGGGAGCAGCCACAGCGTCTCGACGCGCTTGTCGCGGATCAGCGCCTGCGGGAGCTTCGCCACCCCCTGCACCACGTTGATCAGATCGAACACGACGCGCCGCTCGGCCCCCATCACCAGATCGAGGTTGCGCAGGCCTACGTCGAAATCGACCACGCAGACGGACTGCCCCATTTGGGCGAGCGCGGCGCCGAGCGCGGCCGTGGTCGTCGTCTTGCCGACGCCGCCCTTGCCCGAGGTGATGACGATGACTTTGGCCATTTGGCTCCCCCTACTGTTATTGGTCCAGGGCCGCGATCTTGAGCACGGCGCCTTCGAGACAAACCTGCACCGGGCGGCCGCGCAGGCTCGCTTCCATCTCCTCGGCGGTGCGGTAATAGCCGTCGATGGCGAGCAGCTCCGCCTCGTTGCGGCTGCAGAAGATGCGCGCCTTGCCGTCGCCCATAGAGCCCGCCATGGCGCGCCCGCGCAGCGCGCCGTAGACGTGGATCGAGCCGCCGGCGACGATCTCGGCGCCGGAGGCGACCGAGCCGAGCACCGTCACCTCGCCGAAGGGAAAGACCACGGATTGACCGGAGCGAATCGGCGTCTCGACCAGTAGCGCGCCCGGTTGCTGCGGACGTTGCGGCTGGGATGGGGGCTCGGCCGCAGGTGCAGGGCAACCATTGCGCTCCTCGGCGCCGGCACGGCCGCCCATGAGCACCGGCGGCAGCTGCGACCCGACGCCCGCGGGATCGACGCCTTCGAGCCCCATCACCCGCACGCCGCGCTCGGTGAGCTGGCCGATCAGATGGGAGATCGCCTGTTCGCTGAGCTTGACCGCCGCCAGATCGAGAATGACCGGCTTGCCGACGAAGAAGCCAGGCGAATTGCCGGTCCATTTGTCGAGCGCCGCGAGCCAATCGGCAACCGGCGGCTCGGGGGTCAACGCGAAAGCGAGAAACGAGCGGCCGCGGAAGCGGATGATGGGCTGGGGCTGGACGACCGCGATGCTCACGGGGCGCGCCTTGTATCCTTATGAGTTAACCCCGATTAGGCACGCCGGATGGTTAACGATGAGTTAAGCTGGCGTTCTCGACGCTTTGGCCTTGTGGACTCTTGGCGCCCGGCCGATCCGCCGACGATAATGAGCCGAGTACACACGGAAACCTTCATATGAGTCGCAAGCTTTGCACAAGATGCGTCGCCGCCGTTTTGGCGGTGGCCGCGACCCTGTTGGCGCCAGCGCCCGCAGCGGCGGTGGACAAATACCCCACGCACCCGATCACCATGATCGTGCCCTTCCCGGCCGGCGGCGGCGTCGATGCGGTGGCGCGCATCGTCGCCGACAAGCTTTCCGCAGCGCTCGGGCAGCCGCTCGTCATCGACAATCGCGGCGGCGCCGCCGGCGTCATCGGCATGCGCATGGGTGCGCGCGCCGCGGCCGACGGCCACACGCTAATCCTCGCCCATACGGGCTCGACCTCGATCAATCCGAGCCTCTACGCCAATGCGGGCTATGACCCGCGCGCCGACTTCACGCCCATTGGCCTCATCTCCTCGACGCCGGTGATGCTGATGGCGCATCCTTCGTTCGCGGCGCGCTCGATCGCCGAGCTCATCGCCATGGCCAAGAAGGAGCCGGGCAAGATCAATTTCGGCACACCACCGCCCGGCACCGGCGGCTATCTGGCGGCCGAGCTGTTCAAGTCGATGTCGGGCGCCGACGTAACGATCATCACCTACAAGGGGACCGCAGCGCTCACCACCGATCTCCTCGGCGGGCACGTGCCCGTCGGCTTCAATGTCATCGCGCCCGCCATGGGCAGCCTGCGTAGCGGCAGCCTGCGGCCGATGGCGGTCGCCGGGCGGCAGCGCTCGGGCCTCTTTCCCGATGTGCCGACGGTCGCCGAATCCGGCCTGCCGGGGTTCGAGGCGGTCCTGCACTATGGCCTGCTGGCGCCCGCCGGCACGCCCAAGGACATCATCGCCCGCCTCAATGCGGAGCTGCGCACGCTCGTCGCGGCGCCCGATGTGCGCGAGCGCATCGCGGCCGATGGCGGCGATCCGCTGCCCTCGAGCCCGGAGCAATACGCCGCCGACATCGACCGCGAGGAGGCGAAGTGGTCGGCGCTGATCAAGCAGCTCAACCTCAGGGTCGAGTGACGGCGAGCGCTTGCGGATTGATCAAATCGATCGGCGCGCCGCGCTCAAAGGCGAGCGCACGGTCGAACTGGTCGGAGAAATATTCGTCGAGCTGATCGAGCGCGACGAAGCCGAGATGCGGCGTGCATAGCGCATTGGGCAGGGCGATCAGCGGATCGCGCGCGCCCAGTACCGGCTCCTGTTCAAAAACATCGACCGCAGCCGCACCAGGGCGGCCCGCTTGCAGCGCTGCGACGAGCGCGCCTCCCGCGACGAGCTCCGCACGGCTGGTATTGACGAAGAGGGCGTCGGGCTTCATGCGGGCGAGATCGGCGCGCTTGACGAGGCCACGGGTCTCAGGTGTCAGCCGCAGATGCACGGAGAGCACATCGGATTGCACGAACAGCTCCCCCAGGCTCGCGGCGACCTCGAACCCTTGTTCCTTCGCCTCCGCGCGGCCGCGCTCGCGCGACCAGACCAGAACGCGCATGCCGAAGGCGCGGCCATAGCCGGCCACGACCTTGCCGATGCGGCCAAAACCCAGAATGCCGAGCGTGCGCCCGTGCAGAACGCGGCCGATCTGGTGTTGCCAGCCGCCGGCCTTGAAGCGCGCGACCTCGCCCGGGATGTGGCGCATGGCCGAGAGGATCAGTGCCCAGGTGAGCTCAGGCGTCGCGGATGACGGGCGGTTGACCGCCGCGCACACCGCGACGCCATGTGCCGTGCAGGCGGCGACATCGACGTTGGGATGGGGCCCGCTGATGGTAATCAATTTGAGGTTCGGCAGGCGCGGGAGAAGCGCGGCCGAGATCGGCGTGCGCTCGCGAAACAGCAGGAGCGCCTCGACGTGCTGGAAGCGCGCGGCCAGGCCCTCGAGGTCGCCCACCGCGTCGGTCCAGATCGAAACCTCGTGGCCCGCCATCTTCGCGAACGACGGCAGCGTGCGCACGACATTCGCATAGTCGTCGGGGATTCCGATCTTCAGAGGTCGATTGGCGCTCATTGAAATCATCAACCCTCGTCAATAAGATTCCGGCGAGCTTAACGGTCGGCGAGTGGAGCCATGTGCCGGAACATCAAGACCTTACACAATTTCGAGCCGCCCGCGACGCAGGAGGAGATCCGCGCCTCTGCGCTGCAATTCGTGCGCAAGCTCTCGGGCTTTGCGCAGCCCTCCAAGGCAAACCAGGCGGCCTTCGATCGCGCCGTGGACGAGGTCACACGCGCCGCGCACGATCTTCTACATGCGCTCGTCACCACGGCGCCGCCGCGTGACCGCGCGGTCGAGGCGGCCAAGGCCCGCGCGCGGGCAGCGGATCGCTATCGCACCGCATAACCATCAGCACAGTCGAGGGGCGCAAGATCGATCTGTGACGCGCGAGATTTCGCCCGCCTGGACATCGTCAAGCCGAGAAGGGTAGCAAGCCGGCCGGCTCACGCATTATTGCCCGCGAGCGCGGCGCACACCGCGTCAGTGACCTGCGCGGTGGTCGCCTGCCCGCCGAGATCGGGTGTGCGCAGCGCTGGGTCTGCGGTCACTCGCTCGATCGCCCGCATGAGGCTCGCGGCCGCGGCCGTCTCGCCGAGATGCGCCAGCATCATGCTGCCCGACCAGAAGCTCGCGATCGGATTGGCGATGCCGCGGCCGGCGATGTCGAAAGCCGCGCCGTGGATCGGCTCGAACATCGAGGGGAATTGGCTTTCCGGATTGAGGTTGGCGGTGGGCGCAAGCCCGAGCGAGCCCGCGAGCGCGGCGGCGAGATCGGAGAGGATGTCGGCATGCAGGTTGGTGGCGACGATCGTGTCGAGCGTCTGCGGGCGCAGCACCATGCGCATGGTCATGGCATCGACCAGCATCTTGTCGCAGGCGACATCAGGAAACACCTTCGCCACCTCAGCCGCGATCTCATCCCACATCACCATGCCGTGGCGCTGGGCGTTCGATTTGGTCACGACCGTGAGCTGCTTGCGCTCGCGCGAGCGCGCGAGCGCAAAGGCAAAGCGCATGATGCGCGTCACGCCGGCGCGGGTGAAGACGGCCACTTCGGTCGCCACCTCCTCCGGCAGGCCGCGATGTACCCGCCCACCGACGCCCGCATATTCGCCTTCGGAGTTCTCGCGCACGATCACCCAGTCGAGCTCGCGCGCGCCGACCTGACGCAACGGGCTGACGATGCCCGGCAGCACGCGCGTCGGGCGCACATTGGCGTATTGATCGAAACCCTGGCAGATCGCGAGTCGCAGGCCCCAGAGCGTCACGTGATCCGGCACATCAGGAGCGCCGACCGCGCCGAAATAGATGGCATCGTGCCGACGGATCAGCTCGAGCCCATCGGGGGGCATCATCGCGCCGTGCCGCTTGTAGTGATCCGAGCCCCAATCGAAGTGATCGAAGCGCAGCGCAAACCCCTCGCGCGCGGCGCAAAGCTCGAGCACCTTGATGCCCGCGGCGATGACCTCGGCACCGATGCCATCTCCCGGAATGGACGCGATCCGGTATTCACGCACAGGACGCCTCTCCGCTTCCAGACACTGCGGCCAGCCGTCCCAGCGACGGCGGGTGCGCGACAATGACGCTTCGCAGGGGCGAGGCCAACAGGCTCAGCCTATACGGGGGCTTGACTATCCATAACTTGCTGGCTATGGGTTTATCCCATAACCGCAGGGCTATTGATTGATGCAACCAACCCACCTCAAGGATTTGTTTGAAAGGATGGACCAATGACCGAGCCTGCCGCGCGCTCCATCGTCGTCGAACGCGAGATGCCGCATCCGCCAGAAAGGGTCTGGCATGCACTCACCCAAAGCGCGCTTATCGAGGACTGGCTGATGCCGAACGATTTCCAGCCTATCGTCGGCCACAAGTTCCAGTTCCGCTGGAAGCCGGTGGCGGGCTGGAACGGGGTCGCCGACTGTGAGGTCCTTGTCCTCGAGCCCCCGCACCGCCTCGCCTGGAGCCAGAACGCCTCGGGCGAGCAAGCGGCGACCGGGCTGAAATCCGTGGTCACCTGGACGCTGACGCCGACCAGGCGCGGCGTGCTCGTGCGCATGGAGCATTCGGGGTTCCGGCCGCAGGACGAGGCCGGCTACAAGACCATGAGCGGCGGCTGGCCGCGCGTGCTCGAAGCGCTGGAACGCGTCGCCAGGGTGCCTCCAACGCGCCTTAAAGGCGCGCCGGCCTCGAGCGACGTGAGGTGAGCAAAGCGCGGGCCGCAGCCGTGATGTCGCGCCGTGCCGCTTGATCCGCGCGTGCCCCACGCGGCGCACAGAGGCCGTGCCTGGACACGGCGCCATCACTGTCGAAGTCCGGGGCAATGCCGTGATGGCGCCTTTAGCCCACGGTGAACTACTTCTTGATCGGTCCGCTCATCGCCCACAGGACGCCGAACGGGTCCTTGAGCTGACTGTAGCGCTCGCCCCAGAACATGTTGGCGGGCGGCAGGACTGCGGTGCAGCCCGCCTTGATGGCGCGCTCGTACCAGAAATCGACGTCCGCAACCGGCAGCGTGACGTTGAACGCGGCCGGCTCCTTGAGCGGATGGCCATGCTCCGGATAGGCATCGCTCAGCATCAGCGAGCCACCATTGATGTAGACATGCGCGTGCATGGTGCGGCCCTTGTCGTCTGGCGGATGGACGACGGCGATCTCCGCTGCGAACGCGTTGGTGTAGAACTCGGCCGCCTTGGCGGCACCGTCGACCGTCAGGTAGGGCACCACCCCGCCTTTGACCTGTGGATTTTCTGCCATGGATATCTCCTTGTTTGGTGCCAATACCCTTAGGGACGAAATAGGGCGCCGCAACCCGACAGCGGGCGGAAAAAATCACGCCGCGTGTCGGGATCGGCCGCGCGGGCGCGTCCTTTGACCGTCGGATACTAACGGAGATGCAAAATGACAGTCGAGCACGAGCTCGTCCTGACCCGCCTGATTGACGCGCCCCGCGAAAAGCTGTTCCGCTGCTGGACCGAGCCGCAGCTGCTGAAGCAGTGGTTTGCCCCCGCCCCCTATACCACGCCGGTGGCGGAGGTTGACCTGCGGGCCGGCGGCGCCTGCAACATGGCGATGCGCTCGCCCGAGGGCCGCGACATCCCCTGCCCTGGCACCTACCTTGAGATCGTGCCCAACCGGAAGCTCGTCTTCACCGACGCCTATACGGGCGACTGGCAGCCCAAGGACGGCAAGCCGTTCATGACCGCGATCATCACCTTCGACGATGAGGACGGCCAGACCCGCTACACCGCCAAGGTCCGGCACTGGTCGGCGGAGGACAAGAAGACCCACGAGGAGATGGGCTTCCACCCCGGCTGGGGCCAATGCGCCGATCAGCTCGCGGCGCTCGCCAAGAAGATTTGAAAGAAGATTTGAAAGAAAGGGGACATCATGGGCATCAAGAGGATCACGCCATTCCTGTGGTACGACGGCACGGCCGAGGATGCCGCCAACCTCTACGTCTCGCTGTTCGGCAATTCCCGCATCACCCATGTCTCGCGCTATGGCGATGCCGGGCCCGGCCCCAAGGGCAGCGTGATGGTGGTGGGCTTCGAGCTCGAGGGCCAGCGCTTCACGGCGCTCAACGGCGGACCGCACTACGAGCTCACCGAAGCCTTCTCGCTCCTTGTCGAATGCACCGAGCAGGCCGACATCGACCGGCTGTGGGAGGCACTCGGCGAAGGCGGCTCCTATAATGTCTGCGGCTGGCTCAAGGACAGGTTCGGTCTCTCCTGGCAGATCAACTATGCGGGCCTGTCCGACCTGATGACCGGCCCCAAGGCTGCGTCCGTCTTCGCCGCCATGATGAAGATGCAGAAGGTCGACATACAGGCGCTCAAGGACGCTGCGGCGGGCTGAAGCTGCATGGGAGGACGGCCCATGAGCGCCAGCAGCGAGCACCACAGGCGGCTGCCTCTGCGGCGCGCTAGGCTGACGGCCTCAAGGTTCGAGGTGCTGCCGCGCCGCGGCTCGCAACTATGCGATGGCGGTTGCCGCGCGTCCGCGGTTGCGGGCGGCACGGCCGTCGAGGCTGAAAGCACCGGCCCCGAAGGCGACCACCTGGAGCAAGCCGCCCATCATCGAGATGTTCTTCAGGAAGTGGATCATCTGATTCTGGTCGGCAAAATTGTTGTGGAAACCGAGCGCTGCAGCGAGCGTGAAGGCCGCCATGACGAGCGCCACAATCCGGGTCTGATACCCGATCACCAAGAGAACGCCGCCGCCGAGCTCGACCAAGATGGCGGTCAGATAGGCAATAAGCGGGACCGGCAGTCCGGCGGCCGCGATGTAGACTTGCGTTCCCGTCGGATCGGCGATCTTGCCGAGGCCGCTCATGATAAAGATGACGGAAATGAGAAGGCGGCCGATGGCGGCCACTGCGGGCCTATAGGACTTCATGGTCAGCTCCCTTGGCCATTGCCGTGGACGTCTGGCAGGACGGCGGTGTGATCGTGACTTCGGCGAGGCCGGCTGGGCGGGCTACTTCGCGGCGTTCCAGCAGCAGCTCGTCCCCACCGACGATCTCGGCAATCCGCAGCCGAGCAGCCAGCCAATACGCTAGTCCTCCTCGCCCAGCCAGCGGAACACGGCGCTGAGCTGGGCGCTCATGGGGAGGTTGAGCGACTGCGGGCCTGCCGCCAGGAACCAGGTGCGGTAAGTGTCGGTGAGCGCGCGCCTCTCGGCCATCGCAGCGAAGGCGCGGGTCACGGCCGCGGCCATCAGCGGATCATCGCGGCGGAACATGATGCCATAGGGCTCGTAGGTGATAAAGTCACCCACCACCTCCATGGTCGCCGCTGCTTTCTTCGCGACGATGAAGCCGTAGAGCAGCACGTCGTCGGTCGCGAACGCGTCGGCCTTGCCGTCGGCGAGCATCATGTAGCTCTCGTCGTGGTCGCGCGCCGATACGATTGTGATACCGAGCTTGTACTTGTCGTTGAGCTGCTTGAGCGCCGCCTCGTTGGTAGTGCCGGAGGTGACGACCAGCGTCTTGCCGCCGAGGTCGCGGTAGGAGGCAATGCCGGAGCGGCGCTTTACCAGGAGCTTGGTGCCGGCCACATAGATGATCGGCGAGAAGGCGACGCTTTTCTGCCGCTCGGCATTGCTGGTCGTCGAGCCGCATTCGAGATCGGCCTTGCCGGACATCACTGCTTCGATGCGGGTGTCGGAGGTCACCGGCACGAAGTCGACGCGCATCGCCGCCCCGCCGAGCTCGCGCATGATCTCGTCGACGATGCCGAGGCACAGGTCGATGGAATAGCCGCGCGGCCGCGCCGCGCCGCCCGCAACGAAAGAGAACGGAAAGGACGCCTCGCGATAGCCAATGACGACAGCACCGCTGTCGTGCACCTTCTTCAGCGTGCCATCGAGGACGGGAGGAATGTTCTCCTCGCTTGGCGGCGGCGGCGCTGCACGATCCGCGCCGATCAGATCTTCGGCGTAAACCGCAGCCACCGAGAGGAAACCTGCGGTCATAGCGACGAATGCGGTAGCCCATCTCATGGCCGCACCCTACGCCGGCGCCGGCCTCGGCGCGAGTACGGTCGGCGCATCCTGCGCCGGGCCGAGCTCCCGCTCGAACTTGGCGACCGCAGCAGCGGCGAGCGAGTTGCCGATGACATTGGTAGCGCTGCGACCCATGTCGAGGAACTGATCGATGCCCAAGATGAGCAGGAGCCCGGCTTCCGGAATGCCGAACTGCTTGAGCGTCGCCAGGATCACTACGAGAGAAGCGCGTGGCACGCCGGCCACGCCCTTCGAGGTGAGCATGAGCACCGCCGCCATGGCGAGCTGCTTCGACAGCGGCATGTCGACGTTGTAGGCCTGGGCGATGAACATGGTCGCGAAGGTGCAATACGCCATGGTGCCGTCGAGGTTGAAGGAATAGCCGAGCGGTAGGACGAAGCTCGCGATCTTCTTCGACACGCCGAATTTTTCGAGCTGCTCGAGTATCTTTGGATAGGTCGCCTCCGAGCTCGCGGTCGAGAAGGCGAGCAGGAACGGCTCGTACATGCGCCGCACCAGATCCCCCATGCGTGGCCCGAGCGTGAGAAAGCCCACGGCAATCAGGATCGCCCACAGCACGGCGAGCGTCAGATAGAAGCCGCCGAGGAATTTCGCGAAGTTGAGCAGGACGCCCGGTCCCGATTTGGTGATGACCGAGGCGACCGAGGCACAGACCGCGATCGGTGCGAGCTTCATCACATAGCCGGTTATGATCAGCATGACCTGCGAGATGTTCTCGGCGATCTCGAGCAGCGGATGGCCGCGCTCGCCGAGCGCGACCAGCGCCACGCCGGCGAAGATCGAGAACACCACGATCTGCAGGATCTCGCCGTCGGCGAGCGCCTTGAAGATCGAGGTCGGCACCACGTGGTCGATGAAATTCTCGATGCTGAAGGCGGAGGTGGCGAGATTGGCCGTGGTGCCGCTCTGGTCCGCGATGGCGATGCCGGCGCCGGGCTGCAGCAGGTTCACCATGAGGAGACCGAGCAGGAGCGAGACGATCGAGGCGCAAGTGAACCAGGCCATGGTCTTGGCGCCGACGCGCCCGACAGTTGCCGCATCCCCCATATGGCCGACGCCGACCACCAGGGTCGAGAACGCGAGCGGCCCGATGATCATCGTGACCAGCTTGCCGGGGATCGAGATGACCATCGCGATGTACTTGGCGACCGCTGCGG
>Ga0126381_100008920_pt1 | contig 11238 bp, 11 predicted proteins | sample PanSoiMetPlot_28_FD_96465 | JGI IMG/M metagenome (GOLD analysis project Ga0126381, IMG submission 96465) | Tropical forest soil microbial communities from Panama - MetaG Plot_28 | ecosystem: Environmental > Terrestrial > Soil > Tropical forest > Bulk soil | place: Panama | collected 2016-02-17 | reverse complement strand
TCCATTTCGGTCCAATTCTCAGTTCAAGTACTTGGCCATCTCCTCAACCGCTTTGCGGTGCGACGGCTCCACGACATGCGCGTAGATGCTGAGCGTTGTGCGTGCATCTGCATGCCTGAGTTGTCGCTGCGCCGTCTTGATGGAGGCTCCGGAGTCTACGAGCAAGGTTGTGTGCATGTGTCTGAAGGCATGGAAGCCCGCACGCGGGATCCCGAGCCGGTCTAGAAGTGGCTGGAGCACTTTCGAGACGATCTTTTCCGCATGGTATGGCTTTCCACGATGATTGACGAAGACAAGTCCGGTGACAGGCAAATGAGGCCGGATTAGCTCAACCAGTATCTCGGGCATCGGGACGCTGGTTTCGCTTCCTCGGGTTTTGGCTGATTGAGTTTTCCCGCGGTAGGCTGTTTGACCAACGCAAAGGATTCTCCTTTCGAGGTGTATGTCTTCGGCCCGCAGGCCCATTATTTCGCCAGCGCGAAGACCGCAGTAACCGGCCAACGCGAACATGAGCTTGAACGGCATCTCTGCCGCGGCAATGATTTGCTTGCCCTGTTCTGCCGCGAAAGAGCGCCCTTCTCCGTAGCGGTCCCCTGGCAGCGTCAGGTCTCGCCAATTCACCGTCTGGCAGATATAGCCCCATTTCTTGGCCGTACCCAGCATCTTACTGAGCGTTGCCAGGATACCCACCACGTATCCGCCGGGAACTCCGGCCCCCCTTAGCTTGGTGATGAACGCTTGCTGGTTTTCGATACCCAAATCGTCGAGCCGCATTTTTCCTAAGTGCGGGATGATGTAGCGGCGGATGTGCGTCTTGTCTTTCGATTGCGTGGAAGGCTTGCACATGGAGAGGACTTCCGTCTTCCATCGCTCTGCGAAGTCTGCCAAGACCGCAACCCTGCCCGGTCGATACCCCGGGTCATTGATCTTCGAGAGAAGCTGTTCCATGCGGCGTTCGGCTAGGCGTTTGGTGGGATATTCTTTCTTGGTGCCTAACGGAGTGTTCTTCCGCACGCGCTTCACTTGCCCGTCTCGAATTTCATCAGCCCGGTATCTGCCGTACCACATCTCACCACACAAGTAGACTTGCCCCTTTTGGAATCTACGCCGAGCCATCGAGCCCTGTCTTTCTCTCGATGACTCTGTTGCCCTCGACGGGGAGTCTATCACCAGAGTGGACAAGCGGGCGAGTTGTGGCACGGTCACCATGTCCAGCGCGCTCGAGCGGCCTCCAAGCTGGCCGGCCGCGGATTCCCCGTTGCTGGCCCAGACGTTCGTGGCAGCGGAGCGTTAAACTTGTAGGGCCTCATACTTTCCTCGGCCACTGTTCCCCGGAGGCTGTTTCCATGGTAGGTTTTGGCCGGCTTTGGCCGATTTTCTGTAAACTGTTGTGCGCTTCATTCTCCAGGCTTTCCCCATTGGATTGACCGTATTGATCTCGCCTCTCTTCTTGCATGCTGCTCATGACGATTTCATTTGCTCCTGCGTGTGTCCAGCGTCAAACCTTTGTAAAACCCGCTCTTGTGCACATTGAAAGCGTGTCGCGCCCATGCATCGTTTACAGTCCTTGGCCGAGTCGTGCAGCATTGGAAGCATTAACTTTTGAAGATTCAATTCGATACGACATTTTTCCGATCGAACGCTCCTAGTGTTCCTTGTAAACCTATGTCAACCCATGTCATCCGGCTATTTTCGGTGGTTCTTGTGCATTCTGAGACTCGCGCACCCTGTACTAGCCCGGCCTCGTCCTCTGTCGATGATTATTCATTCTCCAGTCCGTCTCCATTGGATTGACCGTGTTGATCTCGTCTTTCTCGGAACGCTTTCACCCAAAACCGAAAATCTTGCCATAGGCTTGCAAGCCGCGAAGTTTCTCGTACGGGTTTTCGCTTTTGATTGCCTGGACGAGTGCAGCGGGGTCCTTCATCAAACGGTAGACCCGCTGGTCATGGGTCTGCGCACTCTCATACGTGAGGTCGAAGCAGGCGCGACATCCGGAGTACAGCGCGCGGGGCGGGAGATATAACGTCCGCACGCGACGGTGGCATGCCACGCCTTTGACGACCAAAGGACACACAAACCACCACCGCACGCCGCCGAAGTGCGGGGCAGTACTCGAAAGTGGAATTGCCTCGATGAAAGGTCCATCACTTCCCCCCGGTCGCATCTTTGTGATGAGGTGCAAAACAGTTTTGTCTGTGGTGGCTTGCAAACAATACGGGAGGGTGAGGATTCGCTCTCCGGTGGTAGAGTTGGTCCACACCAATTCCCCCACGGAAATGGATTGCGGCTGGATCACCCTCCCCCTCCAGAGAGACGCCATGTCTAATTTCAAGCACTCCTCTACCGTGGTTTTCTTATTAAGCCTCTCACCGCTGCCAAGCCCACCCATGCCTCTGCTCCTACTTTTTTCCTACATCATTAGAGGCACCACTTCCGGCGTTCTGTGCACTCTGAGCTTCGCGAAGGAACTCGTTGTGAATGAATCGTTGGCTCAATCGTGCTGTTCCCACGACTAATCCATTTCCGCAGATAAACCTGAACCATCCGAGCATGATCCGGAGACGACACCGGCCATCCAGGGAGTTCACGCACTGCAGGGAAAGGTTCAGCGCATGCCCATCACCTGGATCGAAATCAAACTCGTTGGGAAGAGTGAAGGTCAGAGCCATCTTTGAACCGTAAGCGGATAAGGTGAGTTCTCCAGACACTCTCTGGACATCAACGGAAGCGCCCTTCAGGGCGTCATAGGCCTGCTTAAACAAGTCTGTGTGTTGAATGAGCCTGTAAGTCTTCGAGACCGCGGCTACGGGAGTGGCAACCTCTTCCTGCCTCATAGGAAGGCGAACGATCACGTCGGCAAGCTCGTTTTCACCGCTCGCCAAAAAAGTGGTAGCCGTCAGCTCGCTATTTTTGTTGGAATCAGGATTGCCGAAAGAAAAAGGACGGCGCTCGAAGCACGGAATCAAGTTCCTGAGGTCTTCTGGCGAACCCTCAGTAACCCAAACGGGCTCACCGAACCACCGACGCGCTCCATCGGATTCTGCTTCAAGTCGGGCGCCCATAACGGTGTTCATTAGTCTCTTCCTGGCAATCGATCGAATAGATTAGCAGTGCCGCTGATCACACTTATAGTGTGTAGACTCATCGTGGTCAAGGTCCAATGATGACGGCGTGCGAGATCCTGACCCGCGAATTGTCTTTGGAAAGCGTTTGCGCGAGCTTCGACTGGAGTGCCGATTGTCACAAGAAAAGCTGGCTGAGCTCGCGAATTTACATCGAAACTATGTTGGTGGAGTCGAGCGGGGCGGGCGCAACGTCAGGCTTGTCAACATAGTAAGATTGGCGCACGGCCTTGGAGTCAGGCCGCTCGAGCTCATGGAATCCATCCGCTAGATCAATGCCACGCCCACACTGGAAGCCCCGTATCAAATGGTAGTAGTTTTCGGCACCATAAGTTGAACGCTATCAGCGGGCACGATTTCAGCTTCATTGCGTACCAAAGGATTTCCTTTGATTCACATGCCTTAGGCTAGTTCTTGGTCTTGGGGAGGCCTTTTTCAATGGCGATGTGAGATTGACAGGAGACGAGCGGCGACCTATGGTCTCGCAAGCAGATAGACTTGGATTATGAGATTCCGGAGGGATCAAAAGGGCTGAAGCTGTGAACATCGAGGTGTTCCCGCATGCCTGTTCGAGAGGTTCGCACTTCGGGATGTAGGAGAGCCAAATTCTCGAAGGCGCGAGCCAACACGCGCACAGGCTAGGCAGTAAGCGAAAGGAGAACTCCAATGAGGAGCCATGGGGCAACTCTAGTGTCCGTTCTTTTTCTCTGTGGGGCAGCGCTGATCGGATCGTGTACAAAACCCTACCACGAGGAAAACGAACGCTATGTGTTCGTGGCTACGAATATCAACTTGCCGTACTGGCAGAACGCAGAAGCGGGGTTCCTAGACGCGGCTAAAGCACTGGGGGTAAAAGCCGAACTGATCGGCCCTCCGGCTTACCAGCCAAACGCTGAACTCGGAATGTTCCGCCAACTGGTAGAGCAGAAGCCCACGGGAATCTGCCTATCCGCTGGGAGACCCGAAATTTTCCAGGCGGAGGTAGACAAGGCGATTGCACAGGGCATCCCAGTAGTCTGTGTGGATGCGGATGTGCCGGGCTCGAAGCGGGTTCTGTACATCGGAACGGATAATGTTAAGGCCGGACGAGAAAGCTTACAGCGGATGGCAGCGCTCCTTTCGAATAAGGGGAGTATCGCGGTTGTTACGATTCAGGGGCAGCATAACCTGGACGATCGAGTCTCTGGAGTCGCGGATGCACTGAAGAATTTCCCTGCTCTCAAGTTGATAAGAATCCTGGATGACAAAGGCGACGCGCGAAGTGCATTTGACCAAGTGTCCGACTTGCTACAGAAGAAGGAAAAAGTAGACGGAATCATTTGCCTGGAAGCAACAGGGGGTTCCGGGGCCGCCGAAGCGCTACACCGCCTAAACATGGAAGGCAAGCTGCCCATCGTGGCGTTCGACGATGATCCGGAGACATTGGATTGGATCGAGCGCGGGGCAATTGCGGCCACTATCGCACAAAAGCCTTACGTCATGAGCTATTACGGGCTAAAATTCCTCGACGACTTGCATCATAATGCAGTACACCAATTCAAAGATTGGCGTACGGCCATGGCACCGCCGACGCCCACGTTTGTGGGTACCGGCACGGTGGTAGTGGATAAGAATAATCTCAAGACCTATCGCGAAGGCCTGCCTGCCCACGCAAAGCCGATGTAGCGATGCTGTGGGAATCTGTCTGGTAACCGCACTGATCGCGCCCTTGATTCGCGGCGGAGGAATTGGAGGTCTGATCAGAACAATTAATTGTTCAGGCTCTGGCTGGAACGGGATTCCCAACCGCTGTATCAAGATTTGCGCTAATGTGGGGTTACGGGAAAGTTGAGTAAGCCACGGTGATCTAGTGTAAGGGCGAAGTCTTCGGGCATTAAGGTGTTTCAGGAGGTTGCCAATGAACATGACGACAAGCACCCGACAAGTGGGCGGCGTCACGATCGTGGACATCAGCGGCCGGATTGTTCTCGGCGAAGAGAGCGCCGCACTGCGCAACTTGGTGTGCGACCTGTTAAGTAAGGGACATAAGAAGATTCTGTTCAATCTTGGCGATGTCAATTACATCGACAGCTCAGGTTTGGGGCATCTAGTCAGTGCCTTTACAAGCGTGCGGAAGCAGGATGGAGAACTGAAGCTGCTCAACCTCACGACAAAAGTCCACGACGTGATGCAAATTACAAAGCTGTATACGGTCTTCGACATCATGGATAACGAAGCGGCCGCCGTGAGGTCCTTCACTTCCTCAGCGGCAACCGCCTAACCAACGATACCATCATCATCGAAACGGAGTGGACAGTCGAGGGGGTCCCACCTTTACCGGTAACCTCGTTGTACCTGAGGGTCTCATCTTGCGATGTTTGACTCCGTATCAAAGCACCTGGTTTGATACAGACCGCGAAGCGAAAAAACAATACTGAAAAAGAAGCACTTGCCTCTGTCTGATCCCAGGCCCTTTGATACGTCAGCGCATTACTGACGGTCTGAGACACGAAGCAACTCCTACTCCGGAACGCTGCTCCAACCGATTTTCTTCTACACTACACCCATGCTCATCAGTCTCTTCCTCATGGCCATCTTTCTCGCTGTCGGCAATGTCGTTTTCTGGCACTTCGACCCTAAACAGGCTCTTTGGCGCCGACTGCTCAAGGCCTTCGTCTCCCTGAGCACCACCGCTATGGCTTATCGCTACTTCGGTCGTCTCGGCGTGTTCATCTGGTTCATCATCATTCTGCTGCCGCTCATCTACGTTCACGCCATTTGGCTTCCCCTTCATGGCGTCAACGGCTGGACAGGCGAGCCCCGCGAAAAATACCATGCTCTCCGCGGCTGGCCTCCACCTAACCGGTGACGCCAGCCACGGCGATTGGTGTATTAACTGTTCGTGCCGAGAATCATCAAGCTCCAGTATCTCCATGAAGTTTCATTTGAAACGGTAAGATTAGGATCGGATGATTCCCGGCTTTGGGAGGTGTGCTGATGCCACATTCTGGCAAGCCGACACGCAGAGAATTTCTGGTGACCACTTCTTCAGCCGCGCTTAGCGCTGCCGTGCCCCTGCCGCAGGCCTCAGTGCCATCGGCTTCGGAGCCTTCGAGGGCAGCGACTCTCGGCCCGTACTCCCACGAAGAGTTGCTCAAGCCCGGCCCGCAACGCGCGTTTCAGGGAGATCGAACGACGCAGGTCGCCATGCCCATCGGCGGAATCGGTGCCGGCTGCATTTGCTTGAACGGCTATGGCGGCCTACAGGACTTTTCTATCAGGAATCGGCCAGCGACCACCGCTCTGCCCGAAGGCTTCGCCCCTTCAAGGGCGGCCTTCGCTATCCTTCATGTCAAAGGCACAAAACCCATCACGAAGCTCGTGGAAGGCCCATTCCCTGTGTTAAAGATTTACGACCAAGGGCTCCAAGGTGAAGGGTACCGGCTGGGCGGGTTCGAGGGTTTCCCCCGTTTCGGCAAATGCGAGTTTAAGGGCGAATTTCCATTCGCTGAAGTCAGCATGAGTGATTCGATTGTCCCGATACGAATCTCACTGCTGGCGTGGAACCCCTTCATTCCCCTCGACGACAAGAATTCGGGCATTCCGTGCGCAATTCTGGAATATACAGTTCACAATGCCTCTACGGAGAGGGTCGAATATGAATTCTCGTATCATCTCTCGCACTTGGCGCCTGGTTGCGGTGATGACGAATCCCACAGTCGTAACACGGTGATTCCTGGTCGCGGCGTATTCCTGAACAACGTCGAGCCACCGAATTCCGAGGCGCACGGCAGCGCTGCTTTGATTGCTATCGGTGAAACTCCACGCGTCAAAGGCATGTGGCTGCGAAGCCCAGGCTGGGAGTTCGACTCGCTTTCCGCGCTCTGGCGTGAGGTTTCCGCGGGCACATTCACAACCAACGACGGCTCCAACGAAATTGACACAAAGGGACGCAACGGAGGCTCGATTTTGTGTGCGAGCACCCTAGCCCCCGGCGAGTCTCGAACCCATCGTGTTGCCGTTGCCTGGCATTTCCCCAACTGCTATTTGGAGGTCGGTGGTGCCGCCAAGCAAGGCGACATGCAGGGCGTACCTGGTTGCCGCTCTCTTGCCGTTGACGCGCCGCCGTTCTGGCGGCCGTTCTATGTCACGACCTGGAACGACGCGCGTGAAGTCGCGCTTTACGTCGAACAAAACTACGACACACTGCGCGGCCGCACGATGGCCTTCAAACAAGCACTGTTTTCTTCGACTCTCCCGCCGTATGTGCTGGACGCCGTCTCCGCAAATCTGGGTATCGTCAAATCCCCAACGGTTCTGCGTCTTGAAAATGGCCAACTCTGGGGCTGGGAAGGCTGCTTTCCGGATGCCGGTTGCTGCCATGGCTCTTGCACACATGTTTGGAATTACGCGCAAGCCCTCCCGCATCTTTATCCCAAACTGGAACGCACGCTACGCGAACTGGAACTTGAACGATCGATGGACGAAAACGGCCATGTCACGTTTCGTTCTGCGCTTCCCACGGGTCCCGTGAAACACGATTTCCATGCCGCCTCCGATGGCCAGCTCGGAGGAATCACGAAGGTTTTTCGCGATTGGCAGATTTCGGGCGATCCGGCCTGGCTCAAGGAAATGTATCCGCTGGCCAAGCGCAGCTTGGACTATTGCATTCACACATGGGACCCCGATCATCGCGGCGCGTTGTTCGAGCCCCATCACAACACGTACGACATCGAGTTCTGGGGCGCCGATGGCATGTGCACCAGCATTTATCTAGGAGCACTCTCTGCGTTTGCGCAAATGGCACACGCCGTCGGCCAACCCGAGGATGCAACATTCTACGAGGAGCTTGCACATCGCTGTGCGCGCTACATGGACGAGCAGCTCTTCAACGGTGAGTATTACCAGCAGAAAGTCCAGTATCAAGGCTTGCGCAACACTTCTTTCGCAGAGCGCGTTGCCAAAGTCGATGAACACAGCAGCGAAATGGAGCAGCTTTTGAAACGCGAAGGTCCTAAATATCAGTATGGCACAGGCTGCATCTCCGACGGTGTCATCGGCGTGTGGATGGGGCGAATGTACGGAATCGACATGCCTCTGAGGCATGACCATGTGCGCAGCGCTTTGCAATCCATCTTCAAAAATAACTTCAAGACTGACCTCAGCCAGCACGCCAACGCCCAGCGTCCCGGATACGCCATGGGCCATGAGCCCGGCCTATTGCTATGCAGTTGGCCTCACGGTGGCAAGCCCACTCTTCCATTCGTCTACTCTGATGAGGTCTGGACCGGCATCGAGTATCAGGTCGCCTCACACCTAATCAGCGAGGGCTTCGTCCACGAAGGGCTCACCATCGTAAAGGCGCTACGCAGCCGTTATGACGGCCGCGTCCGCAACCCTTGGAATGAATACGAGTGCGGCAATTACTACGCCCGGGCCATGGCCAGCTACGCGTTGCTCGCCGCACTCTCCGGATTCCGTTACTGTGCAGTTTCGCGCACGCTCTGGTTCGGCCCACAACTCAATTTCCGGCCCTTCAAGACTTTCTTCTCCACCGCAACCGGTTTTGGCACGATTTCGCTCCAAGAACGCAGTCTTCGGATCGAAGTGCTCGAAGGCGAACTTCCCATCGTAAAACTGGTGTTGACTGAGCATGCTCAAACAAGGGAGCACGAGTGGAAAACCACGGTCCGTCCGCACCAGCCTGCGAGCATGAACCTGTAACGAATTGTGGCGACGCTATAACTTCTGTACGTCTTCAGTTGTTTACTTAGCCGAGCGGATTTTACTTTAGCTGCACGCTCCCAATACACATGTTATTCGGAAAGCCGCTGGTGAGTCCGACGACACCGTTGGACAGTTCCGAGGGACGTTGAGAACTGAGTGGCTAACTGCCGGAGACTCAAGCCGCCGAGCTTATGGGCCTCCCATATTGATCGTCTTGCATCCTGGTCGAGGTGGGTTTTCGGTGGACGGCCGATGCGCTTTCCTTTGGCTTTGGCGTTCCGCATTCCGGCGCGGACACGCTCAATAATCAGACTGCGTTCGAGCTCGGCGACCGCTCCCAGAACCGTGAAAACCAACTTGCCGGCGGGCGTCGACGTGTCGAGTTGCTCGGAGAAGGACACGAACTCAATTCCCGGGGCTTTGAACGTTTCCAGGGCGCGTAAGAGGTGGCTCACACTCCGGGCGAAGCGATCAAACTTCCAGACGATGACAACGTCAAACCGACGCTTGTAAGCATCGGCCATCAGTCGGTCGAGCTCCGGACGTTTTTCTTTTGCACCGGATATCCCGACGTCTACGTACTCACCTGCAAGCTGCCAGCCGCGGCGCTCGCAGTACTCTTTGAGTTCGCGGGTTTGTAGGGAGGGGTCCTGCCCGTTGTTAGCTGTGCTGACGCGGGCGTAAGTCGCTACCCGGAAGGATTGCTGTAGAATTTCACGAGCCATTGCGACCTCCATGTAGGTTGCTTCGGCTAGGGGCGCGTTCGGTGCTTGCTACACCACGCGTCCCGCTTGTTTCTACCGCTTTGGCTTAGGCTTGCGGCCGCGGCCTCTGCGATAGTTCTCCTGCTTGTATTTGCGAAGCTTCTCCACGTCGGCATCCGTCCACCGCCAGAGAGTGCGACCATCATACGGAACGGCAACTGATGGCCGAACCTCCCTTGCAGCCAACCAGCGGCGAAGCGTAATCCAGCTTATCCCGACAATTTCCGCCGCTTGCCTTGTGGAGTAGGTCTTCATTTGTAGATACATCATGTATCATATTAGCACCGACGTGTCAATAAGAAAATGCAAGAGTCTTCTTTCCTCTTCGCTTGGATGAAACCGATCCAACCCTCCTTTTGGCCGTGTGCGTTAAGCCTTAATCCGTCATAGAGGCCGCGCGCATTTTCGAACACTCGATCGCTCAACTAACTTTCTTCTTGACAATCTTACGTAGCGCTATGTAAGATATTGGTTATGGACGAGAAGAAGAACGAACACGCCGTGGCACTTGGCAGACTTGGCGGTACGGCGCGGGCGGCTAAGACAACCCAAGAGCAACGCCGGGCGTGGGCTCGGATGGGTGGATTGGGTCGTGCACGCCGGCATAGCGTCGCCGAGCTGTCGCGTTGGGCGAGATTAGGTGGGCGCCCAAAGCAGCGGCAAGCTGGGAACCGGTCATGAAACGAGCGGCGATCTATGCGAGGGTGAGCACTCACAACGGACAGAATCCGGAGATGCAGCTTGAGGAAGTGCGTCAATACTGCCGACGTCGTGAATGGACAGTCGTTCGCGAATACGTTGACAAAGGGGTCTGCGGGGCGCAGGAGAGCCGCCCGTCGCTCGATCAGTTGCTGACCGACTGCCGGAAGAGAGCTGTTGACTGTGTTGTCGTGTATCGATACGACAGATTCGCTCGGAGCTTGCGCCAACTTGTCAACGCGTTAGAAGATTTCCGGGCTTTAGGAATCGACTTCGTCAGCCTTCACGAGGGCGTTGATACGTCCACGCCAAACGGAAGGCTCGTCTTCGGGATATTTGCCTCGATCGCAGAATTTGAGCGGGAATTGATCAGAGACCGAAGCCGATCCGGATTGGCTTTAGCAAAATCGCACGGAAAGCGGTTGGGGAGACCCCGCGTGGTTGTGGACCGCATGAAAGTAACGGGTCTTCGCAAGGAAGGGCGTTCGTGGACGGAGATTTGCAAGACGTTGGGAATCTCGAAAGGAACAGCGCAACGAGCGGTTCTGGGCTTGCCCAAAAACCTGCCTGAAATCACTTCTGCAAACTCCTGATTTTGCAGGACTCGTTTTCTAAACTTTAGACTGCCCAAAAACACTTGAATCTGTTGAAAAACTCTGCTCTGAACACGATTTCATTTGCCGTGACTACCCCTTGGTGTGCTAATCACCGCGGCAGGAGGTATGTCGAAGATGATGGGAGCACAGCAACGGACTGAGTCGTTGTTCTATTACTTCCGGTTAGAGGATCAGATTCCGAATGATCACCTTCTCCGACTCCTTGATCAACACATCGATTTCAGTTTTGTCCGGGAACGGCTGAGGAAGTTCTACAGTTCGACGGGCCGCCCCTCGATTGATCCCGAAGTGCTGCTGCGGCTGCTATTGATCGGTTATCTGTACGGG
>Ga0126381_100008919_pt1 | contig 11239 bp, 15 predicted proteins | sample PanSoiMetPlot_28_FD_96465 | JGI IMG/M metagenome (GOLD analysis project Ga0126381, IMG submission 96465) | Tropical forest soil microbial communities from Panama - MetaG Plot_28 | ecosystem: Environmental > Terrestrial > Soil > Tropical forest > Bulk soil | place: Panama | collected 2016-02-17 | reverse complement strand
CGAAGCTCATCGGTTACGCCACGCAACCCGACGGTTCACTCACCGAAATAACGCGAGTGGAAATCCCCTACAACAGTCCTGAGGGACTGGCGGGATTCTAACTTACGCCCCAGTGCGGTGGCGTTAAGCATCCTGCTTTCTCGAATTTAATAGGAGCCCAAATATGACTGCGGCCAATGGAACCGGACGTGCAAGAACGTTAGTGGTGGCTGCCACGATTGTGAGCGGCCTGATCCTGACAGCAGTGTTTTCTCAGTTGCATGCGAAGAGCGCGGCTGCCGAAGGTCAAAGCCGCGAGCGTTACCTGCCCGAGTACACCGCGGATGGCGATCTCATTCTGCCAAAGAATTTCGAGAAATGGGTCTACGTGGGGTCACCGCTCACTCCAAACGCTCTCAACGGAGGGAAGGCCAATTTTCCGGAGTTTCACAACGTTTACATGCAGCCGTGGGCATACGAGGAATATCAAAAGACAAATGTCTTTCCGGAAGGGACCATCATGTTCAAGGAGCTGCAGCTCACGATTCCGGGACAAAACCCGGACGGCTCGCGAACTGAGCCCTCGGGCAGGGGTTATTTTCCCGGAAAACTTAACGGCGCCGATGTGACAGTCAAGGACAGCAAGCGGTACGCGGATACCGGAGGGTGGGGTTATTACAATTTCAATCACTCGGAGCCGAAAGCACCGACTGCGAAAGTAAAACCCAAGATGGAATGTGGATACTGCCACATGGCGAATGCCAAGAAGGACGAAGTGTGGACGCAGTTCTATATCCGCTTGGACCATTGATCTCGCACCGATGCGCGAACATCACCCTAGCTAAGGAGAAACAGGGTAATGAAAAGGCGCTACCTGGGCGGCGCTCTCGTTACGGTGGCATCTCTGCTCCTGCCGATCGCCTGTCATGGAGATACCACAGCGCGGGAGACTGGCGGGACCCGTGCCGCCGAGAGCGTGGTGGACGTGAGCGGAAACATGCATGTGCCGGCGAACTATCGGCGTGAGTATGAATATCTGGGCAGCTGGGCCGTCGCGGCTGACCAGGGTCACGGCTCAAAGGAGATCCATGTCGTCTACGCATCGCCCGGCGCGGCCGAGGCCTACGAAGCGGGAGGAGATTTTCCCGAGGGTGCTGTCCTCGTAAAAGAGGTATTCCAGGCGGCCACCGCGCCCATGACCACTGGAACCGTGAGCCACGAAGACACCTTGAAGGGTTGGTTCGTCATGGTCCGGGACGCTACGGGACGGCATGCCGGCAACAAGCTCTGGGGTGAAGGTTGGGGATGGTCCTGGTTTGATGCCGGGAATCCGACGAGGACGACGTCCACCGACTACAAGGCAAACTGTCGCGCATGTCATGTGCCGGCGCAAGGCACTGAATGGGTATACGTTGACGGGTATCCGCCCTTGAGGTCCGAAGGTGCCCGCTAGTCTTGCTGTGTCATCAGAGGATCTCGGCGGACATTCAAGAGTCTGCTCGCCGAAGGTCCAGGCCTACCGCGACAGAGACCTGCAACGGTCGAAAGGGCTTGCGCGGCTGGTCCTGGGTAACTCAGCACGCGGCACCGGCGTCGTCGATATTTTCCAACGGTCTCCCATCAGGATCATGTTTCCGGGACTCCGGGGTGCTCCCGTGGAAGAAGCGGTTGTCGTAAACACGGCCGGCGGCATCGCTGGCGGAGATCGGCTCGAATTTTCTGTGACGGTCCTCGCCAATGCATCCATCACGGTCACCTCGCCAGCCGCCGAGCGGGTCTACCGAGCCTTGAATGAGCCCGCACTGATCGACACTCGGCTGAAGGTGTGCGGCGCCGCGAAGCTTGCATGGCTGCCGCAGGAGACGATCGTTTTCAACGGCGGCCGCATGCGGCGAAATACGGATATCGAAATCTCCGCGGGAGCAGAGCTGCTTGCGCTCGAGTGGCTCGTGCTCGGTCGAGCAGCTCATGGCGAAGAGATAGTCCGTGGAGAGGTTACCGATGGCTGGCAGGTGAAGATGGACGGTCGTCTCATTTGGGCGGACCGCTTCCGTGCTACGGGTGAGGTGCTCGCGCGGCTGCGAACCCCGGCCCTACTTGCCGACTTTAAAGCTATCGGGACGCTGATCTATTTCGGCCCTGATGCGGAGGCACGGGTCCAATTCATGCGTGGGCTGGCTTCCGAGCTGCGGTGTCATTGCGTCACAACCATGGTGTCGGGGCTCGTCATTGCGCGCCTTGCTGCACGAGCTGCGGCTGAGTTGAAAGCGGGTTTGCGGGAGATCCTGTTGCAATTCGAGCCGACGCGAGCACTGGGCCCGTTTCGCCTTCCGAAGATGTGGTTATGCTGAGTGGCAGCGTTCACGGAGGAAGACTATGAATCTCACGCGACGCGAACGTGACAAACTGATTGTCGCGATAGCGGCAATCGTTGCCCGCGGTCGGCGAGCCAGAGGTATCAAGCTCAATTATCCCGAGAGCATCGCCTTGATAACAGACTTCGTTCTTGAAGGCGCGCGCGACGGCAAATCGGTCGCGGAGCTCATGTCAGAGAGCGGCAAGGTGCTGACGCGCGTTGAGGTCATGGAAGGCATCGCGGAGATGATCCCGGACATGCAAGTGGAGGCAACCTTTCCGGACGGCACGAAGCTCGTTCCCATACATAACCCGATTCGCTAGAGGAGTTCAGTCATGAAGGCCTTCATCGTTGCGATCCTCACACTCGGAACAGCGTGCTGGGTGAGCGCGGCGCATGCCGCCGTCGAGCCACTCGCTTCCTTTGCGACGGGATTTGCGCATCCCGTTGGTGGAATCGATCACATTCTGGCGATGGTTGCCGTGGGTGTGTGGGGCGTGCTCGCAGGCGGCCGCGCGCTCTGGGTATGGCCCACGGCATTCGTCTCAACGATGCTATCTGGCTTTGCCGCAGCGACCCTGGGATTGCATGTCCCCTGGGTTCCCGCCGCGGTGTCCGCCTCGATTATCGTCCTCGGTCTCATGGTGGCACTCGCGGTAAAGGCTCCTGTATGGTCAGGCGCGGTGCTCGTCGGTTTGTTCGCCTTCTTCCATGGCCACGCACACGGCGCCGAGGCGGTCGCGGCCAGCCTTGTCGCCTATGGAGCAGGTTTTGCTCTCGCGACTGCCGGACTTCACGCCGCCGGCATCGGCCTCGCGCTCGGCGCCCAAGGTTCCATCGGCAAGCGTGCCGTGCAGGCTATGGGCGCTCTCACGGTTCTTGGTGGGCTGGCGCTGATCGGGGTCTGACATGATACCGGGCGAGATTCTCCCGGCCCCTGGCCAGATCGTCTGCAATGCGGATGCGAGGGCCATTTCCCTTCGTGTCGCCAATACGGGCGACAGGCCGATCCAGGTCGGAAGCCACTATCACTTCGCAGAAACCAACGCGGCTTTGAGCTTTGATCGTCAGGCTTCGCTCGGATATCGCCTGGATATTGCTGCGGGAACCGCCGTGCGGTTCGAACCCGGCCAGGTTCGTGAGGTCGGCGTGATCCCCGTTCGAGGCGCACGCCTGATTTACGGCTTTCAGCAGGCGATCATGGGTCCGTTGCCCCCAGAGCCCTCCGCTTAGCGCTTCCAGAATCACTGAGGTCACCGGAAATGCCCCACGTCATGAGTCGTGCCGCCTACGCCCAGATGTTCGGGCCGACGGTTGGGGACAGAGTTCGACTTGCAGATACCGATCTCATCATCGAGGTCGAGCACGATCGCACGGTCTATGGCGAGGAGGTGAGGTTCGGCGGCGGGAAGGTGATTCGCGACGGCATGGGTCAGTCGCAGCGCTCCCGGGCCGAAGGTGCAGTCGATACGGTCATCACCAACGCACTGATTCTCGATCACTGGGGTATCGTCAAGGCGGACATCGCGGTCACGGCCGGGCGTATCGCCGCGATTGGCAAGGCCGGCAACCCCGATGTACAACCGAACGTCGACATCGTCATTGGCCCAGGAACCGAGGTCATCTCCGGAGAGGGCAAGATTGTCACGGCCGGTGGAATCGACACTCACGTTCACTATATCTGCCCGCAGCAGATCGAAGAGGCACTTCATTCGGGGATCACCACCATGATGGGCGGAGGGACGGGACCGGCTACCGGAACCAACGCAACCACTTGTACGCCCGGCCCCTGGCACATCGAACGGATGCTCCAGGCGGCCGATGCCTTTCCCATGAACCTCGGTTTCTTTGGTAAAGGCAACGCGAGTCTGCAAGCAGCGCTGATCGAGCAAATAAAAGCGGGAGTGTGCGGTCTTAAGCTTCACGAAGACTGGGGCGCGACCCCCGCGGCGATCGATTGCTGTCTCTCGGTGGCCGACGATATGGATGTCCAGGTTCTGATCCATACCGACACGCTGAATGAAAGTGGCTTCGTCGATCAGACCATTGCGGCTTTCAAGGGCAGAACCATTCACACGTTCCATACCGAAGGAGCCGGCGGCGGGCACGCGCCCGACATCATCAAGGTCTGCGGCGAAGCGAATGTCATCCCGGCGTCGACCGGCCCAACGCGCCCTTACACCGTGAACACGCTTGACGAGGCGCTCGACATGCTGATGATTACTCATCACCTCGACAGACACATTCCAGAGGATGTGGCGTTCGCCGAAAGTCGGATCCGCAAGGAAACCATAGCCGCCGAGGACATTCTGCACGACATGGGGGCTCTCTCGATCATGTCATCGGACAGTCAAGCGATGGGTCGCGTCGGTGAAGTGGTCATCCGTACCTGGCAAACCGCCGACAAGATGAAGAAGCAGTTCGGGCGGCTGTCAGAAGAGAAAGGAAGCAATGACAACCTGAGAGCACGGCGGTACATCGCGAAGTACACGATCAATCCGGCGATTGCCCAGGGGATCTCAACCTACGTGGGCTCCATCGAGGTCGGGAAACTGGCTGACCTGTGCATCTGGGATCCCGCATTTTTCGGAGTGAAGCCCGATATGGTGCTCAAAAGCGGCGCGATCGCAGCGGCAATCCTCGGCGACCCGAACGGCTCCATTCCGACCCCTCAACCGCAATATTACCGTCCGATGTTCGCCGCATTTGGCCGGTACCGGACTGAGAGCTCGGTCACCTTCGTCAGTCGCGCGGGGCTTGAAACAGCCCACAGACTCGGCCTTGCAAAAAGGGTTCTCCCCGTCATGAATACGCGAAAGATCGGGAAACATTCCATGCTGTTGAATGATGCCGTGCCGCGCATGGAGGTAAATCCCGAAACATATGAGGTGCGTGCGGATGGGCGGCTTCTGACCTGCGAACCAGCTAGCGCTCTCCCGATGACGCAGCGCTATTTCCTGTACTGATATGAACTCAGCCTCGCTTCATCGGCCGTCAGGGTGGTGGCCAAGGCATGAAGTTGCGGGTACCGTTACTCTCGACTTCGAAGAGCGTCACCGTCGACGCATCCGTCTGGTGACCGATCAGGGCGAAGAGATCCTCCTCGATCTGCCGAAAGCCGTCGCCATGGCCAATGGAGACGGGTTGCGGTTGGATGACGGGAGATGGCTCAAAGTACAGGCGGCAGCCGAGCCGGTTGTAGAGGTCAGGCACAGGGACGCCTCCGAACTGACGCGCCTTGCCTGGCATTTGGGGAATCGGCATCTGCCGACGCAAATCGGTCGCGCCTTTCTCCGCATTCGACCCGACCATGTGATCGAAGCCATGCTCGAAGGCTTCGGCGCGGATCTCGTGAAGGTCCGGACGGCATTTCAGCCCGAAGGCGGCGCCTATAGTGGCCACGGTGAACGCCACTATGTCCACTTAGACGCCTCTGTGCATCCTCATGAACATTGAACACCTGATCCTCCATCCAGGGGCGCTCTTGAGGCTGCAGAGCTGGCTATCGCCTGCGTTTCCAACCGGTGCATACAGCTATTCGCATGGTCTCGAGCGAGCCGTCGAGCTGGGCTACGTCCACGACCTCTTAACTCTCCTCGAGTGGCTCAAAGCAGACATTCGCGACGGCTCGCTACGGAACGAGGCGATCTTCTTCAGTGAGGCGTGGAGCTCGGCGAGCAGTTGCGACCATGCGCGGTTAGTGGAAATCGCGGAATTGGCCGCGGCCTATCGGGGGACGGCGGAATTTGCGCTCGAATCGTCCCAGCAGGCGGCGGCGTCTCTCGCGGTACTACGCCGGGTTTGGCCGGATCCGCTGCTGGACTGGCTCTCGGAAGCACTTTCCGAGGGAGAGATCCCCCCTGCGCTTGCGGTCGTCATTGGAGCTCGTGCGGCAAGGGAGCGGATCCCCCTGAGGTTTGCCTTGCCCGTGTTCTTGCAAAGCTATGTCGGCAACCTGGTGACGGCTGCCGTTCGCCTCATCCCGCTCGGCCAGACGGCCGGGCAGCTTGCCATCGCTGAGCTCGAGCGAGAAGTGCTCGCCGCAAGTGCTAAAGCTGAAGAGGACACGCTTGAGGATCTTGGGTCCGCCGCGTTCGTTCTCGATCTGGTCTCCATCGCCCACGAAACCCAATACACGAGGCTGTTCCGCTCATGAATTCCAATGCATTTCCCGGAACAATGCCAGCGACCCAGCGGAGTGCGTTACGCGTCGGCATCGGTGGCCCGGTCGGCTCCGGCAAGACTGCACTGGTTGAGGCCTTATGCAAGCGGCTGCGGGACGAGTACGACATCTACGTGATCACCAACGACATCTACACCAAGGAGGACCAGCTCATTCTCACGCGTGCGCAGGCACTGCCAGCAGAGCGCATCATGGGTGTGGAGACGGGCGGGTGTCCGCATACCGCGATTCGGGAGGACGCCTCGATGAATCTCGCGGCCATCGAGGATATGCAACGGAAGTTCCCTGAAGCCGACCTGTGTTTCATCGAATCCGGCGGCGATAACCTCGCGGCGACCTTCAGCCCCGAGCTCGCTGACCTCACGATTTATGTCATCGATGTCGCAGCCGGTGAAAAGATTCCTCGCAAGGGCGGACCGGGTATTACCCGCTCCGATCTTCTCGTCATCAACAAGATCGATCTGGCTGCGCTCGTAGGCGCCAGCTTGGCTGTAATGGAATCGGATGCCCTGAGGATGCGGGGCAAGCGGCCGTTTGTGTTTGCGAATATAAGGGCCGGACAGGGGGTTTATGGGATAGCACGCTTCATCATCGAGCAGGGTGGCTTACAAGATCGCCTCGATGTCTCAAGCAAGTCAGCTCCATTTCTGTACCACGGCTAACGTGAGTCTCAATGCTGAGGAGATCGTCGTGAAGGTGACCAGAGGGTTCAAAGGTAAACAGCCTGACTCCGGGGCAACAACTGATCGCGTCCCACCCGGACAGTATGTCACGGAGGAATTCCCAATCCTGACGGCAGGTCCGACGCAGCAGACACCGCTCGACAGCTGGTCTTTGGCTTTGCAGAACGGGGGTCAACTGCTCGCGCGTTGGAACTGGACTGAATTCGAAGCCCTCCCGCAGACCGAGCGCACCTTCGATATCCATTGCGTCACCAAGTGGTCGAAGTTAAACACGCGCTGGCGCGGAGTCATGTTCGATGATCTGCTGAAGGCAGTGGGGCTCGCATCAGCCCCGCTCATGTACGTGATGGCACACTGCGATGGCGGTTACACCACGAACCTGCCAGTCGCCGACCTGATGGACGGTAAGGCCATGGTCGCGACGCATTTCGACGGACAACCGCTGTCGGCGATACACGGTGGACCGGCCCGAATGCTCGTGCCGCACCTGTATTTCTGGAAAAGCGCAAAGTGGGTGCGGCGACTGGTCTTCATGGCGACGAATGCGCCGGGATTCTGGGAGTCCAATGGGTATCACATCTCCGGCGATCCGTGGCGCGAGCAGCGGTATTCGGGCGATTGAGTCATGTATTTTCCTGCGCGTCGGGATTGGCAGGTTGCGACCGCGACACTCTTTCACGAGGAGACGGCTAGGGTCCGAAGCATCACCTTTGAGACGTCGGCATGGGCCGGGCACATGGCAGGCCAGCACGTTGATATACGCCTGACTGCAGACAACGGTTATCAGGCACAGCGCAGCTACTCGATCGCATCGCCGGCTGGGGAGGGGCCCCACGTAGAGCTGACGGTCGAGCGCATCAGTGACGGCGAAGTGTCCCCGTTCCTTACCGACGAGCTTCGTATCGGGGAGACCATCGAGCTGCGTGGACCTATTGGAGGATACTTCACCTGGGATCCTGGCAGCACGTTGCCACTGATGCTGATTGCCGGCGGTTCCGGTGTAGTGCCGCTGATGTCAATGCTGCGGACCCGACATCACACCGGCAGCAAGGTACCGACAAAGCTCTTGTATTCCTCACGCTCGGCTGAGGACATCATCTATCGAGATGAGTTGGATACGCTGGCCGGGAATCACGACCACTTTTGCCTCTTCCATACGCTCACGCGCAGTGCCCCTGTGGGATGGCAGGGTCAGACGCGACGGGTTGACAGAGAGATGCTCGCGCAGGTCGGTTTCGACCCTGCAGCCAAGCCACAGGTTTTCGTGTGCGGCCCGACCTCATTCGTGGAGACCGTCGCCGACCAATTGGTCGGCCTCGGCCACGGCGAGTCGGCGATCAAGACCGAGCGCTTCGGACCAACGGGAGACAACCGATGACAGACGAGCTTGCACGGCTCGATGGAAACGCGGCCGCCGGGCCGCTGTCTCGTTTTTTTGCTTTTGAGGCGACCAATTTGAGGGTCACCTGCGCCAGCTGCGGTGGGGAGTCGGTGCTAGGGAACCTCCATCTGTACGGAGGCACGATGGGAATGATTCTTCGATGCACTAGGTGCGGGGAGGTGAATTTGCGGATACTGGAGGTGGGTCCATCGTTGCGATTGGACTTCCGCGGTGCCGCCTGCCTGGCACTTGGGCCTGAACCTCGGAGCGCTCGATGAGGAAAAACCGCGCGGTCGTGCAAGAATATGGTGGCAGAAGTACCGCCCCAACGGAGTCGAGTGGTCCTGGCAGACGGTCCGTACAGCGTCACGCGAACGACGTCCCGCAGACTTGCCAGGGCGCCCGCGTGCAACTCAGTATTGAGTAGGCCTCAAAACGACCTGACTCATCGGCTACCTCAGCCCGTCCCTCTCCAGTTCGAGGGTATCCACCACTGAAGTTATGCCGGGTACACTATTTGCCACATCTTTCGCGTGATAGAGGGCCCGCGTATTCCAGACGTAGCCGCTCAAGTGGGCGACACCATTTTGGACCCGGATCGCTACGTGAGGATAGTAATAATCCCGCTCTGACTCCAACCTGGAGTAGAACTCTTGCATGGCGTTCATGTCCGACTGCTGCTGTTCGAGTGTGCGGGGTGGATCTGTCGCGCACGCAGTTACAAGCATGGCGACGCCGGTTGGAACAACAGCCGATCGGATAACCCGCCACCATAATCGGCTCGCAAGGAATTCCGAATACACTTTCCTGGACATTGCACTCGCTCCATCGAGTTTCCAGGCTCATCATGGTCGAACCGAGGCGAGCCGTATTGCACGGTAGTCACGTGTCTTGCGGTCATACTCGCACTGTCTGCATCGGCGCCGCCGAACCGGCGAGAGACCCACGTGAACTGCGCCTGATCCAGTCATCCTGCGATCGACAGCCATCAGGGGCGCTCGGGCGTCACGCCATCTAGGCAGCCATATTCATAGATAGATGCGTCGCGATCGCCACGCGGTGCCTCGCCGGGCCATCCTTTTGGTACCTGATCTGTGGCAAAATTCATGGTCCGGACAGCTTTGGACACGGACGCAGCTTCGCGTAGGTGTAGGCGGTTTTCAGCGGAGCTTGGTGGATGAGCGTAGCCCCTTGGTTCGCCACTCGTGTGCATAACGCCCCAATCGAGGTGTTGAGGGAAGACGACCCGTTTATCCTGTACAGGACGTGGAACGAAGAGTCTGATGGCACCCGTCAGGGGGTCCTAGTACTCGTCCCTGCTACAGAGCGGCCCACGCCAACAGTCCTCAATCGCCTCTCGCACGAGTACGAACTGAGGGACCAATTGGAGGACTCGTGGGCCGTGCGGCCGCGCGACCTAGTGCGCGAGCTCGGGCGCACCTACTTGGTGCTCGATTCTCCTGATGCTGTGATGCTCGATCGCCTCATTGGCGCACCGCTGGAAATTGGGCTGTTTCTGCGACTCGCGATCGCCATATCGGCCGCGCTGGGTCATTTGCACGAACGGGGGCTTGTCCATAAAGACATCAAGCCGGGTAACCTCCTGGTCAATTCGGCGACAGGCCAAGCGTGGCTGACAGGGTTTGGGATCGCTTCGCCCCTACCGCGTGAGCGCCAATCGCCCGAACCTCCTGAGTTCATCGCCGGGACGCTCGCATACATGGCCCCTGAGCAGACCGGGCGAATGAATCGTTCGATCGATTCGCGAAGCGATCTCTATTCGCTCGGGGTCACGCTTTACGAGATGCTCACCGGAAGTCTGCCTTTTACCGCTTCGGATCCGATGGAATGGGTGCATTGTCACGTGGCCAGACGAGCGGTGCCGCCCGATGAACGGATCAAGGGTGCGCCGGTCTGCGTTTCTGCAATCATCATGAAGTTGCTCGCCAAGACTCCTGAGGAACGCTATCAGACGGCGCACGCGGCGGAGAGCGATCTTCGGCGTTGCCTCGCCGAATGGGATTCGCGCGGGGGCATCAGCAAATTTCCACTTGCTGAGCAGGATGTGCCGGACCGACTGCTCATTCCCGAGAAATTGTACGGGCGCGCATCCGAGATCGACACACTGCTCAACTCCTTCGAGCGCGTCGTAGCGGGCGGCAAGCCAGAGTTAATGCTGGTGTCGGGATATCCCGGGATCGGCAAGTCATCTGTAGTCAATGAGCTCCACAAACCACTTGTTCCGCCCCGTGGCCTTTTTGCTTCGGGGAAGTTCGATCAGTTTAAGCGCGACATTCCTTATGCCACGCTCGCGCAGGCCTTTCAGAACCTTATCCGTCCCTTGCTGGGCAAGAGCGAAGAGGAGCTGGACAAATGGCGTGATGCCTTTGGTGATGCCCTCGGTGGGAACGGGCAGCTCATTGTGGATCTGGTTCCGGAATTGCAGCTCATCATCGGAGAGCAGCCACCAGTTCCCGAACTTCCATCCCAGGAAGCACAACATCGCTTTCAGCTCGTGTTCCGCAGTTTTATCCGTGTGTTCGCGAGGCCGGAGCACCCGCTGGCGCTGTTCCTCGACGACTTGCAATGGCTCGACACGGCGACGCTCGATCTGCTCGAGGACCTGCTGAAGCAGCCGGATGTGCAACACCTGATGG
>Ga0126381_100008918_pt1 | contig 11240 bp, 9 predicted proteins | sample PanSoiMetPlot_28_FD_96465 | JGI IMG/M metagenome (GOLD analysis project Ga0126381, IMG submission 96465) | Tropical forest soil microbial communities from Panama - MetaG Plot_28 | ecosystem: Environmental > Terrestrial > Soil > Tropical forest > Bulk soil | place: Panama | collected 2016-02-17 | reverse complement strand
TATTCCGAATGCATAGACCTATTCTGCCAAATAACACCACCGTTCCAGCAAAGTCCTACGTGTTACCAATGTCCACGGACGTAAAGCCACCGTCGCATTGATACATGCGAAGTCTCTACGTAGCCTTATCGCAAAGTTCAAGTAGGTCTGCGCGGCCGGTTATCCAGGCGCTCCCATTAAGATTCCATGCATCCCGACGAAATAAAGAGCCCAGACTCCAATTAAGGTGTGTGACGCGATCACTCCGATCAAAGATCGCTGGCGTGAATATAGCCAACCCCAGAAGATGCCTGGCAGGAACGATGCCATGGCAAAGTACGGCGATGCAAAGAGATGGAAAATAGCGAACAGCAGATTCGAAAGAAGAATTGCCTTCAACCTGACGTGGCGTCCGGTCAAAAACTCTTGCAAGGACCCCTGTAAAACGCCGCGCACGACAAATTCTTGAATAGGAATCAGCGCGATATAGACGGCCAATTCGATCAGGTAGCGGTTCTGCAGTGGGTACTGAGTCAGTCTACCACTAAACAAGTCCAAAGAACAAAGAGACGGTACGAACTGAATAACAATCCATTTCGCCAGCGCAATGGTTGCGATTATCGGCGACGAATAAACGATCGAATTTATAACTCGCTTTGTCCACTGCCTATTTGTTAGTCCGTAAAACTCGAGACTATGTATCCCGCGCTTTAATACGATCAAGATCCCGGCAAGCACTAGCCCGAGCAATAGACCGGCCGATATCAAAATAGTGGTCCCGACGTCGTATGGTAACCGGCTACTACCGGCGAGCACCACGGCGTAAAAGCATAGGACCACGATGATGTTGATCAGAAAGTGTCCCATCCGTTCCCGAATTCTGTTTACTTGCACGAGCGTTTCCAGCGCCTCCGCGTAAGTGGGACTCAACGGTAAAGAGAGAAAGTGTATCCGGTCAGGACGACCGGATTGAATAGCGGGGCGCCGTACACCGTGTACAGACGATCCCGATCGAGGCGAGGCAACGGTAGGACCGACTGCCCTCTCGGGGCAAAGACCATCAATTCTCGAAAGGTTCATCGTAGGTGGACTGCGTCAGAACCCGTCAGTACCATGGAGCCAGTAACTCTGCCACGGCTCAACAGAACCGTTCCTGATGGCTCGAAAGAACTAGTCTCGGGTATGATTCCAGGCTAGTCCCTGAGGGTCACGTTTTCGTGCCGGCCTAAGAAGAGCGAGTCCCTTCGGGACAGAGATGCTACCGCTGTCCACTTTTTTATCTGACCCCAAACTCTATCCCCCGAGCGGATCTCCGGTATGGTCATCCGTCGTGGTCGTCTGGGTAGTAAATCTTACGAACAAAGCGATGGTCTCTCCACCGCTGTAACGGATGAATAATGCGCCGTCGCCGTTGACACGATTGTCGTCTGCGAAGTTTCCGCTGTTACCCTGCATCATATGGATATCATGGACTCCGCGTTCGGGAGAAAATCCGAATGTTTGGTCCCTGCCTTGATCCTGGAAGAACTCGCCACACGCCAGGACCACCGCCTGGTCATCCGCCTTGGCTCTTTCGATCTGGGCATCAAGCAGATTGGCTAGAGTAACGCCCGCTCCCTCTGGCGGGATTGCGGCCATTTTGTCGATCGGAAATAGATTGTCGCGCAGATAATCAAGCCCCTGGCCACCCGGACCGATCCCGAGCGCTGTGAATCCGGCTGGTCCGTTAGCTCTAGTTGGTAAATCAAGCTTAGTCGCGGCCGCAAAGTTTGAATCAAAGTACGCCAGTACTTCACTATCATCGACCGACAGAACATTGACCGCGATGCGGTAGTCTTGGTCCGCTTTGACCCAAATTTCGTAGTGAGGCGACCTCCCGCCTCTATCCATTTGACTATCGTGAATCTTACCAATCAAAATCCCATAGGTGCGTTGCGCGCCGGGAGGCTTTGTGCGTCGATGGCTCATAAATTTTTCCCTATCTCGCCTCCCACTAAAACGGCTCGACGACTTGTGCGACCGACGGCCCACCGGCCATACTGAAATCCAAGACCAAAACCAAATTGTATACGTTGTCGTCCCATGGATCAGGCACGGTCCCGGGAACTGCGCCGAGCGCATGGGCAAGTTTTGGGATCTTCTCGTGATGCCAGCAAATCAACACCAAAGCCCGATCGTAAGTAGGGTTGTTCAGAAGTTCGCTAGCCAATTCTTTAAACTGCCGATCATCAAACGAGCTATCGATTTCGACTTTAACAGTTTGCGACAATGGTTGGAGCGTTTCCACGGGACGATTGCTATCTCTCGATTCTCCAGCTGCGAATAAAAACTGCGGGGTTCCGAACGTAGCCGGAATATAGGTCACAAGTTGTTGGGCTCTGGCCACGCCGGCAGGCGCTAAGTTAATGTCGCCCGCTGTCTCCGGCTTTTCCCCATGCCGCATGATCAAAATCTTGTTTGGCGTCATGACTGATTCTTTTCTTTCGAACAGTTGATTTCAGGATTGTACTTAACCACGTCCAAAGTACTGAGCGTTAGATCCTCGCTTGCCGTCAGCATGACGGTAATTTCCTTGTCGTTCAATACGTCGAACGACGTATAGAACTTCGACCCCGCTACGCCATATCACGCCAAAATCGCAGACGACGACGTACAAAGAAATTAGACGACCGTAAGAAGCAAAAGGAAAAGAGCTAGCCGAGCATCGCTCGTTTCCTGAGCCCCAAAATCCTGGACCTACTGAATCGGACTATCTGGTGGAGCGATTCGATAGCTCTTCTCCTCTCGGACGTGAGAGACTCCGTCAACTTCGCTAAGCTTCCGCATATTTTCGGGTTCTACAAAGCCTTTGACTATGCCCAGACTATTCAGCTCTCCGGAGACCTTTAACCCGGCCTTTTCTAAAGCCCGCACAACCTCGGATAGCCTCTTCAAATGACTGTCGGCAATCGAAAGCAATACATTCGGCACACTTAATAAGTTAGGCGAGAATCGATCGCCGGCAACGATGAACAGGTAAGGATCCGAGTGTCTTTGTTATCTCCTGTTAAAAATCCCTCTTCTCTTTGGCCCCCTTGGCCGACATAGCTAAAGGGGAGACGGAGCGACTTGTCCTCCGTAGCTTTAGCGACGGAGGAAGTCTGCTTGGCGTCTTTGCGTGAGATTTTCTGTCTCGAAATCTCACTGCGGTGCTTGCACCAGTCCCGACCCGATATCGCGGGAGGGCAGACTGAGCCGCTTAGCGCGTTGGGTCAGAAGCGCCCACAATGCGTTTCCTCGAGCACTCGGATTGGCCTCAGCCAGCAAAGCAGCAATTCCGGCAACATGAGGTGTAGCCATACTGGTGCCGCTAATCGTGTTGTACAGTTTCGGAGCCGGCCACGACGAGCGAACGTCAAGACCAGGACCCGCTACGTCGACTCCGCCTCCTTGAGGGTTAATCCCTCCATTTGAAAAGAAGCCTATCGCGAATTGCTGATCAAGCGCGCCCACGGCGAGCACCGATGGACAATTGGCAGGGTGGCCCACCGGCTCGATGTCTCCCGGACGCTGGCTGTCGTTTCCTGCCGCAGCCACGATCAACGTTCCCGCGGCTAATGCTCTTTGGGCGACTTCCTCAAAGATTGGGTCCGGTTGCTGACCGGGACTGACTGGGGAACCGAGCGACATGGAAATGACAACGCATCCTTGCTCGATTGCCCACTGGAGACCGTTTAAGATGTCGCCTTCCGCGCCACTCCCTTGATCGCTTAGGACCTTTCCAACAAAAATCTCAGCGTCATAGGCTATCCCGTATCGAGGTAGCTGGCCTGGCTGTTTTGGTCCACACGAGGTCCCCACACAATGAGTGCCGTGGCCATGCCCATCCTGCGCAGTGACTCCAGCCACAAATGAGTTAGCTGTAATTTGACGACCTGCGAAATCTGGATGCTGAAGATCTAATCCAGTATCGAGCACTGCCACCCGGATTCCTTTGCCACTGAAAGAGCTGGCCGGAACGTTTGTCGCTTGCAAGCCCCATGTCACCTGAGATTCATCGACGGCGGCGACGCCTAATTCGGCGACTCCGGAACTACCCACAATTCGCCCGACTAATTGGTCAACCGCGTCCCTGTAACCACGCAGGTAGTCGAGAGGCATCGCTGGGCCGCCTGGCGACGGGATCAACCGCGGCCCCACTACGCCTGGTACAAACGAGCTATCCCAAGCGTATAGAATTCGTTCCTTACGAACATGCAAGATCACGTCACCAGCACCAGGGGCGGTTCTGATCATGTCTATTTTTTCCTGGGGCGCATTGACCACAGCCACACCTAGCTTATCAAACAAAGCGGCATCCGCCGTTTTAAGCATTTCAACGGTCGACACCCCTGTCTGATGGTCGGAAGCGTTCGTCGCAATCAGACCCGCAACCTTATTTAGGAACTTACTATGCGCGGCGGGATCTGGTTTGCGAAACAATACTAGGTGTCGCCCGGTCGTTCCCGGTTCTTGACTCGTATTAGGATTATATGTACCGCCGCCGGACGGGCCATTCCCTTTGTCGGATTTTACTTCTTTAATAGTCTTCGGATTCTTTCTCATATCTTTGCCTCTAACAAAATAGCGTTGCGTTCAGTTTCGGACATGTCAGTCGCTCGCTCACTGAGGCGTTTAACCGAAGAGAGGTTAGCAGAGACGGTTATCTTTAAAATACGTCAAATGACGTAGGCAGTCGTCGCGAGAAATAGGAGACTCCGAAGGACTTTGAACAGAAGGCCGCAAAGGTCTCAAAGAAATTTTTTGCTCCTACGGAGCGCGTTCCCGTTTCTGGGAGGCCTCACGGCATACGTCATTTGACGTATTTCGAAAAAATGCCGACCGGCTACGTTCTTGATTCACCGCTTTCACTAACAAGCTGTTTTTATCAGTGTAAACGCAGGAGATCTCCGATGTCACAAACCAAACCTCTGAAGAAGGTAGCGCGACTCATCACTTCAAATGGAAAAGGAATGCGATCAGGAAAAAGTGTCCGCTCGGCCGTCGCGGCGGCAGACGCCTTGAATATCGTTCACAAGCGACCCGCCGCGGGGTCACCAAGCGCGGAGGCATTGGCTTCGGACCTGGGCGCAACTCCGGCGCATAACCTGCGCTTTCGCGGAGGTCGAACAGTTTCCAAGCTTACCTACGTAAACTTGTACGTCGGCGGCAAGACCGCTTGGGCTCCAACGGATATTCAGAATATTGACCGCGCGCTAGGGGCAGCCATGACCGATCCACGTCTTAATACGGTAATCGATCAGTACTTCTCTGATGGACCAGTCACCACGACCGTCGCTCCATCGCAAGTGTTGGCCGGACCAAAACCGAAAACCGTGACGCGGGCGACGATGGACACCCTCGTCCAGCAGGAGGTAATATCGGCCGGTCGCCTAAATCAGTTCGACCCGGCAACGACGGTTTTTAACTTCTTCCTCCCGCGCGGCGTCGCCCTGACTACCGATACCGACGCGCAGGCTGGTGCAAAGGAATCAGCCCAAAGCCCGTTCTCAGTTAATACGGTAACCACGATTCGCTCTGGTAATGTGGTAACCACGGTAACGGTGGCAACAACCGCTGCGGCCGCAGATAAGACTCCCAGCCACGATAAAGACGACGACAAGGACGGCGACCGCAAAGGCGGGCCACTGGGTGGTGATCCCGACGATGCCGCCAGTTCGCTCAATGGGCTTGGCGGCTACCATGGCTCAGTTCATGCCGGTGGAACCGTGGTTTATTTCGCGGTCGGCGTCTTTTCCGAATCGCTGCCGGACGGCAGCCAGAACGGGATTGTCGCTTTCGACGAGTCCTGGAAGAATGTGGTGGCTACGTTCTATCATGAGTTGCAGGAGGCGCGTACTGATCCTGATGTCGAGGACGCAATCCGCACACAAAACCTAAATTTCATCGGCTGGAACTCGGACCAAGGCGAGGAAATCGGGGATTTCCCGGTCTTTGAGGCAGACCCGCTCCAACAGGTTTTCAAAGAGGTTCCGTTAGTGAATGGAGACACGGTACCCATCCAGTTGGTGTACTCAAACCGGGTGAACGGTCCGGAAGATCCAACCGTTTAGCCGCTCTCAACCCATCAATTAGTACCAGGATGAAATCCCTGAGAAGCCGGCATCTGATGTTCCGCTCGCTTTCCACAGGAGTGCTGCGTGTCTCGCAAGCAGCCGCCGCCGATGCGGTTCCCGTGCATGATCCACCCCTCGCTCCGCGGGACGAGGCGATATTTCTGCTCAACATTGCAGCAGAGGTGGAGCATTCGCTGATGGTGCAGTACCTCTTTGCTGCGTATTCACTTCGAGACCCAGGCCAATTTACAGCCGACAAGGCGGCACTCGTCCGTGATTGGCGGAAAGCCCTAGCAACCGTTGCCAGAGAGGAAATGGGGCACTTGATCACCGTGCAGAATTTGCTTCGATCCTTGGGCGCACCCCTGAGCCTCGCGCGAGATGAGTTTCCGATGAATACAGGTTTCTATCCGTTCTCGTTCCGCCTCGAACCTCTCAGCAAGAATTCGGCTGCCAAATACGCTTTCGCTGAAATGCCTTCGATCGCAGCGGCAGAAGGCATCGACGGTGTTTCACCGGCTGAGATCGCCGACATTACCAAACGAGCGGACGAAGATAACACCGGCCAGCCCGTGAACCGAGTCGGCAAGCTTTACGAACAGATACGGACGATCGTCGGCTCACTCGCGGCGAGCGAATTCTCGGCCAGTTCCGTTTCCCATCAGGCGAGATTTGACGAATGGGGCTTGGGGCAGCACGACATTCTGATTCTGTCCGTTGGTAAACGATCTGAAGCGCTCGATGCCCTCGACAAAATCGCGGAGCAAGGTGAAGGGCCCGAGACAGCGGCCGCCGCGGCGGACCCGAATTCCCACTTCCAACGCTTCTTGAACATCTATCGACAGTTTCCGGCAGATGGTTCCTGGCAACCAGCGTTTATCGCGATCGATGATCCGAATGTCCGAACCTCAGGCGCCGGCGAGAACAACCCGGGGGAGATCACCCAACCAGAAGCGCGCTTATGGGCGCAATTGCTCAATGCGCGATATCGGCGCCTGCTAATCACTCTCCAGCATGCGCTAGAGATTGAAGCGCCCGCCCAGACCGAGCCGAACGGTACGCCTCGCGGGCTATTGCTGAGTTGGGCTTTTTCCGAGATGTATGCGCTCCGGTCGATTGCGAGCCTCTTATTCACCCTGCCGGCTACATCTGCGGCGGACGAGAAGCGCACGGCCGCTCCACCTTTTGAGATGCCCTCCTCCCTTTCACTGCCTACGGTCGAAGCTGACCGCTGGCGCCAGCAGAGCTCGATGCTCCAATCGGCGGAAATGATCGTGACTTCTCTCATCGCCCTTCCGGCAACCCGCGGGACCAGCTTTCTCAAAGGGATGACCGAAACCGATGCCGAGGCTGCGCAAATCGCTAATCGAGTTGCCTCTCAATAATTAAGGAGAAAACGGTTATGCCCAACATAGTCGAAATCCGAATCCTGCCTCCGCTGGCCATCGGTCGCCTCGGGTCGTCCGCCACACCGCTTGAAAACTACACCTTGGAGATTGCCAATCCGGTTGGCTATCGGTCCCTGGTTCCGGCGTCGACGTTGGTGGTGGACCCGGCGACAGGAGCCATCATGAGCTCAACCGCGCCGGCATCCGTCTCTTTCCGGGACGCGCAGGGTAATATCAAGCCGGTCTGTCCATTCTTAGAAGTCTGGATGCTACTGGCTGGCGCAAAGACGTTAGTGCCGCTAACTCTAGAAGCTCTGCAAGATTCCGGTGTGGACGAGACAGCGGTTTCGTGGAGCGTCGAAGTTGGCAACATCAAAGCCTTTCGCCGCACCGGTGACCCCAACGATAAGATCACGGCTAGCGCCACCGCCTTTAATGACCACGGCATCAAACCGCTGAAGGGCAAATGCGCTAACTTCAAGCCTGGGAAATCGCTTTCGTTTGGCTCGGTGCGTTATTTGAAACCTACCGCGGCGTTTCCACAAATTCGTCTCCGTTTCACTCCAGCGTCCGGAAAAGTTTATGGTCCCACGGCAGGCGATCCTAACATCGCCGACGACGTGTACGATGCAACGCGCGGCTCTTGGACGAAATTTAATGAAAGCGATCCAAATCCTCCGGCCACCAGGCCGCCTTCCACCGAGCCCGGAGGGATCTTCGCCAACGTGCGCGGTGTCAGCCGCGGTTATCTTGACGACGAATGCGATGGCATAGTGCAAGTCCAAGTCACGTTGTCGGGCAAGACCCTGACGACGGTAGCAAGAATTACTTGCGGCCCTCCTAGCTTTGCGCCGGACGGCCTCCCGATACGCTCGGTTGTGGACGAACTGGAGCAGATTGAACTGGGGCCGTCCGTCTCGGAGCCGGTTCCCATGGCGGAGGTCGGATCCATCGTTCGCCGTGCCCTTGAGACCGTACGATTGATGAATACCGGCGTTCTCAACTCACCTTCCGTCAACAGCATGGCAAGCCAAGACACCGGGACGGGACGTGCGGCGGAGCCAATTTTTGATCCGTCGGTAGTCGACGCACTTGCGATCCGCGCGCGTCACGAGAGCGTTCTTCTGGCATTGAACAGTGGGACCATGGCCTGGTTTTCCGGCGTTCTTCGGCGCTACACTGAAGTCGGGGATCTTTCAGAAGACGGGCGCCGAAAGATGCCGGGAATGATGCGGGGTTCTGATGGCACCCATCTTGCACTCACCCGCCGGCAAGCTTCGAAGATCGATGCAGCCGCAGTCGAGATTGCGCCCGACCCGGCATCTTCTGACTCCGGTTCGGGCCAACTCACGCCCACCAACTTGACTGCGATCTTTTATCATGCGCAGGGAAATCCTCCGGTGGCTCACCCATCTTCAGCCATCTCAAACGCCTTCCCGGGCCTGGAAATGGATTTTCGCAATGTGTGGCGACGGGTATTCGCCGGCATCGTCCTGCACGAGGCAGACAATTTCGTGGTCGACGTTGAGCCGAACGCTTCAGCGAAGCTAAGAGGATTGATCGGTCAACGCCTCATTTCCGTGAACGGGGTAAGTGTTATCGGAGTGCTCCAGGGACCTGCCCGCGCAGGCGGCCCGGTGGTTTCGTTACCGCCGGACGAAAACGCCCCAGCAAATGATCCGATGGTTGGTAAGACCAATCTGGAGTGGTCGAACTGTCTGGCCGATGCCCTACAAATGCAGACAAAGTCCGTCAGCTGTGTGTTTGTTCCTCAAGGCGGCGGGCCAGAAACCAAGATATCTCTCAAGGTTCGACCTTTTTTTGAAGCCGGCACCGGCGTCATCAAACGTGAGCTGCTACAGCCCGGCGAGTTGACCCAGAGCCTCTGCTCCCCTTGGCAAAACGACTATCGGGAATGCTCCTGCTACTATTGGGCCGCCAGCCGGCCCGATTATGTTAATGTCGAGGCGCGAGCAGACGGTACGAGCGCAGGCGACAACTGGTTGCAGCTGAATCGAAATACCGGCGCGGCCAAGGTTTACATCGTTGATGACTTTGCGGATCAGCGTCTGGTCACCTACGAGCAATTGTTCCGGGATTGGGAGCATCTACTGAAGTTCGAGATCGGGGGAAGCGACTCGGAATAGAGCATTGAGGAAGCTTAAGGTATGTCATTAGCGACGGAGCTGTTTCTATTGTCGCGGCCACGCTCACGCCATGCACACTGGCAGCGGATAGCTGATTCCGGGCAGTTGTTAGTTACAAATGGCAGCCGGCTTTTCGATGTAGATCACAAGGTACTTGAACAACTGGATGCAGCGAGCCGAATCGGAGATCCCGCGGTCGAGCAATTGCTGAGTGACTTAGGCGTCGCTCACGCCGAATTGATCGATGCCGCGCCTCTTCAATCTCCGCCGCTGCATGCTTTATCGCTGGCGATTGCCCAAAAGTGTAACTTGGGCTGCTCTTATTGTTACGCCGGTCAGGGAGACTTCGGCGGACCAGCTAAGAACATGCCTTGGGAGACTGCGCGACGCGCGGTGGAGTTACTCATAGGAAATCGGGCTCGTGGCGAACGGGTGAACCTTGCGTTTCTCGGCGGAGAACCGCTAGCGAATCGGCCGGTGCTGCGTTCAGCCACCGAGTATGCGGCAAGCTTGGCTCAGGATCGCGGAGTCAATGTGACTTTCTCAATTACTACTAACGGAACTTTGATTTCCGAAGAGGATGCCGCCTTTTTCGAACGGCACGGGTTTGCAGTGACGGTAAGTCTGGACGGTTTGCGCGAAACCCACGATCTGCAGCGTCCGTTCAAGCACGGCGGCGGTACGTTCGACGTCATTATGAAGCGGGTCGAGCCGCTTCTGGACAGCCAACGGCAAATGCAGGTTTCGGTTCGAGCGACCGTCAGTCCCGGAAATGTTAAGCTGCGTGAGAGCCTCGACTATTTTCTAGGGATAGGATTTCACAGTGTAGGGTTTTCACCGCTACTGCGCTCACCGACTGGACGCGGCGAGATGGGCTCACACGATCTGGCTCAGCTGCTGGAAGCAATGGTGGAGTGCGGACTCGAATTCGAGCGCCGATTAATGAGCGGTCAGCGGTATGCCTTTACCAACATGGTAAACGCAATGCGCGAGCTACATCGCGGGACTCACCGGCCCTACCCGTGCGGTGCGGGCGCGGGTTACCTCGGTGTTTCAGCCGATGGTGAATTGGCCGCGTGTCACCGTTTCGTTGGGGACCTACAAGGGACCATGGGTGACCTTAACAGCGGAATTAGCAAGGAGCGGCAGAACCGATGGTTGGCCGAACGCCATGTCGATCGGCAGCAGCCATGTGCGGGTTGTTGGGCACGATATCTGTGCTCGGGTGGTTGTCATCATGAGGTGCTGGCTCGCGGGCGGAACGCCTGCGACTACATCCGGGGTTGGCTACACTATTGTTTGGCAGCCTATTCGCGGTTGTCTCGGGCCCGACCCGATTGGTTTGCAGGCGCCAATGAGTATTGAGCCCCATGTATGACCTGGATCTCGATGTCTGCGTAGTTGGTGGGGGTCCTGCAGGGGCTTTAGTTGCACTTCGTCTGGCCACTTTAGGACATCACGTTTGTCTTCTAGAACGCCAAGCCTTCCCTCGCTCTCAGGTAGGTGAATCACTGAGTCCCGGCATCCGGCCGCTGCTCGATTCGGTCGGTCTAAGTGAAATTATCTCACGGACATCTTTCCGTGTTCCTGGCAACACCTTACTTTGTTGGGCGGAATCAGAGCCAAAGCTT
>Ga0126381_100008917_pt1 | contig 11241 bp, 6 predicted proteins | sample PanSoiMetPlot_28_FD_96465 | JGI IMG/M metagenome (GOLD analysis project Ga0126381, IMG submission 96465) | Tropical forest soil microbial communities from Panama - MetaG Plot_28 | ecosystem: Environmental > Terrestrial > Soil > Tropical forest > Bulk soil | place: Panama | collected 2016-02-17 | reverse complement strand
GCCGAGCAGCAGCCGCCGCCTGCACCCTGAACGCACCCATGCCCACCTCCAAATATTGTGTCGGCCTTTGATGCTGAGATCGACAATGTTCCGATCTGGGCAGAAGTCTGAGCAGATGGTCCCGAGAGCATAAGAACGGAGGGAATCGTATTAGCATCGACACCGGGGAGATCGTGCTGGTTGTTCCGAGAAGGAACTGCACTGGTTGCGGTGATTCCCGAGGACGACTTGCCGGTCCAAGTGAAGGACAACGGACTCCCTGGCTGCACTTGAGCGATCCGCGTCCCAGCGGCATTGCGAACCTCCAAAGTGCCCTTTTGCGCCTCGACGATAACTGAATTGCTGTCCTGAATAGTCACAACGCCAGAAGAATCGCCAGCCGGGACGACAACGAGGTTGTCGGCCTGCACGTTGAATGAATTTGATGAGCTGAGCTTGATGCTGCCACGTTCCAGCAGGATGTGATCGGGGTGAAGGGTGCCCCGCGAACTGGAGTACAGAGTAACCACTGCACCGCTGTTTGCTAGCCGCAGGTCTGCGTCAGCCAACCCGGTCTCGATCACAGAGCCGTCGAACAATGTTCCGCTGCCATCTACCTTGTAGTTGTCAACCCTCGTTTCACCGCGTGTCGTCACGGTCCCAATCGAGGGTGATGCCGCCATGGCGTATGAACTAACGCACAACGCCGCCGCCGCTGCAAAGATACGAATTCTTCCGAGCATTTCACGCTCCTCGCCATTACCCTGTTTCGAGTTCCCTCTTGGGGCTTTATTCACGTTAGTCCAGCTCGACGATGGCTTCAAGAGCCTAGTCGAATTCACATCGAAAATTAACGTAATCTTACGTTTGTGTGACGATTCTCAATCGGCTCTGACTTACATTTGTAATACGAAATCGGCTAAGGTATGCGGAATCCCGCTACGTTTGGTTTATGGGTGTCTTATCAGCAAACCGATGGTAGGCCCGGCACGAGCGATTGAGCCGTTTAACCTGACGGATTCTCAGGACTGCCGTTTTAGCGCCTTATATGCCTTCCACTCGTCTCACTCTGGCCTGTGCTATAGATGATTTTCATGAAAACTCCTAGTAAGCAGCAATCGATCCTTGTCCGCCTGTCATCGGAAGAGGCGGGGGTTGGCAGGCTAGTTAGAGGGGATTCTGAGTACATTCGCTATGTGCTGAACGCTGGAAGAATTGCAGCCAAGAATGGAGCGGCAACCAAAGTGCAAACGGCGCGAATGAAGGGCTTTGGCCATTGCAGATCAGTTTAGCTCTTTGATTGTTTTCGTATTGTCGGGCAAACCGGAAATTACGACCGGACGGGTGAGAGATCCCGCTTGAAGCTCTAAAATCCATGAGCCCTGAGCAGAGTCTCCTGAACTTTCCTAAAACTCTCTCGATGGCGTCAGCCCGGGGGATGACATTACCGCTGAGTGATTGTAATCGAGCTGCGCTCTGTGATGCGTGCGAGCCGCCCCGACTGGCATGAGGGTGCAACCTCGTTAGACGTTCAGATGGAATCGTCTGCTACAGCGCGTGGCTGCAGCGGGTGAATATGCCTGTGGAGCGCGGCCTACGTCTCTTTCTGCTTAGATTCGCTGAGTCGGCTCTCGCAGCCAGCGAAACATTCGCGCTGCCACGTCACGCTTAAAGGCGCGTTTCTCTCGCGTCCGCGTCTTGTGTCCTTTTTTGATGAGACTCATTGGTTTTTCAGGTAGAGGGATGGGAGCAAGATAGAATCCGCTTGGAGCGCGAATGCCCCCGAGTTCGGCCAGGAATTTGTCATACGCCTGCTGAATATGCCCGGCCTCAACCTCATCAAAGTAGAACTCGGGCTTCATAGGCGCACTTATTCCGGCCATGCCTCTTATCCCATACGCATCCGCAAGGCCGCACAGCGCGGCAACCAGAACTGCAGGAGGAGCTATGTCGTGGAGCGTCCTGGTAGCAAGTTGAATTTCGGCGAAGCGGCCTTTGACGCCCTGTAGTCGCGAGATCAGAACGACTTCGTCGAGTTCCGACTGTACAACCCAACCCGGGACAATGGTAAACGAGAGAATAAAAACTAGCTGGCCGTCCACCTCGAAATTGAGCGACATTTCACCCTCGTTGTCCCACGGCCGCGAGAGGCCCAGTTTCACTGTGAAGCAATGCTCGTCAGCATCAATCTCGTCCACTATGACATCGTCGAAGAGGACCCCGCAAAGCAACTCGGGAGAAAGAACGTCGGGCAATCGGCGGTAATGATGCAAAAAGCATGCCGCTTGTTGCTCGATAGTCAACCCGCGGGCTATGTAGTCCGAAGCGAGGAACTTTGCGGCAAATCTCGGCGTGATCCGCACGAGGCGCAGGTACTCCGGACGCGAAAGAATCCGCAGCGCCTTAACTTGCAAAGGAATGTTGCACAAAATGGTCCAGGCGTGACGAAAAATGCGACGAGGAGACCAATAGTATCTTTGACCTGCCAATGTCCACAACGAACGCAGGAAAGTGAGCTTGTTGCCTAGATTCAATGCAGAACACCCCGGGGGCGGAAGAAACCGCAGCAGTAGAGCAAGAATGATGAGCGTATTTGAACGTCAGGTACTCGACAATTGCTCGAATGGCGCGAAGACGCATCCGCATGAACAACCGTCCGACTCCACGTCACAGCGCCTGCACTTTCCCGAGACGAAGCTTAGGCACACCTTCAGGTGAAGGCCAGTTTCGTTTTCGTTGCCACGCTAGAAAAAGCGTAACGAGCCACTCCTTGCATTGGCATCACCTCTTGGTAATTTGAAGTTAAAATCTTTAGCCACTGACCCCGTATCAAAAGGGGACTGCGTTATGGGAGTCGTCCTGAACCTCGCATGACGTCGGGTGCTCGCATCTTCTGTGTTGCAGGGGTTCAGAGAATCCTGTTGTGTTGGAGGGAAACTCAGCTGGCCTCGCAGGCGGCAACAGTCATGCCGTTCTGAGCGTATACCGGCAACCGGGTCGACTTGGGGCGTTAAGGCTTGGTTAAGGGTTCGAGCTTATAGTGAGTTCGACTCCCGCTTTCAGTTCCTTGGGAACCACTCAATGCATCAGCGGAGGTCATTTTGCTTGGAGAAAATTAAGGAGTTCATTAGGGCTCACAAACAGGACGTACGCTGTCCCGTCTGCGAATCAACGCAAATACGTCTGTCAAAGTTTCGCAAGTCGGATTTTCTCCTTTTCTGGCGATTCGCCTAGCCGTACTCTGCCGAAACTGCCACGAGAGGAGCTTGATAACATTGCTCAGAGCGTTACGAATGCGCTCAGACAAACTCTGCTTTAGGGAGCAAAGCGCGTCGTTGTCTGAATCGCGGCCCCGTGCCGACACAACTGCCGTACTTTATCCGAGCTTTGTTGACACTCTGTTGACACGGAGCTTTTCCGAATCACAGTGGCGCAATGTTTCTCCGCATCAGTAGCAGAGATTATGCACTTCGCAGAGCCCATTGGGTCGCTTATAACTATCAGTGTTCCGAGCCAGAAGAGTGAAGTTATCGTCACTGAACGCCGATCCTCTGCATAAACCGCTCGATTGCCTTGCGGTCCATCGCTTCGTCGGGCCTGAGGCCGTATTCAAAGACGTCCTGATAGTCCGTGAGAATGAAATTGAACCCAGCCCCATTTTCGCCCCACCGAACAAGCTCGGAAAGGACGCAGATCGTGTATTCCGGTTTGGAGCTGTTGCCGTGTTGTTGTAGCGTCATCTGGATGAGCGTTCCAGGCGCCCAGCGCTCTTTGGTGAGCAAGTAGAGACCTGTTGCGCTCATGTCGCCGACCTGGTACGAGTGCGGAGCGCCGCCCGTCCAGTAGTAGGCAACAAGACCCGGCGTAGAATAACGCTTTGCTCGACGCTGATTGACATCAGGAAAGAGCCAGCGCAGTATGCGCAACGGCAGAGGCATGGATTCTGGATCCATCTTTGCCCAGACACTCTCCTTCGACGGCTCCGGAGCAATGGACAACGGGGCCCAGGAACTCTCCTTCTTTGGCGGCTGCACGACCGTGAACTTCGACTGGAGCCACTTCGAATCCCATTCCTGCTCTTCGGCGATCTTTGCCGGCTCCCTCGTAATGCTGATCGGCTCCCTCGACGCCCGCTTGGCGGGATAAGGAATAACAGACCCGGTATATTTATCGCGGCTCATATTGACTCCCTTGGCTCACGATGACCGTGCGCACACACTCTCACTTCGATTGCAGAATCGTCTACCTCTATCGAGATACCACAGGCGTTCTTGGCTCTCAATGCCAACAGTTGTGGGAGGGGTAACGGATGTTCCAGTTACCATCGTCAGGGAATGGACTTTCGTACCTACAGGGGCAGACGGTCGTAAGTGACGACGGGTTGCTCCGGGACGATGGTTTCGCCTCTGGAAAGCTGTCCAGCTCTAGTGTTCGAAATGGAGTAAGAGGACGGAGCGCGTGCCACGCTGCTTGATGCGAACGGTATCGGCTGACGCCCGAATAATGTATTGGGCCATTAGCGCGACCCCGTCTCCCTGACCGAATTCCTCGAGGGTCGGCATTCGGTTGGAGAGCTCGATTGGCTCTCCGTCGTACTCTATCTCAACATCGAGATGAAATTCGTCGAACTGGGCGGTGACGGAGAGGAGGGTGGAGCGAAGTTGGAGATTGCCGGCGTTGGTAACAAATTCGTAGATGGCATCGGCGGCACGCGTAATCACGACGCGTCGCATAGCCCATGCGGCCCCGTGCTCTTCCATGAAGGCATTGATCTTTACTAGATTGTTTTCGCCGGCGCAGAGCTGCATGGAGCTGGTCTTTTGCAGTCCGATACGGAAAAGCAAGCCGAGAGCAACGGCAATCAGCGTAGCGAGCGCAGTGGACGAGGCAAAGATCGGGTGTAGAAGCTCAGGCACGTTGTGGTAGAGCTCTGGCGCAATCTCAACGCTTAGACCGAAAATGAGAGCAATGCCAACGGCGAAAATGCGACGGGAGTCCAGCATGCGAGCCGTCATTACCTGAAGTCCGCCCAGCATGAGGAAGCAGGTCGAGTAGATCAGCTGGGCCCCCATAATGGGAGCCGGCATGATGGCAAATGTTGCTGCGAGGCCCGGTATGAACGCAAGAACGATGACGATGATTCCCGCCGGCAAAGCGATGGCCCGGCTGGTGACACCGGTAGCAAGCTCGAGACCAAGACAAGCGGAGGCGTTGTTTTGGGCAACGCCACCGAATACACCGGAGAGCAGCGTGCCAAGCGAGTTCGCCATCACTCCGCCGCTGGCGGAGCGCATATCCGTGCGTTCCCAGTCCGCGTCGTTCATTTTCTGGCAAAGAGTGATGTCCCCAACCGTTTTGAGCGTGGCGGAGATGCCGATGATGAGGAAAGGCAGGAGCAGAGCAAAACGGAAATCCATGCCGGAAGCGACGCGATGGGGAATGCCAAAGAGCGGTTGAGCCCACTGAGCCCTGACATCCGCCCAATGAAGAATGCCCATCAGCAGCGCAGCGATATTGCCGACGACTAACCCAATCACGATCGGGAACAGCTTCAGTTTGCCACGGCTCCAGACAGTCGGCGCGATCATCGCGATGAGAGTGATGAAACCAAGGATAGTGGCCTCAGTAGAAGCGCTTGGATGTGAAGGCGAACGGCCCAGCAATTTCGGACAGCCAAGGGCCACGAGCTGAATCCCTACGATCGAGACAATCAGTCCAGTGACATCTGGTGGAAAGAGAATTCTAAGATTGCGAAGAAATCGGGAAAGGATGGCCGTAAACACGCCATTGATTGCGGTCATGCCAAAAATAAGCGGGAACCCCCCCATGTTTCCGGCAAGGATAGTGGGAGCAAGGTAGGTGAGGCTGCAGGAAGCAGGACAGAGGAACCCGGAACCGAGGAGACCAACGCGAGCCTGGAAGATGGTCGTGATGCCTGATGCAATCATTGAGACCCGGAGCAGGCTCTGTGCATCGGCTCGGCTTCCACTCATGGCGTCGACCACCACGATGACGTATATCCAACCGATGGACATCGCGAGAACATGCTGAAAGGCGAGCGCCCAGGTTAAATAGTCTGGCGGAATATCGTCAACATCGTACGCGAGCGAACCAGGCCGCTTGCGCTTCGGAAATACTGTGCCGCTCGAAAAGGAACGGACGAAGGTCTGAACGAACGATCCGCCTACAAGAGACATCAGTGGAGCACCATCCTTGGCGCGAACAAAACCCCCATTTCGGCGTGAAGAGCGGGCACAAAATGCGAGCGAAATCGGAACATGAAAATCCCTTGGGGGCATCTATCGACCCTGAACGCCCCATGGTCCTCGAACCGCATCTACAAAAGCGGAACAAGACTTGTGTCCAGAAATTGAGCATCCGCTGGAGAACGTCATGTTAACGCCCTGCAATGGGACCAAACATGAATTCTTTGTGTAAAACGTGCCAAGCCGAGTTAATCCGGGAAGATGATTGCCGCTTCTCTTCCCTTTCTTGAACAAGCTCGGGGCACGACCCGCGATCGACGAATAACATCGGCGATGTGGTAAAGCTGTGAGAATAAATATCTCATGAATTCCCGAACGGCCCGTTCTGATCAAACGTCGGGTTCATGTATGGTAGGGCGAGCTACGAATCAATCGCTTTGTGTTAGCGGCTTGAATATGAAGGTACCCATAAGGACCTTAGTGGAGAGGTATCGGGCGAAAGTTCTTAAACTGACGCCGATTGGAGTTAAAATTCGCCGCCGGCGCGATGGAGCCGAGGATGGCTACGTTCTCGTGGCGGTCATATTCATGATGGCGCTTCTTGTGTTGAGTCTGAGTGTGGCTGTGCCCCGCGTAAGACAGGATATCCATCGAGATCGCGAATTGGAGACGCTCCATCGGGGTAAGCAGTACATTCGCGCCGTCCGAGTCTACTACCGCAAATTTCATCGATATCCGCCGAGCATCGATGCCCTGGAGAAAACCAACGATATACGGTTCCTGCGCAAGAGATATATCGATCCGATCACAGGCAAAGACGATTGGCATCCGATTCAATTCGGCCAAAACCAGGTCCCGATTGCGATGGGTTTTTTCGGAAGCGCGATTTCCTTCTCTTCGGTCGCGGGCACCGGTCCGAGTGGGACAACCGCTAGCGGCACCAATGGTTCCGGATTGGGTAGTGTCTCTGGATTCAGCGGCGATGGCGGGGATGGGTTTGGAAGCACGATGGGCAATTCGACATTTGGCAGGAGTGGAAATTCCACGATGGGCAATTCGAACTTTGGTACGAGTGGAAATTATTCCAACGGAAATGACGGATCCTCGAATTCCGGCACGAATGGGCAAACCTTCGGTGGTGCAGGGATCATCGGGGTCTCCATCCCGCTCGATAAGCAATCGCTTTTGCGGTATAAGAAGCAGGACCATTTCAACCTCTGGGAGTTTACTTTCGATCCGGCAATGGACTTGCGCGCTAGCCAATTGGGCAGCACCGCTGGCACACCTTCTTCGTCGGCGAACGGCAATTCCTCGGGACCACCGACTGGGAGTGGCACCGCCGGCAACAACTCAAACGGAACAAACAGCAACCCGAGCGGAACAAATGGGAGCCAGTGATCGCCAATGGCAACCTGCCGGTTCCTCACAAATAACCTTTCTATGTTCGGGCCTCTGAGTTTGATCATGAGGAGGCGGAGGCTATAAATGAGCTTCGGCTAATACCTTGGGCAACGGCGGCGGACGCGATTTCCTGTTGCTCTTTCCCGGTGTAGTACGAGAGGTAGCCTTTAATGGATAGTCGGTCAAATCTATCATTGCCGTTTCCGGTTTTGCCGCCCGGTATAGCGAATCCCACGAGGCCAGCTTGACTCGGGAAGAGGCGCGGCGCACAGAACAGGACTGGTACGCACGCTCGAGCCTGGACCATGAAAAGGGAGGATTAAAGTGAAAAAGATAGGTGCCTTGTACACAATCGGCATTCTTCTGGCCACGTCGGCGGCCAACTGCGCAGCTCAGAATGGGTGTGAAAACTGTACGGCTACAGCCGCTATCCCGACCCTACCCCAGTGGTGCGCCATTGTAATGGGGCTGGTTCTGATCGGCCTCTCTATTTTCGTGATGCGCCGTTCAAATGCCTCAAAATCACGTGGCTCCCACGTGGTACAGAGCGATGAGAGTAGGAATGTTCGTCGATTTGATTCGATCGCCCGATAAGAGGAGTGCTCGATTCGGCGTCATTTATGTTGCGCTGTTTCTGGCAATCTTCCTTGCGCTCGATTACGGTTATTACCTCATACGAGACACCGTAGTTGAACACCTGCTGATCGACACACTGACTGTCCGGCCAGCAGCGGCCGTTATCAACACGGTAGCTCCGGCAGTCTCCGCGAAAGCATATGGACATAGTCTGCTTACACAGTTCGGCAGGATCAATATTTTGGGAGGATGCGAAGGAAGCGAGGGCATGCTCCTGCTCATTGCCGCTGTTCTGCCGTTCCCGGCTCGATGGCGCTCAAAGTTAGTAGGGGTTATCGGCGGGGTGGCTCTGATCTACGCAATGAATCAGCTTCGCATCCTAGCTCTCGTGCTATCGCTCGAGTTTCACAGAGAGTGGTTCGACGCTCTTCATGGACTGATTGCTCCCACGGGCATCGTGGTAGCCGGCTGTATCTTCTTCTTCGCCTGGGCGAGCGCAGTCTCCCCGCGCGTCAATGCCTAAGACGCTCCTGCGCGTCCTGTGGGCCGTAGTTGTCTATATGGCGCTGTCCGGTTGTGCGCTTCTTTTGAGAGAGGTGTATGCGAGCGCGGTTTTGCCTGTCTATCGCTGGGAATTGAGCTGGATCGCACCCGACTTTGAAGTGCAGAAATTCGCAATCGACCATTCAGACTCGCAACCAAAGTTCAGCGTCATAGCGCTGGGCAGGCGATATGTGCAAGTCGGCGGCCAGCCGCATCTCCTCACCACCGTTTACCAGAGCTCTTTTCAGGTCACGAGTGCTCTTCAGCATGCGGTTTTGCTGTTGTTCGTGCCCTTGGCTTGGCCTGGGCTTACACTCAAGCGCCGCCTTGCCGGAGCGATCTTTGCCATCCCCATTTTGTGTGCCCTTGAGTTTGCAGACGTGCCCTGGTCGCTGGTCGGAGCTCTCGATGCAGCCAGAGCTTCATCCTGGAATGGCCCCGAGACACTTGCCACGCTCTGGGAGATACTGTTAGGCACTGGTGGACGGCTCGCGCTCGCGCTGGCAGGTGGTGCGCTGGCATGCCAGACATCCTACGTCTTCGAGAATTCCCGCCCACGGAAGGTCAATAGGCGAAAATCTGGCGCGCGTCCAGCCATGCGAAAGCACGCGAGAATGTGATGGACGACTCTCGGGTACTTCTCAGCTAGGTCGAGCCGCAGTGCCCGCTGAAATTTCCCGCAAGGCTCGATTCCTGATCGAAGTTCACTTGGTTTTCTCGCTATGGGATCACAGCTGGGCCGACAAGCGGAGTGTTCACCGGAGCGGCAAGGCCGACGAACTCCGTGATCGTCCCCACTTGTCCTGCAGCCGGAACTGTGGCGAAGTTTGAGATCCAAACGTTCCCACTGGCATCAATAGCGACGGCGTAAGGCTCGACGAGATTGGCATCGACTCCGAAACCAGTCGAGGGGGAGAGCGCCGCGCCCGGGCTGGTGCTGCCAGCCCCGGCTAATTTGGTGAAGGATGCTCCATGGTAGTTGGTGACCCATACCATGCCGTTGCCATCCACCGCGATGCCGCTCGGTTGGTCGAGCCCTCCACCGGTATAGCCCGAAGAGATCACCGTTCCCGCGCTCGATACCAGGCTGACGCTGCTGGTTGAATAGTTGGCCGACCAGATGTTGTTGTTTGCATCAATCGCAAGTCCGTCGGCTTCGCTGCAACAAGTAATCGGCGTAAATTGTGTTCCATCGGGGGAGATCTTTGTAATCGTGCTGGTGGTCTCGCTCGCCACCCACGCATTGTGGTTCGAATCCACCGCAATCGCATCGGGATACTCGATGGAGGCTGCAAATAACCCGCTGCCGTTACCAGGCGCGGCGGCTCCACTGCTGGTTAGATGGGTAACGGAGGAGTTTCCATAATTGGCCACCCAGATAGAACCGTCTGTGTCCGTGGCCAGCGCTTGAGGATAGTAGATACCGCCTGCGCTGAAGCCTTCCGAACCCGACAGCGGCATACCGTTGTTAGCGAACTTCGACACCGTGCCCAGGTGGAATCCGGAGACCTCCTGGTTCGCGGTCCAGACATTGCCATTGGCGTCAATGGCAAGTCCGTACGATTCATGCAGGCCGTCGCCGCTGATTCCGGAGGCAAATAATGGGACGCCAACAGGACTGAACGCGGAAAGCGCACTGTTATAACTCACCGCCCATACATTGCCGACTGAGTCGATCCCCAGCGACGCAGGCTCGTTAAGGCCGCCACCGCTCAGCGTGATAAACAGCGTCCAGTCACTGGGCGCTGACGTGAGTGAAGGCTGAAAGGGGGCTGTTGAAGAGGAGAGATCGAACAGACTGGTGCTCGCAGCCGTCGAGGGCCCCGGATTCCTGGCCAGATTAAAGATGGCCTGTAGAGTATCGTTCGGTGCTGCACCACCAGCATTGGGCGCGTCGGCGAACAGCGTGCCGCACTTGCTGCCGTCTCCCGAGCTGCCTCCGGTCGAATTCACGCACGCGGCCAGGATATTGCCCAGTGTGTTCAGCCGCGCCTTAGGCGCAACCGCGGTGGAGGTTCCTGCCAGTGCAGCGCCGGTGGAGATTTTCACGAGGTTGCTCACTGTGCCAAATGCATTTTTCAGACCGATGTAGTCGCAGGTATTGGCGCCTGTGCTCTGCCAATTTCCGGCTGAGTTGCAAGACGGGCCACTCGTGGGAATACCAAGATTGACTGCAGTCCCTGGTGCCGGATTGCTGCTTGCATAAGCCATGAACGGCGCCAGCGCATATGCCGATGCCGCAGTCGTCACCTCGTTGATAACGACATAGGTCGAGGCATTTAGGCTTCCACAGGCGCCAAGCGCGGCCATCTCCACGAGGTTTGGATTCGTCTGTGCCCCGCTGTTGCCCGGATTGCCGCCGACAGCAAGAAGGTAAACAAGATCTCCCGGCGCAGCCGGGCATATATAGTCACTGGTGATGGTGAAAGCGCCGTCCTTGGCCGCTAACACATAGCGGGCGCCCGTCAGTAGTGAAGTCGGCGCGCCGGAGTATCCGCTGGTTCCAGCCGCATAGAGGTACACCTTTGCTCCGGAG
>Ga0126381_100008916_pt1 | contig 11241 bp, 7 predicted proteins | sample PanSoiMetPlot_28_FD_96465 | JGI IMG/M metagenome (GOLD analysis project Ga0126381, IMG submission 96465) | Tropical forest soil microbial communities from Panama - MetaG Plot_28 | ecosystem: Environmental > Terrestrial > Soil > Tropical forest > Bulk soil | place: Panama | collected 2016-02-17 | reverse complement strand
GCGGTGAGCGTAGCTCCAGCAAGCTTGCTGCATTGGATGGTCATGACCGACTCCTGGTAGGGCACCGGCTGAAGCGCCGGCATTTATTTGAGCGTGGAAGTTGGAGATGGTTTAGGCGAATTGTCGCTTGTTCACGTTCGAGGCGCGGATCGCGTCTGCCTTTCCTACGCGCGTCGGACGATGTCTCACGACTCGGGCCTGTCACTTCCTACAGTTGACACGCGTTGAGACCGGCCGCAATTTGGGGGCATGACAACCAGCGGGGAGCCTCCATTCTTGGCAATGATCTTTGAAGTGCGCGGAACGATCGCTGACATCGACGAAACGACTTCGGACGAGCCATGCCATCCTGGGACTGCGCTTATTGTTGAAGCGGGCGACGCGTTTTCTCGCGTTATCGTGCCGCACCCCGTACTTGGGGACCGACTCACGCTACTGTGCGTTGGAAGGCCTGTAGAGATCGCCGGCGAAGTTGCGATCGCAAGTTACGATCGGCGAGTACACCATGTTGCTAGCAAATTGAAGCTCCGGGGCACAGCGAACTGACACAGCGTGGTTTCGAACATCGATAGCGATGTGCGACCAGATGATGTAGCGGTGGGGTGACCTCGTGAAGCAGCCTTTGTATCTCAGCGAGGGCCATACCCACACCGGCACCGCTGGTATACTCCGCGCTAATGAAACAATGCAACCGGTGCGGTCATCAATTTTGGTGGGACGACGTTTCCTTAAGCATCGACCTTTCTGGATCTAATCCCGATTATCACGGGTTATGACCGTCCCGGCTCCCGTCTCGCGGAAGAAGTCGTTGCCGGTCGGAACGGTAACGTTTCTGTTCACCGACATCGTTGGCAGCACGGCGTTGTGGGAGACGAAGCGCGAAGCAATGCGAATCTCGCTGACGCGACACGATGCGCTCTTGCGTCGATGCATCGAACAACATGGCGGCTACGTCGTCAAGACGACGGGCGACGGATTTCATGCAGCATTTGTCAATGCCTCTGACGCCATTGATGCCGCCATCGCGGCGCAGAAAGCGCTACAAAATGAACGCTGGCCGGAGGCGGCGATTCGTGTCCGGATGGCGGTACACACCGGCGCGGCGGAGCTACGCGATGGCGACTACTACGGGCCGACCGTAAATCGGGCCGCGCGTCTGGCGGCCCTGGCCCATGGCGGACAGACACTTCTCTCCGAGACTACGCATGATCTTTGCCGCGATCTCGCACCGCTCGAGACAACGTTCAAATGGCTAGGCGAACACCACCTGAAGGGCTTGGCACGCCCTGAGGCTGTGTACGAGGTGTGTTATCCGGGTCTGCTGCAGGCGTTTCCACCGCTGCAGACACTTCTAGCACCGATTGACCAGCATACACCGTCGATCGCGGTGCTGCCGTTTACGGATCTAAGCGCGGAGAAAGATCAAGAATACTTCGCCGACGGGCTCGCCGAGGAGCTCCTGAACGTCCTGTCGAAGATTCATGGTTTGCGTGTCGCCTCGCGAACCTCGGCCTTCAGCTTCAAGGGGACCAAGCTGGATCTCCCAACCGTCGCGCAAAAGCTCAACGTCGCCACAATCCTTGAGGGCAGCGTGCGCAAGGCCGCCAAGCGCGTCCGCGTAGGCGCACATCTGATCCAAACAGTAAACGATTCCCATCTATGGTCGCAGTCGTATGACCGTGAGCTGGACGATATCTTCGCCGTGCAGGACGAGATTGCGCAGGCAGTGGTCGAGGAACTGCGCGCGAAACTTCTTGGCGTTACTCAGGGCGCATCTGCGAGTACACAAGTTAAGGCCGAGGTACAGGCGGCCGGAGTTGGCCGAGGTAAAGACACCGAAGCCTACGAGCTCTACCTTCAGGGACGATTCCACGCTGATCGATTTACGCCCGACGGTGCGACGAAAGGAATCGAGTACTACCGGCAGGCGGTCTCTATCGATCCTGAATTCGCGCTGGCGTGGGCATGCCTCGCACGTGCCTACGCCGACCAAGCGGCTTACGCATGGGCGCCGGCGACAGAGGCATTCGAGCGCGCGAGGGGCGCGGCAGAACGGTCGCTGCAGATCAATCCAGATCAGGCCGAAGGACACGCCGTGGTTGGTCTTTGCCGATTGGCGAACGATCGGAACTGGCGGGGGGCAGAAGCTTCATTCCGGCGCGCACTGGAGCTTGCGCCAAATAACGTCCTGGTCCTTCGCCACTCGGCGATCCTGGCAGCGTGTCTTGGCCGCAACGACGAATCGATCGCGCTCTTGCAACGTGCCGTGACGCTCGATCCGCTGAGCGTCCCCGCGCAGCGTCTGCTCGGTCAACGATGCTTGTACGCCGGCTTACTTGCTGACGCCGAAACTGCACTGCAAAAGACCCTCGAGCTCAACCCGCGCGGCGGCTTCACGCATTACTGGCTTGGTATGTGCCACCTTGCGAACGGGAGACGCGACGAGGCACTCACGGCGTTCAAGCGCGAGGTTAACGAGGTGTTCTCCTTGCTAGGGCTTACGGTGGGTGAGCACGCGCTCGGCCACCTATCTGAAGCACAGTCTGCGTTGCGGGGATTGACAGCGAAGCACGCCGACGGCGCGGCCTTTCAGATTGCCGGAGCCCACGCCTATACGGGCGACGCCGATCGAGCATTCGAATGGCTAGAGCGGGCGGACACCGAGCGGGATCCCGGTCTCGTCGAGGTGAAAGCTGAGATACTTCTGCGTAACCTGTATGGCGATACTCGATGGCGAGCATTCCTCGAAAAAATAGGGCTCGAGAGTAGCTGATCAGGTTGCACTCTTGGGAGGGGTCGATGGCGAGGATTCGGAGGCCGAAAGCTGGCCTATCTAACAGGGTGCACGTCCCCACGATTGTGTGCGTCAATAGGGCGACGATTCCGCTCGGTGTAGATTTCGATGACCTAATTGCGGCGATGCAGAAGTTCGTCGACGATCACGTCGCACCGGTGTGGGGTACGCGAGCGAAGCTGGTCAAGGCCAGGGGCTTCGTCAAAGGCAAGTGGGCAATGGTCTTCCTCGACCATGCCGATCACGCGCACTCCCTTGCCTATCACGATCTCACCCCCGACGGACTGCCGCTATCCAGGGTCTTTGTTAAGACCACGCTCAACAACAAAAAGTTGGTTAGCGTTTCGGCCTCACACGAGCTTGTGGAGATGCTGGTGGATCCGTCGATCAACATGGTGGTGATGAAACCTCGTTCAAAGCTCGTGTACGGTTACGAGAGCGCCGATCCGGTCGAAGACCTTACATTTCGGGTCAATGGAGTTCCCATGACCAACTTCGTTTACCCGACGTATTTCGAGTCATTCCATAAACCGGGTTCAGTTCGGTTCGACCATCTCGGAAAAATCAAGAAGCCCTTTCAGATCCACGCGGGCGGCTACCAGGGCATCTACAGAAATGGAAAGTGGGTTCAACTCTTCGCGTCGCCAGCGAAGAGGAAGCGATTCAAGCGCGAAGACCGGCGTGGACACCGAGGCGACCGGCGAGCGGGAAAGAAACGGGTCAGAAAGTCCGGTAAAGGCACGATGCAAAGCGGCCGGAAACGGTGACTCGCGGCGCGACGGCTAGAGCACTTCGGAGCGAAGCACGGTGAACAAGAGAATGTTGTAGCTCGGGTTGAGTGTGCGAGCCGCCGGCGCTGATTATCGGTGGCCAAAAAACACACGTTCACGAAAGTCGCTTCGCGGCCAACTCCAGTCGTTCGAGCGGCGCGCAGGAATCTGCCAAGAGCCGAGCATGGACGCGGTAACTTGAGGGATTTTCTGCAAGAAGCTTGCGAAATAATCTCTTGACCGATCGTCGTTAGCAAGCGTAGGGTTTCCTCACCCGCACAAGACGTCCAGGGAGGGCGCTATGGGGGTCGGGTTCTATCAACTCGCGCAAGCGCCGCGCGCGGTGTTCTTCCGTTTCGCCTCGCGACAGCGCTCCCTCAGCGTAGCCGCTTCCTGGGAGTGTCAGTTCCCCTGCGCCTTTTCACCGCTCGGAGCAGAACCAAAGGAGGCTTCTATGAAATCCGGTCTGCGTCTCTTGATTCGTTTCGCATGCACGTTCATCGCCATCGCGTATTCAGGCTTGGCACCTGCCACCTATACCGTGATCCCTTTCGACTATCCGGGCTCCACGATAACGACCGGGTTTGGCATCAACGCGAGGCTGCAAGTCGCGGGCGGTGCAGACCAAGTCGGATTTATCTATGACTTCGTGCACAAGACCTTCTCCGTTTTGCCACCCGGACCCTCCGGCCTTTTGGCGGGACCGATCGGGCTCAATGATCTCGGTATCTCAGTGGGTACGCTGGCGGATACCTCCAGCGGTAACATCGTCACGGGATTCGTCTTCAATGGTTCATCGTACACATTGCTGGACCACGGATCGGGCACTGAGGGCCGGGGCATCAACAACGCCGGCTTCATCACCGGCTTCACCGACAGCGGAGAGGACAGCACCACGGCCTGGCTCTACGACCCAAGGCCGAACACGATTATTGACGTCACGGTCCCGGGTCCCATCAAGGTCTTGCAGGGGATCAATTCGGCGGGCGACATGGTTGGCAGCGTGAGGGGAGCGCCGCCTGACGAGATCTTCCCGGGGTCGGTCCTGGGCGCGTATGGCTTCGTCCGCACCCTGTCTGGTTCGATCACTTTCTTTCGCATCAACGGACGGAGCACCCGTGCCCGCGGCATCAACGATCTCGGACAGGTCGTCGGGAGCTTCGACGACGTTGACGGCATATCGAAGGGATTCATCACGACCGCTCCCTCGGGCGGCGGATACGTGAACGTCGCGATTCCAGCATCAGAGTATCTCGTCGCGCCCGGCTACGCCGTATTCTCAAATGGCATCAACAACGCGGGATTCATCTCAGGCCTGCTGACCGACGCATCGGGAACAACGGTCCGTGGGTTCGTCGCGGCCAAGGCGAACTATGGAGGTCTGTGGTGGAATGCAGGCGAATCCGGCTGGGGCATCAACGTCACGCATCAGGGCGACTCCATCTTCGCCACCTGGTTCACCTACGACGCCACCGGCAAGGAATGGTGGCTGTCGATGACTGCGAACAAGACCGCCAGTGACCCCGACACCTACAGCGGGCAGTTGATTCAGACCCACGGCCCGGCGTTCAGCGCCGTACCTTTCGATCCGTCGCAGGTAACGCGCACCGTCGTGGGCAATGGCACCCTCACCTTCACCGACGCCAACAACGGGAGCTTCGCCTACTCGGTGACCACGACTTCGTCGACTCAAGGCGAGGCGGTCACCCAGCAAGTCAAGGCGATCACTCGGCAGAGCTTCGGCGCCCTGCCAACCTGCAGCTTTTCGATACAGGCAGATCCGACGGCCACGACCAACTACACCGATCTGTGGTGGGCATCCCCTGCGCAATCTGAAGCGGGTTGGGGAATCAACCTCACCCACCAAGGAACGAACATCTTCGCTACCTGGTTCACCTATGACACGGACGGCACACCGCTGTGGCTGTCGGCGACGCTGGCGCAGGGGGCAGTTCAGAATTTCACCGGAGCGCTGATCCAGACAGCGGGGCCTGCGTTCAGCTCGGTACCGTTCGACCCCAACCAGGTGACGCGCACCAACGTCGGCACAGCAACGCTCACCTTCGCTGACGGCAACAGCGGGACCTTTGACTACACGGCGAGGGGCGTGACTCAGCACAAGGCGATCATTCGGCAGCTGTTCAATCCGCCTGCGGGCACTGTATGTTTCTAGAAAACACAAGCGAACTGATATCTGTGCAAGAGCGCACCAAGATCGGTGGACGGTGTTCTTCCGCCTCGCCGCGCGACGGCACTCCCTCAGCGTAGCCGATTCCTAGGAGCGTCAGTTCCCCCTGCGCCTTTCACCGCTCGGAGCAGAACCAAAGGAGGCTTCTATGAAAACCCGTCTGCGTCTCTTGGTTCGTTTCGCATGCATGTTCATCGCCATCGCGTATTCGGGCTTTGCATCCGCCGCCTACACCTTGATCCCTTTCGACTATCCGGGCTCCATGCAAACGCAGGGGTTTGGCATCAACGGGAGGCTCCAAGTCGCAGGCTTCACGGACAAGGTCGGATTCATCTATGACTTCGTGCACAAGTCCTTCTCCGTTCTGCCACCCGGACCCTCAGGCCTCTTGGCAGAACCAATCGGGCTCAATGATCTCGGCATCTCAGTGGGTACGCTGGTGGATACCTCCACGGGCAACGTCGTCACCGGATTCGTCTTCGATGGATCGTCGTATACGTTGCTGGACCACGGATCTGGCACGCAGGGCCGGGGCATCAACAACGCCGGATTCATCACCGGCTTTACCGCCACGGGAGAGGGGGACACGACCACACCCTGGTTCTACGATCCAAGGCCGAATCAGCTTATTGACATTGCCATCCCGGGTCCCTTCACGATTATTCAGGGAATCAATTCAGCCGGCGACATCGTCGGCAGCACGAGGGGATTGGAGCCTGATCAGATCTTCCCGGGCTCGGTTTTCGGCCTTTACGGCTTCGTCCGCACGCTGTCTGGTTCCATCACCTTCTTTCGCGTCAACGGACTGAAAACCCGTGTCCGCGGCATCAATGACCTCGGACAAGTCGTCGGGAGCTTTGACGACAATGACGGCTTAACGAAGGGATTCATCACAGCTGCCCCCTCCGGCGGCGGATACGTAACCGTCTCGATTCCAGCGACAGAGTATATCGTCGCGCCTGGCTACGACGTCACGTTTCCGCTAGGCATCAACAACGCCGGATTCATCTCAGGAACGGTGAATGACTTGGCAGGAACAGTGTCTCGCGGCTTCGTCGCGGTCAAGACGAACTACGGAGGCTTGTGGTGGAATGCGGGCGAATCTGGCTGGGGCATCAACGTCGCGCATCAGGGCGACTCCATCTTCGCCACCTGGTTCACCTACGACACAACCGGCAAGGAGTGGTGGTTGTCGATGACCGCGAACAAGACCGCCAGCAACCCGGACACCTACAGCGGACAGCTGATTCAGACTCACGGCCCGGCGTTCAGCGCGGTACCTTTTGATCCGGCGCAGGTGACGCGCACCGTCGTGGGCAATGGCTCGCTCACCTTCACTGACGCCAACAACGGGAGCTTCGCCTACTCGGTGACCACGGCTTCATCGGTACAGGCGGAAGCAGCCGTTCAGCAGAACAAGGCGATTACACGGCAGGTGTTTGGCGCACTGCCCACTTGTAGCTATGCTGCGCAGGCGAACCCTTCAGCGACGACCAACTACTCCGATCTGTGGTGGGCATCCCCTGCGCAATCTGAAGCGGGTTGGGGAATCAATCTCGCGCACCAGGGCGCGAACATCTTCGCCACCTGGTTCACCTACGACACGGACGGCACACCGCTGTGGTTGTCGTCGACTTTGGCGCAGGGAGCAGGTCAGACCTTCAGCGGAGCGCTGATCCAGACAGCGGGGCCGGCATTCAGCTCAGTTCCGTTCGACCCGAACCAGGTGACGCGCACCAATGTCGGCAACGCGACGCTCACGTTTGCCGACGGCAACACGGGGAGCTTTGACTACACGGCGAAAGGCGTGACTCAGCACAAAACGATCATTCGGCAGCTGTTCAATCCGCCTGCGGGCACTGTATGTTTCTAGAAAACGCAAGCCAACTGAAATGCATGAGCGCACTGAGATCACTTTTTCGGTGAATGTCTGCTTCCCAGACTGACGAAAGACGGCTCGGTCGATTGCGGACCCTGAAGGTCCGCTTTCGGAAAGGCTTCCTGCGACGCAAGGGGTGAGAATTGCCGCGGCATAGGCGAGGACGCGGCTGCCGAATGTCGGTTTCCAATTGCGCACCGGAAGTCACGTGCGTGGACGCTCGTCGCCACTATTCCAGTTCGACCCCCGCGTCCGCGACGAGTTTTTTCCACCTGACCAAATCGGTTTCGATCAGCGCCCCCAATCGCTCCGGCCCTCCCGGAATCAACTCCGCGCCTTCCCGCTCCAGCCGTTCACGCATCTCCGGCTGCGCCAGCATCTTGGTTACGTCAGCATTCAGACGCGCCACGATCTCCTTCGGCGTTCTAGCCGGCGCAACGATGCCCCAGTAGTTGATCACTTCGGCGTCGTCGACGCCTGCTTCTTTCCACGACGGCACGTCGGGCAGCAGCGCCGCGCGCTTGTTGCCCGTCACCGCGAGCACGCGCACGCGGCTCTGCGCGACATACGGCAGGGTCGCCGGGATCGACGCCGTCATGCACTGGATATGCCCGGCCAACAAGTCCTGCGTCGCCGGCGCGATGCCCTTGTACGACACGTGGACGATGTCGACGCCTGTGCGCCATTTCAGAAGCTCCAGCGCGAGATGATTGACGCTGCCCGTACCGGCCGATCCGTAGTTGAGCTTGCCGGGCCGTGCGCGCGCGAGCGCGAGAAATTCGCGCATTGTGTTCGCAGGAACGTCTTTAGCCACGACGAACGCGAGCGGACCTGCAGCGATCGGCGCTACCGGAGTGAATTGCCGAATCGGGTCGTAGCCCGCGTTCTTCGAGGCTACGGCCACGGTTGTGAAGGGCGAAGCGACAAAGAGCAATGTATAGCCGTCGGGCTCTGCTTTGGCCACTTCCATCGCACCGATCGCGCCGCCTGCCCCCACGCGATTCTCGACGATGACGGTCCCCGGGAGACTCTCGCCAAGCTTCTGCGCGACCAGCCGCGCGATCGCATCGGTCCCCGCACCCGGCGGGAACGGAACGATGAGCTTGATCGTTCTGATGGGATACGCTCCGGCGCCCGGCTGCGCACTGGCTGCGCTAAACACTCCCGGCAGCAATGTGAAGACAACCAGCGCAACCAGACGCAGCGTGCGGCGCATGACGGGGAACCGGCCGACTCCAACGCTTGCGCTGTAGCGGCCGGCGGCGACCGCGTCGTGACACGAATCGATGTTCGCCATCAGCGTTGTCCCAGGTTGAAAAATTCGCGCCGCCCGCGCATGCCCGCGATGTGCTCGAGCAGCAGCTTCAGGTGTCCCTCATCGTCGACGAAGTTGAGCCGCTCGCTGTTGACGATCAGGAGCGGCGCGTCGTCGTAGCTGTAGAAGTAGCTGCTGTACGCGTCGGCCAGACGCGCCAAGTAGTGCTCGGAAATGCTGCGCTCGTAGTCGACGCCGCGCTTGTGCACGCGGTCGACCAGCGTGTTGACGGGAGCCTGCAGATAAATCACCAGGTCCGGAGTCGGAGTCTGCGGCTTCAAATGAGAATACACCTTGTCATACAGCGCGAACTCGTCATCGGTCAGATTGAGCCGCGCGAACAGCGGATCCTTGTCGAGCAGGAAGTCGGCGACGGTCGAGCGCTTGAACATGTCGAGCTGGTTCAGCCCGCGGAGTTGATCCACCCGCTGGAACAGAAAATTGAGCTGCGTCGGCAGCGCGAAGCGACGCATGTCTTCGTAGAAGCGAGCAAGAAACGGATTCTCGTCGGGCGCCTCCAGCAGCGCTTCGGCGCCGAGGCGCCGCGCAAGGGACCGGGCGAGGCTGGTCTTGCCGGCGCCGATCGGGCCTTCGACAACAATGTAGCGCAGCTTGTCGACGTTCATCGCGATTCGCTTGAGTTACCGCCACGCGTGCGAGCGCGTACGCTCGATGCGCTGATCGCGCACCTCGCGCAGCCAGCGGCGCGCGGCGCCGCGGCCCGGAATGCGCAGCGTAGGCGCGATCTCCAGCAGCGGCCTGAGCACAAAGGCGCGCAGGTGCATGCGCGGGTGCGGCACGCTCAAGCCTGGCTCCCGCATTCGCCGCCGGCCGTAGAGCAGCAGATCGAGGTCGAGCGTTCGCGCAGCGTTGCGCACGGCGCGCGATCGCGGGTCGCGCCGATGGCGGCGCTCGATCGTATGCATTCTCTGCAGAAGGCCGCGCGGCGGCAGTGCGGTGCACAGCGCTGCTACGGCGTTAACGTAATCAGGCTGCGGCTCGGCGCAGCCGACTGGAGCGCTCGCGTAATTTCGCGACGCGGCGATCAGCCGCGACCGCGGCAGGCGAGAGAGCTCCGCCAACGCGCGCGCCACGTGCCGGCGCGGGTGGTCGAGATTGCTGCCCACGCCGATATACGCCACGGGCATCACGTCTCTCCCGCGGCAGGTGCAGTCTCGCTCGCCGCGCCGCCGTCCCCGCTGCTGCGCTTGCGCCCGCGTCCGCGCGAGCGGCGGCGCTTCTTCTTTGGCCCCTCGTCGGGGTGCAGCATCTGCTCGCGTTCCGCAGCACCGGCGTGCTGGAATCGCTCCCACCAGTCGCCAAGGCTCGCGCTTTCGCCTTTGAACTCGCCGCTGTCGCAGCGCAGGCGCAGGAAATCGTAGCCTGCGCGAAAACGCTGGTGCTCGAGTAAGCGGAACGGGCGCTGCCCCGCGCGCTGCTCGAAGCGCGGTTGCAGCGACCAGATCTCCTTGATCGCCGCTTCGAAGCGGCGCGGAATCGCCAGCCGCGCGGCTTGCTGCTCCAGCACGCTGTCCATGGCGTTGAACAGCGCCGGCATCGGCCGCTCGCCCGCGGTCTTGCGCCCGTTCCAGGTCGCCAGCACCTCATGCCAGAGAAGCGTCGCGAAAAGAAACGCTGGCGTGACGGACTTGTCCTCGCGCACGCGGGCGTCGGTGTTGGCGAGCGCCAGCTCGATAAAGCGCTGCCCGAGCGGCTGTTCGAGAATTACATCGAGCAACGGCAGCACGCCGTGGTGCAAGCCGTGCCGGCGCAGGCTCTTGACCGATTCCACCGCGTGCCCGGAGAGCAGCAGTTTTTCCATTTCGTCGAAGGTGCGCGCGGGCGGAACGTTCTCGATCAGCGGTGCAAGCTCCGGGATCGGCTCCGAAGTCTTGCGCTCGAGCGCGAGACCGAGCTTGGCTGCCAGCCGTGCCGCGCGCAGCATCCGCACCGGATCTTCGCGGTAACGCGTCACCGGGTCGCCGATCAGGCGCAGACGGCGCGCCTGGACGTCCTCGAAACCGCCGACGTAGTCCCAAACTTCTTCGGTCGTGGGATCGAAGTACAGCGCGTTGATGGTGAAATCGCGCCGCAGCGCGTCATCCGCCTGCGATCCGAACACGTTGTCGGAGAGGAGGCGCCCGTGCTCGTCGGCAGCCTCGTCGCCGGTCTGCCGCGCTCGAAAGGTCGACACCTCGACCGTCTCCGGTCCGACGAGCACGTTCACCAGCCGGAAGCGGCGGCCGATGATGAACGCGCGCCGGAACAGCGGCTTCACCTGCTCGGGTGTCGCGT
>Ga0126381_100008914_pt1 | contig 11242 bp, 12 predicted proteins | sample PanSoiMetPlot_28_FD_96465 | JGI IMG/M metagenome (GOLD analysis project Ga0126381, IMG submission 96465) | Tropical forest soil microbial communities from Panama - MetaG Plot_28 | ecosystem: Environmental > Terrestrial > Soil > Tropical forest > Bulk soil | place: Panama | collected 2016-02-17 | reverse complement strand
GCTCGGCGTCGCCGACATCATGCGGGCGGAGGCGCACGAGGCCGCGAACGCCGCGCTCGACCGCGCCGCCGCGCGCGCGACCGGCATCACCGGCGCCGTGCCGGGGCGGGTCATTCGCGAGGGCGATAAGACCGAGGAAATCCTCAAGCTGATCGAGGAAGACGAGGATATCGCGCTGCTCATCCTGGCGGCCGGCACCGATACCGAGGGACCCGGCCCGCTGGTCGCGAGCCTCGCCAAGACGGCCGGCACGTTCCCCATTCCGGTTGCCATCGTGCCGGGCCATCTGAGCGACGAGGATCTCGATTCGATGTCGTAAGCTTGCCCGCTCTTGTCGGGGATGCGGCAAGGCGCAGGCTTGAACTTCCCGCGCCCACGGCCACTTATGAAATGGTTGACAATTCGATAGTCTGGGCCGCTGCGGGCGCTTAGCATCGGGGTCCAGCAGAGGAGAAGGGCGATGTTCATCCAGACCGAGCCGACCCCCAATCCGGCGACGCTGAAATTTCTGCCCGGGCGCGCCGTTCTCCCGCACGGCACCCTCGAGATCCGCGACAAGGCGGCCGCCGCCCAGTCGCCGCTCGCCGAACGCCTGTTCGCGGTCGACGGCGTCGGCGGCGTGTTCTTCGGCTCCGACTTCATCTCCGTCACCAAGACGGGCGGCGAGTGGCACCAGCTCAAGCCGGCGATCCTGGGCGCCATCATGGAGCACTTCATGTCCGGCACGCCGGTGCTGCGCGCCGCGGATGCGGTGCCCGCCGCGGCGGCGGCGGACGAGTTCTTCGCGCCAGAGGATTCCGAGACCGTCGGCATGATCAAGGATCTGATCGAGACGCGCGTGCGCCCCGCGGTCGCCAATGACGGCGGCGACATCACGTTCCGCGGCTTCAGGGACGGCATTGTCTATCTCGACATGAAGGGCGCCTGCTCGGGCTGCCCCTCCTCGACCGCGACGCTGCGGCACGGCATCCAGAATCTGCTGCGGCACTACCTCCCGGACGTCGTCGAAGTGCGGCCGATGTAAGCGGAGGACTTGCGGGGCGGACAACGGATGAACCAAGCTGCGCCTTCTCCATCCTTTTTCCGCTGACCCATGCTCATCCTCGCCATCGACTGCGCGCTCGACGCCTGCTCGACCGCGGTGCTCGACAGCCAAGCGGGGGCGATCGTGGCGAGCCAAAGCCGCATCATGACGCGCGGCCATGCCGAAGCGCTGATGCCCTTGATGGCGCGGGTGATGGATGAAGCCGGCATCGCGTTCACCAGGCTCGACCGCGTCGCCGTCACGGTCGGGCCGGGCAGCTTCACCGGGCTGCGCGTCGGCATCTCGGCCGCGCGCGGCATTGCGCTCGCGGCCGGGAAGCAAGCCTTCGGTCTGACCACGCTCGCGGGCCTCGCGGCGCCGCATATCGCGGCAAGCGAAAACACGCCGGTCGTCGCCGTGATCGATGCGCGGCACGACCACGTCTACATGCAGGTGTTCAGCGGCGGCGGGCGCACCTTGGTAACGCCCCGGATCGTGCCGCTCGCCGAGGCGACGCGCGCAGCCGCAGGCGCGCCTTCGCGGATCGTCGGCTCGGCCGCCAATCTGGTGCTCCGCGCCTGGCCGAAGGACGCCGCCGCGCCGGCGCTGGTCGAGCAACGCGGCGCGCCGGACATCGCCTGGATCGCCCGTCTGGGTGCCGCCGCCGCCAAGACCGAAGGGCCGCCGCAACCGCTCTATCTGCGGGCGCCCGACGCCAAGCCGCAGGACGCCGCCAGGCTGCCGCGCCGATGATCGGTTTCATCACCAACCTGTTCAATCGCGCGCCGCCCGCCATATCCGAGGCGCGGCCGAGCGATGCGGCCGAGCTCGCGGCGCTGCACGGCGTCTGCTTCAACCGGGGCTGGAGCGAGGACGAGCTCGAGCGCATGTTGCTCGACCGCGCCGTCCTGGCCCACCGGCTCACGATCGGCCGCCGGCTTGCGGGCTTCATCATCTCGCGCATCATCTCCGGCGAGGCCGAGATTTTGTCGGTTGCGGTCGCGTCCTCGCGCCGCCGCAAGGGGCTCGCCAAGCAAATGCTCAACCTGCATCTGCGCCACCTCGCCGGGCGCGGCACCCGTGCCGTGTTCCTGGAGGTCGACGAGAACAACGTGCCGGCGAACCGCCTCTACCGGCGCTTCGGCTTCCGCACCGTCGGCCGCCGCGAGGGCTACTATCCGCACGAGCCCGGCCACCACGGCAACGCGTTCCCGGGGCAGACGCGCCGCAACGCCGCGCTCGTGCTGCGCTGCGATCTTCCCTAATGGGGCGGCGATCTCCACTTAACGGAGGCGGCGTCATCGCGGCGCAGCAGCAGCGCACGGGCATTCCTTTTTGGGGCAAAAGCGGCTAAGACATCGCGGCCGCGCGGCCGAGCCGGCGCGCGGGCAGAAAGTTCAACTCCTGCAAAGGGTTAATATCGCCGAGCCGGCATGAGCGCAGCGCGCAAGGTGCATATCCGATCGTTCGGCTGCCAGATGAACGTCTACGATTCGCATCGTATGGCGGACACGCTCGCGGGCGAGGGCTACGCCGAGACCGCCACCGCGGGCGACGCCGATCTCATCATCCTCAACACCTGCCACATCCGCGAGAAGGCGGCCGAGAAGGTCTATTCCGAACTCGGGCGCGTGCGCGTGCTCAAGCAAGCGGCGGCGCGCGAAGGCCGCGCAGTGGTGATCGCGGTCGCGGGTTGCGTGGCGCAGGCCGAGGGTGCCGAGATCATCCGCCGCGCCGGGACGGTCGACCTCGTGGTCGGCCCGCAAAGCTATCAGCGCCTGCCGGAGCTGCTCGCCCGCCTGCCGCACGAAGGCAAGCTGGTCGACACCGAGTTTCCGCTAGAGGACAAGTTCGAGAGCCTTCCCGCCGCGACCCCGCAGGCAACGCGCGCGCGCGGCGTAGCAGCCTTCGTCACCGTGCAGGAGGGCTGCGACAAGTTCTGCACCTTCTGCGTGGTGCCCTATACGCGCGGCGCCGAACTGTCACGCCCGGTCGCAAAAATCGTCGCCGAGGTCGAGCGGCTCGCCGCGGCTGGCGTTCGCGAGGTGACCCTCATCGGGCAGAACGTCAATGCGTATCACGGCGAAGGCCCGGACGGCGGCACGTGGACGCTCGGACGCTTGCTCGCGCGCGTCGCGGAAATTCCACGCATCGCGCGGCTGCGCTACACCACCAGTCATCCGCGCGACATGGACGCGACCCTGATCGCGGCGCACCGCGATCTGCCGAGCCTGATGCCGCAGCTGCACCTGCCCGTGCAGTCCGGCTCCGACCGCGTGCTCGCCGCCATGAACCGCCGGCACACGCGCGCGGACTATCTCGCCGTCATCGAGCGGCTGCGGCAGGCGCGGCCCGACATGGCGTTCTCCTCCGATTTCATCGTCGGCTTCCCGACCGAGACCGAGGCGGATTTCGCAGCCACCCTGTCGCTGGTCGAGGAGGTCGGATTCGCCGGCGCCTTCTCGTTCAAATATTCGGCGCGGCCCGGCACGCCCGCCGCCGACATGGAGGCGCAGGTGGGAGACGATGTGCGGCACGAGCGGCTGCTGCGCCTGCAGCACGCCATAGACAGGCAGCAGGCCGCCTTCAACGCGCGCTGTCTCGGGCAGAGCTTTGCGGTTCTCTTCGAGCGGAGCGGGCGTTATCCGGGCCAGCTCGTCGGCCGTTCGCCCTATCTGCAGACCGTCCAGGTCGACACCAGCAAGGCACCCACACTGGCGATCGGCGACATCGCGCGCGTCACCGTCACCGCGTTGAGCCCCAACAGCCTGTTCGGGGCACTTGCCGCTTGAGCACAAGGAGTCGAGAGCCGTTGCGCACCACACGGTCGAACACGCTCGTCCCCTCGGCGGACGCCGTCGCGGACGCCGCCCAGATCACGCTCGCTTTCGACGACAACCGGCTCGCCTCGCTGCTGCTCGGCCAGCACGGCCAGCACCTCGCTCTGATCGAGCGGCGGCTCGGGGTGATCGCCGACCAGCGCGGCAACCACGTCACGATCGTGGGAGCGCGCGAGGCGACCGAGCAGGCGCGCCACGTGCTCGAAGCCCTCTACGCGCGGCTCAAGCGCGGCGACGAGCTCGTCTCCGGCGACGTCGAGGGCGCGATCAGGCTGGCGATCGCGCAGGGCTCGTTGTTCGACTATGAGCCCGCCGGCGCGCGCGCGAGCTTCGAGGAGATCAATCTGCGCAAGCGTCCGGTGCGGGCGCAGACCCCCGCGCAGGACGCCTACATCCGGGCGCTCATGCGCCACGCGCTGGTGTTCGGCACTGGCCCCGCCGGCACCGGCAAGACCTGGCTCGCGGTCGCGCGCGCGGTGCAGCTCTTCGAGCGTAAGGAGGTCGATCGCATCATCCTGACGCGCCCGGCGGTCGAAGCCGGCGAGCGGCTCGGCTTCCTGCCCGGCGACATGCGCGAGAAGGTCGACCCATATCTGCGGCCGATCTACGACGCACTCTACGATCTGATGGAAGCCCGCATCGTTGAGCGGGCACTGCAGAGCGGCGAGATCGAAATCGCCCCGCTCGCCTTCATGCGCGGGCGCACGCTGTCGAACGCCGTCGTGATCCTCGATGAAGCGCAGAACACCACCTCCATGCAGATGAAGATGTTCCTGACCCGGCTCGGCGAGAACAGCCGCATGATCGTGACCGGCGATCCGAGCCAGGTCGATCTGCCGCGCGGCCAGACCTCCGGGCTCGCCGAAGCCATCCGGCTGCTCGCCAATGTCAACGGCATCGCCCAGGTCGCCTTCTCGGCCGAGGACGTGGTGCGGCATGAGCTCGTGGCGCGCATCGTGGCGGCCTATGACGCGGCGGCCCGCACGGGCGATCCCGAGGCGAGCGAATGAAGCCAGCGCGGAAGCAGCGCTTGCGGCCCAAAGCTGCGCGCCCAGGCACGGCGGCAAGGACCGCCTTGGGGATCGACATCGTGCTCGATTCCCCGCTGTGGAAGGCCGAGCCCGGGGTGCGGGCCGTGCTGCGGCGCGCCGTCAACGCCGCCGCCGCCATGGCGGCAACAAAGGACGGCGAGCTTGCTATTGTGCTCACCGATGATTCGGCCATCCGCGCCCTCAACCGCGACTGGCGCGGCAAGGACAGGGCAACCAACGTGCTGTCCTTCCCGGCCCCCGCACCGCTGCCCGGCAAGGGCCGGCGTCCGCGCCTCGTCGGTGATATCGTGATTGCCTACGAGACCACCGCGCGCGAGGCGAGCGCGCAGGCGCGGCCGTTCCGCCACCACCTCACGCACCTCGCGGTGCACGGCTTTCTCCACCTCCTGGGCCACGACCACGCGGCGGCCGCCGAAGCCGAGGCCATGGAGGCGCTGGAGGTCGCGGTCCTGGCGCGGCTCGACATGCCCAATCCCTACCTGTCCCCGCCCTTTTCCCGCGCGAAGCGGCGGAAGGGCCTGATTGCAGAGCCCCATGCCTGAGCAAGACATGTCCGTTGCGCCCGACCCCCCCGGTGCGGCGGGCGAGGTGCGCAATCTGCCGGTGCCGCTGCCGCCACGCGATCTCATGGCGCGGGAGCAGCGGGAGACCTGGCTCGCCTGGGCGCTGCGGGTGATCTTCGGCTGGCGCAGCGGATCGATCCGCGCCGATCTCACCGACGTCCTGAAAACGGGCGCCATCGATGCCGGCTTCTCGCCCAAAGAAAGCATCATGTTGCAGAACATCCTCGGCCTGCGCGAGCGGCGGGTCGTCGATGTGATGGTGCCACGCGCCGACATCATCGCGGTGCGACAGGGGACCACGCTCGGCGAGCTGATGAAGGTGTTCGCCAGTGCCGGACATTCGCGCCTGGTGGTCTATGACGAGATGCTCGACGATGCGGTCGGCATGGTGCACATCCGCGACCTGGTCGCGTTCATGACCGAGCGCGCGCAGCCGCCCTCGGGCGCCAAGCCGCGGCGCCGCAAGCCGCCGGCCTCGGGCCTCGATCTCACCGCCGTCGATCTCACCATGCCGCTGTCTGCCGCCAAGCTCATCCGCGAGATGCTGTTCGTGCCGCCCTCGATGCCGGCCATGGACCTCTTGGCGCGCATGCAGACAAGCCGCATCCATCTGGCGCTGGTGGTCGACGAATATGGCGGCGCCGATGGCGTGGTCTCGATCGAGGACATCGTCGAGCAAATCGTCGGCGAGATCGAGGACGAGCACGACGAGGACGATGCCCCGACGGTGGTGCCCCAGGCCGATGGCTCCTTCCTGGCCGACGCCCGCGCCCAGCTCGATGACGTCACCGCAACCGTCGGGGCGGAGTTCGACGTCGGCGACATCGCCAACGAGGTCGACACGCTGTCGGGCTATATCGCGACCCGCATCGGACGCGTGCCGGTGCGCGGCGAGGTCGTGCCGGGACCGGGCCCGCTCGAGATCGAGGTGCTCGACGCCGATCCGCGCCGGGTCAAAAAGCTCAAGATCTATCGCTCGGCGGAGCGCCGCAACGGCCACCGTAGCGAGCCGCCGCGCGCCGCCGGGGATGGCGCACAACCTGCACCGCCCGCGGATTCCGTTGTGCCCCCGCGTGAGTCCAAGGTTGCCCCCGAGCCCCCGCCCGCGAAGACCCCGTGACGCTCGCCCCGCTTGCGCTTTGGATCATGCTGGCCCGGGGCTGGCGGCGCATCCTGCTGGCCTTTCTGACAGGCGCCGCCACCACACTGGCGCTCGCCCCGCTCAACCTCTGGCCCCTCCCGTTCCTGACCTTCCCGATCCTGGTCTGGCTCATCGACGGGTCGGCCGCTGGCCGACGAGGTGGCGTGCTTGCGGCCGCCGGCGCCGGCTGGTGGTTCGGCTTCGGCTACCACGTGGCCGGCCTTTACTGGATCGGCAACGCGCTTCTGGTCGACGCCAAGACGTTCGGCTGGCTGCTGCCGTTTGCGGTCATCGCGCTGCCGGCCGCGTTCGCCCTTTACACCGCACTCGGCGCGGCGCTGGCGCGGCTCTTCTGGGTGCGCGGGCCAGCCCGCGTGCTGGCGCTGGCGGTCGCATTCACGGTCGCGGAATGGCTGCGCGGCCACCTGTTCACCGGCTTTCCCTGGAACGCCTTCGGCTATGCGCTCGCCTCACCGCTCCCGCTCGCGCAGGGCGGCGCCCTCATGGGCATCTGGGGCCTGAGCTTCCTGGCGGTTGCGGTCTATGCGAGCCCGGCGGTCCTCGCCGACGCGCGCGCCGACACGAGGTGGCCTTGGCTCGCTCCGATTCTGAGCCTGCTGGTGCTGGCGGGGCTCGCCACCTATGGGGCAATGCGGCTCAACGCAACGCCGACCGCCTATGTGGAAGGCGTGCGGCTGCGCATCATGCAGCCCAATTTGCCGCAGGACGAGAAGTTCAACTATGCGCGGCGCCATGAGGTGATGCGCCGCTACCTCGCCCTTTCCGACCGCGCCAGCGGGCCGCAGGCGAGCGGCATCAAGGACGTCACCCACCTGATCTGGCCCGAATCGGCGTTCCCGTTCTTCCTCACGCGCGATGCGCAAGCGCTCGCGGAGATCGCCGCGCTCCTGCCTGAGCGCGCGGTGCTGATCACGGGCGCGGTGCGGGCGCCGGAAGATGTGCCGGACGCTGCAGTCACGCGCGCCTACAATTCGGTCTACGCCATCGATCATTCGGGCTCGGTCCTATCCGTCTACGACAAGGTCCACCTGGTGCCCTTCGGCGAGTATTTGCCGTTTCAAGACTTTCTGGAGCAACTCGGCCTGCGGCAGATCACCAAGCTGCGCGGCGGATTCATCGCGGGTGATCGCGGCCGCATCCTCAATGTGCCGGGCGCGCCGGGCTTTCTGCCGCTCGTCTGCTACGAAGTCATCTTCCCCGACGCGGTGCCGCGCGGCGAGCGGCCCGCTTGGCTGGTCAATCTCACCAATGACGGTTGGTTCGGGATGAGCTCGGGTCCCTACCAGCATTTCCAGCAGGCGCGCCTTCGCGCCATCGAACAGGGACTGCCGCTGGTGCGGGCCGCCAATACGGGAATCTCGGCAGTGGTCGACCCGCTCGGCCGTGTCATTGCAGCACTCCCGCTCGGAACCGACGGGGTGCTTGATTCGCGCCTGCCGCGACCGCTGCCGCCGACCCCCTATGCGCGAACGGGCGATCTGCCGACCGGTATCGCCCTCCTGCTGGCCCTCGCGTTGGTCGGGCGCGGCCGCCGCCGACCCGCAAAGGCCTAAAATTCCAGCCCCCCAAAGGCGCGCCTTACCGTTTCTGGCCAAAGGATCATCTTCCGCAATAGCTCCAACCCGAGGGCTGTATGCCGTTTTGCAGTTCCGTTAAGCATGACTCGTCTTGGGCGTAGCCGTTTGGGAAAATAGTCAGACCGCCCCACCGTAACGCCGCACCGACCGGAAGGCCGCCTGCGAGATTTATCCCCCTGAACATCAATGACTTTGCTGTCGCTGCGTCAGGGCCGCGACCAGCACGGAAATCACATGAGTGATATGTTAATCTGTCAAGAATATGCCACATAACCATTGCCTTCGGCACTTGACAGCGAAGATTGCATTGATGCCATTACTTCAAAACGAGCTCCCATAGGAGTATATTATGGCAAAGAAGGCCCCGAACCCCATCGACAAGCACGTCGGCAGCCGTGTGCGTATGCGCCGAATGATGCTGTCACTGAGCCAGGAGAAGCTCGGCGGTGCGTTGGGTCTTACCTTCCAGCAGGTGCAGAAATACGAGAAGGGCACCAATCGAATAGGCGCAAGTCGCCTGCAGCAAATCTCGCATATTCTGCAGGTGCCGGTGGCTTTCTTCTTCGAGGGTGCGCCCACCGCGCCGCCCAGCGAAGGCACGAGCGAGGCCCCCTCGCCGTCCTACGTGTCGGATTTTCTTGCCACCTCCGATGGGCTCGCCCTCACCAAGGCCTTCATGGAGATCAAGGAGCCCAAGCTGCGCCGTCGCATCGTCGACCTGGTCGAGGAGATCGCCAGTCGCGACGCCTAATCCCGCCACCCCTAGCCTTCGGTAAAATCTTCTACTGTCTTCACGCCCGCCAGCACGGTCCAACTCTTGACCGCGCCCGGCGACGCTGCAAGAACGGCCGGCGGAGGCGCCGGCCGTTCTGACCCCACCACGAAGACTTTGCGCATTCGGGTCCGGCATGCTCGGGACCAGCCAACTCGGAACAGGCAACGGGGAGTGCTCGAAAGTGTCACGCGCGGACTATCTGTTCACCAGCGAATCGGTTTCCGAGGGACATCCCGACAAGGTCTGCGACCAGATCTCGGATGCGATCCTCGACGCCTTCCTCGAGAACGACGCCAAGCTCGGCATCGCCGACGAGAGCAAGGTCAATACACGCCTCGGCTGCGAGACGCTCGCCACCACCAACAAGATCGTCATCGCGGGCGAGGGCCGTGGGCAGGCCCCGCTGTTCCGCAAGTACGGCGAGCGGGCGGTCGTCGACCGCGAGCTGATCACCCAGATCGCGCGCGGGGTCGTCAAGGACATCGGCTACGACCAGGAAGGGTTTTCCTACCACGGCGCCGAGGTCGAGGTTCTGCTGCACGGCCAGTCGCCCGATATCGCCATGGGGGTCGATGCCAAGCGCAAGGAAGACGGCGAGCACGAAGGCGCCGGCGATCAAGGCATGATGTTCGGTTTCGCCTGCACGGAGAGCGAGGTCTATGAGAAGAATTCGTTCATGCCGGCGCCGATCTATTTCGCGCATCGCATTCTCAAGAGCCTCTCGGAGAAGCGCCGCTCCGGGGCGCTGTTCGATCTGCAGCCCGATGCCAAGAGCCAGGTGACGGTGCAATATGTAAACGGCCACCCGACCGGCTGCACCAAGGTCGTGGTCTCGACCCAGCACAATGCGACGACCCGCAACGGGCAGAAATACACACCCGACATGGTCAAGGAGCTCATCTCCGACACGGTCGCCGCCGCGCTGCCGCCAGGCTGGATGCCGAAGAATGCCGCCGATTTCCTGGTCAATCCGACCGGCAATTTCGTGGTCGGCGGACCGGACGGCGACTGCGGGCTGACCGGCCGCAAGATCATCGTCGATACCTACGGGGGCTATGCGCCCCATGGCGGCGGCGCGTTCTCCGGCAAGGACCCGACCAAGGTCGATCGCTCCGCTGCCTATGCGGCGCGCTATCTCGCCAAGAACGTGGTGGCGGCGGGACTCGCCGAGCGCTGCACCATCCAGATCGCCTACGCGATCGGGATCGCGGACCCGATGTCGCTTTTGGTCGACACGCATCGGACCGGCAAGGTCGACGAGGCGAAGCTGGAGAAAGTCCTGCCAGACATGTTTCCGTTGCGACCCACCAATATCCGCCGGGCGCTCAAGCTCAGCCAGCCGATCTACCGGCGGACGGCCGCCTACGGCCATTTTGGCCGCGCGCCCGAGAAGGATGGCGGCTTCTCATGGGAGAAGATCGATCTCGCCGACACGCTGCGCAGCGCCTTCGCGTAGTCGGGGACGGCGGTCGCTTCTTCGGTCGCCGCGCCGGGCACAAGCTCAGCCCCCGTCAGGCCGGACTTTTCGAGACGTCGCTGCCGCCTCTTGCGCTCGACCTCGAGGCGCCGCCGGGTGAGCTCCGGCGGCTCTTTTCCTTTCCGGTCGAGGCGGTGCGGCTCGAGATCGGCTTCGGCGCTGGCGAGCATCTGACCGCCGAGGCCACCGCGCATCCGCGCACCGGATTCATCGGGGTCGAGCCCTTCGTCAACGGCATGGCCAAGGCGCTCTCTGCCATCGCGGCACGCGGGATCGCCAATATCCGCCTGCACCACGGCGACGCGGCCGATCTCATGCCCTGGTTGCCCGCATCCGCGCTGGCCCGCGTCGATATGCTCTATCCCGATCCCTGGCCGAAGCGGCGGCATTGGAAGCGCCGCTTCGTGCAGGACGAAAGTCTCGCCGCCATCGCGCGCGCGCTGCAGCCGGGCGGCGAATTTCGCTTCGCGACCGACATCCCCGACTACGCGGCCTGGACGCTCGCGCGGGCGCTACGCTCGCCGGACCTCGTCTGGACGGCGCGATATGCCGACGATTGGCGCCTTCCTTGGGAAGGCTTTGCGGGGACCCGCTACGAGGCCAAGGCGAAACGCGCTGGCCGCCGGCCCTGCTATCTGATCTTTCGCCGCCGGTAAAATCCTTAGCTTTCGCCGGCCCGCACGGCGTCCTCGGCCTGGCGCGCGTGCAAGCCGCCCATCTGCCAGAACTTGATGACGCGCGCGGCGGTCGTATCGGTCAAGCGCGCGAAGGC
>Ga0126381_100008913_pt1 | contig 11242 bp, 9 predicted proteins | sample PanSoiMetPlot_28_FD_96465 | JGI IMG/M metagenome (GOLD analysis project Ga0126381, IMG submission 96465) | Tropical forest soil microbial communities from Panama - MetaG Plot_28 | ecosystem: Environmental > Terrestrial > Soil > Tropical forest > Bulk soil | place: Panama | collected 2016-02-17 | reverse complement strand
GCTCGCGTGTCGGTAGAGGCGGCCGCGGTGTTTGGCTGGGAACGCTACGTCGGCCCATCGGGCGCGATCATTGGTATGACGACCTTTGGCGCTTCGGGACCAGGAAAAGACGCCATGAAGAAATTTGGATTCACCAGCGAACATGTTCTCGCCACCGCCAGGCAAGTTTTGGCGCGCAACCAATGAATTAAAGGAGGCCAACGATGCAGCCGACCGGCGTATTGGAAACGGCAAAAGTGACCAATCCGCTGAAAGATCTCCTTATTAGACAATCGCTATGGCTCGACTACATCCGCCGTGATCTCATCTCGAGCGGCGAGGAAGAGTCGGGGCCAATATGGTGCCGTGGTTGATGCGCGCTGGCTACCCGGTGTGCGCTTCTGCTCTCGCGAGGAACATAGCTTCGCCGTCCCTTCTGCCCTGCCGCAGGAGTGTGGCGGACACGTCGAACCCGTAGTCGAGAACAAGTCTGCGTGATGGAGAAGATGGCAATGGCACAAGCCGAGGTACTCACTCCCAGCCAGCGTATCCCCGGGCGAGTGGCCGATCCCTGCATCATGGTCATTTTCGGGGCCGCCGGTGACCTGACGCGACGTAAGCTCATCCCCGCCCTTTATAATCTGGCGCGAGCCGAGCTCCTGTCGCGCGAGTTCGCGATTCTCGGAGTAGCGCATAGCCCCATGTCGACCGAGGAGTTTCGCGGCAAATTATCTGAAGACATCCGCCACTATGCGGGCAACGATATTGAGCCTGACATCTGGGAGTGGTTTTTGAAGCGCCTGTATTACATCGCTGGGGAGTTTGATGACAAAAACATCTACTCCCAGCTGAAAACCACTCTCGAAAAACTTAATCGGGAGCACACCACACACGAGAATTACTTCTTTTATCTGGCCACCGCCCCCAGTTTCTTTGGCCCCATTGTCGAGCAATTGACGGCCGCCGGGCTGATGGAGGAAAAGGACAGCTATTGGCGCCGAGTAATCGTAGAAAAGCCTTTCGGCCATGACCTCGAATCGGCCAAAACCCTGAACCAGCATCTCCTCCGGTTCATCAGCGAAAAACAAATCTACCGCATCGATCACTACCTGGGAAAAGAGACGGTGCAGAACATCTTGGCGTTTCGTTTCGCCAACGGTATTTTTGAGCCGATTTGGAATCGCCGCTACATCGACCACGTGCAGATCTCGGTGTCGGAAACCGTGGGGGTCGAGCAGCGCGGCAGCTATTACGACCAGGCCGGCGCCTTGCGCGACATGGTTCCCAACCACATCATGCAGCTCATCAGTTTGACTGCCATGGAGCCCCCGGTGTCGTTTGAGGCCAATGCGGTGCGCGACGAACAGGCTAAAGTCCTGCACGCCATTCAACCGCTCAGCTCGGAAGAGGTGCTGACGCGGACGGTTCGTGGTCAGTACGGGCCGGGTTTAGAAAACGGCCAGCGCGTTCCCGGCTATCGCAACGAGCCCGATGTGCCGCCGGACTCGCGCACGGAAACTTTCGTGGCCATGAAGCTGGCGATTGATAATTGGCGCTGGGCGGACGTGCCGGTGTATCTGCGTACCGGTAAACGATTGGCGGCGCAAAGCACGCAGATCGTAATCCAATTCCGCCGGGCTCCGTTTGTGTTGTTCCGCGACACTCCGGTGGAGAATCTCATGCCCAATCAACTGGTGCTGCACATTCAACCGGAAGAGGGGATATCCTTGCAGTTCGCCGCCAAGGTACCCGGTCCAATCATGCGTTTGGGTGCCGTCGACATGAACTTTGCCTACGCCGACTATTTCGGTACCCAGCCGAGCACCGGTTATGAGCGCCTGCTGCACGATTGCATGATCGGCGACGCTACGCTGTTTCAGCGCGCGGACATGGTCGAAGCTGGCTGGTGCGTGGTCAGCCCGGCGCTCGACGTCTGGAAGGCTCTACCGCCGCGCAACTTCCCCAACTATCCGTCCGGTAGTTGGGGGCCGCGGGATGCCGACGAATTGCTCGAGCGGGACGGGCGCCACTGGAGGAATTTCGAGAAATGATTTTGGCCGGTGACATCGGAGGGACGCACGCCAGGCTGGCTTTCTTTGATGTCGAGAACGGACAATTCAAGCTCATCAAAGCGGCCGTCTTCCCCAGCCAGCAGTACTCGGGTCTCGATCGAATTGTCGCTGAATTCGTAAAGGATGCCGGGATACGCCCGGCTCAGGCGTGTTTCGGAATTGCCGGTCCGGTCACCGACGGTCGCGTAGTGGCCTCGAACCTGCCTTGGGTAGTTGAGTCGAAGCTGCTGGCGAGCGAACTGGAAATCAGAAAAGCCAGGCTGATCAATGACCTTGAAGCTACCGGCTGGGGAATTGGCGCGCTCAAGGCCAGCGATCTGATTCCACTGAACGATATAGCCCGCAAAACTAGTCCCCTCGCCGTAGGCAATCAGGCGGTGATTGCCGCCGGTACCGGCCTGGGCGAAGGTGGTCTGTACTGGGATGGCACTCGTCACTATGTCTTTGCCTCCGAGGGCGGTCATTGTGACTTCGCGCCGGTCAACGAGCTGCAGATTGCCCTATTTCAATATCTCAAGGCCCGCTTCGGTCGTGTCAGTTACGAGCGCATCCTCTCCGGCCCGGGACTGGTGAATGTCTTCGATTTTTTGCGCGACACGCGCAAGGCAAGAATCCCCGACTGGCTGGCCGAGGAAATGAGCAAGGGCGACCCGGCGGCGGCCGTCTCAACTGCCGCCATCGAAGGAAAGGATGCCACCTGCGAGCAGGCCTTGGACATCTTTATTGCCGTCTTTGGTGCCGAAGCCGGCAATCTGGCTCTCAAGCTGAAAGCTACCGGAGGGGTGTTTCTCGCCGGCGGTATCGCCCCCAAGATTCGTGGCAAACTTTTGAGCCCCGTCTTCTTGGAGCCTTTTCTGGCTAAAGGTCGCCTGCGGCCCTTAATGGATATCATGCCGGTCAATGTCATTACCAATGACAAGCTGGCTTTGCTCGGGGCCGCGCGTTGCGCGCTGATCGAATCCTGTACCTAGTACCTAGCCTCATGTCTCCAGGCCGTTCCTCAAAGCATGGCATTTTGTCCGGTTCTGAATCACGGCCGGGGTGCGATGTTTTTGCTCCATGGGGCCAGCAAGGCTGAGATGGTAAGAAAGGCGCTGAAAGATTCCGCCGCCGGCTTGCCTTGTCAGGGCGTGGCCCCGGTCGACGGCGAGCTACTCTGGTACGTTGACAACGAAGCTGGAGCCAAGCTCGCTTAATCGGCCCCTCGCGGCTGTACCCGCCCATTGAAGAAAGTCCCAGACGAACCACAAAGATTTTGTCAGGCCAATCGGAGGCTCGAAGTATCTGGCAGAACTGAAACATTGTAGTCTGCGGGCTCCTCCAATCGCGACACAAGCCGCGAGCGGGCACGTTCGTTGCAGGGGCCAGATCGGTCCCCGAGAGTCATGCCCATGCATGACGTCGGAAATCTCCACTATGCAAGTATTTTTTGGGGGGAGGATCAACTAGAACTAGAAAACCGGCGCTAGGTTGTGCATCTTCTGGTACAACTTGCGATCCACGGTGCGCAGAATCTCCTCCAGGCTGGTACCGGTCACGTATCCGGCCATTCCCCAAGTGAAGCGAAGCCCATAGTTGGGGTTGGTGTCGTTCCACTCTTCGGTGTTGCGCAGCAGGCGCTGCAGCGGGTAATCGGCGTGTTCTTCGCTGGTGTTGGGCATAACTACCAGAAACTCGTCCCCACCTAGGCGGAAGATTAAGTCGCCGCCGCGGAATATGTTTCTCAGCAGGCGAGCAAATTCGGTCAGGATGTAATTGCCTTCGACGTTGCCCAGCTTCGCATTGAGCTGACGCAAGTTGTTGATGTCAAAGATCAGGAAAGTGATGGGCTCTCCATTGCGATTGGCGCGGGCCAGTTGGTGGGCAACCAGTTCATTGAGGGCCCGCCGGTTTAACAGCTGGGTCAGCGGGTCGACCAGAGAAAGGTTTTCCAATCGTTCGTTTAAAACCAGTTCGCCGATCAGCGCCTTGCGGGTGTTGTTAAGCGCCGTGCGCTGCGAAAGCAAATAGACATTGAACAGCACAACCAGACAGATCAGTCCAAAAAATAGGACGGAGAGATATGCCTGCTCTATGCGGAACGCGTGGTGCGTAAAGACGATATTGGGGGCAATGAGCGCGAGAAATCCGCCGGTCAGAACCAGAACAACGCAACTGGTGATCGACCACAACTGCAGGTCGCGGCTGGATAGTTTCTGGATATCCTTCTGGATCAGCTCTGCGCGCGCCAGCATAGACGGCTGCTCTCGCCTGACGAGCGACATCCTATCCCCCCCTTTGAGACGATCCACAATCCCAGTAACTGCAATGATTCTAGCCGGAAAGCGGCCGTCGAACCCTCTTCGCCGGGTTACGTTAGTAAGCCGCAGCTTTGGGCCGAGCCAGTCGCGGTACTCGAAAGACATGGCCGTAGGTAATTGCGCCGATCTGGCGGACATTTCTTTCCTCTCTTCGGCCTGGGTAGGCATGTGATTAAATCTCTCGATGATTTTGGGCCAGGCGCTGAAAGCCGGGATTGAGCAGCTGACCGCCTCGGGTGTTCCCTCGCCGCGAATGAACGCCGAGCTTCTGCTGATGTTTACACTGGGCTGCGATCGGGCGTATCTCTACGGACACCCGGAGCAGGTGATCGATGCCCATGAACTCTCCTTATATGAACAGGCGCTTCGGCAACGGGCGTCTGGAGTTCCAGCCCAGTACATCACCGGCCATCAAGAATTCTGGGGTTTGGATTTGATCGTATCTCCTGCCGTGCTGATTCCACGTCCGGAAACTGAACATGTGATCGAGACCGTGCTCGAGCTTTATCGGGGAGCGAAGCCGGGCGCCCCTCAAACCGCAGGCTGCTGGCGAGTCGTGGATGTGGGGACCGGATCCGGTGCGATCGCCATCGCCTTGGCCAAGGAGATGCCCAACTGCGAGATTCATGCCACCGAGATCTCCCGGCCGGCGCTTGAAATCGCCCGCGCCAATGCCGCTCGCCATCAACTGGAAAACCACATCCAGTTTCATGAAACTGATCTGCTTCGAGGACTCGCCCCTGCCGCCTTCGATCTGGTGGTATCGAATCCGCCCTACGTGGGCGAGTCAGAGGCAGACCAGGTTCAATTGGAGGTCCGGAAGTTCGAACCAAGAAATGCCGTCTTTGCCGGAGAGACAGGCCTAGAGGTCATCGAACGCCTCATCCCTCAAGCTTACGCGGTGCTGAAAGCAACGGGCTGGCTGGTAATCGAAATCAGCGGCACCATTGCCGAAGGGGTCGAAAAGCTCTTCCGCGCGTGGCCGGAGGTACAAATTCGAAATGACCTCAAAGCCATCCCGCGCGTTGTCGCCGCCCAAAAACCAGAGTAGGAACTTATTACTTGGGTCGGGCCAACAACGTCTGTTCGGGATCGATAAGGATCTTGCGCACTCCGGCAGGCGCTGATAGGCGAAATTGGGTTTCGTGTCCTTCGGCAAAAACCCGGCCGATAAAGACATTCTTGCCCGCCACAGACCCATAGAGCGGGACCGAGGTGACTAGATCCTGTGGTGAATGATCCTGAATCAGAGTCCCGGTCACGGCCGTTCCCCGGACTTTGCTGGTGAGTTTCACATCTTTCAGCTCGAACTCGGGGATGGCGGTGCCGTTAACCCAGGAATTGTAGAACCACTCTAGCGATCGATGTCCTTCGTACCACGCCGACGGCGGGAGTTCAGCCTCAAATAGCGCAATCAGCTGTGCCGTGGTGACGGCCTTGCCCTGATAGTCGGCGCGCAAGCGTGCCAAAGCGCGCAAGAAACGCTCATCGGAGCTCTTCTTCGCCATGCCGGGAGCGCCCGGGTCGGAATCGCGCAACATGGAACGCAACATGTGCAAGAGCCAGGTGCCGCGCTCGTAGCTGATGACCTCATAGCCCCCGGGAAACTGGGAACACGAGAGGCGTATACCCAAGGTGACCGGCCCCGCATTCATGGTTACCAATCCCTTGCTGTTTTTGGCCAGTAGGTCATCACGAAATTCTTGCAGCACCTGGTGAAACTGGGTGGGGCTCTTCGACTCTAGCAGCATCAACGAACTGTAGTTGGCCAGCGTCTCCATGATCCATTGATCGCGGTAATCTCTCCAGGCGACCAGATCGCCCCACCATTGGTGGGCGGTTTCATGCGCCACCACCTGCTCCATGAGCAATCGGCGCTTGGGATCCGTCGTTAGCTCGGCGCGTTCTTGGGAGTTCAAGAATGCGTAACTGGAGAGAAAAATCAGGCCCGGCCAGCCCTGACTAAATTTGCCGGGAGATTGGGTCAGCTTCAGTTCGGAAAAGGGGAAGGGGCCAAAGCGTTGCTGATAAAAGGCCAGTGCTTGCGCGGCGGTGGCGGCGACGCTCGAGGCGTTCTGTGAAGGCGATGGCGGCAATTGCGGTTTGGGAAGAAGCAATAAAGGAGGAGCAATGGGGCGATTTCTGGCGAGGCCCGGAGGTTCCGGAGGTGCGGCTCCGACCGCCGCGTGGGGGAAATCTCGCTCGACATTGGCCGTGGCGTAGGCGACCACCGGCACCTGGCCGGCGCGGATCTCGGTGCGCGAATACTTGCCCAGGTTAAAGCCGGCCACCGGGATCGGGCGTTCGGATTCCCAATGCGAAACCTGTTCTCCCCCGTTCAACTGTTCCTGGGTGCGGCGTCCCGTGGCCACCAGCGTCCAGCCGGGAGGATAACGGAATTCCAGGTCAAAGGCGGCCATTTGAAATCCCTGGTTGGGATACCAGGTACCGCGTTCACCGACATAGAGCAAACCATTGGCGGCTTCTGAAAGTACCGCGCCGCTGTAGTCAAAGCTGAGTTCGACATTGCGACCCGGCGTTAAGGGCGCAGGAAGGATCACGGCAATCAGATCGTTGCCCCGACGTGCCAGCTGCGAACCCTCAATAGCCTGATTGTGAATGAACTCCACCGGACGCCCGTCGGCGCGGACCGCCTTCACTTCGACCAGCCGGGAGAGCTCGAGCAAAAGCACCCGGCGGCCTTCGGCTGAGGGAGAAATGGTTAGAACGGCATTGGCGTCGAGTTCTGTGGGTGGCTTGATGCGCGCCTGGATTTTTAACCGCGTGATGGCAAAATCCGGCTTAGCGGTGTCGATTGGCTGGCTGTAACCAGAGTGGCGGGAATTCCCCGCAGGAAACGACGCCCATACATCGTAATAATTCTGACCGTCTTCGCTGCGGTGTTGCCCGACACAAATCTGCTCTGCCCGGGCAGCGTCAAAACGAACGTCAAAGGCTCCCAGCCTGTTTCCCTGGAAGAACATATGCAAAAAAGGATCGCGCACGCGCGCACCCGGCCCCGATAACTGGCCACCCGGCTGGTCGGTGAAGCTGACCAGCAGACGTAATGCATCCTCTTCGGCGAGACCTCGCACCTCCGCGTTCCACTCGGTTACGAACTCAGCCGAGTCGTCGGCAGCCCGAAAGAAAGGCTTCAGCCTTTCATAGAGCTCATCATTGAAGCGGAAATAGGCAGCGGAAAAGCCTTCTTCGAGAATGGGCGAGCCGGTAAACAAGGCCAGAGACGCGCGTTCGGTGGTATTCGGAGGAGCCAGCAGGATTTCCCCATCCCCTTTGAAAAACGCCCCCGTAATGCGTCCCCCGACATCTTCCGAGAATGCAATGGTGCCGTTGTCGAGCGAGATATGGATGGCACCGCGATCGAGCGCTGCTTCGCGGATCCTGTACACCCGATGGCTGTCGAGACCCACCGAGCGGAGTCCGAGATAGAGCGACTCCGCTGGTCCATGAGCTTTGGCGGCTTCAATCTTCTGTCCGACGGAAAGACCGGCCAGTACTAGAAGCCACAAAGCGGCGCCGGCCGCTTGGAGCATTACTTTGGTCACTTCAGTCCTTTGCGCGCGCCCCTCTAGAATGCGCCTGAATGCGTGTGTTTGTCATCCCGTGCTGCTGGCTGTGGCTGATGTTTTTGGGGGTAGTCCCAGCCAGTGCAGAAGCTATTCGTCTCAAAAACGGCGATGTAATCTATGCCGACCAGGTCCGGGAGGCGGGGCAGAATCTGGAATACGAGGTCGGCGACAACAGCTACTCCATTCCCCGTTCCAAAGTCCAAAGCGTCGAAGCTGTACCTCGACCGCAAATAAGCCAGCCGCCGGCCTTCGCGCTTCCTCTTCCTACGCCGCAAGCGCAAGAAGCCGATGACCCTGAGCTTCTGACCAAGATCGTGCATAACGGACAGGTGGACCGCAGTGCGCTCGCGCGAGTCGAATCGACGGGCAACTTTCGCCGTGCGGCGATTGCGTTTTATATCGCCGGCCGCTCGGAATTTGAAAGTGGGAAGTTTGAGCAAGCGCGGCGCGACTTTGAAATGGCAGTGCATTACGATGCGGAAAATCCCGCCGTGCTGAACTACTACGCGGCCGTACTGGTGCGCACCGGAAACGCGCGCCAGGCCCTGTCCTATGCCGAACGGGCAGTGCAACTGGTCCCCAACTCTCCCGACGCGCTGGCCGTGCTCGGCTACGCGCAGTTTGCCGCCGATCATCCCCGGGAAGCCATCCTGAGCTGGAAACGTTCGCTCGAACTCCGTCCCGACCCGTCGCTACGCAAGATGCTCGAGCGCGCCGAGCGGGAGTCGGCCGCCGAGAGTGAGTACTCCGAGCGCGAGTCCGGGCACTTTGTGCTCCGCTACGAAGGCAAGCAGAGCTCGGAGATGTTCCGCGCCCAATTGCTCCGCACTCTCGAGGCCGATTATCAGGACCTCAGCCGCGAATTCGGCAACGAGCCGCGGGCTGCCATCGCCGTCGTTCTTTACACCAACCAGACGTTCTTCGATGTGACCCGGGCGCCTTCCTGGACGGGCGCGCTCAACGACGGAAAGCTGCGCATTCCGCTTCAGGGCCTGGACACCGTCACTCCCGAACTCAGCCGGGTCCTCAAGCATGAGCTGACTCACTCCTTTGTTAACCAACTCACGTTAGGCCGCTGTCCGCAATGGCTGAACGAGGGTTTGGCGCAGTTAATGGAGCCGCAATCACTCGCTCCCAGAGCCCGGAGGCTGGCCCAGCTCTTCGCGCAGCAACACGAGGCGCCCCTCAATACCCTGGAAGGAGGATTTTTCTCCTTTAACGGGATCGAGGCCGATCTTGCCTATGACGAGTCTCTGGCCACGGTCGAGTACATTCGCGATCATTACGGAATGAGCGACCTGGTACGAATTCTCGAGCGGCTGGGGCAAGGGGAATCCACCGAAGCCGCGCTGCGCTCGACTATTCATTCGGATTATCGCCAGCTGGAAGACGAAGTTCGGAGCTTCCTCGCCGGCAATCAGCACTAACCGGCTCCCGGACCAGGATTTCCTTGGTCGGCGGTACGATCAGTGCTAACGTCGTGCTCTCTAGGACAACCTGTGAACCAACACGTCAACCGTAGCCGTCCTTCAGATCCCCTCCCGGCAAAGATTCCAGAAATTCATGGGACGACGGTCGCGGCCGTGTATTACGGACAGCGGCGAGCTGGGGATTTCTACGACTTCTTGTCCGGGAATGACCAACGCTTTTGGCTGGCCTTGTTCGATGTGGCCGGGCGGCTTGAAGAAAACCGCGCCGTGGTCGTGGCGCTGCAAGAGAAATTCCGGGCCTGTGCGCCGGACCTGGTGCGAGAAAGGTCGGGGAATGATGCTGAGGCAATTATCGATCTGTGGTTTGAGCTAAATCGCGCGGTTCTCGATTGCGCCGGCAAAGTGCATTCCTGTGCGGCATTTGTGGCCTGCTATCAGGAACAGGTCCATACCTTCTGCTATGTAAACAGCGGCCATACTCCTGGCCTAGTTCGGCTGGGGCAAGAAATTCGCGAACTTAGCCCCACGGCCGTTCCCTTGGGCCTTTTCTCGCATTCCTTACCCGAGTGTTCGATCTTGGCGCTAGGAGAAACCGACGCCGTGCTCTTACTCTCGAGAGGAATGGTTGATGCTCAGCACCGGGGAGAGGCGTACGGAATGGAACGCGCCAAGCGGTATCTTCTCGAATGCGGTTGGTGCGATGCCCGCGAACTTTGCCTGGGTATCCTCTCCCGGGTACGCGATTTTATGCAGACTACCCCCACCCACGATGATGTCACGGCTCTCGCTTTGGTTCGCTCTCGTTCGGAATCGGGGTGAAGGCTGAAGCTGTCGCGCCGCGGTTTCGATTCCACACGTCCCGCCATTCGGGCCGGGGCCGCTGGTGGTGGCAGGCCCCGGCAACCGTTTACAATAAGTAGCTACCAAGTTTCTGTCTGCTGAGTACCTGCCATGACTCGATTCTTTATTGCATTGTTGCTGTTTACCCTCTCGCCTCTCACGCTGACCGCCGATACGGTGGTCGAGGAGATTGTTGCTCGAGTTAATAACCAAATCATTTCTCACTCCGACTACTTGCGCGAGCAGCAGCAGTTAAAAGAAGAGGCGCAAAACCAAGATCCGGCTCATGCCGAGCAGCTTGCCGCCGACACGCAGAAAGACGTTTTGCGGGGCCTGATCGACAAACAATTGCTGCTCGACAAGGGCAAAGATCTCGGCATCAGCGCGGAGACAGACCTGATCAAACGGCTGGACGACATGCGCAAGCAGATGAAGCTGGACACCATGGAGGACCTCGAAAAGGCCGCCGAGAGCCAGGGCGTCTCGTTTGAGGATTTCAAGCAAAACCTGCGCACGGAGATTATTACCCAGCAGGTGATCCAAAAAGAGGTGGGGTCGCGCATCAATATCAGCAAACAAGACGAACAAAAATTCTATGATCAGCACCGATCCGAGCTGGCGCGAGCTGAAGCCGTAAGGCTAAGTGAAATCCTCATCTCTACGGAAAACGCGAATAATGACGAGGTCAAAGTCCAGGCGGCCAAAGCCAAGGCCGATGATTTGCTAAAACAAATCCGCGAGGGCGCCGCCTTTGCCGATATCGCCAAAAAGTATTCCCAAGGTCCTTCGGCCAGCGAGGGAGGCGATCTTGGCTATTTCGAGCGCGGCAAGCTGGCCAAACAGCTCGAGGACCTAACCTTCAATTTGCAGAAAAAACAGGTCTCTGACGTGGTCCGGACCAAGCAAGGATTCGTGATTCTTATGGTCACCGATCATGTCGCCCCGGGCGTGCCAGCTTTGGCCGACATTGAAGGGCGGGTGCAAGAGGCGCTTTACATGCAGAAGCTGCAGCCGGCGTTGCGCGAGTACCT
>Ga0126381_100008912_pt1 | contig 11242 bp, 13 predicted proteins | sample PanSoiMetPlot_28_FD_96465 | JGI IMG/M metagenome (GOLD analysis project Ga0126381, IMG submission 96465) | Tropical forest soil microbial communities from Panama - MetaG Plot_28 | ecosystem: Environmental > Terrestrial > Soil > Tropical forest > Bulk soil | place: Panama | collected 2016-02-17 | reverse complement strand
CGGAAATTTCTTCCACAACGCGGTGCGGTTCAATCTGCCGAGCATTCAAGGTTTGATTCTACTCTGCGACGCCGAGCACGGTTCTCCGCTGGCGGTGATGGACTCGATCGAGATCACCATCCTGCGGACGGGCGCGGCGACTGCGGTAGCGGCCAAGCGACTCGCTCGCGCCGATGCGAAAGTGGCGACCATCTTCGGCTGTGGCAATCAGGGTCGAATCCAACTCCAGGCCCTCAGCCGCGTCCTGCCGCTGCAGCAGGCGTTTGCCTTTGATCTCGACGGCGCTCGCGCCCAACGCTTTTCGCACGAGCTGTCCACGGAGTTGAAATTTGACATCACCGCGACGCGCGACCTGGCTGATGCAGTGTCTAAGAGCGACGTTTGCGTGACGTGTACGCCCTCGCGCGAGCCATTTCTCAAGCGTGAACACATCCACGCCGGGCTGTTCGTGGCGGCGGTGGGGGCGGACAGTCCAGACAAACAGGAACTGGAGCCCGCCATCCTCGGCGCCAGCAAGGTGGTCGTCGATATTCTCGAGCAGTGCGCGGAAATGGGCGAGCTGAACCACGCGCTCAAGTCAGACGCGATCCGGCGGGAGCAGGTCCACGCGCAGCTCGGGGAAATCGTCGCCGAGCGAAAAGCGGGGCGCGCTTCCCTCGACGAGGTTTTTGTATTTGACAGCACCGGGACTGCTCTGCAAGACGCCGCTGCGGCCGCCGTCGTCTATGAACGCGCCTTGCGTGAAGGCAAAGGAGTTTCGTTGGATTTTGCCGGCTGACCGGGCGGCTCATTAAGACTGTTGCCAAGTAATCAGTTCACCTGATTCGAGTCGGCGCGGGGAAAGAAGACCGAAACGTCGCCCGCGCTGGTACGTTCCGTGATTGGAACTACTCACTAAGAGCGTGCGCCGGGCGCGGCCGCGGACAGCGCCTTGCCCACTATTTCGCTGGAGCGTATAGGTGCGCCCTTCTCTAAAGGGAGGTGCTCGTCATGGGTAGACAACTGTCGATTCTACGCACCGCTGCGTTCGCCGCTCTCTGCATGAGCACTGTCGTCATCGCGCGCGATGATGACAGCAGCCACCACGTCTCGCGCGCAACCGTCGCTGCACGCCAGAAAATATTTGGAAAGAACAATGTCGACGCAAGGACTGGCCGCGTTCGCAGCGACAAGGTGATCTTCTCTTGGATTACCAACGCCTCGTTCGCGGCGTCGATAAAGGGACGTGTCGTTCTCCTCGATACGTTCGTCACCCGGCTGGAGGTGGAGGCTGGCCGCACGCCGCTGGTAATCCAAGATCTCGTCGACCTGCGGCCGGAGGCGCTCTTCGTCGGGCATGGTCACTTCGATCACGCCGACAACGCGGCATATATCTCGAACCTGACCGGGGCCACGATCTACGCTTCGCCCGAGACGTGCGAGAACATGCAGCTCGACGCGGCCCGAATCTTCGGCGAGGGGACCACGGTGCCCTGCGTCTCGATGACCTCCAGCGGATCGATTCCCGGCTCCGAGATCATCACCATTCATCAGCTCGAACCGGTGGCCACCATCAAGGCATTCAAGCACCTCCACTCAACCAATACCGTTCCGCAGGACCCAACTTTCCCTGCAGTGGTGATCAACAGCCCCGTTGATGGACAGTGCGAGACGCCGTGCAACTTGGCCGACCCGCGCGATGCAAGCATGTTCCCCCGGGGCACTCCTCTTTCCGACGTGCTGGACATCTCCACGTCGCGCACCGGCCAGGGAGGACCCATCAGCATCTTCTACCAGTTCAAGCTCCACGGCGATAATCAGTTCACCTTTGCCTGGCACAACACCACTGGCGCCTTGAGGGAGGGCTGCGCGCTGCCCAACAATCTTCCTGACGGCACACCCAGCCAGCCTGGGCAAGACACCCAGGGCTGCTTCGGTCCCGAAGTGGGCCAGCAGCTGGCCGCAGTGATGGGATCGCTGGGGCCGACGGACGTGGAGATCGGTTCGGTCGTCAGCCTGGGATTTGGAATCAATGGCGAGCGCGACATCGTCACTTACAACCAGGCCATCGCGCCGAAAGTTTTCATTCCAAACCACACCACAGCCGTCGCCGTGGAAAGCTCATCGCTCGAGTGGAAGGTGGGCTATCTGAGAGTGCAGGATGCGATGAGCATCCCGCTCGACCAGCGACCCGAGCTGATCTGGCTGGTGGATCCAAACGACTACCTGCGGCCGCTGGTATTCGATCCGAGGGACGACCGCTGGCGTAAGCACGGCGGCCATCACGACAATTGATAGCCGAGTAGCGCTCTATCGACCGTCGAGCCCAACGACACTAGTGGGCAATCCGCCAACTTGCTGCAGAGGCGTCAAGCCGCCATCATCCCCGACCTGGAAAGCGGAAATGGTCCCGTTTCCGCTTCCGAGGGCGTAGAGAAACGAGCTGTCGGCCGATAACGCCAGGTCGGTGGGATTGCTTCCCTCTCCCGTAGAGGCCGTGACGCCATCCGCGTTGAGCAGCGACAGCGTGCCGCAGCTTGAGACGAGGTATCCGGAAATGGTGCCGCTGCCGGTGTTGGTGGTGTACGCGAACCGCCCGCTGCGCGTGACGGATATCCAGCAAGCCGCGGTCTGGTGATCTGCTACTGATACGCTGATGGGCTGGACTTCGTCCTCCAGCTGGTAAGAAGAAACTGCGCTTTCGCCGTCCCGCCCTCCAAATGCTTCTGAGACAATGAGCAGGCCGCGGCGGGTGAAGGAAAATCCAAATGGCGTCTCGCCATTCGAGGGCACTTGAGTGGCTTCGCTTACCGACCCATCCTCACCAACTGAGTACAAATCGAGCAGGCCGGTGTTCTTCTCGGTCACCACCAGCGATTGGCCGTCCGGAGAAAACGATATCTGCGCTGGGCCGGCATTCGGTCCGCTCAAGGATCGAACAGCGTCCGGGAGAGGCCGGAGTGCGCCCGAGCTGGTTGCGGTGAAGCCGGCGATGTTTCCCTTTCCACCGGCATTGAGTACGAAGACGAGGTTGCGATGGCTCGCGACGCTGATCGGCATCGTCCCACCGGAGGAAGACCGGTGGGTGAGCCTCGGCTCCGTCCCGCGCACCGAGAAGACAGAAATGTCATTGCTTCCAGCGTTGACGGCGAAGAGCCAGCCCCCGTTGCGCGACAGCGCGATCGCACCTTGCGAGCCCAGACCTGAACCCGTGCCCCTGCCCCCTGTCGCAAATCTTCTCGGGTGCGAGAGCGTCCCGCGCGCCGACCGGTCGAAGGCGACAACCGCGTTGGCCTGCGCTTCATTCGTCAGCGTATAGATCGCGCCTCCGCGCGAATGCTCTCGGTCGTCACTCTCTCGGTCCTCGGTCGCGTACGCGGTGCCGCTGCCGATTTGACACAGAATTGCAGCCGCCACAGTCGACATCGCCACTTGGAACCAACTCGTCGCTTCACCTGTCATCGAGGATCCTCCCTATGAATTGGGTTGCCGAAAACGCACAGCGCATGGTTTCGCTGCGTATTCGCCTGGCGCATCCGGAAGGTTACGGGCGCCCCGAGCTCATCGAGGGCGACCCGCGCTGTCGCGTCTAGGTGTCCATTGGGTAACGTTTCTTGTCGCGCCAGCGAATTTGCGAAGGCGATGTTCGAGTGTGACACCCAACCGCCCCCATCCGCGTATTGGCGGAATATGGCGGCAACAGCCCTGGAGAATGCGACAGACGAGTCTTTGATGATCGCCTACGCTGAGGGAGACGCGCAGGCATTCCGCTTGTTGTTCGCGCGTTTGGCTCCGCGAATCCATGCCTTCTTTCGGCGGTCGTTGGGCGACGCGGCCGCCGCCGATGACTTGCTGCAGGCCACCTTTCTGAGGATTCATAGAAGCCGAGATCGCTACCGTTCAGAATTTCCTGTCCGGGTATGGGTGTTCACGATCGCGGCGAGAGCGCGGCTCGACGAATTCCGGCGACGTTATCGATTGCCGGAGGAAGCCGGCGAGAAGGAGTTGGAGAAGGTTGCGAACGCCGGTTGCGACGAACGCGGATCTCAGATGGATGCCGGTGAGGGAAAAGAGCTCGCCGGCCGGGTGCGCGCAGCCGTCGACCAATTGCCGGAGACCCAGCGCGTGGTGGTCCATCTCAACCGGTTCGAAGGGCTGACATTCGTCCAGATTGCCCACGTGCTCGGCACCACCGAAGGCGCCGTCAAGCTGCGCGCGTTTCGAGCGTACGAGAGGCTGCGTCAGCTTTTACGCGAGTGCTCTCGCGAGGAGGCGGCCCAATGAGCCGGTGCGAAGAGATTCAGGCCCGTGCCGCTTACTTGGCCGCGCTGCCGGAAACGGATCCCGAACGCCGGCTCGCCTTGGAGCACGCTCGCGGCTGCGCTGCGTGTGCCGAGGCGCTCGCGGAGGGGGAGCGAACCATCGCGTTGGTCGACGAGCTTGGCCCGCTGCCCATGCCTTCCGAAGCTGCGCTGAAAAGGGCTTCCGAGCCGATCCTCCGAGAGCTCGAGGCCGGACGCGCTCGGCCGGTCGATGCAAGGTTACGCGCGGGAACTGCGCTGCTCTGGGCAAGCTCCATCATCGCTGGCTGGTGCGTTGCTCTCTCGCTAGCGAAGCACCGTGCCGAGGATCGCGCCAGCTGGCTTTGGTCGGCGCTCATTCTGGCCGCCTCCTTGTTTGGGATTGGCGGCATCATGCGCTTCGAAGCGCCAGTGACCGCAGCGGCGGTGGTCGTTTCCGGGATCTTGTCGTCTGTCCTGGGGCGAGAGGGCATGCTCTTTCCTGCCATTGGGGTCAAGTGCGTTCTCATCGAGCTCATTGCCGCATCGCTGCCCGTGGCGACGACCGCGTTTCTCGTCGCGAGCCGCCGCGCCATCGGCGGTGCTTGGCGCTTCTCCGCGGCCGCAGCCTTGGGAGCTTTGGCAGGGCAGGCAGCGCTGCATCTAACGTGCCCAGTTTCCGGGGTCAGACCCCACCTTTTGGCGTTCCACACCGGCGGCGTTTTCTTGGCCGCGCTCGTCGGCTTGGCCGTCTCCCGAATTCCGCGACTTCAGTCGAGTCACTAGCCGCCCCCGGAAACGTCGAGGGTCTCGGCGATGCGCGCTCGGATGAGCTTGCGAACGAGGGTCGCCGGCAACGGCTTGTCCGGTTGAAAATGAAGGGCACTCTTCGTCATCTCGTGGCCACTGAGCTGACGCGCGAGAGTCTTCAGCGTCGATCCGCTGAAGGGAAAGTACGAACATCCCTTCGCCGTCGCGCAGAAACCAGCGACCACCGAGCCGCGGAGGCGAAACGCTGGAATCCCGTAGCTGATGCATTCCTCGGTGTCCGGGACGATCTTTCGAATCGCCTTCCGAAGATTCTCGAGTGTCCTGCGCTTCTCCGCGCTCACCGTGGAAAGGTATTCATCGATCGTCGTGGGTTTTCGCGCCATAGGGAGGCGACCCTACCGAACGTTTCCGCAGCGTGCCAAGGACTTGAGCCGGCTCAGTCCAATTCTATTCACCGCAGCTGAGCTCGTGCCGATGCTTCAGCGATCTGCGGGAGCATTTCAGCCGCTGACAGGACACGCCATGACGCGGTAGGAGGAAGCGCCATGGATCGCGAAGCGCTACGCCTAATTGAGCAGCTCGGTCTCGTTCCCCATCCGGAGGGCGGCCACTATCGTGAGTTTTTCCGCTCGACGGTCGTGCTCTCTACTGCCCGCGGCACTCGCAGCGCCTCCACCGGTGTCTGGTTCCTACTCCCGGCGGGCGAGTTCTCGGCGTTCCATCAGGTGCTCGGCGCAGACGAGACCTGGCATCACTGCGGCGGCGACACGCTCTTGCTCCACTTGCTCGACGAGCGCGGGACTCGAACCGTCCGGCTCGGTCCTGATCTCGCTGCCGGCCAACAGCCAGTCTCGGTGGTCCGGGCCGGCGTCCTTCAGGCAGCCGAGCCAGCGGGGAAACGATTCTCGCTGTGCGCGTGCATCGTGGCGCCGGGGTTCGAGTTTGCGGACTTCGTGCTGCCGTCGCGAGCCGCTCTATCTGCGCGATATCCGCAAGCGCGCGAGTTGATCGAACGACTTACTCGAGCTTAGCGCGGACGCTGCGCCGGCAACGCTTCGCTCCATTGTCGCGCCGTTTCCTCCAATCGGTCCGATGTTGATTCCATCGGGCGCAACGCCGCCGGCGCCTCAAGTGACGCGTCACACCATGGTCGGAGCCGCCGCGGAGATTTCGACATCAGTCTATTTCGGACAGCCGAGCCGCCTGCGTCAGCAGATACACCCGCTCCGCTATGCTGGCGGTGCGATCAGCTGCAAGGCGGTAATGCTTGATCGCACCCTCGCGGTCGCCCGCTCGTTCGAGCAGATGGGCACGCACCGCATCCAAGCGATGGTGGCGCAGAAGGCGTGGATCGGCTTCGAGAGCTTCGAGGCGCGCAAGGCCCGCCACCGGACCGTGAACCATCGCGAATGCCACAGCACGGTTCAGGGCGACCATCGGGTTGTCTTCTATCCGCAGGAGGAGCCCGTACAGCTCGAGGATTTGCGGCCAATCAGTCTTCGTGACATCGGGCGCCTCGTCGTGCACGGCGGCTATCGCCGCCTGTAGCTGGAAGGGACCTACGGCCCCTCGGGCGAGCGCGGACGTGACCAGCGTGACGCCCTCTGCAATTTCCTCGCGATTCCAGCGGCTGCGGTCCTGTTGGTCGAGGGGGATAAGCTCCCCGGCCTCGCCAGTCCGCGCTGCGCGACGGGCATCGGTGAGAAGCATGAGAGCGAGCAGCCCCTCGACCTCGGCCTCTTCCGGAAGCAGGCGGTGAAGCATACGCGTGAGCCTCATGGCCTCGCTCGAGAGATCGGTGCGCGTGAGCTCGGGCCCGCCACTGACGGCATAGCCTTCGTTGAAGATGAGGTAGAGCACTTGTATCACTGTGCCCAGCCGCGCCCTGAACTCATCCGCCGCTGGCATCGTGAATGTCGCGCCCGCGTCCCGTACTGTCTGCTTCGCGCGGCTGATCCGTTGCGCCATGGTCGCCTCGGGTACCAGGTAGGCACGGGCAATCTCGGCCGTAGTGAGACCGCCGACGGCGCGGAGCGTGAGTGCCACGGCGGACGAGGGCGACAGCGCCGGATGGCAACACAGGAAGAGCAGATCGAGCGAGTCGTCCCGCGACATTTCGCTTTCGAGACCGGCGGCGAGGGCGAGCTGCTCATCGGGTGGCGCAAGACTTACGACCAGCTCCTCGCGGTGGCGACGCGCTGCATCCGCTCGTATCCGGTCGGTCATGCGTCGCACGGCAACCTGGATGAGCCATCCGCGCGGGTTCTCGGGGATGCCCTGCTGCCACTGCATCGCGGCTGCGAGCAGTGCCTCCTGAATCGCGTCCTCGCTCGCCGCAAAATCGGGGAAGCGTCGCACCAGAGAGCCGAGCACCTGCGGCGCGAGCTCACGCAGCAGGTGCTGGATGCGATCCGGCTCCACAGTCATCAGTCATCTCGGGGCGGTACACTCATCACCTGACGCACCTCGATTGCAAGGTTGAGCGGAACTCCGCCGCGACCCGGTGCGGCCGAAGCCTGCGCCGCGAGTTCGTAGGCGCGTTCAGGGCTGTCGACATCGACAATCCAGTAACCCGCGAGGAATTCCTTTGTCTCGGGGAACACCCCATCGGTGATTGGCTTGCCATCCTTTCCGGCGCGCACGCGTTTGGCCAGATCGGGCCCGGCGAGCCCTTCGGCGGCGACGAACTCTCCCGACGCTTTGATCTTGCCCGCGAACGACTTCATGAAATCGATGTGTCTGGTGAAGTCCTCTCGGGGCCAACTGGCGATCTGGTAGGGGCCTCCACTTGGCGTGTGCATCATCAGCATGTACTTCATCGTTCTCTCCTCGGTTAAGGCGCCCCGACATGAGGTCACCAGCTCTTGGTCGGAGCCGATCGGCCCTTCTCTACATCACCAGATTGGCAAGACCGCTTGGTTCGGTCCCTTTAGCTACTTCGATAGGCGACCTTCCAGAAGCCGATTCGCGAGCTCACGCGGACGCGATAGGGCCACGAGGTGGCCACCCCGGATCTCCACAATGTCGACATCCGGGCCAAGACGCTCGCGCGCAATGCGCACCTGGAATTCACGAGGGAAGAAGCGATCGTCCCTTCCGATCACCACCAGGGTCGGTACCTCGGGCCAACGCCCAAAGCTCGCAGGCTGTGCAAATGCGATCTCCGCTTCCGGACGTACGCGCTCGGCTAATGCCTCCGCGACGTCCTTGCGTACGTCGTGCAGGAAGTAAATTTCTAGATCGACGTCGACCGGGTAACCATTGCGGCGCGCCGCGGCCTCGCGCGCCTCCGTCGCGCGCGTATTGCCCCAGTAGGCGTTCGCAGTCTCCCCGGGGACGGGGATCATCGCATTCACGAAGACGAGTCGCTCGATCGCCACGCGCGCTGTGACGAGCGCGGCGGTAAAGCCGCCGAGCGATTGAGCGACGAGAATAACATCCGTCCGCCTTCCGATTGCACCGACGACGATATCAGCGTACTCAGGAAGGCCCTTGTGCTCGTCGTCTCCGGGCAGATCCACCGCGACCGCTTCGTGGCCGGCCTTCTCGAGCAACGGAACGACGCGGTGCCAGATCCACGCAGCCCCGCCGGCTCCCGGAATCAAAACGAAGGTGGACATGATGTTAGGTCAGTCGAGAAGAGCGATGCCGGTGTCACGCATGATGGCGAATGCAACTCTGCGATCCTAACGAGGCTGCGTCAGTCGTGCCGCCACGTATTCGTCATGTTGCTCGGCGGACAGCGGCGCGCCCTAGCGCTCGGCAGGAAACGCTTCAACCGTCGTCCTTGCCGTAGGGCGTATTTCGGCAGCGACCGTGAGCGATGAACCACAGCTTCTTCTTGGCACCGGCGATTTCACAGCACCGTTTGTCAATAACGGTCCGCAATCTTTTTGATTGTGTCCCAGGTGCGCGTGGTGAGCTCGTCCCCGAACGTCTTCTCGATGAGTGTCATGAAGACCGCGCCGCGCGGGCTCGGGACATAGGCGCTGAAGATCTCGTTGCCTTTCATACCGAGGATTCGCGCTCCGTCCGTCTCGATGGGCAGAGACGGCTTCGTCGTGGGCGGGTGGCGCAGGAAGGTGACGATCCGCTTGGCCCCCGGCGACAGGCGGAAGGCTGCATACGGATCGGCGGCGAGGATGGCCTCAAGCGCCTCGAGCGGCCGGATGATGGTCAGGAACGCGCGTCCGAGTCCCTTCTCCATCGCCGCTTCCGCCTTCTTCTCGAGAACCGACGGCGGCGCCTCGCGGGCGCCAAACACCACGTTGCCGCTCGAGAGCACGGTTGCCACCTCGGTGAATCCCGCCGCCTCGAAGCATCTCTTGAGCTCGGGCATCTTGCAGTTCCTCGGCATCACACCGCGCAGGAAAGCTGCGTAGCGCCGCACCGAGCCGCCGCGCGCGCCCACCGCGCCCTGGCCTGCCGTCGCTTCTCGCCGACGCCCCACCTCAGTTCCTCCTTCGGGTTCCCCGCACGCGCCCAAGACTGCTCTGAGCGGCAACTTAAGGCAACCGATCGGCTCGGCTCGCCCGGATCGTCTTCCAGAGCTTCTCGAGAGCCGTGCGAGGTCTGAAAAATGAACGCGTTGTTTTGCCAGTTCGTGCGAGCCATCTCCTGAAGGCTGACGATGCCGCGTTCCCTCGATCGGCCCGCGCGGATCCTGTATATGACGCCGCCATGAAAATCCTCAAAGTGCTGGTTGGGGCTTTGATCGCGGTGCTGGTCCTATTGGGAGGAGCGGTGGGTTGGCTCGCAGTGCGGGAGCCGGCGATGCGACCCGCGTCCGCGGAACGCGTGGATCGGACGCCGGAACGGTTGGCGCGCGGCAAGTATCTTGCCGAGAACGTGGCTGGCTGCATGGAGTGCCACTCCGAGCACCGGGATGACCTCTATACTTGGCCGTCAAAGCCCGAAACCTACGGACAGGGCGGACTCCCCTTCGACGAGCGCCTGGGTATTCCGGGGGTAGTCTGCGCCCAGAACATCACGCCTGATCCGCAGACCGGCCTTGGCAATTGGAGCGACGGCGAAATCATCCGAGCCATCCGCGAGGGCGTGGCCAAAGATGGCCGCGCGCTTTTCGCCGCTGGCTCGCTCGGAGTGCTCGATTGAAATCTCTTTTGTTCAACTCTGCATCAGCCTCCAAATCTTCTCCGGCTTGAGCGGCATATCGATATGGCGCACTCCGAAAGGCTCGAGTGCGTCGATCACCGCGTTGACGATCGCAGGAGTGGCACCGATGGTCCCCGCTTCGCCGGCCCCTTTGGCCCTCAATGGATTCACGTCGGTGGGCGTTTCGGCCCGGTCGGTCTCGAAGCGCGGACACTGGTGCGCTTTGGGAATCGCGTAGTCCATCAATTCGCCCATCACCCAGCTGGCCTGCCTCGTCGTAGACGGCTTCTTCGTAGAGCGCCTGTCCGATCGATTGGGCGATCCCGCCGTGGATTTGACCATCCTTTGGCTCGAACGACGCAGTGACAAGCAAGCCAGGCCGCTCACAGAGGAGGAGGTTGCCCTCGCCGACAGAATGGTTCGGGCATTGCCAGAGAATTCTGACGGCACCCTGAAGGGCAACGGAGCCGGATAGCACTAGGAGTGAATAGCACTGAATGTGAAACCAATCCCCGCGGCTTCGGCCAAGGGATTCGGGGATTCGGTCGAAACCGATAATCCCAAATCAAATTCGAACTTTCGAGTTCGCAGGAAACTCTCGTGATCCGAAATCGTCGCCTTTCTCGTTGATCTCAACGCAGTACGCGCAGTTCGCTAATTTCGCACGTATCAGGAAACTGATGTTTGCTTTGTTGTTGTGGTCGAAACCGATAATCCCAAATCAAATTGTTGACGCGCAACGCTCCCGCAGCCAGCGGCACAACCAGAGGAGAGCAATTGATTACACAAAGAATTACAAGCGTATTGTTTGGGATGCTCACTCGCATCTCGATTTTTGCTGCGATTTCGTGTGTTTCGCTCCTCGGATGCTCCGGCTCCGGCCTGGGCGCGCGCGAAGAGGCGATGGTCAAAGTTCCCAACAATGAGCCAATCATCACGTTCGAGGGCGCCGCGAGGACGCGAAGGGCGCTCGCGTCCGTCGGCGTCGTGAGCGGTCCCGTAATCGGGGGCTCGTACGGTTTCCCGTTCGGAGCCCCGAGCGTATCGGTCGATTTCTCCTTGGCCGGCTACGTCCAAGAAGAGTACTTCCTCGAGGG
>Ga0126381_100008909_pt1 | contig 11245 bp, 10 predicted proteins | sample PanSoiMetPlot_28_FD_96465 | JGI IMG/M metagenome (GOLD analysis project Ga0126381, IMG submission 96465) | Tropical forest soil microbial communities from Panama - MetaG Plot_28 | ecosystem: Environmental > Terrestrial > Soil > Tropical forest > Bulk soil | place: Panama | collected 2016-02-17 | reverse complement strand
TGCCGAAAATCGAGAGAACGCTACCAAGCACGAGTGCTTCCAAGGGTGGCATCCGCCCCGCCGGGACCGGACGCATTTTCGTCCGACGCATGAGCGCATCGGGTGTCCGTTCCCACCATTGATTGAGGGCCGCTGCTCCTGCTGCCGCTGCTGCTGTTCCAAAAACGACGTGGAAAAGCGCACCATAATTCACGAACGACTCCGATCCGAGATAAAAACCGGCCGCCGTTGTAAGCAGAACAAGGAGTGTCAGTCGCGCCTTGACCAGTTCCGCAAGATCGGCAATAAGCCGAGCGCGCAAAGGGTCGAGGGTCGCATTTCCAATCGTGGCGGTCTTCATACTGAAATTGGCAGGGCACGGCCGCCGGGGGCGCCATGCCAGGACAGCGTCAAGAGTCGCCATGAGATCGCAGAAATGCTCACACCAAAAGATAGCATGATCGCGCCAACTGCCACGTGCGCAGTTGCAATGTCGGCGGCTTTGTTGCTCCAAATCGTCCAAGCACCGAGAGCAATCTGACAAGCGACTAACACGACCCAAAACATCGAGAGTCGCTTTAGAGCAGCAAAGCGCGATGCATCTCTCCAAACGCGAAGACAAAACGAAACCACGCTAATCGCGATGATGAGCGCGAGGAACCGGTGCACCATTTGCAACCAGATTTGGAACGCAGTCACATCCGAGAAGCCGCGCGCGTCGCGCCACGCGTTCACTCTTACAAGGGCAGCCACGCTCGTGTCCGGAATCCATGTGCCGTTTGCCGTGGGAAAATCAAGAATCGCCAGGTCGCGATGTTGGTGACGCATCGTCGCCCCAAGCGCAAGCTGGACATAAATTGCAATCGTGACTGCAATCGCAAGCTTTTGAATTGGCGCGAACTTCTGTGAATCGACCCGATGATTTGCGAGCGTCTGCCAGGATTTTGAAGTCGCCAGCGCAATCATCACAAGCAGGCCAAGGAACGCCTGCGCGATACAGGCGTGAAAGATACCGATTTGATCTTTCATCATGGTCACGCGAAGGCCGCCAAGAATTCCCTGCAAGATCACGCCGGCCAACGCGATTACGCCCAGATTGCGCACCCATCGTCGGTCTTCGCCGCACCAAAGCCAGACTGCCAGAATGATCGTCAGAAACCCAACTACCGAAGCGATTAGGCGGTGCGTATGTTCAAAGAGGATTCCGCCGACCCATTTTGAGACAGGGAACAAAAACATGTTGTAGCCAAACGTTGTTGGCCAATCGGGGACAGCAAGGCCGACGCCCTTGCTAGTAACCATTCCACCACTGCAGATCAGGAATAACGTCGCGACACAGGTCAGCCACGCGAAACGATTGAGCCACGGTGTCGATCTGTCTGGGGCTGCCAAACTCATTTTCGCCAATACAACATAACTACACATTCCCTGATGAAAACCTCCGGGCGACGCGTGCGGCGCGTGCACGTTGCGTACACTCACGCGCTTTAATCACCGCAGCGATGGTAGCTGCTAGCCGAGAACGACTGCGTTACTTACTAGGGCTCGGCGATAGCGCAGATTGAGGGGGCTTATTATTCTGCTGCTGCTGCGGTGCGCCTGTTGAAGGCGGAGGATTCCCAGCTTGGCCACCGCCAGAGAGTTCGGCACGCTCTTTTAGCCACGCCTGATAATCCGCGGGCGTATCAACTACCAGGGTCCCCTTCATTCCATAGTGGCCCAGACCGCAGAGCTGACCGCAAATCACTTCGTAGGTCCCGGTCTTAATCGGTGTGAACCAAATCGGAATAAGCGAACCAGGAATTGCGTCGCCCGCTATGCGCATGTGCGGAACAAAGAAATCGTGAATCACATCCTTCGACGACAATTCGACAATAACCGGTCGATTCACCGGCACGTGAAGCTCCCCAGCCGTCACGATATCGTCTTTACCGGCGGGATCGTTTGGATCGAGGCCGAGGGGATTTGAGTTGCTGACAAGACTGACGTCGCGCCGCCCAAATTGTCCATCCGGCCCTGGCAGATGATAATTGAAGCTGAACTGCTGTGCGACCACGTGGACGAGCACCGCTTCTCTGCCTGGCGGAAACTGGTTGACCCGTTTTGCCCAAAGCGGAATCGCAAAGCCCAAAAGAAGCACAGCCTCAATCAATACAACCGAGAACTCCAGATGCGTCGAAATGGGGCCACGCACGCCGTGGTAATCGGCAGCTGGCTGTCGCCGTTTCCGAAACCGAATCAAAACAAAAATGAAAAACGCCGACCACCCGATGAAAAGCGCGCCCATGAACCAGTGGCAGAACTCAAGGATGTGGTCGATCTGGTATCCATGCGCAGAGGCATTCGGCGGCTGGCCCAGGAATTCATTGATGAGCGCCAAGCTATTCATCACTCATACTGGCTCAGATCTTCCTCAGTGAGCTCCTGGTAAGGCTCCGTCGGCGTACGTCCATGCCGCCAAAGATGAAAACTGAACGCGCCGATCCCGCTAATCACCGACATCACCGCGCCAAATAGAAACCAGATCGCTATTGCCATGTGCTCGGTCGATTTGCCGTCCTTCGCGCCGTAGCAAAACGGGCACGCACCCGCCTGTTGAACCGCGGTTAAGATCAATAATATAAAAAACGAGAACGCCTTTTTCACGTAATGATCCTGAGCCGTTTCATTTTCCTGTAGAACCAGACGCCGTATACGATCAGTGCGATCGCAGCCACAAACGATGCGATCGCGCCAGCGAGGTAAATTGGCGCGCCCTCCACCAGATCGACCCAGATGCACCAGCCCCCGGTTCCGAGCGCCAGCAGCGTCGAGAAGATGATGAAAACTATATGGAACGCTTTAAGCGACATTTAGCGAAAAATCGGGAAGTCGTACCACGCCAATAATGTAAGCCAGAAGAGGCCAAGCACAAAAAAACCCGTGAAAATCAGGATCCGATAAATCAGCCGCTTTTCCGCAGCCAAATGCATAAATATCGCGCCGACGAGCCCGGCTTTGAATGTCGCCACGAGCACAGCCACCGCTATGTTGGCCTTGCGACCTTGAGTGCTTGTAAGATTTGTGTGGAACAGCGAGGAAAGTATTGCGCCGAAATCGACGTAGGAGAGCGCGACTGTAATCATGGTAAACGCAAGTAAGGTCGCGCCGACGATCAGATATCCTCTAACGTGCTTCTGAACACCATGCGCGTATTCCTCGTATTCTTTTGAATCCTGAGTGACGTCAGGCGGATTGTTCATGGCTAGAGAAGATAAAAAAGCGGGAACACAAAGATCCAGATCAGATCGACGAAGTGCCAGAAAAGTCCCGATACTTCGACGCGATTGGCAAGGTGTTCCGGGTTACGCTGGTAAACTTTTTTGCTAACAGGCAGCCACATGTAAATGAAGACAATCACGCCGGCCAGCACATGCAGTCCATGCAGACCGGTGATGGTGAAATAGCTAGCGAAATATGCGTTGTGCGTCGGCAAAAACATCGTTGCGCGCTCGACGTCTGCCTTCTCGATCGTTGCGATCTTATGCGTGACCGTCAGCGGTAAAAAGTGCGGCCGATCCATTGACGGATTCGTCGGATCAGCATTGAGCGGATCGAGCGCGACCTCGTATTCCTTGATATTCGGATCGGTCAGCGCAGCAGGATTGTGCAAATGTCCTGTAATCTCAAGCCGCGGGGGCAGCTCTTTTTCTGCAGCATACGCATTACCCAAATACTGCTCGTACTTCCCGAGCGCTTCGGATTTAATATAAATGCCGAAGTGGTCATACTTCTGCGGCCATTCGTAGGCGAGTTTGACAACCAAAAAGATGATGCCGCACGAAATGGTGGCCAGCATGTACCACCAGTAGGCGCGATATCTTCTCATTTTTAGCGCAGCCCACGCCAGCACGACCGTTACCGAGGACATGATCAGAACGCAGGTGTTGAATGTACCAACCGGCACGTTGAGCACACCGTGTGGCCACATCCCTGGCGCCGCGTCAATCCGGAGAAAAATGTAAGCGGAGAATAGCCCGCCAAAGAGCATTACTTCGGACGCAAGAAAAAGCCAGATCCCGATCTTTGCATTCCAAAGCCCAGTATCTGGCCGAGTCGAGACTGTGTACGGAATTTCCATCCTGCCGGCTTAAGCGAGAACAGGTTCGGCGGCGGGTTTGCGGCGAGTTCGCTCTGCCGGTTCCACCGGTTCGCTCTGCATGGTAAAATCACGTTCGCGCCCAGGAAGACTGTATTCGTACGGGCCACGATATGCGACAGGCGTCTGGACGAAATTGCCATGAGGCGGCGGCGACGGCGCAGTCCACTCCAATGTGGTCGCTTCCCAGGGATTGTCGTTCACTTTTTCGCCATGCTTGATGCACCAGAAGAAATTAATGATGAACGGAATCTGGGCGAGCCCCATGATCCAAGCCGCCCACGAGATGGGGTGATTCCATTGAAAGCCAGTTAGTCCCCAAATCGTGTGTTCGTTCGCGACACCCCATCCTTGCCCGCCGTCATACCAGCGGCGATGCATCCCAGCCATTCCCTGCAGGAACATTGGAAGAAAGATCACATTCATGCAGACGAGCGTGGGCCAGAAGTGCACTTTCCCCCAGAAATCGTTCATCTTTCGCCCGGTGGCTTTCGGGAACCAGTGATAAATCCCTGCGAAAAGGCCGAAAATTGTGCCCGGCGCAACGATGTAATGGAAATGCGCGATGACGTAATAGGTATCGTGCAGATAAAGGTCCGCGCTATTGAAGGCCAGCGGAATGCCGGTGAGACCGCCGATTCCAAACATCGGCAAAAACGCCGTGGCGAAAAGCATCGGCACTGTAAAACGAATCGAGCCGCCCCACAGTGAGATGAAGAACGCGCTCAAAATGATCACCGATGGGATCGAGATCAGCAGTGTGGTCGTTTGGAAAAATGCGCTGACTGCGGACCCCATGCCGGTGAGCCACATGTGATGTGCCCAAACAATGAACGACAAGAATCCAATAACCAGCACTGAGAAGACGAGGGATTTATAGCCCCACAGCGGCTTGCGCGAATTATTCGCCAGAATTTCGGCAACAATTCCGAACGCAGGCAAAATCAGCACGTAAACTTCCGGGTGCCCGAGGAACCAGAACAAATGCTGCCATAGAAGCGGATTGCCGCCGCCGCTAATCGACACCGGCGCGCCGTTCACAACCAGACCAGCCGGCAGGAAAAAACTCGTATGCGCCAGTCGATCCATCAGCTGCATGATGATCGCAGCTTCGAGCGGCGGGAACGCCAAAAGCAATAGAAACGCGGTGACAAATTGTGCCCACACAAAGAACGGCAGCCGCATCCACGTCAGTCCCTTCGCTCGCAATTGAATGATGGTGGTGATGAAGTTAACCGCGCCAAGCAGTGAGGAAGTGATAAGAAAAATAAATCCGATCAACCAGAGCGTCTGGCCGTTGAAGACCGGATTACGGCCGGGCCCGGTGTCGTCGAATGCCGCCAGCGGCACGTAAGAAGTCCAGCCACCCTTGGCCGCGCCACCCGGCACAAAGAAACTCATCGACATGACCACGCCACCAACGGCAAACGCCCAGAAGCTTGCTGCGTTCACCTTCGGAAATGTCATGTCCGGTGCGCCGATTTGCAGCGGCACAACAAAATTTCCGAACGCGGCGAATGCCAACGGTACAACACCAAGAAAGATCATGATGGTCCCGTGCATCGCGCCTAACGAATTATAAAAATTAGGCGTCATTTTTCCGTCTGGCATCGACTCGGGCCCGAAAATGTGCGGCAGCCATTTGCCGATCACCGGCATGGCCTGACCAGGATACGCCAGTTGCCACCGCATCATCATCATCAAGCAAAAGCCGAAGAACAGGAACACCATCCCGCAAAGCCCGTACTGAATTCCGATCACTTTGTGGTCGGTGGAGAAGATATATTTTCGCCAAAAGCCGAGCTCGTGGTGCTCGTGAGCGGCGTCGTGCCCGTGCGGTTCATGGTGGATTTCAACAGAAGCGGAAGCGTCCATTTCAGAGGAAAGTTATGCCTGTAGTATCGAAAGGGAAACGCTCATTGCAAAGCCGGAAATTTTGGAAATCCCAGTCGAGTTCTGGTAGCGGTAGTTAAATTCGATCATTTCGTCAAGCTGCTCCACCACTTCGACAGACCCGCTTCCGACATTTTCGGGATCGCTTTCCCGGCCGAATCGTAATGCGACGTATCATTAAATAAAGCTAACCGCGCCCGGCTGGCATCCTTAAAATCGACAATGTTTAAAGCGGCCGGTTTTTGGTCGAGATTGTCACGGTAACGGCGCGGATCGAAGCCAAGCAGCGAGCTGAGAAGAAGCCGGATCGTCGCCTTGTGGGAAACGACCAGGATATTTTCACCCGGATGCTGGCGTACCAGCTCGACGAGTACCGGCAGAGCACGCGCTATCACTGCCAACCCGCTTTCGCCGCCCAGCGGTGCAAACGTATATGGATCCCTCTCCCATTCCGCCGCTTCTTCCGGAAACCTTTCTTCCACTTCGCGCCGAGTCATTTGTTCCCAACGGCCGTGCGAAATCTCGCGAAGCCCCTCCCGCGTCTGCACCTCCAGTTCGTGCGGCGCGGCAAGAATTTGAGCCGTCTCAACTGTACGTCCAAGCGGCGATGCATAAACAGCGGTGATCTTCTCGCCGCTCAACCGGTCCGCAAGTCGCCGCGTTTGCTCGCGTCCGTCATCGGAAAGAGCGACATCCGTCTCCACAGCAAATCGATCTTCCGCGCTCACGATGGTGGCGCCATGTCGGACCATGAAAACTCGCGTTGCACTTGACGCCATACGATCACCTTGGTCATGGCGTAAATTCTGCCAAAAAGCAATCATCGCTTTGCTTATTCGAAAATCGTGCAGACTTCAGAGATCGGCCGACGATCAAACGGTGCATAAGAGCGGGCGATCCGCTTTGTGGCAATGCTTCTTTTGCAGCTAAATTCGCGAGGTGGAGAAGAGTTCGAACCCCCGCGCCATCATCCATTTGGACATGGATTGCTTTTATGCTGCGATCGAAGTCCGCGACCGTCCTTCGTTGCGCGGTAAACCGGTCGGTGTGGGCGGCGCCCGCGACCGGCGCGGTGTTCTGACGACCTGCAATTACGAAGCACGCAAGTTCGGTGTGCGCTCCGCCATGCCCACCTTCATTGCGCTGCAACGCTGCCCGGATCTGATCGTCTTGCCTACGCGCTTTGATGTCTATCGGCGCGAAGCTGCGGCTATTCGCGGAATCCTCCACCGATTCACATCGCTGATCGAACCGCTATCGCTCGACGAAGCTTATCTCGATGTCACGGCGCATCCCGGCGCATCGGGGCCGCTGGCAAACGTAATTCGCGCAACGATTTTCCAAAAGACGAAGCTGACATCTTCGGCAGGAATCGGGCCGAACAAACTGATCGCAAAAATCGCCAGTGAAATAAACAAGCCGAATGGCCAATTCGAAGTGAAGCCGGAGCAAGTTCGTGAGTTCATGCAAGATTTGCCTGTTCGCAAAATCTGGGGAATCGGCGAGAAGAGCGAGCGAAAACTCGAAGAGCTGGGCGTGAAGACCTGCCGCGACCTGCAGCGCTTCTCGCATCCGGAGTTGGTTGATCTTTTCGGAAAGTTTGGCCTGGATCTCTACGATCTTTGCCGCGGCATTGATTACCGTCCAGTCGAGCCGGATCGTCCGCGCAAGTCGCTTAGCACAGAGGAAACATTCGTTATCGATCTCACCACGCTTGAACAATGTGAAGAGAAACTGGAGGAACTGTTCCAAGAGTTGATGGCCGATCTCGCACAAAAAGAATCAACTCGCGAGATCACCAAAATCTTCGTAAAACTGAAGTTTAACGATTTCACACGCACGACGGCAGAACGCGCCGGACTGGCGCCGGCATTGCAAGATTTCAAGAGGCTCCTAACTGAAGCATTTGCCCGCACTGAGAAACCTGTGCGACTCGTTGGCATTGGCGTTCGATTTGCCGAGGCCACAACCGAAAACGCACAGATGGATTTGTGGTAGGGGCGCGCTATCCGCCTGCCCCAAAAGCGAGAAGCGTGTGCTATGTTTGCATGTAGCGCGTTCATCTCATCCCACAAAGTGACTTCCGCTCAGGAGAGAAAAATTAAGCAAACCGGGTGCGATGTTCGGTTTGATAATCTGACCCGACAACTTTACGCGACTGATGCCTCAATCTACCAGATCGAGCCGGTTGGCGCCGCCTTTCCACGGAGCGCGCAGGAAGCGAGCGCGCTGATTCGCGCGGCGGGTGATTCAGGTGTTTCACTCACCCCGCGCGGCGCCGGCACAAGCCTCGTTGGAAACGCAATCGGTGATGGATTGATCGTCGAATTTTCGCGCTACAACCGCCGGATCACCGATCTCGATCTCGAAAAGCGCAGTGTTGGCGTCGGAGCCGGCGTTGTGCTGGATCAACTCAACGATTTTTTAGAGCCGCACGGATTTTGTTTCGGCCCCGATGTCGCGACAAGTGCACGCGCGACGTTGGGTGGAATGATCGCCAATAATTCTTCCGGCGCGCGCTGCCCCTTTTATGGGACGACGGCCGATCATGTGATCTCGCTTGAGATCGTGATGGCTGATGGTCGGGTCGAAAAGATCGGCCCGATGCACGAATCGCTCCACGCCGAGCGGAGGAAAATCGAGAACCTCATTCGCGCGAAGAGCGCTGAGATGGCTGAGCGCTGGCCACCGGGCTTGATAAAACGCTGGCCCGGTTATGGCATCGAGAGATTCCTGCGCGCGCCGAATGATCTCACGAATGTTCTGGCAGGCAGTGAAGGAACGCTTGCCGCGATCTTCTCCGCAGAACTGAAAATCTCTCCCTTGCCGCGCGAAAAAGGTCTGGGCCTGATCTTTTTCGCATCGGTCGGAGACGCGATGCAAGCCACGGTCGAGCTTCTCGATCTAAAGCCCACAGCGATTGAACACATCGATCGTCCGTTGCTCGATCAAACCAAGGGCCAATTTCATTTTCAGGGAGCACGCGACTTGCTCGAACTCGATACGAAGCACTGCGAATCGATCCTGATCATCGAGTTCTATGACGACGTCGCGGAACGACTGTCGATTTTGCAATCTCGGAAGATCGGGTTGCGCACGAAAATCCTCACAGATCTCGCCCAGATGAATCTTGTTTGGTCTGTGCGAAAATCCGGTCTTTCGCTCTTAACCGGGTGCATCGGCTCAGCAAAGCCAGTCGCGTTTATTGAGGATGCCGCTGTTCGCCCAGCGCAGTTGCCTGAATACGTCCGCGGTTTGCAATCGATCATGGAACCGCTGGGCCTGAGTGCGAGTTATTACGGTCATGCCGCCAGCGGGTTGTTGCATGTGCGTCCAGTGCTCGATCTGCATAGCGCGGCTGATCTGAGGAAATTCCGGCAAGTCGCAGATCAAACCTCCGCGCTGGTGCGCCAGTTCAAAGGTTCTCTCTCCGCAGAGCACGGCGTCGGAATCGCGCGCACCGAGTATATGCGCGACCAACTCGGTGACGAGCTGCTCGGAGTCTTACAGGAGATCAAACGCATGCTCGATCCAAAAAACATTTTCAATCCCGGAAAAATTTTCACAGATGGCTGGCACAAGATGGACAATCATTTGCGCGAAAACTTTACGCACCCGGTGGAGCTTCCATTCCGACCAGTGCTCGCTTTCGCGTTTAAGGACCGTTCATTTATCGGCAATCTCGAGCAATGCAACGGGTGCGGCGGCTGTCTTAAACACACTGACATCATGTGCCCAACGTTTATCGCCACCGGCGAAGAAGTCATGTCTACGCGCGGCCGCGCCAACATCATCCGCGCTGCGCTGAAGCTCCGCGTCGATGGGCACGATCCGCTGAAATCGGAGGAGCTCGATGTCGCGCTGAGCAACTGTCTCTCCTGCAAAGGCTGCACGCCAGAATGCCCATCGAACGTGAATCTCGCGCTGTTGAAAGCGGAGATGATGCACGCGCGACATCATCGCGATGGCTTACGGTTGCGCGACCGAATCTTCAGCGACGTCGATTTATTAGGGAGGGTGGGTTGCGCGATACCATCGCTCGCAAATCCCATTCTCGATTTCAAGCCAGTGCGCGCGGTGATGGAGAAAACGCTTGGAATCTCCCCAAGACGATCACTACCACATTACGCGAACGAACGTTTCGATCGCTGGTTCAAAAAACATGTAGCGGCGATCTCTGAGCATCGGCCGAATAGTTCGGCGGTGGAAGACCGCCGCCGCAAAGGAAAAGTTATCCTTTGGGATGACACATTCGTGCGTTATCACGAACCCCACATCGGAATCGCGGCAGTAAAAGTGCTGGAAGCGCTTGGGTTTGAGGTGGCCCTTGTGACGAATCGACGCTGCTGCGGGCGTCCAGCATTCAGTCAGGGAAATCTCGATGCCGCGGCGAACGTTGGGAGACACAACATTTCTCAATTCTCAACTCTCAACTATCAAATCTATGCCCCGCCGGTTCTCTTTCTCGAACCATCGTGCTGGTCGATGTTTGTAGAAGATTACCGCGAGTTAAAGATTGAGAACGCCGAAGAGATCGCGGCGCGTTGCTTTCTGTTCGAAAAATTTGTCGGCGATCTACTGGCGCAAGAATCAAACGCTCTTCGTTTCAAGGAATGTCCCGAGAAAATTGCCATCCACCCACATTGCCATGCGAAATCGATCATGAATCCTGCGTTCATGAAAAGCCTCGCGGAACGTCTGCCCGGAAGAAAGGCGACGATACTCGATACCGCGTGTTGCGGAATGGCAGGCGCGTTCGGTGCGCTTGCCGAGAAGTACAATCTCTCCATCGAGGTCGCCCAGCGCCTGCTCGACCAGATCGACAATCAACCGCCCGGCACCGAGATTATCGCATCAGGAACAAGTTGCCGACACCAAATTACGGATCTCACGAATTACCGGCCAAAGCACATGGCCCAGCTCCTGGCTGACGCATTGCTCTAGTGGGCAGCCGTCCGAATTCGTACGTGTCGGTGATAGCGAAGCGCAATCGACCCCGGCGGCTCGTAACTGCTGCGGCAAGTAAGCTTTTTTGCCAAGGCGAGCAGAGGCTTTAACATTTTACCTCGCTTGACCGCGGGATGAGGACGCGAACGCTATTGTCCGTTCTTAGGATTGCCCGTTCCCACTTTGCAGGCCTCGCCCTGAGACGAAACGAGCGAAGAGCGGATTCTCGGTCATATATCCACGTTGCACAGCAAAATTGAAGGCAAGCACAATCAATCGTCGGTAGTG
>Ga0126381_100008908_pt1 | contig 11246 bp, 5 predicted proteins | sample PanSoiMetPlot_28_FD_96465 | JGI IMG/M metagenome (GOLD analysis project Ga0126381, IMG submission 96465) | Tropical forest soil microbial communities from Panama - MetaG Plot_28 | ecosystem: Environmental > Terrestrial > Soil > Tropical forest > Bulk soil | place: Panama | collected 2016-02-17 | reverse complement strand
CCAAGCCGGTCTCTAGGCCTGCTCGCAGGCGAAATCACCATGGTGTTTTTGTCGTTTGGTATCGCGATCCTGCTTAGTTTTCGCGGTCAAGCGAGCCTTATCCTGTCCGATCCCCTGGTATTCTTCCGGTTTTTCTTAGTCGCTTTCATCGGCTTTCTGTGTGCGCATTACTTCGAACTATATGATCTCGGACGTCTGAGCCGGACCAACGACGCCTACCCCCGAATTCTATTGATTATCGGGATTCTCGCTCTTCTTTCCGCAACGTTCCAGCGGCTCTTCCCGGCCCTCCTAATGGGCCGGAACGTATACCCACTCGGTTTCTTCTTGCTGGCTATCACTCTGCTTTTCTGGCGATGGATGTACCTTAAGCTGATTCTGCTGCCATTCTTTAGAGAACGCGTTTTTCTAATCGGAAGTGGTCAGCGAGCGAGCAGAATCTTTGACATGATTCTGGCGCGAGCAGAGCTGGGTATGGACGTTGTGGGCTGGATGCGTGAAGAAAGCGAACCGCTGCCCGCCGAGGCAACTGCAGGAGCCCTCCGTAATTTCGTGAATGAACGAGCAGTCACTCGAATAATTGTGGCGATGAAGGACCGCCGGACTGGCATGCCAGTTGAAGAATTGCTAGCGCTTAAGCTGCATGGAATTCGCGTGGATGATGGGACCTCACTGCTGGAAAAAATGTCGGGGAAGATCGAGGTTGACGAACTCCATCCGAGTTGGATGATTTTTGGGGATGGCTTCCGGTTTGGAGGACAATACCGCCATATCCTCCGTTTGGTCTCGATTTTCCTGGCTCTGTTGCTGACGATTTTGACACTTCCATTTCTGCCCGTCATTTACCTGCTCATAAAACTCACGTCGCGTGGCCCGGCGCTGTATAAGCAAAAGCGAGTGGGCCTGGGACAGTGTGTGTTCGATTGCTACAAATTCCGAACCATGCGCCAGGATGCGGAGGCAGATTCCGGACCGACTTGGGCAAGTGACGATGATCCACGCATCACGCGCGTCGGTCATTTCCTGCGCAGAACCCGGCTGGACGAAATTCCGCAACTCTGGAACGTCTTGAAAGGCGATATGGGGTTTGTTGGACCGCGGCCGGAGCGGCCCGAATTCACGAAAAAGCTCAATTCGCAAATTCGCTACTACAATCTCCGTCACTTTGTCCGTCCTGGATTGACGGGGTGGGCCCAGATCAATTATGGCTATGGCTCTTCGGTTGAAGAGGCCAAGGAAAAGCTGCGCTACGATCTGTATTACGTCCGAAACGTCTCGGTGATGCTGGACCTGCTGATCGTGTTTTACACGATCCGTGCGGTCATAATCGGTCGCGGAGTTCGCTGAAAAACGCGTGCGACGGTCGTATGGCAATGACTATCTCTCAGTCCGCAGAATTGTCGTTGGACCCCGTGCCAAACGAATTGGGACGCCACAAACTTAAGGTCCTGGTGATCGACGAGGAAGTCCCGCTTCCTCCTAATTCCGGAAAACGTATCCGTACGTGGAATCTACTGCGCCGACTGGCGGCGCGCCATGAGGTGACGCTGCTATGCTACGGCGATGTGGACAAACCTGAGATTCGCGAACTGGAACGAGCGGGAATTCGAGTTAAGGTGGTTGCACCTTCGCCTGAACCCTTGAAATGGAAACTGTATCTGCGGCTCCTGCAAAACCTGCTTTCGCCGCTTCCCTTCTCCGTCGTAAAGCACTACTCCAATCGGTTTCGGCAAGAACTGGATCGATTGCTCGAAGCAGAGAGTTGGGATGTTCTGCACTGTGAGTGGACGCCCTATACGCACTTTGTTGCCAAGAACACTCCTTGCCCGGTCTTAGTGGCCACGCACAATGTGGAATATCTAATCTGGCAACGCCGAGCCCACCACAGCCGAAACGTGATCGCAAAATTGTTTTTCTATCTGCAAGCCGAAAAAATGCGCCGCTTTGAAAAAAGGGCGTTGAAGAAAGCAGCGAGCGTTACGGCCGTGTCAACAGTCGATGCCCGGATGATCAAAGCGTGGGGCGTGAGAGACGTAGCGGTAGTGTCCAACGGAATTGACCTTGGCACTTATGGGGGAATCGACGGGCCTGAAGTGGAGAACGAGATCCTCTCGATCTCCTCGTTGGATTGGTACCCAAACGTAGACGCCATCGACTTTTTTCTGCGAACGGCGTGGCCGATGATCCAGCGTGAGCATCCTCAAGCGATATTTCGGGTCCTGGGGCGGAGTGCTCCGCGGGAACTCCGAAAAAGACTGGAGCAAACGTCTGGTGTGGTGTTCCACGGTGAGGTTGCAGATCTCTCTCCTTACCTACAGCAAGCCGCGGTGGTGGTTGTGCCGCTGCGAATTGGCGCGGGGAGCCGATTGAAAATTCTGGAGGCACTGGCGGCTGGTAAAGCGGTGGTCTCCACTACGGTCGGAGCCGAGGGTTTAGAGTTGGCGCCGGATGTACATATTCTGACCGCTGATGAGCCCGAAGATTTTGCGCGAAAAGTTGTGGAGTTGCTCGGGTCTCCGGCGCGACGGAAGCAACTCGGTGACACGGGAAGAGGCTACGTGCAAGAGCAGTATGACTGGGACAAAATCGCCCGGGAGTTGGAAAAGTCCTGGCAACAGGTAGCCGCCCGCTTCGCGAACGGAAGAAATTCTTCGGGAACAACTCGATGAATCGTCCTCGCATACTACATCTCCGCGCTAGCAATTTCGTCGGCGGGCCGGAACAACAGTTACTGCGCTACGCCGAGAAGGACAGGCACGGTCCGTTTGAGCCGCATTTCGGAATATTCACCGGGGAGCGCGAAGGTTTGGATTTCCTTCAAGCGCTCGAGGCCAAAAACACCGCGACGGTCGCAATTCCTGCACACAACCTAGGTGCCTCACTGAGTGCAATAACAACTTACGTGAGGGCCTCAGGAATTCAAGCCATCTGCGCGCACGGTTACAGGGCCGATATTCTGGGACTGCTGGCCGGAAAACGTTGTAAGGTTCCTGTTGCGTGTTTTTTGCGTGGATGGACAGGAGAAGACTTTAAGGTCAGATTGTATGAATCTCTGGATCGCAGTTTCCTTAGACTAGCTGACCGGATCGTGTGTTTGTCAAAAACGCAAGGGGCTAGATTGGCCGCTAGTCGTATTCTCGCACCCAAAGTGCGGGTAGTACCCAATAGCATCGACGTTCATCGCATTAGTGAGGAGGCTCGCAATTCCGCCCGCAGAGAGCTGCAACGACGGTTTGGCCTGCGGGAGGACGGCCTGTTCATCGCGTCTGCAGGACGGCTAAGCCCCGAGAAGGGAGTTGAGGACCTGCTAAGAATTGTCCCAACCCTGAGTTCGGAATTTGCCAAATTGCAGGTAGTAATTTTTGGTGATGGACCTCTTCGAAAGAAGTACGGTCAGATCATCGATGAACTGGAATTGAATGGAAGGGCGTTTCTTGGCGGCTTTCAATCCAACCTGCGCTCGCTGTTGCCGGGGCTCGATCTACTTGTTAACCCGTCGCATACGGAAGAAATGCCGAACATTGTGTTGGAGGGTATGGCGGCAGGAATTCCTGTCGTGGCAACGCGCGTAGGAGGCGTGGAGGAGATCGCGGGACCGGAATGCGCGGTTTGCCTAGTGGATTCCAGAAACCCGAAAGAGTTGGCGTCAGCCATTCGCGGGTTGCTGAACAACCCGGATCGGGCAGCTTGCTTGGCCCAGGCGGGCCATAAACGAGTGACCGAAACATACTCCGTGCGACAACAGATTACGGCTATGCACAATGTGTACGAAGAACTTGTAGGAAAAACTGGCACAGAAGTCCTCAAGGGATTCGATTCAACTCCGCGAGCAACCTCGCTTTCCGGACCCCAGAGAAATCCTGATACAGCGAACAGGGAGTGGCCGACCGTAAGCGTAGTCGTTCCGGTGAGAAACGAAGCGACACACATCCGCACGGTGCTGCGCCAGTTGGAGGATCAAGATTATCCTCGCGACCGATTGGAGGTCTTGGTAGCGGATGGGAACTCGACCGACCGTACGCGCGAGATTGTATCTGAGTACTCCAAATCCGCGTCGATCGCCGTCCGTTGTTTGCCGAATCCGAAACAACTATCCAGTGCCGGGAGGAACGTTGGCGCTCGAAACGCGAAAGGGGATTTTGTTTTTTTTGTTGACGGACACTGCTCCATTCCAGATCGCAATCTGATTCGCATTGCCGCCCAGCTGTTTGAGCGAACCGGGGCTGATTGTCTCAGCCGGCCGCAACCGTTGTTTCCAAAGGGCGACTCCGACTTCCAACGTGTTCTTGCGGATGTTCGCACAACGAGATTGGGGCACGGCGTGGACTCGACTATCTATAATACGCGCTACGAGGGGCCCGTGGATCCATCCAGTGCGGGTGCGCTGTATCGAAAAACCGTATTTGAAAAGATCGGATATTACGACGAGGGCTTTGATGCGTGTGAAGACGTTGAGTTTAATACGCGGGTGTTGAAAGCAGGGCTGAAATCGTACGCGAGCCCAGGCCTAACGGTCTTTTATCATCCGCGCAGCTCTTTCTCTTCGCTCTGGAAGCAAATGATTCGGTATGGCCGGGGAAGATGCCGCTTAATACGCAAGCATCCCGATGCTTTTACGATCAGCCAGATTATTCCTGCAATGTTCTTGCTTTGGGTGATAGGAGGAGCTTTGGCTGGTCTTGTTTCTCCCTCGATATTTTTGCTCTATGGTTGTTCGATGGTCTTATATCTAAGCGTGGAGCTGGCTTATTCGGTGTTACTCGGATGGCGATTTGGACGCGCCCATATGATGTTGGCGCCATTGCTGTATCCAACGATACATCTGGGGCTAGGAGCAGGGTTTCTCTCCGAGTTAATACAGCCCGCCCGGAAAGAGGCCAAAACCGCGGCTGAAAAACAGCGCTCTTCCTCGGCCGAGGACCCACAGGTTCTCGAGGGGAGTTGATTTGGGGATCGGTCAGGGGGCTCGGGAGAATTTGTCCCCGGGACCTAAGTTACCAAACTCTGGAAATTCGCTTCCACTCGGTGTTGGAATCTATAGAACGCCAGCCAGAAGGACTTTCCGTATCTCCATGATACTTAAACACTTACATTCGTATTGAGGCTATCGGTTATGGCCGCCTAGCTGCTACTTGTGGGACATTAAGCGGTGTCTGTGTGAGAAGCCGCGGGTTGTAACGCCAAACCAAGATACGGTTAGTGCTAGAACGGACGGAAGAGGAAGCGCCCATTGTCAACTGTAAGTGTTATTTCGCCGATGCTTAACGCGATGTCCGTTGACGTCGAGGACCATTTCCAAACGGAAATAATGAGCCGGCTCATACCCAGATCAAGCTGGAAAGATCATCCGTCCCGAGTAGAAAGAAATACCAGACACCTTTTTGACCTCTTCGAGAAACATAGCGTTCTCGGGACATTTTTCTTTCTCGGCTGGGTAGCGGAACTATATCCGCAATTGGTCAAGGAGGCCGTGAAACTGGGTCATGAGGTCGCCTGTCACAGCTATTGGCACAGGCAAGTCTACACGCTCTCGCCGGAGGAATTCCGCGACGACACGAAACGCGCCAAGGAATGCATTGAGGACGCCGCCGGTACTCGGGTCATTGGATATCGAGCGCCGAGCTTTTCGATGATCCCAGGTACGGAATGGGCAACCGAAATCTTAGCGGAATTGGGATTTCTGTACGATTCTAGTGTGCACCCGATTGCGCATGATTTTTACGATAATCGAAACGCTCCGCGAGAGCCGTACCGAAGGAGTGGAATTCTTGAAATCCCAATCTCGACAGTAAGAATCGGAGGGAGGAATTATCCGTTTTCGGGTGGAGGATATTTCCGGTTGTTACCATACCAGATTACACGTTTGGCTATCCGACATTTGAACCGCAAAGAAGCTAAGCCGGGCGTGTTTTATATTCATCCGTGGGAAGTGGATGATCATCCGCCCAGGCTCGCGGATCACTGGAAATCGAATCTTCGACAATATATAAGAACCGGCGATACGAATCGCGCTTTAAGCCGATTGCTTCAAGATTTTCGATTCGCACCGATGGCCGAAGTTTTCCACGTCAAGTCTTGGACGGAAGCAATTTCCCCGGTTAGCAAGAACTGTTTTGTAACTCAGAACCAGTAGGGATATCCCTTGAAGATACTGCGGGACAAGATGGCAGGTTGGTTGGGAGAGAGAACTCCGATCAAACAAATGACGGATTGGATCTGCCACTCTGGGGCATCCATTTTCTTGTTTCACCGCATCCTTCCGAAAGATGAGCCATTTTTCGAACCGGAATTGTCCACTGAGCTTACAGCGTTTTCTGACTTTCTCGATTGGATCGGCGGATGCTATGAAGTGGTCGGGCTGGACGAGTTGGTTTCCAGGCAAGAGGAACGACATGATCGTAAACGGCCGCCATGCTCCATCACCTTCGACGACGGGTGGGTTGACAACTACCGGTATGCGTTTCCGGAACTCTTACGGCGCAGGATGCCAGCGACCGTTTTTCTGCCGATTCGTTTTATTGGCACGGGCCGGCGATTCTGGCAGGAACTCATGGGTTTGTTCTTCCTTGAACTGCAAAAGGATGCGCGCTTAATTTCAACGTTAGAGCAAATAGCGCGTCGTTCTCCTTGGTTTCCGCCGCTCGATTCATATCGCGGGAACTATGGTGCAGTGCGCCAGTTGCTCCTGAGCCGTCCGGGAAGAGAGGCACAGGAATTTGCGGAACGGCTTATAAATGCTGCGGAATTATCGCACCGACTACCAGATCGGTCCTTTCTGAATTGGGATGAAGTTCAGGAGATGCAGCGAGGCGGAATCAGTTTCGGCTCGCATACCATAAACCACACCATCTTGACAACGGCTCCGCCGGCAACCGGAGAGGAAGAAATTCGAGTTTCGCGAGAAGAACTCGAGAGGCGGCTTGGCGCAAACGTTTCGGGTTTTTCCTATCCCTGGGGTGCGGTCGGAATGAGTTCGCACGAACAAGTGCGACAGAGTGGCTATCGTTACGCGGTTACGACCCGGCCAGGGCTAATCAAACGGGACGCGGATCCCTATCTTCTTCCGAGAATTCCTATCAGTGACTCGATCCTCAATGGGGGATTCGGGACATTTAGTCCTGGCAAAACGAGACTGTCGTTTGCCAAGAATATTCTGAAGAACAGGTCGAATAGCGCCTTGAGAATAACTGAGCCCAACACGCGGAAGAAAATCAAAATCCTGTTCCTTATGGATTTGATCACGGAATGGGAAGGGGGAACCGAACGTCAACTACACCTACTGATTAACTCTCTTGATTGCCGCTACTTTGAACCAAAGATTTGTTTCATTTTTGAGGCCCCTGAACTTCCGCATGGGACGCTCCCCTGTCCTCTCTTGGTTGTCAGCCCTCGGGGTGAACGACGGCTTTCTGTGCTCCAACGCTTTTTCAAATTGGTCGAAATACTAAGGAATGAGCGCCCGGACATCGTGCAGACTTTCTTCCGTGAGGGAATCCTGGCAGGAGTGGTGGCGGCTCGAATGGCCGGTGTTCCAAAGGTTATTCTTTCGGTCCGGAATGAAGGTACCTGGCAGAACTATTTGCACCGGCTTTACCTAAGACACCTCGCATCGCTTGTGACGCGCTGCCAAACGAACTCACGCGCACTTTGGCGTCAGGAGTTTGAAAAGGGAACATTGGGAGCGCCTGAAATTGATATCTTGCCCAATGGAAGCGATCTGTCCAGATTTCGCCCCGCGTCCGATGGAGATCGCGCTTTGGCGCGTCGCGAACTCGGGCTAAGCGGGAATTCGTTCGTGTGTGTCTCCGTAGCAAATCTCTCGGCGGTCAAAGACATTCCGACACTACTGAAGGGAGCGCGCTTGTTAAGAAGCCGACTGCCAGACTGCGTGTTCCTGGTTGTCGGAGACGGACCAGACCGCGCATCGTTGCTACAGGAGACTTCGAATTTAGAGCTGAACGGATCGGTAAGATTCGTCGGACGACAGTCGGATGTGCGCCCATTCTTAGACGCGGCCAATGTCGGCATACTCACTTCCAGGAGCGAAGGTAGTTCCAACGCCGTGATCGAATACATGGCGGCAGGTCTTCCAACGGTACTAAGCGATATCGCGCCAAACACGGAGTTGGCCGATGGAGTGTTTTTCCGGCCAGGTGATGCCGAGGATTTCGCTTCGAAAATAGAGTTGCTGGCATCAAACAAGTCTCTGTCGAGTCATCTTTCGAACGAAAACAAAGGAGTAGCTGCAGAGTTTGGTATGCCACGATTCGTGGAACGCGTACAAGGTTATTACAACAAGTTGGCCTCCGAGATTAAGTAAGGGTCGGTTGCTCGGTGGACCAGCTAACCTGGGTGATTTGACGCTTGTAAGGCCCTGCGGGGACAACGAACACGACTAAAAACGTTGTCTGCTCGCATAAGCGAGGCAGGATGGTCTATTTCCGACTTCACTTCCTTCCATTTTGGTTTTGTATTCTGTTCCAGACGCAGATCAATGCGCCGCTGGGAAGCAGTCTGCTCGAAGATGGCCAAAACCTGTATCCGAGCACGAACGTGAACGCTATCAGCGACGGGAGTATTCCGGCCGAACTGAATCCGGCGACCCCAAAAGCACTGCGAGCATGCGGTAAGCTGGACGCTGCGGGGTCACGATACCTCTTACAGGAAGATGTTTCTTCGTCGGCGACGTGCTTCAGCATTCAAGCCGATCAAATCACCCTGGACCTGAACGGTCACACAATTACGTACGGAACAGGGAATCCAAAAACAGCGGCATTCGGCATCTTGGGTATCGCCTGCTGGGATACCTCGTTGTCGAATGGCGTGGCCAACGGAAACCCCTGCGGAGGAAGTTTCAACAACCTAACCGTCATGAACGGGAAAATCGTACAGGCGGCCGGTGTAGCGCCTTTTTCGGATGCCATCCGTCTCGGGCAAGGCGGCGGAAACCATCTGGTCGTCCACGATGTTGAAATCAGCGTTAACGGCGATTCAGCTATCCCGATTCATACCATCGAGTCGGGCAGTGCCGCGCGGGTATACGGCAATATCATTCGGAACGATGTTCGCAGGATCCGCAACAGACACCAATTGCAAGGAATGTCGATCAAATTTGATTCGAGTGAGAATGTGTCCCCCGGTCAAGACGTTCACGACAACGAGATCGAAGGCGGGGCACAAGGTGGGATTCTTCTCGAAACCACGGGTGCGGCAGCATATCGCAACAAGATCCGCCAAAACGGCCGGTACTCTAACGATTTCGCCATCTACGTCTGGGGCAATAATCAGCGAGCTTACCAAAATGAGATTACTGCTCTTTCGGGCCGGGGAATTCAAATCGGAGGCGGTGCGATCGGCACCGGAGGGCGTGGCACAGGAAGGGGAGGCAGCCATTCGGAAATATCAGAGAACAACATCGACGTGATCGAACTAAGACAAAATTGCGATTACTCAGACGATAATTCCTGCAGTGCGTGCCAACCCGGGGGCGCATACGGCATCCAGTTCGACGACAATCCGCAAGGCGACCTTAGTTCGAAAAACCACGTGACCGCCCGGGCTGATGAGTGTGACGCCGCGGGACTGAGGGTGACCGATTCTGAACTTCCAGAAAACCAATCAGTATTTGATTCGTTCGCTGCAATCCGGGTAAACGCGAGTTCCCAAGGTAAAGCTTACGGATGGGATAATTCAGGCCCGAAAGAATTCACGGCAAAAAATGATTCGTTTGTCGGAGAAACGGCGAGTTACCACGTGAGTTGGGACGGAGCCGAGAACGAAGTGTGCGTGTCTTGTTTGTTCGGCAAAGGAACGGCCAATCCGAGTGCTAATTATGTAACCTTTTCTTTTGAAAATGGGGGCACGAATCCGGTCAGGAACATTCACTTTGTAGACCCAAAGTTTACGGGTGGTGCTGCCAAAGACAGCACAAACATGCGGCCAATCGTCGCCAGTAACTGGCCGGGCCCTGCCGAGTATTTTATCGACTGGACCGTAAAGCTAACCGTCGTCGACCAAAACGGCGCATCGCTCGCAGGCGCAACTGTCGCAATCACGGACCGTTTGGGAAACAAGATCTACTCGGCTCAGACTAGCGTAGACGGGGCCATCGCCACAGTACTAACCGAATTCAGGATCTATAATACCGGAACCAAAGTTGAAAAAGAGCTACGGACCCCGCATTCGTTGAAGGTCGTAAGAGAAGGTTGTAGGCTGGGCACGACACAGTTGCGGGCGGTCGAACCCCTGATTCAGCGCATCCAATTGGATTGTGGAGCCTTATCATCGGAACATGAGCGTCGATGAAGATGGCGCTTCCCAGTCAGAATCATAGGCCTACCCGGAAACTACTTTTGATGATTCGTAGGGCTGCCCTCGAGTACAGGTAAATTCTTACATCCTGAGCCGGCCCAAATCCCGCCTATTGGTCAGTAGCCACCTGTTCTAGTACCCAAGTAATGTAACTAGCGTAGCTCGCGAGACTACGAATGCAGCGCCCAATTCGTTCTAAGTTCCGTCGTCCCAACCGATTCTCAATTTATACATCCTTAGTAATGTTGATCCTTCCTGGCCTTTTGTTCGTAACGGGTTGTGCTGGAGTGGTGTCGACGCCAGTCCAAGCGGGAGGCACAGGCCCGACTTCGCTGGCGGTTTCGGTTAGTTCCCTGCCTTCGGGCCAGGCAAAGAGCGCATACTCGACGGCGCTTGCAGCGAGCGGTGGAACAGCGCCGTACTCCTGGTCGGTGGGTTCGGGCTCATTGCCACAGGGTTTGACGCTAAACGGCTTGGGGCAGATCACTGGGACGCCAACCGCAGCGGGTAGTTCGTCGTTTACCGTGGGTGTGACCGATTCGAGTTCTCCGACACAAAGTGCGTCTGCGAAATTGGGCATTACCATCAATGCCGCAGTGACGTCGGTCCAGATCACCACTTCCGCGCTGGCGGGCGGTCGAACAAACACTGCCTACTCAGCCACCTTGGCCGCAACCGGAGGAACAGCGCCTTACGCCTGGTCAGTTACCGCCGGCTCCTTGCCAGGTGGTTTGACGCTGAGCAGCTCCGGGCAGATCAGCGGTACGCCGACCACGGCGGGCACTTCTTCCTTTACGGTGAAGGTGAGCGATTCCACTTCTCCGGTACAGAGCGCCACGGCCAACCTGACTATCCCCATCTCTGCTTCCGTGACTCCCGTGCAGATCACCACCTCCTCACTTGCTGGCGGTCAAACAAGCACTTCCTATTCCGCT
>Ga0126381_100008907_pt1 | contig 11246 bp, 13 predicted proteins | sample PanSoiMetPlot_28_FD_96465 | JGI IMG/M metagenome (GOLD analysis project Ga0126381, IMG submission 96465) | Tropical forest soil microbial communities from Panama - MetaG Plot_28 | ecosystem: Environmental > Terrestrial > Soil > Tropical forest > Bulk soil | place: Panama | collected 2016-02-17 | reverse complement strand
GGGCTCAGGGAGCAGACGTCCGCCGATCTCGAATACGAGCAGCGCCCACGCGGCCCACGCGATCAGCGACACGGCCGACCAGAAGAACACGCCCGGCACCAGCGGCGCGCCAGCGGCTGAGAACCCCGCCGACCCGATGCCGCCGGCGAGACTCGACGCGAGCACGACAATGAGCGCCTGCGTGGTCGCGGAGCGATCGGCTTCGACTTCCTCGTACGTATCGACGTCCAGGACGGACGCCCCCATCAGTCGACGCGGAAACGTCGTCATGACGGCCTCCTACCAGGTGCCAGTCGCGGGATGCTTTCGCCGATGGGGAGTTTTGTAGTTCAACGTGCGGCGCGACGCGCGCGACGGCCGGTCCACGCCGCCGCCGACGGCATCGAGCAGATCGGACGTCGTCACGATGCCGACCAGGCGGTTGCCTCGTGTGACCGGAAGACAGCCGATCGTCCGTCCGCGCATGATGTTCGCGGCTTGGCGGATCGTCGCGTCGGGCGCGATGGTAACGACCGGCTTCGTCATCAGTTCTTGAACAGTGAGCACGTCGCGCGCGCCAGCCGAACGGCGTCCACCATCCCGGTTAGACAGGACACCGACGATGCGGCGGCCGTCCGTCACCACCAGGTGGTGGATGCCGTCGGTCTTCATGAGAGACCAGGCTTGCTCGGCCGGCGTGTCCACTGGGACCGTGCGAACGTTCTCCGTCATCACTTCCTGGACACGCATGGCCGACCTCCCCAACGACGTAGCGGCCGGCGTCAGCCGGCGAGCGTCCGCCCAAAGGCGGACAGACGAAAAGCTACGATTGCAATACGTACGCGTCCTTCGGTGTCCGCCGCAGAAAGCGCTGCCGTTCGAGCTCGTCAATCACGGCCTGGCACGTCAGCACATCGATGCCCAGAAACCGCTGCATCTGGCGTCGGGTCAACTGCAAGCCCGGCATCTCGCGGTATTCGGACTGGACGATCTCGATGAAGCGGACCACGCGCGGCTGGAGTGACACCATACCCACGCGGTGAGCAAGCCGTGTGCCGCCAATACTCGCGGTTTTCCAGGGAAAATCAGGTAGTACTTCGTGCCGGTTGCTGGAATTTCAGCAGGCCTGTGGAATTCCTCGTGATGGCAAGCGGCCGGAACAGTATCAGCTTGGCGACTTGAACGAGCGCCAGATACGCCGCGGTGGTCACTGCAACGAAGACTCCGAATCTCAACGGAGGCACGACGAAGCCGAGCGGACCCGCGAGCGGCGTCAACGGCAACAGTGCGCCGACAACGACGGTCGCGATCGCTGTGAGCGTCAAGGCTCGACTGGGCCGGCTCGTCAGCGGATTCCCTTGCGTCCGGATCACGAACAGCACGAGCGTCTGGGTCGCGAGCGATTCCACGAACCAGCCCGTGTGGAAGAGCGGCTCACTGGCATGGAAGACGTGCAACAGCACGTAGAACGTCAGGAAGTCGAACAGCGAGCTGATGGGGCCGATGAAAATCATGACATTGCGAATCAGCGTGACGTCCCACCGCTGCGGACGGCTCAGATACTCGCGATCGACGTTGTCGGAAGGAATCGGGATCTGCGCGAGGTCGTACAAAAAGCTGTTGAGCAGGATCTGCGTCGGCAGCATGGGCAGAAACGGCAGAAACGCCGACGCCGCCGCCATACTGAACATGTTGCCGAAGTTCGAGCTGGTGCCCATCAGCAGGTACTTCATCATGTTGCCCGAGGCACGACGGCCTTCGATGATGCCGCGATGCAGCACGTCGAGTCCCGGCCGTTGCAGAATGACGTCGGCGGCTGCGCGGGCGACGTCGGTCGCGCTCATCACCGAGATGCCCACGTCGGCCGTGTGGAGCGACGGCGCGTCATTGATGCCGTCGCCCATGAAGCCGACGACGTGGCCGCGGTGCTTGAGGGCGAGGATGATCCGGCTCTTCTGGGCCGGCGACACGCGCGCAAACACCGACGCCTCCTCCGCCACATGCGCCAGCGCGTCGTCGTTCATCTTCGCGATGTCGTCGCCGCTGACGATGCGTGGCGCCTCGAAGCCGACCTGGCTGCAGGCGTGGCGCGCGGCGGGATCGCTGTCTCCCGTGAGGATTTTGATCGCCACGCCATCGGCCTTGAGTTGCGCGATGATCGACGCGACGTCGGGCAGGATTGGATCGGAAAAAGCCAGAAATCCCGCGAACACGAAGTCGGTCTCGTCCTCATGGGCGTACGCGCTGCGTAACGGCAGCGTCCGGTACGCCACCGCAATTACTCGCAAGCCGTCGTCTGTCAGCTGACGGTAGCGATCCAGCAGGCCCGCACGGTCCGCATCGCGCATCGGGTGGACGCCGTCGGCCGCCTCGAGAGCGATGCAGCGCTCGAGAATGGGTTCGGGCGCGCCTTTAGTGATGAACAAGCAGTCGGCCGCATCTGGCGGCTGGACGGCAATCGAGAGCCGCCGCCGCTCGAAGTCGAACGGCAGCTCGTCGAGCTTCTTGTACGCGCTCACGTTGACGTCCCGGTATCGCAGCACGGCGGCATCCAGCGGGCTTCTGATGCCGGTCTCGAGGCGGCTGTTGATGGAGGCCAGCGTGAACACGCGGTCCGATGGCGTGCCCGCGGCATCGAGCACCCGCTCGAGCGTCAGCTGGCCGCTCGTCAGCGTGCCGGTCTTGTCGCTGCAGAGAACGTCGATGCTGCCGAAGTTCTGAATCGCGGGCAGACGCTTGACAATCACCTGCTCTCGCGCCATGCGAAGCGCGCCTTCGGTCAGCGCGATTGACGCGATGACCGGCAGAAACTCTGGCGTCAATCCGACGCCGAGCGCTACCGCAAACAGCAGCGACTGGAACGCGTCGCGCCGTAGCGCGAGGCTGATCGTGAGAATCAGCAGCACGAGGATGAGCGTGGTCTGCAGGATCAGCACGCTGAACCGATGCAGGCCGTGCTCGAACTCGGTCTCCGGCGAGCGCGCGGTCAGCCGTTCCGCGATGCCGCCGAACTCCGTACGCGGTCCAGTGGCCGTCGCGACGGCGACCGCGGTGCCGCTGATCACCGACGTGCCGAGCCGCACCACATCGGGTACGTGCTTGTCGACCGGCAGCGACTCGCCTGTCAGCGCCGCCTGCTGCACGGCCAGATCGCGCGACTCACTCAGTTGCGCGTCAGCAGGAATCAGATCGCCCGCCGACAGCCTGAATACGTCGCCCGGGACGACGTCGCGCAGCGGAATTTCTTTCCACTCTCCATCGCGACGGACCGTGGCAGTGGGCATCACGGAGGCGTTGAGCGCCTCGGCCGCGCGATTCGATCGAAACGTCTGCCAGAAATTCAGCCCGACGCCGAGGAGGACGATGGTGACGATGATGCCGGCGTCGGCGCGCTGACCGAGCAGCGACGACACGAGCGCCGCGACGAGAAGAATCAGAACGAGGGGATTGGCGAACAGCCGGAGAAGTTGCTGGACGGCGGAAAACCGGCGGACTCGGACAGGTTCGTTCGGCCCGTACTGCGCCAGACGTCGCGCGGCTTCGTCCGACGTGAGGCCGGCCTCAGGCACGCGACTAACGATACAGCATGTAGGTGTACCGGCCGTGCAGCCACGCGACTTTCATACAGCCTTCTCCTCTGTCGACGTGTCGGTCGTCGTCTCGTTCAAGCCGCACCGAACGATACGATCGCCGAGCGTCGACCGTTTGATCTGCAGCAGCGCCGCGGCTCGCGACTTGTTGCCATGCGTCGCGCGCAGCGCCCATCGGATCAGGCTCGACTCGAATTCACGGACACGGTCGTCGAGCGAGATAGGTGAGGGCATCATGCCGGCGGGCACCGGCGCAAACACAGGCGCCGGAACCGGAGGCGCCATCGCCGGAGGCACCGCGTCTTCGAACGGCGGCGGCGTCGGGCGCGCTGGCACGGCAGCCGTCAGGTCGGCGGCGGGCGTCGGCAGCACCCGTGGAGGCTGTCCCGCGGCGCCGAAAAGGATCGACGCCGACACGCAGCCGATGCGGATCGCCCCGCAGGCGCATGTCTGCGCGATGCGCTCGCATGCGTTCTCGAGCTCGCGCACGTTGCCGGGCCACGTGTACCGCGTGAATGCCTGCATGACGGCGTCTGAGATCGGCGGAACGTCTTCGTTCTTCCGCCGGAAGAATCGCCGCAGGAAGTGATCCATCAACACCGGAATGTCCTCGGGACGCTCGCGCAACGGCGGCAACGCAACCGGCAGCACATTGAGCCGGTAGTAGAGGTCCTCTCGGAACCTTCCGTCGGCGACCATCTGCCTGAGATCGCGCTTGGTGCCGGCAATGACACGCACGTTGATCGGAATTGTGCGCGTGCCGCCCACGCGCTCGACGGTCCGGTTCTGCAGCACGCGGAGCAGCTTCACCTGCATCCCCAGCGGCACATCGTCGATGTCGTCGAGGAAGATGGTGCCGCCTTCAGCCATCTCGAACCGTCCGGGACGATCCTTGATTGCGCCGGTGAAGGCGCCGCGCTCGTGACCGAAGAGCTCGCTTTCGATGAGCGTCTCGGTGAACAGCGCGCAGCTGACGGCGACAAACGGATGATGGCGGCGCCGGCTGTTCTGATGAATGAGCGTGGCGGTCACTTCCTTGCCCGTCCCGCTTTCGCCGGTGATGAGCACCGTGCTCTCGCTGTTGCCGATGACGCGCAGGTACTCGAACACCGCCTTCATCCGCGCGCTCTTACCGACCACGAGCGACTCCATCGTGACGACGTTGCCGGGGCTCTGGGAAGTCATGGCTCCCTCACGCCACCTGCAGGGTGTCAAATTCCGGAATCTCGACGCGAATGGCGGCTTCGACGCCGTCGTGCAGCGTCATGTGCGCCGCGGGACAGCCCGCGCACATGCCCGTCAGACGCACGGACGCCGATCGGCCCTCGACGGCGACCAGCTCGATGTCGCCCCCGTCGGCCTGCAGAAACGGACGGACGCGATCGAGGACTGCTTGAATTCGTTCCTTCTCGATGGTCATGGCGCTTCGCCTTTTCTGTAGTGGCCGGCTTCAGCCGGCCGTCCGCCTGAAGGCGGACACTACAGACCTGGGCAACCACTGTGCCACTGCTGGATTCCCGGAATGCTGGCGAAATGTCGACGGAGGGTCCGGACGCGCGGGGATTAATTCGCGGTCGTCGCGGGAAATTCAATGAGACGATGTCGGCAGGATCGGCCGGACGGGCAGGACAGGCAGGATTGTATTTCCGATCCAGCCCATCCTGCCTCTCCAGCCTATCCCGCCGTCACGTCCACTTCTTCGCGGTCCGTTCGAGCTGGAACTTCTCGACGCGATAGCGGATCTGATCGCGATTGAGGCCGAGCAGCGACGCAGCTTTGGTCTGATTCCAGCCGGTCCGCTCGAGCGCCTGCACGACGAGCGATCGTTCGAGCTGATCGAGATCGATCCCTGCGGCGGGCAGTTCGACCGCGTCGCCGAGGCGAACGGCGGCACCACCCGCCGAGAAATCGGTCGTGTCGAGCATCGGGCCGTCCGAGAGCAGCATCGCACGCTCGATCGCGTTGCGGAGCTCGCGGATGTTGCCCGGCCACGGGTGCCGTTTGATCTGCTCCATCGCTTCAGGCGTGACGCCGCGAATCTTCTTCTTGAACTCCGTGTTGTAGACGTCCACGTAAAACGCGACAAGCCGTGGAATGTCGTCGGCACGCTCACGCAGCGGCGGCAGCATAATCGGCAGCACGTTGAGCCGGTAGTAGAGATCCTCGCGGAACTTCCCCTGCTTCACTTCCTCCTGGAGGTTCCGGTTCGTCGCCGCGATGACGCGGACGTCCACCTTGATGTCCACGGCGCCGCCGACGCGCTTGAACGTCTTCTCCTCGAGAAACCGCAGCAGCTTGGCCTGCAGTCCCGGCACCATCTCGCCGATCTCGTCCAGAAACACGGTGCCGCCGTCCGCCGTTTCGAACAGCCCTCGCTTCTGCCGGTCGGCGCCGGTGAAGGCACCCCGCTCGTGCCCAAACAGTTCGCTCTCCATCAGCGCTTCGGGAAGCGCCGAGCACGTGATGTTCATGAACGGCTTCGACGCCCGCGCGCTGTTGTAGTGCAGGACTTTGGCGGCGAGGTCCTTGCCGGTGCCGCTCTCGCCCGTCAGCAACACGGTCGACGCGGGGCTCGTCGCCACCTTCCTGAGCAGCGCCTTCATCGCGCTGACCGCCGCTCCTTCCCCCACGATGCGATCGAAGCTGAATGGCTGTGCCTGCGACTCGCGGAGCGACTTCACTTCGCGCCGCAGCTCCGTAGTCTCGAGCGCCTGTTTGACGAGAATCGAAATCTCATCGAGGTTGAAGGGCTTGTTGGCGTAGTGATACGCGCCTTCCTTCATCGCCTCGACGGCGAGCTCCACGCTTTGATGCGCTGTCAGCAGGATGACCAGCGCATCCGGATCGCGCTCCTTGATCCGCTTGAGCACGGACAGCCCGTCGCCGTCCGGCAGCCGGTAATCGAGCAGCACGAGATCGACACCTTCCCGGCTTTTCGCGATCGCTTGCGCGGCCGTCTCTGCTTCGACGACGCGATACCCGTCAGAGGTCAGACGATCGTTGAGCGCATAGCGAATCAGCGGCTCGTCGTCGACGACGAGAATCGTCGGAGGTTGCATAAGGGACGGTCAAGTATAGCTAGGCGCCCAGCGCCTTGGCGACGAGCGGCGGCAGCGCGCTCATGTCGAACGGCTTGTCGAGCACCCCGAAGGCGCCGCGCGAGCGCGCGTCGTCGCTGAGCTTTTGTGACCCGTACGAAGTCATCAGGATGATCTTCGTCGTCGGGGACAGGCGACGCATCGCAGACAGGACCGCGAGGTCGTTCGAATCGGGCAGCCTCAAGTCGAGCAGCACCACATCAGCGCCGGCGGCTCTGATGGCCGAGAGCGCCTGCAGCGCATCGCCCGCCTGAGTCACGGCATAGCCCGACTCGCCGAGCGTCTCGCACACCGACCATCGCGCGAGCGGCTCGTCGTCGACGACAAGGACGGTGGGTGTGGTGCTCACGCGTCGTGACAATTCAAGAACCTCGCCACGCCTGTGCTACGCGCGGCGCGCGGATCGGGCCGGTGCCGAGGCTCGGATTAATCCGCACTTCGGGGAAATCTCCGCAGCCGGCAGAGGCAGTCCCATCGCCAGAGAGCAGAAATGCGAGCGTTTCTCTTCGAGGACATCGCGGCACACCTCTTGCCCCTCCTCGTGTGCAGCGAGGCCACCATGTTCGATCTCATTGTTCAGGGAAAGGCGGGACGGCCCCTTCGTGAGACGACGGCCACGTCGAAAGTGCTGTCGTTCGCGATTCATGTCGCCGTGGTGACGGCGGTCATCGTGATACCGCTGCTGCACGTGACGCACCTGTTGCCGCCCGTTCCGACCATGATGGCTTTCGTCACAGCAGCTCCGCCGCCGCCACCTCCACCTCCACCTCCGCCCGCGCCGGCCGCCGCGATGCCTGGACCGAAAGCCGTGGCCCAGCAGCCGACGTCGCCAGCGAATCCGCAGGCCGCGCCGATTGCGCCGCCGGCCGAGATCGCACCGGAAATCGCGCACGTCGCGACGACGGGCGTCGAAGGTGATGTGGAAGGTGGCGTTGCAGGCGGAGTCCTCGGCGGCATCGTCGGCGGAATTCCCGGCGGCGTCGTGGCGCCCGCACCACCGCCACCGCCTCCGCCGCCTGTGGTTCGCGGACCGGTGCGCATCGGCGGACAGATCACCGCGCCGGCGCTCCTCAAGCGCGTCGATCCCGAGTATCCGGATCTCGCCGCGCAGGCGCAGCTGACAGGCATGGTGATTCTCGAAGCGTCGGTCGGCACCGACGGCTGCGTCGAGAACGTAAAGGTGCTTCGTTCGCGCCACCCGTTCCTCGATCGCGCAGCGATCGAGGCGCTCCGGCAGTGGCAGTACTCGCCGCTCGTGCTGAACGGGATCAGGACGCCGTTCGTGCTGACGGTGACGTTCAACTTCAGCGTCGCACACAAGTAGAGGAGGCAGCCATGATTGCCATGAAGAACATCCTCGTCGCCACCGACTTCGGCGAAGCGGCCGACAACGCGCTCGTCTACGGACGGGAACTTGCGCAGCGCTTCGACGCCACGTTGCACGTGCTGCATGTGGCCGAAAACGTCTACATCTCCGCGTTCGGCGCCGAGACATACGCGTCGTTCGCCCCCGACCTGCAGCGCGACCTCGAGGAGACGGCGCACAGGAGACTGGCCGAGGCGATCATCGACAGCGACGGCAGCGGACCGACGACCCTGCCGGTGGTAATGACGTCGAGCTCGCCGGCGTTCGCGATCATCGACTACGCGCGGGAACACGGCATCGACCTGATCATCATGGGCACGCACGGACGCGGTGCGCTCGGTCACCTCTTGATGGGCAGCGTCGCCGAACGCGTGGTGCGTCTCGCGCCGTGCCCGGTGCTCAGCATCCGCCAGCCGGAACGCGAGTTCGTCCATCCGGACGTCCTCGTGCCGGCGCACGAGCGCGCGGGAGCCCACTCATGACACGCGATGCGCTGACCATCGCTGTCGAAGCCGCCAACCGGGTGAGCTGCGCCGACAACGGGCGCGACTTCCGCGAAGCGGTCCGCCACTTCCGTCACGTGCTCAGCGCGATGCCTGACGAATCGCTCGGTCCGGTGTCGCCTGACGACGTTCGGCAGCTCCATCGGCTCGCCGACGAAGTCATCGAGCACATCGAGGAATACCTGCCGCAGGCGCACATCGTGGACGCCCGCACCCTCGTCGACGGCATCTATCAGATTCGCGCGTTACTGGAAGAAACCACACGGTATCGGCTGATTTCAGCTGTGAGGCACTCATGATCCTCCTTGAATCGGTACTCGTCGCCTTCGACTTCAGCGAGACGTCGAACCAGGCGCTGACCTACGGCATCAATCTGACCCGCGCCTTCGGCGCCCGGCTGCACGTGCTGCACGTCGCCGACTTGATCTCGACATCCGCCGCGCAGTTCTTTCCCGAAGGCCCGAGCGACCCGGAAGCAAACGCGAGTGAGCTCGCGCTCCGCTACCTGCGCGATGTACTCAGCGCAGCAGGCGCTGACGACGCGACGGCAGAAGTGCGAATGTCGTCGGACGCGGCGAAGGAGATCATCGATTGCGCGAAGAACCATCACGCCGACATCATCGTCGTCGGCACGCATGGCCGCAGCGGCGTGTCGCGCCTGCTCATCGGAAGCGTGGCCGAGCACGTCGTGCGGAACGGTCCGTGTCCGGTGCTCGTGGTCAGGCCGAAAGAACACGAATTCGTGTTGCCGGAGCCAGTCACGACCGCGGCGCGGATCTGAAGAGCGAATCGAGGAGCCGATGTCGACGAAGATGGCGGCGCGTCTGGCGATCGTCGCACTGACGGCGACGCTCGGAGCGCACGCGCTCGCCAGCGCTCGGTCCGCGCAGCAGTCGACACAAGACACGCCGCTGTCGTTGCTGTCTCCGTCGCTGTACGGCGTCGACAACTTTCACGCGTACTGTTCGCCGTGTCACGGCCGCGACGGCAAAGGGGACGGTCCTGTCGCGCCGGCGCTGAAGCGCCGTCCCAGCGATCTGACGACGCTGGCCAAACGAAACCACGGCGTCTTCCCTCGCGCGGATGTGCGCGACTTCATCACCAACGGCGGACCCAACATCCCCGAGCACGGAACGATCGACATGCCGGTTTGGGGTCCGACGTTTCGGGCGCTCGACGCTTCGGATCAATCAGTGGCGATTCGCATCGCGAACGTCGTCGAGTATCTGGCGACCATACAACAATGAAACACTCTCTTCGTTTCCTCACGCTCGCTGTCGTGGTGCTGTCGGCGGGCACTGCTACCGCGCAGACCGCGCGCACGGGCCGGTTGATGCGCGAGAAGCTTCAGCATTCGCAGCGCATCCTTCAGGCGGTGACGACAAGCGACTGGGCGCTGCTCCAGCGCGAAACGCAGGCGCTGACCGACGTCACGAAGAATCCGACGTGGGCCGAGTTGATGAAGGCTCAGCTTCGGCCGTATGCCGACGAGTTTCAGAAGGCACTGGCGGACTTGTCAGCAGCCGCGGCTCATCGCGACTATGACGAGTCGGGACGGAGCTACCTCGCGCTCACCGGGGCGTGCCTCTCGTGCCACAAGCACGTGATGAATTCGCGCATCGCAAATACGAAGTGACGCCGGTCGCTGAAACGACGATCAACGCAGAGCACGCGGAGCACGCAGAGGAACACTTCAGCACAGATGGTCGTCGATAACGCTGTCGGATCAGGAAAGGCAAGCGGAGGACGCGGAGTCAGTCTCTCCGCGCCCTCGGTAGACGAGTGTTCAGCTAGCGATGGTTGTCGCGATCGCGGTTGTTGTCGTGATCGCGGTTGTTGTCGTGATCGTGGTCGTAGTCGCGACGCCGGTCGTCTCGATCCCAACGATGATCGTGTCGCACTTCTCCCCTAGGAGTACCCCAGTACCCCTCGTAGTAGCGACCGTTCGACCAGTACGGCGCAACCCAGTACGCACCTGCTGCCGGTGGTCGTGTCCAATAGCCGTCGTGCCATCGGTACCTATTTCCCTGCGGATACCAGTACCCCTCGACCCACTCATAGTCCGGACCGGGCTGCGGCGCGACGTGATAGACGCGTGGAGGCGGAGGCGGCGTACCGAATTGAATGCCGAACGAAATCTGCGCGCTCGCTGGCTTTGCCAGAAACAATAGACCCAAGACTGCGGAGATTCTAAGTAGATGTCTCATGGCATTGTCATAGTGCAATTAAGAGGCCGTCAAAAAAACGCGGTGTTTGCGCGTTAAACAGGGTATGGACGACCGGTTGAGCGATCTCTTCGACACTTATGAGGACAAGCTCTACCGTCTCGCACGCCGTCTGAGTGCCAACGCCGACGACGCCCACGACTTAGTGCAGGAAGCCTTTCTCAGAGCCGCCCAGTCGCTGACCTCGATTCCGGCGGGAACCGCGGCGTACGCCTGGTTGGTGAGGGTCCTGATCAACATCAGGCGCGATCAGTGGCGAAAGCGATCGGTTCGGATGCGAGCCGCAGGCCTCATCGGCCGCCCGAGCGACGTGGTGACGGCGACGGCGGAATCGGCGCTTATCGCGAAGCGGGCCGTCTGGAGCGCACTCGACGCTCTTGCTCCTCGCCGGCGCGCCATCGTCGTCCTGTCGGAGATTGACGGGATGAGCCCGCATGAAATCGCGCGGCTGCTCGGACTCGCGCTAATGACCGTCCGATGGCATC
>Ga0126381_100008906_pt1 | contig 11247 bp, 17 predicted proteins | sample PanSoiMetPlot_28_FD_96465 | JGI IMG/M metagenome (GOLD analysis project Ga0126381, IMG submission 96465) | Tropical forest soil microbial communities from Panama - MetaG Plot_28 | ecosystem: Environmental > Terrestrial > Soil > Tropical forest > Bulk soil | place: Panama | collected 2016-02-17 | reverse complement strand
TCACCTCCTTTCCGTTGCTCGTGGGTGGATACATCCGTATGCCGCGGTTCCGGCGGCGCTTCCCGCGCCGGGTCATAGGCATCCTCCTTCTGATATTCGAGTGTCATGAACACCGGTCGCACCTCGGGCCAGAACGGCTCGGGGTCCGGCCAGACCCGACGGATGCCCGGCGTCTGCAACAGCTCGGGGCACTCGACGCGCCAGTCGTAGGGTTGGTGGGTCCGCCGCCAACGCCACAGACGCCACCGCCTCATCACCGGCCATCGTCCTCCTCCTCCGACGGGGACAGCGCCAGCAGGACGGTGTTCATCTCGGTCTCGGCGACCTCGGCCAACCGTTCGACCGCACGGGCGAGCCGCTCGATGGCCCGGAGGAGTTGCATGTCGTAGCCCGTTGGCATCAGTCCTCCTCCGTCAGCCACCACGGGCGGTTCACCGTGACCCACTGATCGAAGGCCCGCACCGGGAGAACCCGAGCGAACCCGTGTCCTCGCAGCGGGAGCGGTGCCCCGTGATAGAGGATGGCGTTGTTGATGGTGCTGCCCGCTCGGCGGTACCGCACACACGCCTCGGCCAAGGTCATCGTGATCATCACGCCCCGTCCTCCGCTTCGAGAATCTCCTGCAGCAACTCCTTGTTGGACTCGTCCTGAACCGGCCATGTCCCCAAGAACTCCCCGCACTGAACGCACTGGCGCATGATCCCGACTGCCTTCACCTTGTCGTGCGAGCAGTTAGCCGTAGCGAACCGGACGGAGTGCGGCGTGTACCGAGTCGTACCCGCCGCCTCCTTCGCCTTGGCCTGATTGACAAACGCCTTCCAGTGGACCGGGTGTTCGGCTTGGACCCACTGCGCCGCCAGCCGAGCCGCCCGGTTCGCCACTCGTGCGTTGAGGTTGTTGGTCCGGTGCCGGTACTCGTGGGAGTCCCGACGTGCCCGAGCCTTGTTCTCCTCGTCGGACAACTTCTTCGAGCGCGCCATCAGAAGTCCTCCGACGGGAACACGATGTCCCAACACTCCGGGCAGTAGCCCGACAGGAACCGCTCGCGGGTGTCCGCGTTGAAGCGGGCGAGCGTTTCCTGAATGGGAGCACTGCGATCACGCAGACCCTCGTACTCCTGACGCCGCATCGCGACGGTCACCGACTCCCCGCAGCGTGGGCACTTCTTTGACTTGACTTGGACGAACATGGCTGCTGGTCCTGGCATGCCTTCTCCTTTCATGTCGGGCGCTCTCCGCGCTCGACTTGCTCGACGTTGCGTTGGAGTCGTCGCCAACTCCAACGGTTACTCGAGGACATCGACGTGTAGACCACTCCACCGTTGGGGTGAACCAACTTGACGTGTCCTCCTCCGGTGACCTCGGCGGTCCATCCTTCTCGGATCAGACGCCGCACGATGTCACGCTGCTCCTTCCGCATACCCCGTGGGAACGAGGATGCAAGCGAGTAGGTCATCCGACCCACTCCTCCACGGCAGCGGTCACGGCTTCGCGGAGGGTCATCCCCTCCTCAATCTGCCGCACGCGCAGCCGACGGTGGAGTTCGACAGGGATGGGGACGTTGATCCCGACCTCCTCGACCTCCTCCGTCTTGAAGGCCATCACCTTTGAGCTGGGGCTGGCCTTCTGAGTCTTGCGGGTTGTTGCCATTTCCTGGTCCTTCTCCTTCCTGTGGTGTGTCGTAACTCGCATCATACCACCTAAACACCTTACACATCCCGCGTCCCCTAGCGGGTATCCCGCTTAGGGCAAGTATCACCCGAATATCAGGTCTCTCACCTGGTATTGTTCTTAGTGCGGTGAGAATCCGCTCCTCGGAGGAGAGCCACTGGAGGCTCCTGGGGGACCGACTGCCCGAGCGGGACCGAAAGGTCGAAATGGAGTCCGGAAGGACTAACGCTGTGAGGCCGAACAGGACCACGCCCTACGGGGCGGCGATGACCGAGGTGCCCCGTGCGTGAGAAGCATGAAAGTCCTGAATCAAACAGCATCGCCTTCGGGCGATGCGGTGCGGGTTACCTGATCCAACGGGTAGCCCACACCGCATCACGCGGAACCTCAACCACAACCACCACAACCACCAAGGAGTTCAGAACCATGGAGCACGTCATCCTCGTCGCCGACCAGGCGCACATGATCCACCACGCCTTCGGCTTCCACGGCTTCGCCGAGTACGTCCGGCACCACGTGATCCCCGCGCTTAGGTCGCGGCGCTCGCACTGAGCAAGCACGCGGGCGCCTTCCCTGATACTCGAATGTCAGGGCGGGCGCACGATGCTTACCCAGCATCCATGTCACACCCGCCTGATATACACGCGGGTGGCTACTCTCAAGGAAGGAGGAGCGACATGCCACAGTCAAAGTACGCGGGCGTCCTCGACGCCATGCGGTCTATCCAAGCGGAAGGTGATCTTTGGCACCTGGCCGACGCTCTCGTCAAAGTGGTCCCCAACGGAGTCCGCGGATTCCAGGACATCATTGACGAGGCGACCAACGCCGGAGTCGTCGGGAAGATGAGCGTGCACACGCTTCGCCTCTACCGCGACAACGCCAAGCACTGGCCGCCCAGCACTCGGGTCGCGAAGGTTTCCTTCACGGCCCACCGTCAGGCTGCCACGCTCGGGCAGGGCACCACCATCGAAGGCAAGATGCTGCGGGACATTTCGAGCAACCTCGGACCCTCCAAGGTCACGGTCGCCGAAGTGAAGAAGGCCATCGCCGCCAAGACGGGCGGCAAGATGCCGACGGCTGCAGCCTCCACGCGCAAGTCCGGTACGCGCATCGACGCGCTGGCCGACCTCGCCGCCGGGGGCACGCAGCTCATCGCTGCCATCCACGCCTCCACCCCGTCGGCCACGTTGGACCAACTCCAAGACGGTCTCAACAAGGTCACGGCGCACGTCGAGCAGTTGCGTATGCGCGCTGCCCGCACGGCGAAGAAGGCGGGAGCGAAGAAGGTGACTGCTCCTGCTGCCCCAGCACCCGCCACGGTGCGGCCCACTCCGACAGCGACGACTTCGCCGACGCCAACTCGGCCCGGCAAGAAGTCCCTGCGCGGCCTGTGAGCATCCCGACGCAGCCGCCCCCGTTGACATTCAAGTGTCAGGTCGGGGGCGGCTGAACCGGGATACCCCGGACGAACAACAACCACCACCCACAGGAAGGAGGCAGCCATGCCTGCCACCGTCAACAACACCGACGCCTTGGGCGTCAACGACCAGGGCGAGATTACGTTCGACCTCGACACTGTTCCCGAGCGGGACAGGGCGCGGGTCGCAGCCATGATCCCCGACCCGAGGATCGCGGAGAACTACACCCACCGCGACCTCTGGGGACTCGTTGACTTCGCGTACTTCGACTACGCGATCCGCACGAAGAAGAACATCATCCTGCGTGGACCCACCGGCTCCGCCAAGACGACGGTGTTCCGAGCCTACGCCGCAGCGCGTGGACTTCCCTTCTGCCGTGTCAACTGCAACGGCGGGATGGACCTCGGCACCATCATCGGCGGACCGACCGGGATCGACCCCGAGACCGGTCAGGCTACGTGGGAGGACGGCAACATGACCCTCGTGGCCCGCTACGGCGGCGTCCTGTTGATCGACGAAATCAACATGGCCCACCAGCGGATCACGGCGGGCTTCCACGAGCTGCTCGACGTAAGCCGTCGGATGTCGGTCCCCGAAAACCACGAAGTGGTGATCGCAGGCCGCGGCGGTCTCGGCGAGGAGCAGCCCACCTTGTTCGGTGCGGCCTACAACCCCCGCGAGGCCGGGTACGAAGGAACAGTACGGATGAACGCCGCGCTGCGGAACCGTTACCCGATGCCGATCACGTGGGACTACTCGCGTGAGGTCGAGGAGCAGCGGCTGGACTCCACTCGCCTGCTCGACCAAGCGTGGAACATGCGGTCGCTGGAGGACATCGGAACTCCTGTCAGCACGAACATGCTCGAGGAGTTCGAGGAGCACGCCAGGGACCTCGGCATGGACGCCGCCATCGGGTTCTTCCTGAACCACTTTGAGGACCACGAGCGCGGGGCAGTCTCCCGCGTGTTCGAGGCCAACGCCGACGCCATCGCGGGCGAGCTGGGAGTGCCCAGCGTGACCGTGACGGTCGAGGACCTCACCAACTGAGCAGCCCGACGCAGCCTGCTCGCTCCTTCGGGGGGCGGGCGGGCTGAACCGGGACTACCCGGAACACAACCACCATCACCACACAGGAGGTGATCAGCATGACCACAATCCGACGGGGCAAGACGAACGTCAACGTGTCCATCGAAGATGGATACCGCCCCGACGACCTGCTTCGGCTGACGAGGCTGGCGCGGAACCTTCGGGTTCTCGACCAACTCCTCTCGACCGACCTGGACACGCTCAGCATTGACGAGAGCGGTCCGGCTCCGGCGTGGACCACGCTGGACGGCGACCACATCTCGTTCTCGCTGGGGAAGATGCCGCTGCCCAAGCACAACCTCGACGTTGCGGTTTGGCTCGGCACCAACGCCCACGAGTTGGGCCACGTCCTGTTCACCCCGCGGAAGGACTCGCCGCTGATGCAGCGTTGCATCGCGGCGGACCGGGCCTTCATGCCCGGCCTGATGCGGATGCACAACATCGTGGAGGACCAGCGCCAGGAGCGTTTGATCCTGGCGAAGTTCGCCCCGTGGCGCGCCTACTTGGTAGCCGCGCTCTCCCACCACCTCGTTGCCGACAGCGACAACGCCTGGCTGCTGATGGCCGGGCGGACTTGGCTGCCTGCCGAGGTTCGTGACGAGGCACGGGCACGGTTCGTGGACGCACGCAGCGAGGCGACGACCCGCGAGGTCGCCCGCCTCATCGGAGACTTCCAGCGGCTGACTGACCCCGGCGACACCGAGGCCAACGAGGCGTGGGCAGTCCTCGAAGCACTGCACGGCTTGTTCGACAACGACATCCCCACCGACGGCGGCTGCGGTAACGGCCCCATCGAAGGTGGAGACCCCGAGCGGGGCGACGTTGGTGGAACTCCTCCTCCTACCGCCGACGAGGCGGACGAGAGCGAGGGTGCCGACAGCGACGGCGAGCCGAGCGACGCCGACGGAGAAGGTTCGGACTCGGACTCCAACTCGGACTCCGACGACACCGGCTCCGGCAACTCGTCGGGCAACAGTGACGACGACTCCTCCGGGCAGACGGACTCGGACGGCGCGAGCGGTGGCAAGGGCAGCGACAAGCCCGACACCGACAAGCCGTTCGACCTCGACGCCACGAAGAAGAAGCTGGCTGCTGACGCCGACGAGCAGTTGAAGGACAACGAGGCCACCCGCAAGGACCTCCAAGATGTTCTCGACTCGCTGGACCACTCCCGCGGAGCGGGCGACGCCATGGGCGACGCTGCCAACGGACGGTGGGTCAGCGTGAGCGACTCCGCCCGCAAGCTGCAGCGCGAAGTCGGAGACAGCCTGCTCGACCTCAAGGACGAGAGCGAGCCGGGCTGGGTCCGTCGCGTGGAGCGCGGACGACTCTCCATCCGGCGTTACATCCAAGGCGCCCCGACCGGTGAGCTGTTCGACCGCTTCGAGCCTGGGCAGATGGACGCGAGCGAGATGGAGGTCGTCGTGCTGGTGGACGTTTCTTCCAGCATGCACCGCCACACGGCAGCTCTGGCCGACGCCATCTGGGCCATCCACCGCTCGGTGGACGACCTCGACGGTCGGGTCACGGTCATCGCATGGGACGACGGACCTCACACGGTTGTCTCGGGACCGGGCAAGCGGGCTACGGGCCGCATGTTCGTTCCACGGGCGACCGGCGGGACGGTCCCGAACTCCGCGCTGGCCGAGGCGTTCCGCCTCCTGGCTGACTCCACGGCCCTGAACCGGCTCATGATCATCCTCACCGATGGCGACTGGTTCGGTGAAGTGGACAACGCTGAGTTGATCATCGACGCCATGAACTCCCAAGGCATCGCGACAGGGTTGGCCTTCTTGGACGACCCCAACGGCTGGGGCTACAACCCCGACGCCGAGATGAACGAGCACCACTGCTCGGTTGCTCAGAAGGTCACCGAGCCGCAGGGACTCGCCCGTCTGTTCCGGCGCATCGCCACCGAGCGCATCCGCGCCCGGCTGTGATCCGCCCTGCAGCGTCCCGTCCGTCCCGAAGGCGGGCGGGCGCTGCCCCTGTCCCAACCACCACCACAACGAGAGGAGGTCGCCATGACCTGCCGCACTTACGTCGTGCTTCGGTTCCGCCAAGCCTGGCGGCACCTTCTGCACCGTTGACATCTGAGTATCAACCCGCCGCCTCCAAGGGTGGCGGGCTTGCTCCCGTAGCCCAGTCTGGACAGAGCGGGTCGCTACGAACGATCAGGTCGCAGGTTCGAATCCTGCCGGGAGCGCGCTACCTACTAGCCACCGAGAGGAGGTGACATGCAACTCAAGCCGAAGTTCTCTCACGTGCTGTTCATCGTTGAGACCGACGACGGCACCTTCCACTTCCCGGCCAACGAGGACGGGTTGCTCCTTGAGCACAAGGGCGTTGACACCAGCGCGGTCTACACGGCCGCGTGCGGAGCCAGCGGGAAGGCGTACCGCTATGGCCGCGACGAATACACGTTCGACGTTGACTCTTGGTGCCCCGAATGTGTCGAGGCCATCGAGGAGCGCCGTCGGGTCATCGCGATGATGAAGGACCCCGCCACGCTGGACGCCGCACTCGCGGGGTTCAAGTCCGACGTGCCGGTCCACATCGTGCGGACCCCGCTGTCCAAGTCCCGTGACCTCATCTGAGGTCGCGGGGCATCCCAACCACAACAACCACAATGGAAGGAGGAGCCATGCCGCTCCCACGTAAAACCAAGTGCCAGGTTGCCCGTGACGCCGACAAGGCGATGCGGGAATGGCCTGACGACATCACCTGCGACGCGGCCAGCTTCGAGTCGATGGGATGGGACTACGCCATCCTGTCCGCTCCTCGCTGCTACGACCGCAACTGCGAGGTGTGCCATGCCTAACCCGGCTCAACCCAACGCCGCCGCCGCCCGTGGCCTGATGCGCCTGCCGAAGAAACTCCGCGACGCTGACCCGCGAGCCAAGGTGCAGTCGCTCGTCCGCTCGGCCAAGATTGCCGACGGCCAAGCCGAGCGTGCCCTGCGCTACAGCGGTGATGTCGCCAAGGCCCGCGTCCTCCGAGGTCGTCGTGACGACGCCTTGGAGGCGTGCATCTACCTAAACCGGCTTCACCATCTCGGCTACCCTGTCGCCTGAGTGCGACATCTGCCCGTCGCCTGTGACCCTCCGCCAATAGGGTCGCGGGCGGCGGGCATTTTTTTTGCCCCGTCCAAGGATCACTGCAGGCCCAGATGTCAATCAAAGTTTGATATTCGAGTATCAGGCTCGGATGTCCACATCGTGGTGCTGGACATCCGAGCGGTAGCATCCCCGTGTGGCCCAGGTTCTCGCCCACCGCTTGGCGAACGTCGGAGTCAACGAGGTCGAGCTGCACCCCGACAACCCGCGGCGTGGCGACCTCTCCGTCATCACCGAGTCCATCGAAGCCAACGGGTTCTTTGGCGCGATCATCGTGGACGAGCAAACCAACTACGTGCTCGTCGGCAACCACCGGCTCGAGGCCGCCCGCCTCGCCGGGATCACCGAGGTCCCTGCCATCCTCATCAACCCTGACCCCGAGACCGCCAAGCGCATCCTCATCGCCGACAACCGGACCTCTGAACTCGCTGTGTGGGACGAGGAGGTACTGGCGGCACTCCTGACGAGTCTGGACGGCGAACTCCTCGGGACCGGGTTCAGCGAGGACGCGCTGGCGAAGTTGATCGCTGCTCCTCCCGCCTCCTTCCCGTCGGCCGATGAGAACTTGGCGACCGAGCATCGCTGTCCCAAGTGCGGGTACGAGTGGTCAGGGCGACCGGCACCGTAAAGCCGCCGTACTCCGTCCCCACCATGGCCGAGATCGCGGCACGTCCGCGCAACGGCTACCGGATGCTGTCCACCTTCTCGGGTTGCGGCGGTTCCTGTCTCGGCTTCGAGATGGAAGGATTCACCGTCGTCGCCGCCTCCGAGTTCATCGCTGTCGCCGCCGACACCTACCGCCGTAACCATCCCGGCGTCCCGGTGGACACCCGTGACATCCGCGAGGTCGATGCCGACGCCTGGCTCGATCAACTCGGACTCCTTCCCGGTGACCTCGACGTGCTCGAAGGATCACCGCCCTGCGCCTCCTTCTCGGGGGCGGGCGTCCGTGGCGGCGGCATCACCGCTCGCTGGGGTCAGGTCCACAAGTATTCCGACACCAAGCAACGCACCGACGACCTGTTCTTCGAGTTCGCCCGCATCCGTGACGCCATGAGGCCCAAGGTGTTCGTGGCCGAGAACGTCAGCGGGTTGATCGCCGGAGCATCGCAGGGGTACTTCAAAGACATCCTGCGGCGGCTGCGCCAGGGCTACCGCGTTGAGGCTCGGGTCCTCGACGCGCAGTGGCTCGGAGTCCCACAGGCTCGCAAACGGATCATCTTCGTCGGCGTGCGGGACGACCTCGACGGCCACCCCGCCTTCCCTGACCCTCTCCCCTACCGCTACTCCATCGACGATGCGCTGCCGAACCTCCGTGACCACCAGCCGACGACCCATGACCCCGAGACCGGCGAGCGCATCATGCTCAGCGGCCAGGCCACCCGCGTCTATGACTCGGTGCGACCGGGCCAGAACGTCGAAGGCACGAAGTGGTTTGCCATCCGGCGGACCGGCTACGGCAAGCCGTCACCGACGATCCTCGCCACGCCGACCTCCCGGCCCTGTCACCCCGCCGAACCGCGCCGCTTCACCCTCGGAGAACTTCGCGCCCTCGGGTCCTTCCCGTCAGACTTCGAGTTGGTCGGCACCTACGTCCAACGAGGCGAGCGCATCGGGCGGGCGGTGCCGCCACTGATGATGGCTGCTGTCGCCAGGGTCATCCGTGATTCAATCCTTCCGTCCTGTGGAGGAGGAGGAGCATGAGCAAGTTCAAAATCGGTGACCGGGTACGGGTCGAGCGCGACGAGAAGGAGTACCCGGCACGGGGCACCTGGGCGGACTACCGCGGCAAGACGGGCACGGTGGTCATCGCCAGCCAGTTCGGGGAGGTCGGGGTCGCCTTCAAGGCGGTCAAGATGGACCCCACCGCTCCGGGCGGGATGGTACGCCAGGGCAGTGACACCACCTTCTTCCTGCCCCACGAGCTGGTCCTGATCCCGCCTGGGTCGAGAGGACGCAAGGACCGGGCCAGGGCTGCCCAGGAGGCCCGCTGAGCGCGTCCGTGGGGAATATGACCTGCGTGCCTCCCGACGGCTCCTGGGGCATCTGAGGCCGTGTGCGGCCTGATCGGCGGGGCACTCCCGCAGGCTCGGGTCGAGGCCGCCCTGGACTCCATCGCCCACCGGGGACCTGACGCCCGCGGGGTCTACTCCGACGGGACCTTCACCCTCGGCCACACCCGGCTCGCCATTCAGGACTTGACCGAGGCGTCGGCCCAGCCGTACTTCTGCGACGGGCTGGCGATGACCTACAACGGCGAGTTGTGGGACCGGGACCGCCGGATCGCCGGGGACACCCCACGGGTGGCGTACCTCCTCGCCGACCACGGAGCCGCCGCCCTGCCGCTCCTCCACGGCATGTTCGCCCTGGCGTGGATCGGCCAGACCGGGACGCTGTACCTCGCTCGTGACGAGTTCGGTGAGGTCCCGCTGCACTTCGGCTGGACCCCCGAGCGGCGGTTCGTCTACGCCAGCGAAATCGGTCCGCTCCTCGAACTCGGTGCCGCTCGCTCGACGGTGGCGTGGTTGCGGCCCGGCCACGTCCTGTCGGTCACCCCTAGCGGCATCACCCGCATGGAACCGTGGACCCGTTTCCTCGAGACCAAAGTTGATATTCAAGTAACACCCGAGCAAGCAGCAGCTGAACTCGCCGACCTGTTGAGCATCGGTGCGACCTCACGAATGACCGCTGACGTACCGGTCGCCGTGTTAGCGTCCGGCGGGCTGGACTCGACAGCGGTTGTGGTCTCGCTTGTTCAAGCCGGGTTCAGCCCACCCCTCTACACCGCCGTCCATGATCCCCGTTCGGCCGACCTCCGCCACGCCCGGATCGTCGCCAAGGAGTTGAGCCTGCCGCTAGTCGAGGTCCCCGTGAAGGTGAGCGCCGACGTACTGGCTCGTGCTGTGCGGGTCAGCGAGCAGCCGCACAAGGCACAGGTCGAGATCGCCGCCGCCTGCCTCCCGCTGGCCGAGGCCATCGCGTCCGACGGGTTCAAGGTCGTGCTGAGCGGAGAAGGTTCCGACGAGTTATGGGGTAGCTACGGGCTGAGTTATCACGGCATCCGCAAGCAGGGGTTCGGCCCGTACCGCCGTGACTTGTTCGTCGGTCAGCACCGCAAGAACTTCGCTCGGGTCAACAAGGTGTTCATGGCCGCGGGCGTCGAGGCCCGGATGCCGTTCCTTGAGCCGGACCTTGTTCGCTTCGGGCTACGACTCTCCCAGCCGGTCGTGACCGACGGCGGACGCCACCTCAAGGCCGTACTGGCGCACGGGGTCGAGGCGACCGGACTGATCCCGCAGAGCACCGTGTGGCGGACCAAGCGGGCGTTCCAGACCGAGGCACGCATCGACTCCTCCGCTGCCGCCGCCGTAGCATCGCCGCGGGCGTACTACTGGGCCGAATACGAACGCACGTTCAGAGGAGTGACGCCATGACCGATCACATCCTGGCGGGCAATACCTGGGCCTTCGACTCCGACGTGACCGAAGTGTTTGACGACATGCTCAGCCGGTCCATCCCCGGTTACGAGGACATGCGGGAGGTTACGACCGCTCTGGCGCTCAAGTTCCTGGGTGAACCAGGCCGGGTCGTTGATCTCGGGGCAGCTCGTGGCGAAGCGTTGGCCCGCCTCCTCGCTGTCCGGCCCGAGGCCGAGGCCATCGCCGTCGAGGTCTCACCGCCGATGCTCGACGCCGCCAAGCAGCGCCTCGCGTCGTACAAGCACGCCCACGCCTCACGGATCGACCTCCGGCTGGACTACCCCGAAGCGACCGACGTGGACGTGGTACTCGCTGTCCTGACGCTGCAGTTCATCCCCATCGAACATCGCTGGCGGATACTCCATGAGGCCGAGCAGTCGCTGCGTCCGGGCGGCGCCCTGTTGTTGGTGGAGAAGGTGCTGGGGTCGTCGTACCCGACCGACCAGTTGCTCGTGGAGACTTACTACGACCGTAAGCG
>Ga0126381_100008904_pt1 | contig 11248 bp, 11 predicted proteins | sample PanSoiMetPlot_28_FD_96465 | JGI IMG/M metagenome (GOLD analysis project Ga0126381, IMG submission 96465) | Tropical forest soil microbial communities from Panama - MetaG Plot_28 | ecosystem: Environmental > Terrestrial > Soil > Tropical forest > Bulk soil | place: Panama | collected 2016-02-17 | reverse complement strand
CGCGTCATCGAAGAGATTCTCGATGAGGTGTTCGGCCTCGGCCCGCTCGAGCCGCTGCTCCAGGATCCGTCCATCAGCGATATTCTCGTCACCACGCCAAAGCTAGTCTACGTCGAGCGCGGCGGCAAACTCTATCGCACCCCCGTCGAATTCAAGGACGATGCCCACCTGCTGCGCATCATCGAAAAGGTGGTCTCCCGTGTTGGCCGGCGCGTGGACGAATCGTCGCCGCTGGTGGATGCCCGCCTGCCTGACGGCTCGCGCGTCAACGCTGCTATCCCTCCCGTCGCCGTGGATGGGCCGCTGCTCTCGATCCGCCGTTTCGGCAAGCATGGGCTCAAAGGCGAAGACCTGGTAGCCAAGCTGGCCTTGACGGAAGGCATGCTGGAGCTGTTGAAGGGCTGCGTCAAAGCCCGCCTCAACATTCTGATCTGCGGCGGTACCGGCGCCGGTAAGACGACGCTGCTCAATGCTCTCTCGTCCTACATTCCCGAGGATGAGCGCATCGTCACTATTGAAGACGCAGCCGAATTAAAGCTGCAGCAGACGCACGTGGCGCGTATGGAGACGCGCCCGGCCAACGTAGAAGGCGTCGGCGCGATCCACATCCGGCAACTCGTGATCAACTCCCTCCGTATGCGCCCCGACCGCATCATCGTCGGCGAGGTGCGCGCGGACGAGGCGCTCGACATGTTGCAGGCCATGAACACGGGCCACGACGGGTCTCTCACCACGATTCACGCCAACACGCCGCGCGACGGTCTGGGCCGCTTGGAAGTGATGGTCGGCATGGCCAACGCCAATATGGGCATCCGTTCCATTCGCCAGCAGATCTCTTCCGCGGTCAACCTGTTCGTGCAGGTAGCCCGCTTCAGCGACGGCTCCCGCCGTATCACCCACGTCACGGAAGTGGTCGGCATGGAGCAGGACGTCATCACGCTGCAGGACATCTTCCTGTTCGAAAAGACCGGCATCGCGGAATCGGGCAAGGTCCTGGGGCGTTTTCGTGCCACCGGCATCCGGCCGAAGTTCTACGATCGGCTCAAATCGTCGGGAATCACTCTGCCGCCGCAGATGTTCCAGACCGTAGTGGAGATTGCGTAAATGGGCGTTGGGCTGATAGTCGCATTCGTCGTCATCTTCGCTCTCGTGCTGTTGGCCGTGAGCGTGGGCCTGAAGTATCTCGACGCCCGCCGTAAGAAGCAGATGGTCGACATGCTTCACACCGCCGGTGGGGAGGCTTCGATTCCGATCAGCACGCTGCTGAAGGAGATCGATCCGGAGAAGCCGACCGGTCTTAAGGGGCTCCTGAGGTCGCTACAGTTCAGTAAGCATGCGCAGCAGCAGATCCAACAGGCCGGTTTGAGTTGGTCCTCCACCCGGCTGATCGCGGCCATGGGGCTGGCGATGATTCCGGGCCTGGGTATCGGGGCTATCCTTCCCTTTTTGATGAACGGGCCGGTCACCGCCATCGTGCTCGGCTCTGTGTGCGCCGCGACTCCTTATCTCTACATCCGGCATAAACGTTCCAAGCGGCTCGCCGCTTTGGAAGAACAGTTTCCGGAAGCGCTCGACTTTCTGGCGCGCTCCATGCGCGCCGGCCACGCATTCACTATCAGCCTGGAAATGGTAGGCGAGGATATCGCCGACCCGCTCGGCCAGGAGTTCCGCGCGCTGTTTAACGAACAGAACCTCGGCGCGCCGCTGGATATTGCGCTGCGCAACTTCGGGGAGCGCGTGCCGCTGCTGGATGCGCGCTTTTTCATCTCTTCGGTGCTGCTGCAGAAACAGACCGGCGGTAATCTCAGCGAAATCCTCACGCGCCTGTCCTACGTGATTCGCGAGCGCTTCCGCCTGAAAGGGCAGGTCAAGGCCGCCAGCGCCCACGGGCGCCTTACGGCTACGATTCTGACCCTTCTGCCCATTGTCACGATGGTGGGACTGCTCCTTGTTGCGCCGGGATATCTCCAGGGTATGGCTGCCGATTCCGATGGCAAGCTGATGATCGGCGGAGCCATCATCGCGCAGATCCTGGGCAATTTCTTCATTAAGAGGATCATCAACATCAAGGTGTGAGATGGCACATCCGCTATTCGTTTCGTTGTGCGCGTTCCTGGCGGTGATGACGCTCATCACCTGGTCGGGCTATCGCTTCGTTTACAAGCCGGGCCGGTTCATGAGGCAACTCGGCACGCCGGTAATTCACGACTCGCGGGGCACGCTTGTTCAGCACGGCTCGGGCGGTGGGCAGACGAACACGATTGTCACCGTCTTGACCAATCTGGGCCGCCGCCTTCCGTCGTCCGAACAGGAGGCCGCCACTCTCAAGATGGATCTGATCCGCGGCGGTTTCCGCAACGAAGGTGCTGTTCCTGTATTTTATGGCCTGCGCATTGTGAGCACCTTGGTGATGCTGTGCCTGTCGCTGCTGCTCGAGCCGCACATGCCACCCAACCCCGTCATGAAGATGGCGCTCATGGTTTCGGGCTGCGCGGCCGGCTGGATTCTGCCGCGCTTCGTTCTGGAGAAACTGGTGAAGCGCCGGCAGGAGATCATCCGCCTTGCACTCCCAGACGCGCTCGACCTCCTGGTGGTCTCGGTGGAAGCCGGGCTCGGCCTGGATCAGGCCATCCAGCACGTTGGCCGCGAACTTCAGGTGAGCCATCCGGAGCTAAGCGAGGAGATGTCGCTGGTCACTCTGGAAATGCGCGCAGGCAAGCGGCGCGCCGAGGCACTGCGCAACCTGGCCGAGCGCACGGGTGAGGCGGATGTGAAGAAGCTGATGGCGATTCTGATCCAGAACGACCGTTTCGGCACCAGCATGGGCGAATCATTGCGCACGCATTCCGATTTCATGCGCACCCAGCGCCGGCAGGAGGCCGAAGAACGCGCCGGCAAAGTGGGCGTCAAGCTGGTATTCCCGATCTTCTTCTTCATTCTGCCGTCCATGCTGATCGTGGCCGCGGGACCCGGCATTTTGCAGATCTTCAAGTACCTGTTCCCGATGATGCAGCAGGTTCACTAGAGAAGAGCAGTTGTAGCCCGCGGCTGGGCCCCCAGGCGGCCGCGATCGATTCGACAAACTAGGAGGACAAAACGATGGATAACACAGTAGTACAAGCGGTGATTTGGCTGGTAGCCGGCGGGATGATGTATCTGTTTCTGCGGCGCCGCCGCGCGCGCCGCCAGCGTTAGGTTGAGCTGCACAGGTCTGGCCTGTGGCACTTCGGAGGCACCGGTCGATCCGTACCTCGCCGCCGGAGAAAGGAGATAGGATGAACGTTGCAATTCAGGCAGCGATCTGGCTGGGTGCCGGCATCACGCTGGTCATGCTCTTGTCGCGCCGCCGCAAGCGCCGTTTGGTTCGGTAAAACAAGCTATCAGCTATCAGCTATCAGCTATCAGCTATCAGCCGATGCGATCAGTGCCGTTTTCACTCTGCCCCAAGTTCATATGGATGCGGGAGGGTTTGATAGCTTATTGCTGATAGCTGATAGCTTGTCTTTATGTCCCTCGATCGACTGGCGCATTACCAAAACTCCGACGGCGGCTGGCCTTATCGGCGAGGTGCTTCCTGGACCGAGCCGACGGCCTACGCCGTTCTGGCTTTGCTGGCTGCCGGGGAATCGGAGAAGTCGCGGCGCGGCATCGCCTGGCTGCTCAAGATGCGCCGGAAGGACGGTGGATGGCCCGCCTGCGCCGGCGTCGACGAGAGTGGCTGGACTACTGCGCTCGTCGCCATGCTTCCCCCGGACATCCTGGGTCCCGATGTCCACCACGACGCGATCGAGTGGCTACTCGGAGAAACCGGCGAAGAATCCTCCTGGGTTTACCGCCTCCGCGCTTATCTGTCCGGCAGTCCGCCCCCGCCCGAGCAGTCGGCGCCCGGCTGGCCCTGGGTGCCGGGTGCGGCCGCCTGGGTCGGGCCGACTTCCCTTGCTTTACTGGCCCTAAATCGGCAGATGACGCGTTCGGGCGCCCCCACACCTCGCATCCAGAAGCGCCTTGCCGAAGGGCGGCGATTCCTCCTCAACCGGATGTGCCGCAGCGGCGGGTGGAACCACGGATCCGTGAACGCGCTCGGTTATCCGGCCGATGCATATCCGGAGACTACCGGCATGGCCTTGACTGCGCTGCGCGGACTGCGGGCACGGCAAATCGAGGGCTCGGTGGGATTGGCCGCGCGCTTCCTCGCGGAGTGCCGTTCGGCCGACGCGTTCAACTGGCTGCGGCTCGGGCTCGCGGCGCACGGAGCTCTGCCGGTGGAGTACCGGCCGCCGGAGCAGATCCAATTTCGAACGGTTCCGGAGATTGCCATCGACATGCTGATTTCGGCGCAAGCGTTATGAACAGTCGGATCACCAGGCGAGAATGGATTGCCGGGGCAGCTATCGGAGCGGCTGGGGCCCCCGGCTGCCGTTTCTCGCGTCCGGTCGCCCAGAACGTCAGGCCCTCGACCGTCACGATCGTGCGGGCGACCGCGTACGACCAGAAAGTGTATGCCAAAGTGCGCAGCATGTTCGAATCGCACCGCTTGGACGTGCGAGGCCGCTCGGTGGTGTTGAAGCCCAACCTGGTGGAGTTTGAGCCCGGCAGTTCGATTAACACCAATCCGCTGCTGGTCCATGCAGCCTACGAAGCATTTCGCGAGATGGGTGCTGCGAGCGTGCGCATCGCCGAGGGGCCCGGCCACCGTCGTGACACGCTGGATCTGGCCGAGGCCGCCGGATACTTCAAGACCGTCCCGGGATTCGAGGACAACTTCATCGACTTGAACGTCGATGACTCCACCCGAATCCACCCCGCCCGCCAGTTCTCACGCCTGGAAAAGTTTTATCTGCCAAACTCCGTCCTGGGGGCCGATCTGCTGGTGTCGATGGCGAAGATGAAGACACATCACTGGACCGGCGCAACGCTTTCCATGAAGAATCTCTTCGGCGTCGTCCCCAGCGGCATCTATGGATGGCCGAAAAACGTGCTTCACTGGGCCGGTATCCACGAGTGCATCGCCGATCTGCACGCAGCGTTTCCGCGGCAGTTCGCGATTGTGGATGGAATTGTAGGGATGGAAGGCAACGGTCCGATTCAGGGAAGCGCGAAAAACGTGGGTGTGCTTGTAGCTGGTAAGGATCCAATTGCGGTCGATGCCACCTGCTGCCGCATCATGCAAATCGATCCGCTACGCATCGGGTACCTGCAGTTGGCGGGCGGCGAGGCGCGTTTAGCCGAGCGCAACATCGTTCAGGCTGAAGAGAGCATCGCCGCGGTCTCGACGCCATTCGAACTGATTCCGCAATTGCGCGATTTCAGGTTACGGCAGAGCTAACGCTAGAAACCGCGAAAACCGCCGCCGGTCGCGGTCAGCATGATCATCAGATTCCAGACCACCAGTACACCGTACCAGTAATTGATGAGGCGGATCAGACCGAGCTTCTTTGTGTAGACACAATAGCCGCCGAGTCCGAGCGCCAACAATTTCGACAGGATGACTCCTGTCATGGGACCTGCATGCATCAGGGTGCGGATAAAGGGGCTCGCCTCGGCCGCGCCGATGCGGAAACCTATAAGAGTCGTGAGCAGATCGAGGAGCTGGAGGTAAACGAAAACGTGCGTGATCGTGATTGCCATGGGGTTCGTCCTGGTGATCTATCGGCAGATACCCAACGACATTGTAGACATAAGTTAGTAGAAAAAATTGCGGCAAAATGTACGGTTTGTACCAAGAAAGTCCTTGGTTCTAGTACAAAACACAGGATTTAGGACAAACCTTCTAGGGAGGATCCCGAGTACCGAAACACTTGTAACCGAATTTGTGAAGGGCCAGCCGCTCACGAATAAGTCTTTCGGCCAGCGACATCAGTACAACGCCCGGTGTTTGCTAGAGTGAAGTCCTGTGGAAACTCCCGTACCGGAAACGAGCCTGGTCCTGGAGGCTAGCGGACGCCGGTTTCCGCTGACCGCCGGCCAAACCTGGGCGATCGGCCGGGGCGACGGCTGCGCGATCCTGCTCGACAGCCGGTCGGTCTCCCGCCTGCACGCGCTGATTCAGCGCCGCGAAGCGGGAGATTATTCTTTGGTCGATCTGGGCAGCCGCAACGGCAGTTTCATCAACGGCCGCCGCGTCAGCCTCCCCACCGTGCTGAACCATCAGGACCGCTTGACACTGGGCGATCAGGAGCTGCTCTTTCTAACGGCATCTGCATCCGTCAGTGGAGAGAATCCACGGTCCGCCAGCGATGCGCGGAATCTGCCGACCACCGCTCTGCACACGCATACTCTTACCACTATCGTCGTGGTGGATATCCGCGATTTCACGCCGCTTGCGCGGTCCGTTCCCGAAGCCGTCCTTTCGCAGACCATCGGCACATGGTTCCTGCGGGCGGGACAGGCCGCCCAGCGGCTGGGAAGCTGGGGGCAGAAATATATTGGCGACGCTGTGATGGCGGTCTGGATTCATGACAACCAGCACAACCTGATCCCCGACCTTCTGCGCGCCTTGCAGGCGGTGAAGGAAATTGACGCCATTACTGCTGAGTTGCATCGTACATTACCGCTGCCAAGACCGCTTCGCATCGGAGCCGGCATCAACACCGGCTCTGCGATTGTCGGCGGCAGCGATTTCACCGCGCTCGGAGATACTGTGAATGCGGCATTCCGGTTAGAAGCGGCGACCAAGCAACTCGGACTTGGGGTAGTGCTCGGCGAGCGCACCCATGAGGAACTGCGGCTCGGCGAAGCCTCTCCGTTCGTGCGGCGCCAAGTGGAATTGAAGGGTTACGACACACCAAGCACCGCGTGGGCGGTCTCGTTCGATGGCCTTTCGGAGTTTCTGGCGCGCGCGTCAGCGTTGCCGAGCCGCCCGGCGGGGCCTTGGGGGGCCCTCGCGTAACCGCACGGGTTCGAGCAGACGTAACACGTGCTCACCCGTTTGCGGATCAAAGCGGTAATCGAGCGCCGCATCGGAAGCCAGTTCAGGACTCAAGGCATGACCTTCGTCATCGCCCATCACTTCCAGAGTCGGATTGCTCACACGCAGCTCTCCATTGTTGCGGATTCTGAGTTCGCTGCCGACCTGGAGAGGGATTCGCGTAAATGTTTGATGCGGGCTCATGTCTCCTCCACCTCCATCTTCGCTCCCCAGGCGTTTTTCTTGTGTGCTATTTCTCCCGCCGACGGGCGCGTTTTGGCGTGAAACGTGTAGCCAACTAAAGTTAGGGACACCTGCGTCCATGCGGCACCTTTCACCGATCCTGCTGACGATCGTCAAGTTCGGCGGCCCGGGGCTGCTGGTTCTCGGAATCCTGGACTCGTCGTTCTTATTCGCTCCGCTGGGGAATGATCTCCTGGTGGTTGCGATGTCTGCGCGCTCGCACAGCGTACTTTCCATGCTCTATTACGCGTTCATGTCCACCGTGGGCTCGGTGCTGGGCTGCCTTCTGGTGGACGTCGTATTCCGCAACGCCGGCGAGCATGGGCTGGAGAAGCACCTGTCTGCGGCCCGGCTGCAATACGTCAAGCGTAAAGTTCAGAAGAGCGCACCCTGGGCGCTCGTCTTAGCTTCCATTGCGCCACCGCCGTTTCCGTTCACGCCGTTCATCATGGCCGCCGCGGCCTTGCAATATCCCCGCAGCCGTATGCTCGCCCTAACCGGTGTGGCGCGGATGGTGCGCTTCACGGCGATTGGCGTGCTCGCTCTCTTCTTCGGACGGCGCATCTTGCGCTGGGCTGAGAACCCGATCCTTCAAGACTTCCTGATAGGCCTGATCGTCGTGTGCACGGTTGGAAGCATCGCCTCCGTTTACGGATGGATCAAACGCAGCCGCCGGGTGAGTGGCAGCCAACGAGGTCGTGCACCAGTGCGGCCAGCGCTTCAATGAACGCAGGCGAATCGTTCAGTCCCGGGACCATGCGAAACTGCTCGATCCCCAGTTCGAGCGCCTGCTTCCGGTGCTCGATATCGATCTCATGCAGCGTTTCAACATGATCCGACACGAAGGAAATCGGCGCGACGAGCACCTGCCGGCAGTTCTCCGCCGCCAGGTTGCGAATCGTTTCGTGCATCGAAGGCCGCAGCCACTTCGATGCTCCCACCTTGCTCTGATAACAGAGATGCCGCCGGCCCGGCCATGCGCCGCGCTGCCATACCAGCTCCACCGTACGTTCTATCTGCCGCTGATAGGGATCTCCGCCGTCGATCACCGCCACTGGAACGCTGTGCGCGCTGAAGACGAAATCGACGTCGCGCGGGGCGGGGAACTGGGCGAGCGTCCGATCGATCGCCTGGCACACAGCGTCGATGTAGTGTTCGTCTTCGTGAAACTCCTCCACCTTGCGCACACGAGGATTCCAGCCGTTCGGTTGAAAGCGGCGTACCCATTCATGGAAGCTGCTGCCGGTCGTGGTCTTCGAGTATTGCGGGTACAGCGGCAGCAGCACGACGTCGGTCGGATGATGCCGCTCCAATTGCGCAATTGCTTCCTCTGTGAACGGATGCCAATACCGCATGGCAACCACCACACGTGCGTCCGCCTCGCGCCGCAATCTCGCTTCGAGCGCCTCTGCCTGCCGCAGGGTGTTCGCGAGCAACGGGCTGCAGCCGCCGAGTTCCGCATAGTGATGCTGGACATGCCTGGCACGGCGCGAGGCGATCATTCGGGCGAGCGGCTGGCGGGCGATCCGCGCGAACGGAAAATCGATGATGTCCGGGTCGGAAAACAGATTGTAAAGGAACGGCTCGACACTCTCGAGCGAGTCCGGCCCGCCCAATTGGAACAGCACCACGCCCAGCTTCACGGCTGGAGTTTATCATGGACGGTATGAGAGAGTGCAGCAGCTTATCGCGGAGACGCGGAGGTGCGGAGAGCGCGGAGAAGGCCTTTGATTCTCCGCTCCTCCGCGTCTCCGCGATGATATTGCTGGCTTTCACATTGCACGCCCAGCCTGCGCCCTGCGATAACACGCCCGCCTGGTCCGCGTGCGAGATCACGTTCGAGTTGAGCGGCGCCGACGCCGCCGCGTATCCGAATCCGTACAATACGGTCGAGCTGCGTGCCGATTTCCGCTCGCCCCAGATGCGCTCCATGTCGCTTCCGGCTTATTGGGATGGCGGCAACCGTTTCGTGTTCCGTTTCGCGCCAGGCCAGAGCGGCCGGTGGCAGTACCACCTCACCAGCAACGTTGCCTCGCTAGAAGGGAAAGAAGGTTCATTTAACGCCGCGGAATCGGAATCGCCCGGGTTCATTCACCCTGCCAACGTGCATCACTGGGCTTTTGTGGCCCACAGCGGTCCGCTGACGCAGGCGCACCTGTGGATGGCGGCCGGCGAGCCGCGTTTTCCGCATCTGGATGATGCCGGTTTCCGCGCGATGGCCGACGAGCGAGCCGCAGCGAAATTTACGCACGTGCGCGGCGTCGTGCTGGGCGATGGCACGGACGCCGCGTTCACCTCCGCCGGTCTTCCGGACGTGAAATATTTCCAGCGGCTCGATGACCGCGTCCGCTACTTGAATCAGAAGGGCATGATCGCCGACCTTACGATCGCCTCCGATCCCGCTGCATTGGTCAAGCTGTTCCCGACGGCGGCCGGGCGGCGCCGCCTGACGTCCTTTCTTGTGGGCCGTTATGCGGGTTTCAACGTAACCTGGCAGGTGTTCGGCATATTCGAAGGCTATCCCGGGGCGCGCGCACTCGCCAAGGAGGTGGGCGGCTATCTCAAGGAGATGGACGGTTACCAGCATCCGCGCACCTGCGGAGCGAAGGTGACGTCCGGGCCGCTCCTGGACGACGGCTGGATGAACTTCGCCGGTTATGGCACGCCGGATGAGGCAGTGGGCGCCATCGAGCATCAGCTCTATCAGGCGCCGGCCGTCAATCGAATTGCCGACACCGATCCCGTCGCGCTGCGCCATCACCTGTGGGAAGCCACGATGAACGGTCAGTATCCCGAATGTGCCGGCCTCACGGGCGCCTCCGCGAAATTCATGAGCGTTTGGTTCGAATTCATGAATGCGACACGCCACTGGGACGTCGAGCCTTATTTCGATGTAGACGGCGGCCGCGCCCTGGCGCTTCCCGGCGTGGAGTATATCGTTTATATCGAGAAGCCGGGCCCGGTCGAGCTGAGTGTCGAACATCATGGCTACGAGGTATTCTGGGTCGATCCGGCCGATGGCTCGACAACGCGCGGTAAATATAGCGGCGAACATTTTACGGGCGAGCCGCCCGACCGGTATCACGATTGGGTCCTGCACGTCGTCCGGGAAGGCACGCTGAGCAGCATGAACCGGTCGTACAAGTTCGATTCGTGGGATGTCCCGGTGCAGGAGATCGTCATTAACCCGGAGAAGATTCCGTACGATATCGAAAAACCCGCGGGCGACCTTACGGTGGGTAAGCCAGCCGAGTTTGCGGCCAAGCTGAAGCGCTCCACCCGCGGCACCCGTAACATGATGTGGATGTGGACGGGCGAGGTCACCGGTGAAGGAGAAGGGTATCGCGTGCTTGGCAGCGGCCAGCAGGGGAGTCTCACCGTCCCGACAGGCCTCGCCTCGAACTACCCCACCGACATTCTGCTGCGCGTCTACGGAATCAACGGATACGGCGCCGTCTACATGCTCGCCAAGGGGTACTCGCTGAAGCAGTGAAGCCCCTGATCCTGGCGGTCGACACCACTCACGAATACGGCAGCCTCGCGCTGGCGCGCGGCGAGGACACGCTCGAGGAAGTATCGTTACACGCTCCCGGCGGCTTCGCGCATGTGATTTACGGCGAACTGCGGTCGCTGCTGGATCGGCAAGGCGTCGCCTTGGATCAGGTCGACTGCTTCGCCTCGGCGTCGGGACCGGGTTCGTTCACCGGAGTGCGCGTTGGGCTTGCCTGTATCAAGGGACTGGCGGAAGCGATGTCGAAGCCGGCGGTTGCGGTTTCCAATCTACAGGCGATAGCGTCGTTGGGCACGGCTCAGTTGCGCGCCGCACTGCTCGATGCGCGCCGTAGCGAGATCTACGGGGCCGTCTACGATGCGGAAGGCCGGCTGGTCGCGCCTGAGATCGTGGCTCCTCTGTCGCGATGGCTGGAGAGCCTGCCGAATGCCGACCTGGAATTCGTCTGCCTCGATCTTCAACCGGATCTCGGCGGTACGCGCTTCGCGAATGCGCGTCTTACCGTTGCGCCGCGATCTCTCGCGGCCGCGATTGCGCGTATCGCGGCCGGGCGCTACGAGCGCGGTGAAACGTCGGACCCCGCCGGG
>Ga0126381_100008903_pt1 | contig 11249 bp, 8 predicted proteins | sample PanSoiMetPlot_28_FD_96465 | JGI IMG/M metagenome (GOLD analysis project Ga0126381, IMG submission 96465) | Tropical forest soil microbial communities from Panama - MetaG Plot_28 | ecosystem: Environmental > Terrestrial > Soil > Tropical forest > Bulk soil | place: Panama | collected 2016-02-17 | reverse complement strand
GCGAGCGCTGGGTGAAGTAGCCAGCGAGCGCGCAGACCGTGGCGGTCAGGGCCCGCTTGCCGACCGTCCGGCTAACCTGGGTCATCGCCAGCAGTTCGGCGAGTTCCGGCCCGCCTTGCATCGCGACACTCGGGGCGAGAAAGACGACATCGATGAACGCGGCGCCACGGCAGGCATACGGCCAGTCCACGACGACGACGCCGTCGCTGGTCAGCAGGACATTGTCGGCGCGCAGGTCGGTGTGCAGCAAAGTCTCGCCGGCCGCGTGGGCGGTCCACGTTGCCTCGAGCTCTGCGAGCTCTTGGCAGTGATCTCGCGACCAGCGGTCGAGCCGGTCGTCCCCACCTTCCTTGGCCAGCGTCCGCCAGCCGGTGAGGTCATCGCCGAAGACATCGACGACGTCCGGGACGGCGATCGGCGCCGGCGTCAGGGCCTCGCCGATCAGGTCAATCGCTGCGAGCACCCTGGCAAGCTCGTCGGGCACCCACGGCACGGCCGGGTTGCGCCCGTCGACGTCATCAAGTATCAAGGCGATCCACGGGTCCTGCTCGACGACGCCACGGAGCCTGGCGATCGGCAGGTTACTAGCGGCAGCGAAAGGATCGAGCGCCCGGAGAATCTCGGCCTCGCGCCGGTGAATCCCCGGCGTATCAGGATTCGCCTCGGAGGACACGGCCTTGACGAACCACCGCGTCCCGTCCGCGCACCGCAGGCGCGCGGCGACACCCGGACTGAACCCGCCTGGCTGAGTTCTGGCCTCCACCACGGGCGACCCGATGACCTGCCCGATGCTCGCCGCCACGGACGCAGGCAAGCTATGCCAATCGACCCTGTTACCCTCCGCTGGCGGCGCGCTCATCCCCGCAGCCTGCCCGTCCACGCCCACAAGAGCAAACGAGTTAAGGTCGCAATGGGAGGTCGCGTGACGCGGTTGGGGTTCGGGATTGTCGGCGCCGGCGTGATCGCTGCGACTCACGCTCAGGCGATCGCTCAAGTGCCAGGGGCATGGCTCGCGGCGGTTACCGACACCTCTCTTGACGCCGCGAAGAGGCTCGCAGAAACGCACGGCGGCGCGGCGGAGCCAGATCTCGCCGCGCTGGTCGCCCGCGACGACGTCGACGTCGTCACCGTCTGCGTGCCGAGCGGGCTGCACGCTGATGTCGGGGTCGCGGCGGCCCACGCTGGCAAGCACCTGGTCGTGGAGAAGCCGATCGACGTGACGCTCGCGGCGGCCGACCGGCTGATCAGCGCCGCGAGCTCGGCCGGGGTCAAGCTGACTGTGATCTCCCAGCACCGCTTCGATCCTGGCGTTGTCGAGCTGCGCAGGCTGATCGAGGACGGTGCGCTCGGCACGCTGCTGCTCGGCGAAGCCAGCACCAAGTGGTATCGCACCCAGGCCTACTACGACAGCGGCTCGTGGCGCGGCACCTGGGCGCTCGACGGCGGCTCGCTGCTGAACCAGGGCGTTCATTACGTCGACCTGCTGCTCGCCTGCATGGGGCCGGCCGTCGAGGTGGCTGCGATCACCGCCACCCAGACCCATCAGATCGAGGTCGAAGACGTCGCCCTCGCGTTGCTGCGGTTCCGAACCGGCGCGGTCGGCACGATCGTGTCGAGCACGTCGGTATTTCCCGGTTTCGCGCAGCGGCTCGAGATCAGCGGCACGGGCGGGACCGTGGTGATCGAGGACGGCCAGATCATCAGCCGGGGCCTGGCCGGTGAGTCGCCGGCGGCGCAGGCACCCGACGGCCAGGCCGGCGATCCGCCCGCCGGCGCGAGCGCGCCCGACATCGGCATCGCCAGCCACGTCGCGCAGATCGCTGACTTCGTCGAGGCGATCGAGCAGGACCGCGAGCCGAGCGCCACGGCGCTGGACGGGAGGGCGGCGCTTGAAGTCGTTCTCGCCGTGTATGAGTCGGCGCGGGAGCACCGAGCGGTCAGGCTCATTGGGGCAGCAACATGAGTTTCGTGCTCAGCGGCTTCGCCGACGAGATCTCACCCGACCCGGCGCAGCAGCTTGCCACCCTCGCCGCCGAGTCCATCACCCATCTTGAGCTGCGCAGCGCCTGGGGCACCAACGTGGCCGACCTCAGCGACGCTCAGCTCACCCGCTTCAAGGCCGCGCTTGACGAAGCAGGGGTGAGCGTGTCAGCGATCGGCTCGCCTATCGGCAAGATCGACGTGCGCGCTGCTTTCCCGCCCGAACTTGAAAGGATGCGCCGGATCGCAGATATCGCCAATGCGTTCGGCACCCGCATCGTTCGGGTCTTCTCCTTCTTCATCCCTGAGGGCGAGCCGCCGGCGAAGTACCGGTCGCGGGTCATCGATCAGATGGCGGCGCTCGCGGCGGTCGCGGCCGAACGCCGCGTGGTCCTGGCTCATGAGAACGAGAAGCTGATCTACGGTGACGTGCCCGAGCGGTGCGCGGACATCATCGCCTCGGTAGGTTCGCCCGCGCTGCGGGGGACGTTCGACGCGGCGAACTTCGTGCAGTGCGGCGTGCGTCCGCACTCCGATGCATACCCGCTGCTCCGCCCGTACTTGCTCTACGTCCAGATCAAGGACGCGCTCGCCGCGACCGGCGAAGTCGTGCCTGCCGGCCAGGGTGACGGCGAGGTCAGGCAGACGCTAAGCGCGCTGATGGAATCCGGGTTCGAGGGTTTCCTCTCGCTCGAGCCGCACCTGGCGGCGGGCGGAACGTTCGGCGGGTTCAGCGGCCCAGCAGAGTTCCGCCGCGCCGCCCAGGCACTCAAGTACCTGCTCGCCGGCCTGTCGGCCTCCTGGACCTGAGCCTAGGTCCAGGTCCAGGAGACCAATGGCCGAGCCCACCACCACCTACGGGTAGCTCACCACGTCGGTCGGACCCGGGCTAGCGGAGGTCACCGGCGCGCCGACGCCGTTGACCACCGAGGCTATCTCGCCCGAGCCGGCCAGGAACCTGGTCAGGATGTCGTGCAACCGCACGCCAGGCTGATTGCCAGGCACCTGGAACGCCTCGCTCGCCTCGATCGGGATGCCAAGATCGAAGAAGCAGTAGCTCGCCATCCCGTAACCGGTGAACGAGCGCACCCCGCTTGAGACTTCGAATGCCGGGAAGCCGTCGGTCGTGGCGTTCGCCATCCAGGCGGCCTGGCTGGGCGGGTCGTACGGCATCTCGTTCTGGAAGAAGAAGTCGGTCCCGTCCTGGCCGCGCCAGATGACCTGGGCCTTCTGGTAGTGCTCGACGAAAAGCCCGTAGGCCGTGACGTTGTCGCCGTTGACGATCAAGCCGTGCTCGCCGACGTTGTCGTTCCATCCGACGCCCGCGCCGTGGTCGGCGCGCCAGCCCCAGATGTTATCGATAAGGACGTTCGAGCTGTTCACGACCAGGCTGTTCGTCGCCTGTCCTGGCTGCGCGCCGCCGATCCTGAAGTACACATCCTGGATCAGGGTCGGGTCGCTCGCGTCGCCGCTGCCTTGGGAGTCTTGGTCCCCCGGCTGACCGACGGTCAGCAGTGCAGGTGAGTTCACCGCTCCTGCGTCGAAGATCAGGCCGGAGATCTTGACTCCGTGGCTGGCGTCGACGCTCATCGCGACGTTGCCGTTGGTCGCCGACAGCGTCGCCAGGCCGAGCCCGAGCACGATCGTGCCCGGCCTGCTGATCTCGATAGGCCTAGCCAGGTCGTAGACACCAGGGGTCAGGATCAGGTCCTTACCGTTGTCGAGAGCGGCGTTGATCTGCGACTCGGGGGTGTCGGGGCTGGCGATGAAGAACCGGTCGATCGGCAGCGACCGTCCGGCAGCGGTGCCATTCGTCCACGTCGGGCCGACGGAGTTATGTTGCACGGCCGGCACGAACACGTGGTAGTCGCCCGCCGCGTCGGTGTAAAGGAACGGTTCTTCCTCCGTGATCGGCGCGGCGGCAAGCGTGGTGTAAGGCTGACCGCCCGGCGTGCCGAAACTCTGCGCCGGCGCTCCGTTGTCGCCGACGAACACCTGGTCCCATACTCCGTTGGTCCAGCCGTCCAGGTCGCTGTTCCTCACGATGAACTGCTGCTGCGAGCCATTGAGTATCGTGCTGCCGGTGAACCGCGAGTCGGCCACGAAGGCGCCGCTGGCGAACTGCGGCCCGGCCGAGCAGAAGTCCATGAACGACGTGAAGCCGTTGACGTCCACCCGGCGCATCGGCGCGGCTTGTGAGACCGCCCAGAACTCCGCGGCGGTCTGGCAGCTATTGGCGCTAGGCAGCTTGATCGACAGGTTCGACAGCGAGCGCCAGAAGTTGTCAAGCGCGACGCAGTTCGTGCCGCCCGGTCCTAGGCACTGGTTGAACACGTCGATCGAACCGTTGATCACGACGTCGTCCGGCGCCGCCCCGAGACCGGCGACCTGCGTGTAGTACCCGACCTGGAATCGCAGCGGGTCGGCGGCCGTGCCGTAGGTGCCCGGCTCGAAGAACAACGCATAACGCTGCGTTCCGAACTGATTGGGTACCTGCTGGCTGGCGATCGAGTCGACGGTGGCCTGAATCTGGCTCTGCGGCATGGACGGGGTAAAGACATAGACATTGGGGCCGAAATTTGGCTCGCCCGTCAGCCGTTGCGCAGCGGGTACGCGGTGCGCGGTGGCAGTCGTCGCCGCGCCGGCGGTGGCGGGTCCCAGCGTGGCCATTCCGTAGGACGCGGCGGCGAGCGCGGCAGCCAGGCCTAGATAGCGGCGGACTAAGTACCAGCGTGCGCCTCTGACCGGCTTGATCATGTCCTTCCACCTCCTGGTGGTTACCGTGGATTCTGGCCGCGGACGAGAAGGTGCCCGCCCTCCGACTTCCTCCACGTCGTGAACTATCCTAGTTTGCACGTTGTCCGCATCTATTGCTAGGTAGCTGATGGCAGGTTCCAACGCAACGACCGTGCGCGATCTGCGCCGCAGCAACCGATCAAGGGCGCTCTGGCAGGTCTTTCTCGGCGGACCGATGACGCGGCAGGAGATCGGCGTGCTCGCTGGTCTCAGCCCGGCCACGGTGAGCAACCTGGTCGCGGACCTGGTGTCCGACGGCATCATCTCCGAGGTGGGCCTCGAGGATTCCAACGGCGGCCGCCCGCGCGGCGTGCTGCAGGTCAACCCCGAGTACGGCTACGTCATCGGGGTCGATGTGGGGGAGACCGAGTTCCTCGTTGAACTGTTTGACCTTGGGCTCGCGATGAGGGCGAGGCATCTTTCCGGCACCGACATGGCTGTGCTCGACCCGACCGACGCCGTCACCCACGTGGCCGAAGGCATCAGGTCAGTGATCGGCCAGGCAGGCGTCGACGAGCGGGCAATACTCGGCGTCGGCGTCGCCGTGCCCGGCCTGGTCGAGCACACCGGGCACGCGATCGTGCACGGCCAGAGCGTGGGCTGGGACGCGGTGCCGGTCGAGAGCATGCTGCGCGAAATGATCGACCTGCCGGTGCTCGTCGACAACGGCGCGAAGACGCTCGGCCAGGCGGAGCGCTGGTTCGGCGCCGCCCGCGGCTCCGATAACGCGATCATCGTGCTGCTCGGAATGGGCCTTGGCACCTGCATCGTCAGCGACGGCGAGGTGTACCGCGGAGCGACGAGCAGCGCGGGGGAGTGGGGACACACGTCGGTCGTGGTCGGCGGCAGGCGCTGCCGCTGCGGGGCGAACGGCTGCCTCGAGGCCTACGTCGGCGCCGCGGCGATCGCCGCCAGGTACGCCGAGCTCGCCGGGGGTAACCATCCCGCAGGCCCGGGCAACCTGGAGGGCACGGTCGCGACCATCATCGCGTCGAGCGAGCGCAACCCGGCGGCGGCGCAGGTGCTCGATGAGGTCGTGACCTATCTCGGCGCCGGCATCGCCAACCTGGTCAACCTGTTCAATCCCGAGCGGGTTGTCGTCGGCGGCTGGCTTGGCCGGGCGCTCAGCGACGCCCTGCTGCCGAGGATCATCGAGGCAGCAGGAACCCACGCGCTGAGGTTGCCGTTCAGCGGCGTGCGGATCGTGAAGGCCGAGCTAGGCCAGGACGCGGTCGCGCTCGGCGGAGCGACCCTGCCGATCGCCAAGCTGCTGAACGCGGAGGCAACGGCCCCGCCGGAGCGCCCAGAGCGCCGCCCGGCCTATACGACCCCCTGAGACTCGCGGCGCGCGGGCGGGGCGGCATCGGGCTTGACAGGCTGATCACTTCTCCCGGAACTTAGTTTAAGTATTGAAGGGCATGATCAACTTCCGCTAAGGAGCCGATGTGGGCGAGTTGCGGTTTCCGCCCGGTTTCGTGTTCGGCGCGTCGACCGCCGCCTATCAGATCGAAGGGGTGGGCGACGGGCGCGGGCCGTCGATCTGGGACGCATTCGCCAGGACGCCGGGCAAGGTGATCAACGGCGACAACGGTGACATCGCCTGCGATCACTTTCGCCGCATGGACGACGACCTCGACCTGATCTCCTGGCTCGGCTTGAACACCTATCGCTTCTCGATCTCGTGGACCAGGGTGACGCCGGATGGCCGGGGTCCGGCGAGCGCCTCCGGCCTCGACTTTTACAAGCGGATGGTCGACGGCCTTCTGGCTCGGGGCATCACGCCGATGGCGACGCTGTATCACTGGGACCTGCCCCAGGCATTGCAGGATGCCGGCGGCTGGGCTAGCCGCGACACCGTCGGCAGGTTCTGCGACTACGCGCAAGCAGTGCTCGACGCGATCGGCGCCGCCGTGCCCATGTGGATGACGGTCAACGAGCCGTTCTGCGCGGGCATGATCGGGCATTTGCAAGGCAGGCACGCACCCGGGCTCGTCGACCTCCGCTCGGCCCTGGCCGCCTCGCATCACCTGCTGCTCGCGCACGGCCTGGCGGTCGGGCTGGTCAGGAGCGCGGCACCAGGTGCACAAGTTGGCAACTCCGTGCTGCTGTCCGACATCAGCGCGGCCACCAGCAGCGAAGCCGACATCGAAGCGGCGCACCGGCTCGACGGTCATGAGAACCGGTGGTTTCTCGATCCGGTGTTCCGCGGTGGCTACCCGGCCGACATGCTCGACTGGTACTCGGCCCAGGCGCCGATCGACTTCGTGCGCGACGGCGACATGCAGGTCATCGGCGCGCCGCTCGACTTCAGCGGCATCAACTACTACGAGACCAAGATCGTCGTGAGCGACCTCGACGAGCCCTACCACGGCGCGACCGTTCTGCCCGCCGTTTCGCTGCTGCCCGACGGCCCGCTGACGGCCAACGGCATCGACGCCAGGCCAGCCGGCCTCGGCCGGATCCTGCGCAGGATGCGTGATGATTACCCCGCCATACCGCTGTACGTCACCGAGAACGGCGCGCCTTTCCACGACTACGTGAATCCGGACGGCCACGTCAATGACCCGCAGCGGGTGAGCTACCTGGCCGGCCACCTAGCCGAGACCAGCGAGGCCATCGCCGACGGCGCCGACATCCGCGGGTACTTCGTCTGGTCGCTGCTCGACAACTTCGAGTGGGCCGACGGCTACAGCAAACGGTTCGGGCTGTTCTTCGTCGAATTCGGCACCCAGACGAGGATCGCAAAATCGAGCGCGAACTGGTACCGGCAGCTCATCGCCGACCACGCCATTGCCGGGCCTGCCCGGCTATTGACTTAAGCAGCCAGGAGAGTAACTTCACGAGTTAGTTCAAGATTTGTAGGAACTCGGACTGGCGTGAAGGGCGAGTGGTGTGCAAATGACGGGGGGTCATCCCCGGGAGCCTGCGTCACGGCATCAGGCCGTGCAGCGGGAAGACCGCCTTGCGGGTCGCCACGATCGCCTGGTCGACTGGGTCGGACGGGTCATAGCCCCGCTCGAACGGCTGGAAGGTGGCCGGTGCCTGCTCGGTCATCGTGTCGGGCGCTTGCGTCATCGTCCGCCTGCGGACGTAGTCGCGCCACGACTGCGGCGTCGGGGTCGCCGGGTCGACCGGGTTCCCGGTGGCCTCGGCGAGCAGGTGGGTCCACGTCCTCGGCACAACCCGGACTAGCTCGTAACCGCCGCCGCCGGTGAGCAGCCAGCGGCCGCCCGCCGTCTCGTGCGCGAGCCTGTGTATCGCCGCGTGCGCCGCCCGCTGGGCGTCGATGGTCACCGCGAGGTTGGCCAGCGGATCCATCCAGTGCGTGTCGCAGCCGTGCTGCGAGACGAGTATCTGCGGCCCGAACGCCCGAAGCAACGGCGGCACAACCGCGTCGAACGCCCGCAGCCAGCCAGCGTCCCTTGTGCCTGCTGGCAGCGCGACGTTCACCGCCGAGCCCTCCGCGTCTGGGCCGCCGGTTTCGCTCGCTCGCCCGGTGCCAGGGAACAGCGTCGCCGGGTGCTCGTGCATGCTGATCGTCAGCACCCTCGGGTCGTTGTAGAAGGCCGCCTGGACCCCGTCGCCGTGGTGCACGTCGATGTCGACGTAGGCGATCCTTTCAGCGCCCTGGTCGAGCAGCCACGCAATGGCTATGGCCGGGTCGTTGTAAATGCAGAACCCGCTCGCGCGGTCGCGCATCGCGTGGTGGAGCCCGCCCGCGATGTTCGCGCCGTGCTGCGCCGTGCCGGTCCACGCCGCCCTGGCCGCCGCCAGCGTCGCGCCGGCCACGAGCGCGGACGCCTCGTGCATCGCGGGGAAGATCGGATCGTCGGAAGTCCCCAGGCCGAACATGATCGAATGCGGCAGCCACCCATCCTCGCTGGCCTGCTTGACGGCCGAGATGTAGCTGGGGTCGTGCACGAGCTCCAGCTCGGCGTCCGTCGCAGGCTCGGGCGGGCTGACCGTGACGCCGTCGGCGTCGAGCACGCCGAGGTCACGGGCAAGCTCGATGGTCAGTTCCACCCGCACCGGCGCGAGCGGATGGCTGGGCCCGAAGTTGTAGCCGGTCAGCCGGTCGGTCCAAGCGAGATGCACGGTGCATGACATCTCGCCATCCTCTCGCGGCCAGCCTCGGCCAGCCTACGAGGTCCGCTTACAGCGGGGGAAATCTGCTGAGCCCGGCCGATGGCCTCATCCAGGCCGCCCGTACCGCAGGCGCTATCCCGGCGATCATCCCCGCAGCGGCGCCGATCAGCGGTGCCGGCCACAGCGCCAGCGGGGCCACCACCGGCGTCCACCCGACTGCCTTGGCGATCAGCACGACCGCGGCGACTCCAAGGCTGGCGCCCGCCAGCCCGCCGACCAGGCCGACTATCACCGATTCGGCCAGCACCTGAGCGGCGATGTGCCGCCGCCTGGCGCCGACCGCGCGCCTGAGCGCGAACTCGGGCGCGCGCTGCAGCACGCAGAACGTGGTCAGCCCGGCGATCGCGACGACCCCGATGGCCAGCCCAACCCACCCGATCACGACGAAGAGCCTGCTCAGCGCGCTGGTCACCTGTGCCCGCAGCAGCGTGGGCCCGCGCTTGAACCTGACGACGAGGCGGTGCGGCAGGGCCGGGTTGATCGCGTAAGGTGCCTGCCGCGCGATCTGGCCTGCCGCTCCCGGCCTGGTCACGATCAGCACCGTTGGCCTGGCGCCCGCTCGCTGGTCGGGGGGTCCGAACATGGTCGTGGCCTCCGACGTGGGCAGCAGGACTGAGCGAAGCAAGGATGGCTGCTTTGCCGGCCGGCTGACAATTCCGGTAATAACGCAACCCGTGTTGTTGATGTAGATCGTGTGCGTGCTGTCCAGGTCGCTGATCCGCAGTGACCTGGCGAGCGCCGATCCGACCAGGCAGACATCGGCAGCGTGCGACTGATCCCAGGCGTCGAACAGCCTGCCCTGACTGACGGCGACGCCTGCGGCGGCGAGATAACCGGGGGTTGCGGCGACCAGTGCCGGGGTTGCCTGCCGCGGGCCGGCGGCCTGGCCACGTCCAACGGGCCCAGTCAGCGGCGCCGCCGAGACGACGACTGGGCTGCGCAACCTGACCTGCCAGAAGACGCCCGACGCGACCACGCCGGACAGCGCATCGACGCGCCGCTCGACGTCAGCGGGAAACGGGAAAGGCGCGTTGAGCAGCCTGGGCACAGGCCCGGTCACCAGGATCGACGTCGGCAGGCGCTGTGTGAAGACCGAAGCGACCTTTCCGGTGGCCGTGCTGACGAGCCCGAGCACGGCGACGAACCAGCCGACAGCGAGCAGCGTGCCGAATCCGGTCGCCGTGACTGCCGCTGGCCTAGCCACGATCGAGGTGAACGCCTCGCCGACCGCGTCGGCGGGCCGCAGCATGGTTCGCCTGACCAGTACCCGGCTCACTGCCGCGAGCCCGCCCGCGAGCCGGTGATCGGCAGGGTCACCGGCCAGGCGAGCGCTTCGGCTGGCTCTCCAAGCCGCACCGACCTGCCGCTGTACGCGGCGGCCAGCTGGTCGGCCGTGGCGACGAGAACGGTCCGGCCTTCTCGGTTCAGCCCGGCCAGCACGCCGATTACCTTGGCCGCCGCTGGCTCGTCGAGGCCACCCGTCGGCTCGTCGCAGAGCACCAGGCTTGGCTTGGTGACAACCGCCCTGGCCAGAGCGCACAGTGCAAGCTCGCCGGCCGATAGCTGCCACGCCATGAAGCTGGCCATCGCGGCCAGGCCAACCCGGTCCAGGCTTTCGACCGCGGCGTCGATGCGCTGCTGCCGCCGCATGCCCGCGTAGCGCAGCGGCAGCATCACGTTGTCGAGCACGGACCGCGTCGGCAGGACCATCTTGCGCTGGAACACGAAGCCGATCTGCCGGCCGCGCAGCGCCGACCGCTCCCGGTCACGGAGCTTCGCCGTGTCGATGCCGTTCAGCAGGTAACTGCCCGCGGCCGGCCGGTCGAGCAGGCCGAGCACATTGAGCAACGCCGACCTGCCTGAGCGCGGCTGACCGGTGAGCATGACCATCTCGCCGCGCCGCACGACCAGGTCAAACGGCGCGGGCGGCACGTCGCGCCTTTCCTGCGCCTGCCCGCGCAGTCGCAGGCCCGATAGCTCGATCAGCGGCGGATGAGGCAGCGGCCGATTGGATTCTGGCGGGCGGGCCTGGCCTCTTCGCGTCGTCATCGTCATCGGCCGACACCGATCAGAACGTGATCGCCAGGCTCAAGTGCGCCCGGCGTGGTCGGCTGAACGGCGGCGAATCCGCCGGCCGCCTCGCCAGTTGACACCGGAACCTGCTTTCGCCGTCCGCTGGCCGAGACAAGGACCACAAACGTGGCGGTGCCGCGGCCCGGCGATTTGCCCCGGCGAGCGGCGGTGAACACCGCGGTGAGCGGAACCGCAAGCACCGGGCCGTTGGTCACCGGCGCCAGCAGCGTCAGCCTGACCGCGCTGCCGATCAG
>Ga0126381_100008901_pt1 | contig 11249 bp, 7 predicted proteins | sample PanSoiMetPlot_28_FD_96465 | JGI IMG/M metagenome (GOLD analysis project Ga0126381, IMG submission 96465) | Tropical forest soil microbial communities from Panama - MetaG Plot_28 | ecosystem: Environmental > Terrestrial > Soil > Tropical forest > Bulk soil | place: Panama | collected 2016-02-17 | reverse complement strand
TTAACAAAATCCAACATCCAAAGCTGCGGAGCCTATAAACGGCGCCTTTCTCGCGGTCAACAAAAGCTCTAAACGGAAGTGTTGCCCCTTACCAACAAGTAAAATTTGCGAGGGGGGGGGGAGGACGGCTTACCAGCCTAAAATAGTTTTAGCAGCCAGAGTGTAAATAATGTCCACTTCATCGAGAATTCTCGTCGTTGAGGACGATTTTCTACTTTCTATCGATCTCGCCCAGAAACTTACGGAGATGGGGTGCGAAGTCGCCGGCACCGCCCACTCCGGCGGTGAGGCCGTGAATCTGGCGAAGGAACTCAAGCCTGACCTCGCTCTTATGGATATCCGCCTCGGGAGCGAGTTCGACGGCATATCGGCGGCCGAAAGAATCAAGGCGGAGTGCCGCATTCCCATTATTTTTCTTTCGGGCTATTCGGATGAATCCACTTTAAAGCGCGCCGCACAGAGCGGCGCGTTCGGCCATCTGTCAAAGCCGGTCCGCACAGAGGAACTGAAAACCACGATCAGGCTGGCGCTGGAGCAGAGCCGGGCGTGGCGGGATCTGTTGTCGCGCAATTCCTGGCTCGCCACGATGCTGAGTTCAATCGAGGAAGGCGTCGTGGCGATTGATCAGGCGGGAAACGTCACGTATCTGAATTCGCAGGCCGAATACATGACCGGTTGGACGCTTCCGGAAGTATCCGGACAACCGGTCGAGAACGTTTATGCGCCGGGCCGGCGCGATGGCACGCCGCTTTCAGAAAGTCAGCTTCGGCTCGCGGTCACAAAGGGCACTGCGGTAATCCGTGAACGCCTTACGCTGCGGACGCGAACCGGGCGCGAGATTCCTGTCGAAGAAACCGTGATGGCGATCTGGAACGAGGGGCGGATCGACGGAGCCCTTGCAGTATTTCGCGATCTTACCGACATCCTGAAGGTCCAGGAAGCCGACAAACTTCAGACCATCGGGACTCTCGCCGGAGGAGTGGCGCACGATTTTAACAATCTGCTTGCAGTAATTGTGGGAAATGCATCTCTGGTAAGGGAGCGGCTTCCGGAGGACGCGCGCGACCGAATGTTCCTCGATGAAGTCGTTAAGGCCGGATCGAAAGCCGCGGAACTTACTTCGCAATTGCTTTCGTACGCGGGGAAATCGAGTTCGCGAAAGAGGCCGATCGATCTTTCGCGATTGATCCGCGACACCGAAGCTCTCATCCGAACCGTTGTTCCCGAGCGAATCAGGATCAAGATTCAGACGCCCGAGGGGCTGGCCCCGGTCGAGGCCGATGCGTCGCAGTTAAACCAGTTGTTGATGAACCTGGTGCTGAACGCGGCGGAAGCCATAGACGAAGCCGAGGGCTGCATCGAGATTTCGACCGGCGCGATGGACGCGGACGCCGTATTCCTGCGCGTTCGCGATGACGGCTGCGGCATGGACACTATGACGCGGTCAAGGGCCTTCGATCCCTTCTTTACGACAAAGTTCACGGGTCGAGGCCTGGGGCTAGCCGCGGTTCAGGGTATCGTCCGCACGCATGGCGGCTCCATCGATGTACACACGGAACCTCGGAATGGATCCACTTTCACTGTTGTTCTGCCAGCCACGTCGAGAGAACCGTCGCGAACCATATCAGGCCGGCGCGGCGATGCGTCGAAGACGGTGCTTGTCGTGGATGATGTGGAAGGCGTGTGGCGGTTTGTCAAGACCTCGCTGGAGCGGGCGGGTTTTCGCGTCCTCATCGCGCGGGACGGAAACTCCGCGATTGAAGTCGTAAAGAGCCGCGATTCCGAAATAGACGCCGTGCTGCTGGATTTGTCAATGCCCGGTTTATCGGGAGTCGAAGCAGGCAGGAAAATCCGGAAGGTGGCGCCCTCTCTGCCGATCTGTTATATGAGCGGCTACACCGAGGACTTCGCCGTAACGCAGCACGCGGACGACGAGTTAGCGGGACATTTTCTGCAAAAGCCGTTTACGCCACGGCAGTTGATTGCGAAGCTGCGGTACGCGATGGAAGCTCAGGCGCAGAGCCCGTCCGTTCACTAATCCGCGTTCTCAGCGCGTGCATTCTCAGCCCGTGGGTTCTCAGCCCGAATGATAGGCTACAAAGCGATGCGCAGGAGCTTCTACGGGAAGTGGATCATCGCGGCGTGCCTGATCACGTTCGGCATATCGGTAGGCCTGCCCTACTACAACATGCCGTTCTTCTACGATTACTATCGCCGGACGTTCAACTGGCCCCTGCATGACATCACTTTCGGGTTTCCGCTGGCTGCGCTGTTGACGCTGTGGGTCGGGCCAGTGCTGGTTCCGAAGCTGAGTCCACGTAAGCTGATTGTGGCCGGCACGCTGCTGACGTTCTTTTCATTTTTTGGCTTCAGCCGTATGACCGGCAGCATTTCGGTTTATTACTGTCTGTGGTTCCTCTATACGTTCGGCTATATTCTTTCGGGGCCGATCCCGCATCAGATCATCGTTTCGCAATGGTTCCGGCGTAATCGCGGAATGGCGATGGGGATCGTGTATGTCGGGGTAGGTCTGGTGGGCGCGGCGGGTCCCTGGCTGATCAAGCCGGTGACTGAGCAGTATTCGTTTCGTACGGCGCTGCTCGTGGTCGGGCTAGTGATGTTCCTGGCGTGGCCTTTTGCGCTCTTTCTGCTGAAGGACCGGCCGGTGGAACTCGGTCAATTTCCGGACGGCGACCTGCAGCCCACGCCCGATCAGAAGGTGGAAGCGCGGAGTTTTGGATATCTGTTGCGGCAATGGCCATTCTGGCTGCTGCTGATCGGAAGTCTCTGCTCGATCGGGTCAATCGGCGCGATCAATCAGCATATGAAGCTCGTGTTCGCGGATCAGGGGTTTACCGATCAAAAGACCCTGAACGAAACGTGGAGCGAGGCGACGCGATGGATTCTGTGGTCGAGTATCGCGGGGAGGCTGCTGATTGGTAAGTTCGCGGATATTTTCCCCATGAAGCACGTAATGACGGTGACGTACTTCGTGGTAGCGGCCAGTATTCCGCTGTTGTTATCGGTGCATCCTTCGGGGAACCCGTATACCTTCGCGATCGTGTTCGGGTTCGCGATGGGCGCGGACTACATGCTCATTCCCCTGATGGCGGCGAAACAGTTCGGCGTGAACTCGCTCGCGAGATCGATGGCCGTCATACTGCCCGTGAATACGATCGGGCAGACCTGGGTTCCGTATGGCGTCGCGTGGCTGCGCGAGAATTTCGGCAATTACCGGGTTCCGATGGAGGTCGTGCTGGCGGTGGCGATTGTCGGGGCGATTTCGATTCTGCTGTTGCCGCGCGAAGCCACGGCTGCGTCTGAGACCGTTGCCCCCCGCGCTATGGCGAAGACGTAGCGATCGGCCGATTGACGTAGATCGTTTTGCCGCCGGAGTGAACAATCGCGTGGAGATTCTCTGCGCCAACGAGGCCCCGGAGATGATCGGCCTTTTCATCTTCGGATGCTACATACCAGCGTCCGGGACTGTTCCAGAGATTCACGAAGTCGGCGTCTCCGATGAAAACGTGCGGGGCGCCGGGCGCGTACGAACCGTACTCCAGATTGTTTTTGCGGCCGTTCAGAATCAGGCCGGTGCGATTCGTATAGAAGAAGACGCCGGACATCTCGTAGTAGGGATCGTCAACGATCAGTCCTCCGGGCTCGGCGCGGTTGAGAGCTTCGGCGAGAGCATACGAGCCGAGATAGGGATCAAAGGCGATGAGCGCCAAACGTGCGGCCTGGTAAAACAGAACCATCCCGGCGCACAGGATCAGCGCGGCGCGGGCTCCCCGGAAGAACCATCCGGCGATGGCGCCGATCAGCGCGGCGATACCCGCGATCACGAGCGGAGCGCGCAGGTACGCGAACGAGCGCAGCGTGAGATCGCCCATGTGTCCGAGCGAAAGCGTGTACGCTTCAGGGTGTTGGGCGAGCGCCTGGGCGATATCGCCGGGCGCGGCGAAGTTGCGGCTGGCCCAAAGGATGCCGGCGATAGCGACGAAGGCCGCGCCAAAGATGAGGCCCACGATGCGCAGCGAAGCGCGCCACCAGCCTTCTCCCGCTTCGGTCATTGCGCCCGCGATCAGCAGCGCGAACGCGGGATAGGCGGGCATCGAATAGTATTCCTGGGTGGTCGAGAGAGTAAAGAATCCCAGAACCACAAAGATCCAGCAGAGGCACAGCTTTCGCATGCGGCTGGCGCGGTCCTCGCCGCGATAGCGCAGCGTGAAGGCGCGGAGGAGGAACGCGCTGAACGGGAAAAACCATGCAAAATGCAGGAGCCAGAAAAGCGCTCGCGGCACGGTGTTGTAGTCGCGGGGATAGCGGAGATTCAGGAAGCGGAGAATATGCTCGTTGAAGAAGTAGAACCAGAAAAATCCGCGATACGAGCCCGGCTCGCTGTGCATCGTGAAGTCGAAGTACGGAGGGTTCCGCAGAGTCGCCAGAATGTGCCAGGGAGCCGCAATCAGCAGCATCAGGCCGATTCCAGGCAGAACGGAGATGCGGCGCCAGGTTTCCCGTGAGCGCCACAGTCCGGTGAATACAAGATAGAGGCACGCAGTCGCGACAGGAAAAATCGCGGCGATCAGCCCTTTCAGCAGAATGCCTACGCCGATCGAGGCCCAGAAGCCCATAGCCCAAAGCCGGGGCCGGGAACTTCCGGTTTCGAAAGCGCGCATCAGACTCCACATCGCAAACGCAATCGTCAGAGTCAGGACGACGTCCGGAATGAGGACGCGGGTGAACAGCCAGAGCCCGGGCGCGACCGCGATTGTGAGTCCGGCGAAGAGCGCGGCGCGAGGCCCGAATGCCCAACGCGCGATGCGGGCGATCAGCCAGACGAGCAGGATCGCGGAAATCGAAATCGGGATGCGCGCGGCCCAGTCATGAGGTCCGAAAACCTTCATGCAGATCGCGATCATCCAGTACTTGAGAGGCGACTTTTCCAGATAGGCGACGCCGTCGAGCCGGGCCGTAACCCAATCCCCCGACTGCAGCATGTTGCGCGCGATCTGCGCCTGGACGGCGTCGACGTCGTCCATCAGCCTGGGGGGGCTTATGAGTGACGTCAGGTAGATGACGCAGGCAAAAAGGACCGGAATCAGCTCGCTGCGGCGAGCGCGAAATCTTCTCGGTCTTCCTTCTCCCGGAGGGGCGTCATCTCGATATTCCACTTCTTCAGCCAGAGAAAGAGGGTCATCAAACCCCATAGTTGAAATCCCGCATTGACTCGCCTCTCTCTATGATCCTCGATGAGGGATAGAGTCTCGCGCGAATCGAAGAGGCCCGTCGCTTCCAGCGATTCGCGATTCACCGTATCCCTGAGGAGGGGAAGCAGCGGCCCGCGGAACCATTCATGCGCAGGGATGTCGAGCCCCGATTTGCGGCGGTTCAGAATCGACTCCGGAAGCTTGCCGCGCAGCGCCGCTTTGAGGGAGATCTTCTGCCGGGAGCCGCGGATCTTCAGGTGTTCGGGCAGGGAACCAGCGAATTCCACGAGGCGGTGATCGAGAAACGGCGGCCGCACTTCGAGAGAATGCGCCATGCTCATTCGATCCACTTTGTAAAGGAGATTGTCCTGAAGGTAATAGCGTTGATCCGCCAGGAGGTAACGATTGATTGCGCCTACCTCCGCGACGTGGGGCAGGTCGGCGCAGAGGCGCCCGGGGGAGATGCCGGCCGGATTCCGGAGCATGCGCTGTTTCTGACTGCGCGAGAGCGAGCCCGACCAGAAGAAGTGGGCGTCATCGGGCTTGAGAAGCGAGCCTTCGAGCATTCGCTTTATTTTGTATTCCAGGCCGATTTTCGCATCGGAAACGGGCAGCAGAGATCGGGCGGCGCGCAGAGCGGACCTGCGGACAACGCGCGGGAGCAGGCGCAGCGGACGGGCCAGCGCATCCGCCCGATAGGTCATGTACCCGCCGAATAGTTCATCGCCGCCTTCTCCGGAGAGGGCGACTGTCACGTGCTCGCGGCTGAGCTTCGAGAGATACCAAACGGGGAGCGCGCCGGCATCCGCGCCGGGTTCATCGGAGAACCACGCCATCTCCAGAATGGCCTGCGTGAGGTCCGAGTTCTGACTCAGTTCGATTTCGTGGTGCACCGCTCCGTAGCGGCTCGCTATATCCCGGAAGTAAGGGCTCTCATCGCACGATTTGTTTTCGAACGCGATAGAGAACGTGTTGAGCGGACGGCAGCCGAGATCAGCGGCGTAATGCAGTAGGGCGGAGGAGTCGATGCCCCCGCTGGCCCATATGCCAAGGGGCACGTCGGAGATCAGGTGCTCGCGGACCGAATCGCGGAGGAGGCGGTCGATCTCGGACGCGGCGTCGGACAGATCGATACGAGGATGAGGAGCGAAATCAGGGCTCCACCAGCGCGTGAGCGTCTGGACACCATTTCGCCACTCCAGGAAATGCCCCGAAGGGAGCTTTTCGATGCCGTCGATCAGCGTATGCGGGCTGGGTACGTAGTTCAGAGAAAGAAAATCTTCGAGGGCAGACGTGTTGATCGCGCGGGTGACGTCCGGATGGGCGAGAAGGGCCTTCATCTCCGAACCGAAAACCAGATCACGGCCGGATTGCCGGATGTAAAGGGGCTTGATGCCCATGCGGTCGCGGCAGAGGATCAGGCGATTGCTGCGTTCGGACCAGAGCGCCAGCGCGAACATGCCGCGGAAGCGCCCGAAACAGGCGGTATCCCATTCAATGAATGCGCGAAGAGCGACCTCGGTATCGCAATCAGACCGGAAGCGGTGGCCGAGAGCCTCGAGTTCAGAACGAATTTCGCGGAAGTTATAGATCTCGCCGTTATAGACGATGGTGGTCTGGCCGTCTTCCGAGCGAAACGGCTGATCACCGTCTCTGAGATCTAGTACCTGAAGACGAACCGCGCCCAGCGCAATCCTGGGCGAGCAGTAACAGCCCTGTTGATCAGGCCCCCTGTGCGTCAGGGCGGACGTCATTCTGCGAATCACGCCGTCGTCCAGCGCACGGGTATCGTGGGTAAACCCCGCTATCCCGCACATTTCATCACCCTTACTCCTCGTCCCCTTCGAGGCAACCCGTTGGCAGTTAGATCAAATATAACAAAAGGCACAACTCCGGAGAGCGTTTTTGTTAACTGTGTGTCAGCACAAGGTGTTGAATGACTGCTTCCGATTGGCGGTACAGTTTTTTATCGATTCTGCCGATATATGTATGCCGGCATGTTCGCGATCATCGGAATCCTCATCGTCTTCGGGGCTATCCTAGGCGGTTTTCTGATGGAAAGGGGGCTTATTGCCGTTCTGGTTCAGCCGGCTGAGCTTGTAATCATCGGAGGAAGCGCGGTCGGTACGTTGCTGGTGGCGAATCCATTGCCACTGATCGGTCGTATTTTCAGAAGCTTAGTCGGTATTCTGCAAAGTAACAGATACAACAAGGCCTTCTATCTGGAAGGTCTGAAGATGTTGAGCGACATCTTCGTCTTCGCGAGAAAGAGTGGAATGGCCAAGCTGGAGGAGGACGTCGAGAATCCGGAAAAAAGCGCGGTCTTTTCGAAATATCCGAAGGTGATCAGAGATCATCACATGCTCCATTTCGTCTGCGACACGCTCCGCACCGCCGTATCCGGCGTCGTCCAGCCCCACGATCTTGACGATCTGATCGAGAAAGACATTGAAATCCACCATCACGAGGCTCTTGCGCCCGCCCGGGCGCTGGCGGTGGTGGCGGATGCGCTTCCCGGCCTGGGAATTGTCGCAGCGGTTTTGGGAGTCGTGATCACCATGAGCGCCCTGGGCGGACCGCCGGAAGAGATCGGTCAGAAGGTCGCCGCGGCGCTCGTGGGCACCTTTCTGGGGATCCTGCTGTCGTATGGCGTCGTGTCGCCGTTGACCGCAAATATCGAGAAAACGATCGAAGCGGAGGGCCAGTTCTACCAGATGTTGCGCGCCGGGCTGATGGCCTTCGCCAAGGGAATGGCGCCGATGATTGCGGTGGAATTCGCCCGCCGGGCGATCCCGCATCAACTGCGTCCGAGTTTCAAGGAAATGGAAGCGGCGTGTAAGGGCGGCGCCAGTGTCGCGCAGGCGAAGGCTGCCTGACGGCGATGCAGTCGGCTCCCCCCGTCACGATTATCAAAAAAAAGCGCAAGGTGGTTCACGCTGCCTCGCACGGTGGGGCGTGGAAGGTTGCTTACGCGGACTTCGTAACAGCGATGATGGCGTTGTTCATCGTTCTGTGGCTTCTCAGCAGCAGTGAACAGGTGCAGAAGGCTGTGGGTGGGTATTTCACGGATCCTCGCGGCCATGGAAAAGACGTTGGCAACGGGTTGCGTGGCGCGGGCAGCGAAAATCTTCCCGTCCGCAAGGATGACATGAAAAAACTAAAGGAGAAGCTCGACCAGGCTGTGAAGGACATCGCGTCTCCCGAGAAAATCCGCAACCACGTTGTCATCACCGTCACCGGCGAGGGCCTTCGGGTCGAACTGATCGAGGACGAACACGGCATATTTTTCGAATCGGGCAGCGCGACGCCAACAGAGTACGGCCGGAGTCTGCTTCAGACGCTTGCCTCAGAGATTGGCAAATTACCGAACAAGGTCACGATGGAGGGCCATACCGATTCGAGACCGTTCAGCAGCGCGTCCGAGTATTCCAACTGGGAATTGTCCGCCGATCGGGCGAACGCCGCCCGGAGGTGGATGCAGGAACACGGGATGCGGCTGGATCAGGTGACTCAGGTACGCGGATTCGCCGATCAGAGCCTGCGCGATCCCGCTCATCCGGACGCGGCTTCGAACCGCCGGATCAGCCTGATTATTCAGTACCAGAAAGCCAGCCCCAGCGACGCGGAGCCGACGGCAAAGCGGAAGTAGCTTACCTTACCGGCTGATTCACGGTAAACGTATAGAGCGAATCTCCGCAAGCAAGCACGAGGTATTGCTTTCCTTCCAACTCAAAAGTAATGGGTCCGGCGGTCACGGGACCCGTGAGTCCCGCATGCCAGAGGATCTTACCGCTCGCGGGATTGAACGCGATGAAGTTGTTCCCGTTTCCCGTGAACAGCAGCTTTCCCGCTGTAGTCAGAATGTGCGAAGGCCCGCCGCCATTCGGCCATTCGTGCTTCCAGGCGATATTGCCGGTTTTATAGTCGAGCGCTTCGAGGGCAGCGCCTTCTGTACCGGCGCTGGAATCCAGGCCGCCCCAACCCTGGGGATGATCGTCTGTGTCGGTCACGTAGAACATGCTGTAAGAGCGGTTTGTGCCCACGTATACGAGACCGGTCTCCGGATCGAAGCTCGGGGCGGGCCAATTGGTCGCGCCGCTCGAGTTCGGAGAGACCAGCACGCCATCGGGCGTCGGATACTTGGCGGGATCCGGAATCGGCTGACCCGTCGGGCTGAATTTCTTCGTCCAGTTGATCGTATCGATGAACGGCTTGGTCACGAGGTGTTCGCCGGTTTTGCGGTCCAGCAGAAAATAGAAGCCGTTGCGGCTTGCCTGGGCGAGCAGCTTGCGCGGCTTGCCGTCGATCACGCCGTCGATGAGTATCGGGGTGACTGAGGCGTCCCAATCGTGAACGTCATGTGGGGAGACCTGGTAATACCAGACCTTTTTGCCTGTATTCACGTCCAGCGCGAGGATGGTACACGTATAGAGGTTGTCGCCTTCACGGCTTTGCCCCGCGAGCACCGGATTGGGGTTGCCCGTGCCGACATAGTAAAGATTCAGCTCGGGATCATAGGTGCCCGGAATCCAGGTCTGGCCGGTTCCATGCGCGGCGGCGTACTCGTCGGGCCATGTTTCGATGCCCGGCTCACCCTTGCGGGGGGTGGTGTAGGTCTTCCATTGAAGCGCGCCGGTTTCAGGATCGCGGGATTCGATGAATCCGGGGTTGTCCATGTGGTCGCCGCCGATCCCGAGGATCACATGATTGCCGATGATGATCGGCGCCACCGTCGACGTGTAGTCGAGCTTGGGATCGACCATCTGGACCTTCCACCGCTCCTTACCCGTGCGGGCATCGAGGCTGACCAGATGACTGTCGGGTGACTCAAAAAACAGCCAGTTGCCGTAGATCCCGACGCCGCGGTTTCCGATGGTGCTGCCGGTGTTCGCGGGGTATTGATAATGCCACAGCTCCCGGCCATTGTGAGCATCGGCCGCCCAGACGTGGTTCGGCGCAGTGAAGTAGAGGACGCCGTCGACGAGCAAGGGTGTCGATTTGATGGTGACACCGGGCGTTGTGCCGAAGCGGGTCACCCACGCGAGCGACAAACCATGCACGTTGTCGGCATTGATCTGCTTGAGCTCGCTGTAGCGGCGGCCCGAATAATCGCCGTTGTAGGTGGGCCACGTGTCGGTGGGTTTCTGGAGAAGCTTGGCCTGATCGAGCAACTGAGCGCTCGCTGCGCCTACAAAAACCGAGAAAGAAAGGATCTTGAGCCGGATGCTCATTTCAATGTCTCCAGATAAGCGGTCACGTTATGAATGTCGGCGTCCGTGTAGTGCCGAAGCATTTCGGTATGGGCCTTCATCGGGTCGTTTACGACCACTTTGGTGACGTCGCCGTGACGGTCGTAGGATGATAATCGCCGTTGCTGTCGTGAAAGGCGACATTGAAGTCATCGAGGCGTTCCATGGCGCCCGAGTAACTCTTGCCGTTGGGGAGAGTCACCGTGACATTGACGGCGCTGCGTGAAGGCGCGCCACCGCGGCCGCCGCGCCCGAAAGATCGCGGCTGAAGCCAGTGGCCCTGCAGATCGTGCGGATCGTACTTTGCGCCGATTCCTTTCAGATCTCCGGTCACCGAATGGCAGGTACTGCACTTGCCCGCGCCGTTAAAATAGGCTTCGCCCTTTTTCGGATCGCCCGTGAGCGCGTCGAGGAAGACATAGGTGTTGCGATGGTCCGCCGCGAAGGTTTGAACGTGAAGCCACGCGATTACGTCGGAGATTTGCTCTTCCGTGAGATTCAGCTTCGGCATCCCTTTGTCCGTTCGCCCGTTGCGGATGACAGGCCCGATCAGGTTTCCCTTCTCGTCATCCAGAACCAGAAGCGACCGGACAAGGTCGGGAGCCTTCTGCGTGCCCTTCGCGGTACCGCCGTGGCAGCCTCCGCACTTCGCGGCGAAGACCTGGCCGCCGCGTTCCACCGCATCGGGATTCTGTTTCGACGCGGCGATCGCAGCGCGACTTCCCACGATGGTCGCCTTCGCGCCGGACGAGGTCGGAATCTGCGCAAACGCGGCGCACGCGCCTGA
>Ga0126381_100008898_pt1 | contig 11251 bp, 10 predicted proteins | sample PanSoiMetPlot_28_FD_96465 | JGI IMG/M metagenome (GOLD analysis project Ga0126381, IMG submission 96465) | Tropical forest soil microbial communities from Panama - MetaG Plot_28 | ecosystem: Environmental > Terrestrial > Soil > Tropical forest > Bulk soil | place: Panama | collected 2016-02-17 | reverse complement strand
CGACGTAGCGGGCGTCGTCTTCGCCGAAGGGCTTGTCGAGGGCGGGGTCTTCGCCGGCGGCCTGGCCGAGGTCGTAGTAGATCTCGCTGCAGGGGCCGCAGGGGCCGGTGTCGCCCATGGCCCAGAAGTTGTCCTTAGCGCCGAGCTCGAAGATGCGGGAGGCGGGGACTCCGACGTCGACCCAGTGCTGATAGGCCTCGGCGTCGCGAGGAACGGTGTCGTCGCCTTCAAAGATGGTGACGTAGAGCTTGGCGGGGTCGATTCCGAACCACTCGGGCGAGGTGAGTAGCTCCCAGGCGTAGGCGATGGCTTCTTTCTTGAAGTAGTCGCCGAAGCTGAAGTTGCCGAGCATCTCGAAGAAGGTGTGGTGGCGACGGGTGAAGCCGACGTTTTCGAGGTCGTTGTGCTTGCCTCCGGCGCGGACGCACTTCTGGGAGGTTGCAGCGCGGTTGTAGTCGCGCTTCTCGAGGCCGAGGAAAACGTCCTTGAACTGGTTCATTCCTGCGTTGGTGAAGAGCAGGGTGGGATCGTTCGCCGGAACGAGTGAAGAGGAGTGGACGCGGCGGTGTCCCTTGCTTTCAAAAAAACGCAGAAAATCTTCCCGGATTTGGCTTCCCGACCTATAGTTCATAGGGTTTAAGTCTATCAGTGTGGGACGCGTAGAGTGTCGGATGCGCTTTGTCGTTGCTGTTCTTTCGGGTTTGCCTTGGTTGGGTATCAGATGACACACATGAATTGATAGAAGCGCGCTCAGTAATGATCGTTGATCCAGCTGTCGCAATTCCTAAGAGAAAGAAACGGTTTCTTATTTTTTAGCGAGGGCCGAAATTAGTCCAGGGCCGGCTCTTCAGAGAGCATCTGCTTGCGGAAGCGCAATGCGGCGCTGAGCGTTTTCACGTCGTTCTTCCAACGCGGGAGCATAACGCTCATCGCGAGACCTTCAAGATTCACGATGATTCCCCAGAGCAGTGCTGTTGGAATCATGAATCTCAGGCTGTCGAGAGCGAACACACCTATCATTGCGGCGGCTAAGAGCAGCCCCCATGCTTTGGCGAGGTAGGAGTGATAGCTGGCGGCCTTGCGAAATTTCCAGAGGTCGAAGACGTATCGTGCGGCTTCGAGGCTGAGAAGCGCGGCGAAGAGAATCCAGTTTCCTTTGAGCAGTTCGGGTGTGCGCACCCATAAAGCTGCGAGAACGCCGAGATAGAAGATGGTGTCGGCGATGGAGTCGGAGAGACGCAGCGTGGGCGTCTCGCAGTGAAATCGCCGGGCGAGGATGCCGTCGAAGATGTCGTCGACGAGAGCGAAAAGAACGATTGCAGCGAGCCAGGTGCCGGGCCAGGCGCGCTTCGCGCCACTCACGATCAGAGGACTGCCCAAGGCGCGCAGGGCAATCATCGTCCATGGAATGGTTGTTTTCAGGTTGGTGGTTATCGTACGAGTCCCGGGATCCATGTCTGGCCTTCCATCATGAAGACTTCGTCGGTAGTTTGTTTGAGGTGGGCGAATTCCTGGCGGTACTCGGCCATGACGAGGGTGGTGACGAGTGCATCGAAAGCGTCTTCGGAGCTGCGGGCTTTCGCGAGGATGGCGTGGGGGAGGATGGTGAAGAAAGGGTTCTCTTTGCGCTTGGTGCTGAGGTATTTCGTGCGTGCGGGTTGGGAGCTTTTGGTGACTGGGCCGGTCATGAGGCGGGTGTAGATCTCGACGACGAGCGGGTGTGAGGTCGAGGGTTCGTCGAAGGGCCAGATGCGGAAGCCTGCTTGTTGAAGGTGGAGGAGGTGGGGCATTCCACGGAGGGACGCGGTTCCGACGGCTCCGGCTCCGCCGATCTGGAAGACGGATTTGGGCGCGATTCCGGCGATTCGGGCGGCGTAGACGGGGTCGGTAATGGCGGCGCGGACTTTGAGGGCGGTTTCGGCGCGGCGGAGCATACGGTGGGCGTGAACGCCCGAGAACTCGGGGGGCTTTTTGCCGTTGCGGAGCTTACCGGCTTTGCCCCAGAAGCGGATGTCTTCGCAGTCTTCGTGCAGCCAGCGCTCGCCCTGGCCTTTGGCGACGTGCTTCCAGAATTCCGGGGCGGAGGTGATGTTGTGCTCGGCGAGGAACCAGGCGGGGAAGCTGAAGGAGAAGTCGAAGCCGACGACCATGTGCGGGATTTCGTGGGCGAGGGAGATGAGCCAGTCGATGAGTTCGGCGCGGGTGCGTCCTGTCTCGAGTTGGATGCGGGGGTGCGAAGACTTGCGTGCGGGGGCAGTCCAGACGCCGGCCCAGATCTTTCGTCGCTGGCCGGAGCCCTTGTCGCCCGACCAGTCGACGCCTACGACGCGCTCAACTGCAGTCATCTTCACCATTACTTTATGCCTTATTTATGCGGAACTTACTGATTCTTTATCTCCCGACGGATAGCTTATCGGTCAGATTGCTCCAAAAGATAGATCGATCGATTAGCTCGATCTATTACTTCCTGAGATTAGAGATTAAAGAGACAAATGAGTGCTCTCTTTCGCGTAACTTCGTCGGCGACTCTGTTTGTTATGGCACTCTCCAGTACGTGCTCGCTTCGAGCTCAGTCGGCCGTCGCAGCGTCAACGGATGCTTCGGGATCGATTGCGATCCCGGCACCAAATGACGACGTGTTGCCTTCGCAGGTGAGGCAGCAGAAGAGCTTCTTCGCGCGGCTCGCGCAGGCCTATCGCGATGATTGGAATCCGAAGGCTTCCAGCGACCCTGGCCCTGAACGCCGCGGATATCCTGGGCCGCTGGATTCAACGCCTTTTCCCTCAAGCGACTACAGTGTTGGAGGTGCGCCTATCATCGGAGCGCCGGACACCCAGACCTATCCTCTGATGGAGGCGATTAACCAGAACCGTAGCCGCACGAAGATATATGGTTGGTTCAACTCCGGGTTTAACATCAGCACGTCCAACCGCGGAGTCGGGGCTAATTCGCCTGCGGCATACTACTACACGCCGAATAAAATCGTTCCAGACCAACAGGTACTCTATATAGAGCGACTTCCTAACACGGTCCAAACGGAGCATTTCGACTGGGGATTTCGCATTGCGCAGCTCTACGGTCAGGACTACCGGTATACGACTTCGAAGGGTATATTCTCGCAGCAACTTCTTTTGAACAATAACCCACGTGGGTATGATCCGGTGATGTTCTATGTGGATTTTTATTTTCCGCACGTTGCGAAGGGGATGAATATCCGGATGGGCCGCTATATTTCACTTCCGGATATTGAGGCGCAGCTTGCTCCGAACAACTATACGTACTCGCACTCGCTGCTATACACCATTGATCCGTACACCCAGACCGGCATCGTGGCGACCATCAAGCTTTCGGATCACTGGCTGGTGCAGGCTGGTTTTTCGGGCGGCAACGATGTAGCTCCCTGGACGCCGGACGCTCAGCCTACCGGGACCGCTTGCGTGGACTTCACATGGCGCCATGCCAGCGACGCGCTGTATACCTGCGCCAACTCGTTCAATAACGGCAAGTACGCCTACAACAACCTGCAAAGCTACTACGAGACCTGGTATCACAAGATCAATGCCACGTGGCACACGGATACAGAGGCCTGGTATATGTACGAGCGCGATGTTCCGAATATTGCGGGGAATGTGGAGAATCCGATCACGCCGGAGATCGGGGCCAATGGGGCCTTCTGCAAGGCAGGCCAATTGAAGTGCTATGCGCCTGAGTTCGCGGTCGTCAACTATCTGGAGAAGGAGTTCAGCAAGAAGAGCTATCTCTCGATCCGCAACGAGTTTGTGGAAGACATAAAGGGGCAGCGTACCGGCTATGCCACCAAGTATACGGAGCATTTGGTGAGCTACGGTCACTGGATCGGATCGACGGTGCTGTTCCGTCCGGAGCTTCGTCTGGAGCACTCCTACGACCTGCCTGCTTACGACAACGGGAACAAGAAGACACAGTTTATTGTTGCGGGCGATGTAACGTATCACTTTTAGCGGATGCGTTTCGGTGCATCCGCGAGGCTGAATAGGGTCGCGCCCTTCAGTGCTCTGTTGGTTGGGACTCTTCGACCTGGGCGTCGCCCCAGCCGGTATGTGGCGCGTCTGCGGCGCTGATTTTCGGAGCCGTTTAGATGCTATCGGCTATGCCTTTGCCTAGTGGATGGGGCCTCTGCGGGAACCTTGTGGGGACGATCTGCGTAAAACTGGTTGGAGGGAACGATGCTGAAGTTGCTGCTGTTCTGCTTACTTCTGGTGGTTTGCTGGCCGCTGGCCGTGGCGGCGGTCATCCTCTATCCGCTGATCTGGTTGGTGTTGTTGCCCTTCCGGTTGTTGGGCATTGTGGTTGGGGGGACGTTTGATTTTATTGCGGCGCTCTTTGCGTTGCCGGGGCGGGTGCTTCGCGCGATTTAAGCAGGGGCTTGGGTGTCCGAAGCAGGCCGACGAGGGCTACGACCAGGGTGGCGAGCGCGAGCCAGGCGAACCAGTCGCCGAAGTCCTGGTAGAGCGTGGCGTGATGCTCGGTCGGGACGTTGGCGAGGAGAGTTGCAAAGGGAGCAGAGCTACTGCGGGTTTCGGAGAGGATGCGCCCGCGGGAGTCGCTGACGGTGAGGAAACCTGCCTTGGCTGAGCGCACGATGCTGAAGCCGTCTTCGACGCCGCGCATGATGGCGATGTGGCCATGCCATGCGTCGTCAACGACGAAGTCCCACGCGGGGACAAGCATCACACCGGTGCCGGCTTGGCCGTAGCTTCGCGCGGGCCGGCTGAAGTCCATGTCTTTGCAGATGGCGACGCCAATGGTTTTGTGCGCTTGCGGGAGCAGTGTGAGGGACTTGCCGGGCTCGAGCTTGGATTCATAGGGAGGCAGCATGTGCTGCTTGTCGTAGCTCGCTATAGGTGCGTGGGGGACGTAGATGCGGGCTTCGTTGTAGAGGAGTGGCTTGCTGATGCGCACTACTCCGGCAACGACGGTTGCGCCGGTCTTGTCGGCGGTGGATTGAAGGATGTTGTCCATCGGGCTGGTGTCGGGCTCGACGATTGCGGCGAGTTTTTCGGGCATCACGATGGCCTGTGCTCCTTGTGCTGCGAGGTTCTCGGCCTGTGCGGCGTAGGCGGAGAAGAGCTGCTCGGTGGATGGGCCTGGATCGGTGACGGTGGCGTAGGGGCGCTGGTCGGAGGAGATGAGACCTACGCGGAGAGCGGCGCCCTGTGGCTGGGTGAGACGCAGGGCGCCGAATGCGATTACGGTGGCGGTTAGGCCAACGCCTCCGCTTGCGATGCGGAGTGCCTGTTTGCGATTGGTTCGCCATAGATAGATGGCGATGGCCAGCGTGCTCTGGAAGAAAAGCATGACAAAGGTCATTCCCCAGGGGCCGGTGATGGAGGCCAGTTGCAGGAAGGGGAGAAAGCTAAGTTGGGAGTAGGCGAGGCTTCCGGCAGAGCCGTGCGGAGTGACGAGGTTGCGGAGATACTCGCAAGCGGTCCATGCGGCCGGGTAGGAGAGCGCAGCGAGCCATGTGTGGCCCTTCAATGCGAGGGCGCGAAAGAGCACGACGGCGGCGGCACCGGCGATGGCCGCGACGGCGTAGACCGAGAACCACACGGATGCTGGTGCGCCGAGGACGACATGAAGGTATTGCCACATGTTCAGAGCGCCCAGCAGGATCGATGCGGCGGCCACGATGCCAGCGGCTGCAGGGGAGCTTTCGAGCGCGAACCAGAGTACCGGCAGCATCGCGATCCACATTAGCGGCCAGAGGGGATTCAGGCCGTTGCCGAACCAGTTCAACACGGCCGCCGGCGTGACTGCGGCTGCGGCGTATATCCAGCGAGATTTATTTGCAGATGCCATGCATGTACCTCTCGAATGATCTGCGGCAGTACTGTCGAAATTGCTTTTCGGTAAGCGACATGCGCCCGCCCAAGTAGAGCATGATGAGCCCCTGAAGAAGGGCGCCCATCTCGAAGGCGATCTCCCACACGTCGTCTTCCCGCAGGCTGCCGGATGCCATGCCTCGCTGAAGGATTTGTACGCTTGGATTCACAGTGGGCGACTTGCCGGCGCGAAAGTCGCGGGGAAACTGGCGTGCTCCCTCGCGTGGTTTCAGAAACATAAGCTCGAAGAGGCGCGGTTTTTCGAGCGCGTGGTCGAGGAAGACGTGCATGAGCTGTTCCAGCTGCTCTTCTGATGAGCCTCGCAGTTTTGTGTTCTCGAGCCGCTCTGCCAATTCAGCGAAACCATCGTCGGCGAGTTTGTTCAGCAGTCCCGCACGGTTGGGGTAGTGGCGGTAGAGTGCCATGGCGGTGATGCCGACGGCCTGTGCGACGCGGCGCATGGTTACGGCGTCCGCGCCCTCGCAATCGACAAGCTCTCGGGCAGCGGTGGCGATCTTCCCGGAGGTAGGTCGGGATTTCATGTATACACTGTATACTAAATCTGTGTGGTGCGAGGTCTGTCGCAAGAAATTCTGGAGGGACTCCTTTGGCAGCTGGCTGAGGGAGGGCGTCTACTCGTCTGTCTCCTCCGTGGGCTGCGAAGCGTCGGTTTCGTCGATGGTTTCGTCCACCTCGACGTCCCATTCGCGTAGGATTTTGTAGATTGCAGCGGCGGAGAAGCCTGCCCGCATGAGGCGTCCGGTGATGCGGTTGGCCTGTTTCTTTGCTTCGGGGCCGGAGGGCGGTTTAATTCGCTTGCGAGCGATGTACTCGCGAGCGAGGGCGACTTCGTCGACTTCTTCGTAGGCCTTGGTGAGCGTCGCGGCGATGATGAATTTGTGGACGCCCTTCTGGATCAGGTCCTGATGGACGCGGCGGCGGCCGTATTTTTCGTTTTCTTTGCGCAGGCAGGTGTAGTCGGCGGCGAAGCGCGTGTCGCTGAGGTACTTGAGTTCTTTCAATCGCTCGACGATGCGGTCAATCGCACGTTCCCCTGCTTCGCCTTCTTCGGCGCGAGTGCGCATGAGGCGCTTGAGGTCGCGAACGGTTCGCATCTTTCGGGCGAGGGTTTTGACGGCATATTCGAAGAGGGCCGCCTCATTGAGTGGAACTCGTTTTTTAGGCCTTGCAAACGTCACACTTGCTCCGATTCATGATTCTTCTGCGATTCTCCGTCACCAATTGAAGGTAGCTTTTCATTTTGAGTGGTTGGCTCCGCTATCGAGTCGACGTTTGGCTTAGGGCGCAGCCTCCGCGCTGACTGTTCCGGTGTACGTGCCGGAATGTGTCCATTTGTCGCACCATTCGCCGACGACATCGTGCCAGAGCTGCGAGTTTTGTGGTTTGAGCACCCAGTGGCCTTCGTCGGGGAAGTAGAGCATCTTTGACGGGACGTTGAGACGCTGGAGGGCGGTGAAGAGTTGAAAACCTTCGCTGACGTCGAGGCGGTAGTCGAGCTGCGAGTGGATGACGAGGGTTGGGGTTTTGGCGTTTTTGATGGAGAGCAAGGGTGACCACTTGCGAAAAGGATCGCCGGCGACGGGGCGGTCGGAGTAGCGCCAGGGCTGGCCGGGAGCTTTGTCTCCGGGAACGCGGAACTCCCACTCGTTAAACCAGAGTTCGTCGGTTGAGCCGTAGGCGGACTGCGGATTGAACATGCCGTCGTGAGTGACGATGCAGACGAAGCGGTTGGTGTGGGTGAGGATCCAGTTGGCCATGAATCCGCCGTAGCTGGCGCCGAGGGCGCACTCGCGGGTCTTGTCGATGAAGGAGTAGTGCTCTTCGGCGTAGTCGAGGCCACGCATGAGGTCGATGTAGGGCTTGCCGCCCCAGTCGCCGTTGACTCCGTCGATGAAGCTTTGGCCATAGCCGGTGGAGCCGCGAGGATTGATCATGACCACGACGTAGCCGCTGGCAGCCATGAGTTCAGGATTCCAGCGGTAGCTCCAGGAGTTGCCCCAGGCGCCCTGCGGGCCTCCGTGGATGAGGAATTTGAGGGGGTATTTCTGGTCTTCATTGAAGCCCGGGGGGGTGATGATGAAGCCCTGCACAGCGGTGTTGCCGGCCCCGGAGAACATGAAGCTCTCCATCTTTGGGAGATTGAGTTGCGCGAGCAGGGAGTCGTTGAGGCGGGAGAGACGGACGACGGGAGAGCCTCCGTGGCCTTGTTCGTCGAGGGGAATGGCGGCGACTGCCGCGGGACTACGCACGGTCATCAGAGAGGCGATGATGGTTCGGCCGTCGCGCGTGATCTGGAGTTCGCCGTACTCGGCGCGGTTGGCGATGGCGGTGGCTTCCGGGAGGTCGATTTGTGTGGAGAGAATGTTGACGTCGCCGAGTTCGCCGCTGGTGAAGTAGATGGTCTTAGAGTCGGGGGCCCAGATGAACTCGTCGACCCAGCGATCGAAGGCTGGGAGCATCTCGCGGATGGTGGATTGGTTTCGATCGTATGCCATGAGGCGAAACTGGTCGGACTCATAACTGGCGCGCTCCTGGGAGCGGAAGGCGATGAATTTTCCGTCGGGAGAATATGCTGGAGCGTCGTCGCTGCCGGGTGAGGTCGAGATTTTGACCGGCTTTGCTTCGGAGTTGTCGAGCCGCAGGGTGAAGATGTCGTTGTTGGTGGAGGCTGCGGGGACAGGGTCGAGGTTGGTGACGTAGGCGATCTCTTTGGAGTCAGGGGCCCAGGCGTATCCGAGAGGGCCGCCGAGGGAGAAGACGGGGGCTTCGGCCTCGCCGATGTCGCGCTTGGGGGTGAGATCGCGGATGGAGTTGCCGTCGGCTGCGCTGACGACGAGGACGTGGCTGCGCTTCGGCCCGATAAAGGTGTTCCAGTGGCGATAGAGGAGGCGGTCGAAGATCATCGCCTTGACTGGGTTCTTTTCGGCTGCATCGTCCTTGCGCTTGTTGCAGGCTTCTTCGTCAGACCATGCGGGCTCGTCGCTGCACTCGGGGTAGACTCGCGAGGTGAAGAGGATTTGCTGTGAATCGGGGGACCATATGGCGCCGTTGGCTTCCGTGCTGATGTGGGTGAGTTGATGGATCGGGCCGAGTTTGCCGTCTCGATCGTTCCAGACGGCGAGGAACGTCTGCGACTGATTTGTTTTGGGGTCGGGCGCGATGAAAAGGACGTGTTCGCCGTCAGGAGAGAACCTGCCGCCGGTTTCGCCTGCCCTTCCAGTGGTCAGTTGGCGGTCGGGTTGCGAGCCGTCGAGCGGGACGACCCAGAGATGAGTTGTCTTGGTGTTGGCGGCGAGGTTGACGTTGATCGCCGAATACATGACCCACTTTCCGCTGGGCGAGATCTGCGGGTCGCTGATGCGTTTGATTGCCTGGAGGTCGGCGAAGGTCATAGGCCTTTTGCCGGCAATCGGTTCGTCGTCCTGTCCCAGCGCTACGCCACTTATGGCTACGGCAGCGAGTAAGCCAGCAAGGAGTCTCATCGCGCCAGTCTACTGAACCGTTCGGGCGTCCGTCACATTGGGGTCAGCCGCTTCCGTGGTGATAGCGATGGAGGTGCCCGAGTTATGGGGCAACTCGATGGCGACGGCGGCTCCTTGAGGCTGCAGGTTAAAGGCGATGATCTTGCCGTTGTGCTCGCGATGATTTTTGTGTAATGAGGCCGAGTCCAGCGAGCTCTTCGGCACCAAGGAGGCGTTCGGCCAGGTCGGCGTCTTCCATGGCGCGGCCGAGTCTTACGGCGAGCGCTTCGAAGGGGGCTGAGCGCCTCGTGGGTCGCGCTGCGCGGTGTGCTCAGCATCTGGTTGGCGCAGACCGATAGCTCCAAGGAGCCCGCGGTCTCCGGTGGTCGCAGAGGGAATGACGATCATTCGGCCGTGCTCTCCGAGGACAAGTCCGAGGCTTCGGGTTCCGACTTCGATTCCGTAGCCGAACATTGACCTGAGGTGTCCGGTTTTGCTGACCACTTGGGGTATTCCGGAGGCCCAGGTGTCCAGGGCCTGGAGGAGAGCTTCGTCCATTCCAACTGGGCCGCCGACGTGGAGGGCTTCCTGTTGGTTCTGCACCGGCAAGGCTATCCGGCGGAAGGGGCTTCTTTCAGCAAAGGCGAAGAGACGGTGTTGCCTGGTTGCTCTCCAGACCGCACTTGCTGCTGCGAACGTCACCAAACTTCAAGGGATCGCGTCTATCCTTATTAAGGGGGCGTGCGGAACTGCTCCTGTGCGTCTCCGGGAGTTTGGATATGAAGCGATTTTGTATGGTACCAGCCTGTCTTGTAGCTCTTGTCTTGCTATCGACTGCATCTGGCCGAGGCTTCGCGGCTGTCGCAAATTTAGACACGGTGATGGAGGATGAACCTGCCGGCTTCGGTCCGCTCGATCCGTCGGCGCCGACAGGCATGACGGTGGAGCAGCTCATCACGAAGATGGGCGCTCGGGAGTCGGAGTTCAGGCGGGCGCGGGACAACTATATCTTTCGGCAGACGGTGAAGGTCAATACGATCTCTGATGACACGGGAAGGCCTGATGGGGAGTACCTGCAGGTCACAGATATTACGTTCAACAAGGACGGCAAGCGCGAAGAGCATGTGGTCTTCGCCCCGGCGAATACGTTGGAGCGCGTGATTATGACTCCGACGGACTTCGACGAGATTGAACATCGGTTGCCGTTCATTCTTACGACGGAGGATCTGCCCCAGTACGACGTGAAGTATCTTGGGCGGCAGAAGGTCGACGATCTGGAGACGTACGTCTTCCAGGCAGGACCGAAGACGCTGGAGAAGGGCAAGCACTACTTTCAGGGGAAGGTCTGGATCGACCAGCAGGACTACCAGATCGTTCTGATCAATGGCATGACGGTGCCGCAGGATCTCCGTAAAGGCCATGCGGACCTGCAGCCTCCGTTTACGACTTACTACGAGCAGATCGACGGGAAGTACTGGTTCCCGACCTACACGAAGGCGGAGGGCATCCTTCACTTTCCTGTCGGCGAGGGCGGGGACATTCACATGCGCAACATTGTGAAGTACACGGACTATAAGCAGTTCCACGCGACATCACGCATCATTTACAACGGCGAGGACATTACCGATAAGCGTGAGGACGGCAAGGCTCCTCAGCAACAGCAGCCTCCGGCCAAGCCGAAGTAAGGCCGGGCTAGTGAGTTCGGCTTCTCATCGCGGTCTTTGGAGCCGTCGCTCTGGGTGGGGCTGTTGACTCGCGGACTATGAGTTCGGGTTCTACGTAGATGAGGTCTGTCGTCTCTTCTCCTGCGAGCTTCTTGAGGAGAAGTTGAGCGGCGGTGCGGCCCATGAGCTGAAGCGGCTGGCGAATAGTGGAGAGGCTGGGTACCTGGTAGGCAGCCGACTGAAT
>Ga0126381_100008897_pt1 | contig 11251 bp, 8 predicted proteins | sample PanSoiMetPlot_28_FD_96465 | JGI IMG/M metagenome (GOLD analysis project Ga0126381, IMG submission 96465) | Tropical forest soil microbial communities from Panama - MetaG Plot_28 | ecosystem: Environmental > Terrestrial > Soil > Tropical forest > Bulk soil | place: Panama | collected 2016-02-17 | reverse complement strand
GAATTCTGTGCCAGGTAAACCTTTGGCAATGTCGGCGAGTCCAGAAAGTGGACCGAACGAGAACATGAACGTCTGGGTGCCGTTGGCCATGGTCGAGTAGCCGTCACCACCCGAAACCTGCTGACACTTGATCGCGCCGTTCACTTTCCCGGTCGGGGCATAAAACCCATTCGCATTAAGTGCGAATTGCGTCGGACCGCTGTAGGCAGGCTCCGAATTGTTCACGCCGGAATTCGTAGGGTCTGGATGCGTGATGGTGCTGGTAGGGCATTGAACTCGGAAGGATTGCGCATTAAGCGCGGCTGCAGTCCCGAGACAGATGAGCGATATACGCAACCACAACTGGAGAGACTTTCTCATAACTGTGTGACCTCCTGCTCCACGTGATCCGGGACACTTAGGGCGTGCGCTATGCATCACGCCGAGTCAGCGCCGAGGCACGACACTTCGTTTAAAAGAATTCAGTTAGTGACAGAATCTGGTCTTGCCCCGCGAGGGGCATCTAGGGGAGTTCTTGGGACGTTTGCACGAGTGGTTGGGGGAACCACAACGACTTCTGGGGGAGAAGCCGAACTTACAGTGCGGAGGAGAATGTAAAATCTGTTAGGAACTTGTGTCTACGTTCACTTAGGTAGGTAACGTGGTCGAGTTACCGACCTACCATGATTTCTAGCGTCGTACCTGAGGCCATCAGCGACGTTTGCTATTTGTCCAACATGAGACTCGTCACAGATCGCCATAGCATCAGCGCTCGCCGCCTGAATCAATCCAATCGCCTTGAAAAGCTTGGATATAAGTTGTGCCTGACACCGGCTTCCAGTCTTCCGGAACATGTTCTTCAGGTGGAACGCAACAGTCGTCGGACGGATCCTCAGGCATGAACCACAGTCATTCCGACTACGCCCTTCCATGACAAGATTCGCCATGATCGCTTCGGCGGATGTAAACGAAAAAATTGAATTCAGTGCCGCCGAACTCGCCGCTGCACCTGCACTGGGACTGAAAAGAATCAGCGGGACCGCGGGTGAAGGAGAACTCTCGGGGAACACCTGCGGCTTGGCGGCAAGCATGGTGATGCCATGCTCGCCCGCGATTCCCCGCACCGTGGTTAGCAGGTGCGGGCCTTCTGACTTCTCGCCGCCATTTGGTTCGGTTGCCTTGCGAACGATGTCGGCTAAAGTCGGCCGGACACCCTTAATTGTGCGCAGAATTCCAACAGGATCGACGCTGACGAATTTTCCTGCCTGGAGGATTCGTTGTCCTGTACGGTTGGCGCGAAGGAGGCGACAGTCAGAACGAGTAACAAGCAATCCGATGTTCAGACAATCGAGTGCCTCTAAACCCATGGCGACCATGGATTGAATATTGTCGGTCAGCGAAGCAGACTCCTTATAGTGCGAGACTGACGGTTTGTCTTTGCCCGCTCTGTCGACGAATGCCTTTGTACGAATGCGTCGCTCGACGCCCGGTTTGAGCACACTACAACGCGGACAGTCACATCCCTCTTCACAGGAGACTGGCATTCCGGTTTGGGACAAATCCAAAGTCTTCTCCTCCACGCAAGACGTGTGTTTGCAAAATTCAGCAGATCATCTTGTGATGTACAGGAGGTGGCGCATTTGTGCCTTCACTGACGAGTGGCACGCTGCCGACCAGGCCCAGGTTTTTGAATAGAAGCCATACCAGTTCGCCTTGGCTCGCGGTGCCCGTCTTGCCGAGCACGTTCCGCAGATGCATTCGCACCGTTGAAGGACGGACTCCGAGCAGCACTCTACATTCCTCAAGAGTTTTTCCGTCCATGAGCCAATTCACCAAATTGCTTTCCGTATAGGTCAAGCCATAGAGCTGGTGCAAATCGGCTCGCGATATTCCCACAGGACGATCCGGATCGAGGATGAAGACCAGAGTAGTCGCGTTTGCTGAATTTCCGTTTCCAGCGCGGGCTGAGGCCGTGCGTACTACGACCGTCAGAGGTGTTCCAGAGCCACGTCGAATGCAGGCGCTCACGACTTCCGAGGCGCGATGGCCAGAAAACCTGGCATGCGTTTGCAACATTTCCTGGATTGGGATCAAACTTCCATCGGTCGAGACTTGTAAAATGTCGCTTACGATTTCGAGACCATCACATTCGCTCAAGATGTCTTCCGCGACGCGATTCATGAACAGCACCTGACTTGCGGAATTCACCATAACGACTCCGGCAGTGAGCAGGTCAAGTGCGTTCAAAATCGCCTCTGCCAGCGCAGAGGAATTGGTACAGTTCTGTGAAATCACGATGGAGATTCTCCTTTCCAGCACCACCAACCGGTTAAAGGGAACGTTCTAAGCCTTGCGACTGGAACGCTCACCACCCTCACCCTTCAGTTCCCAGGAAAATACTTCCCGTTTGAGCCGCGTTGCCTCAAGCCGGTCACGGTTCACGTTTTGGAACATCCGTTGCGGGGGATTGGAGGCAAGCCGGACCCGAACCAAGTAGAGGGAATCTAGTCCACCGCCGCACTTTTGCAGAGACAGTCAATCGTTTCGTGGCACGATATTTCGATTGGAGAAGGAACTTGCTAGGATTTTCGTGCAAATACCAGAATCAAAAAGATTGATTTTCGGCGTGTGCTGCGAGCTGGCAATCTCTCGATTAGGTCCTAGCGGTTGGCAATCTTTTGATTGGTTCGTGGTAAAAAAAGGCCGTGTAGGATAATTGCCGTATTTTGATGAGCGCCCCGTGCTTCAACTAGATTGGGTTTGGGAACGCCGAAATAGAGTATGGGTTCTGCTGGCCAGTGCGGTCATTCTTGTTCTGGTGGCTGTCTTCGACTGGCGGACAGGCAAACTCGAGTTTTTCCTCGGGTTCCTTTACCTATTTCCGATCATCCTCGCGGCGGGCTTTTTGCCCCGCTGGGCGATAGCGCTGCTGGGATTGTTGTGCGCCTACCTGACGGAGAGATTCAGTTACCTCGATCCGGCCGACTCGCACATCCGAATAGCCATTCTTGCCGTGGCGCTATGTGGTTGTGGACTGTTAACCTCCGAAATTCTGCGGAACCGACGGTTAAAATTGGCGTCCAACGAGCAGACACGCGCGCTCGTGGAGACCAGCCCCGCTGCCATCATCACCATCGACGAACATGGCTTCATAGAATTGGCCAATCAAGCGGCAGCCGAGCTCTTGATGCCTCCCGATGGCCGGCTCATTGGCCAGCCCATTGCCGTATACGCGCCCGAATTGCATCGGGCACTTCGACTGGAGGAAGGTCCACAGTTCCGAACATCAATGCAATGCCGAGGCTTCCGCGGAAATGGGGAATACTTTCTCGCCAACGTCTGGTTCTCTACATATAAGGTAGGGCAGACTCCGAAACTTGCCGCCATCATCACGGACGTGAGCGACGACCATAGCGGATCGAACGGGTCGGGTTCTGCCACAGGGGATCAACAATCACGCGCGCCGTTAAGTGCTCGGGAGGCTGAAGTCCTGAGGCTGGTGGTGCAAGGCTTGGCCAACAAGGAAATTGCCGCCGGAATGAACATCTCCGAAAGCGGAGTGAAGAATACCCTCCAGCAATTGTTCGCCAAGACTGAAGTGCGTACGCGCGGCCAACTGGTTCGTGTGGCTCTCGAACGATATAGGGACCTACTCTGACGATGGTCGCGGCCTAGACTTTCGTCGTTGCCCCTACCTTCTATTGCAGCGCTCCCTGACCTGCGCTACACGAGTCCGTTCACTCGTCCTCCCTCTCCAACATTCTTGCCGCAAATTCAATTCGAAGACGTCCCCACCAATCCAAAACCATCCTCCCGCCGTACTTCAGGTTGTAAACGTAGCCAAATCTTAGTTGCTGAGACGCGGCGCCGCGCACCAGCGCCAAGGGCGACGTTCACTATTCCAATCCAAGGACAATCTCATGCGGAAAACGATAACCCTGGTGGCGCTCCTCATGGCTGCGTTCATGCTGGTTTCGACCAGTGCGTTCGCGTCCAGCCATCGTGAGGCGCCGATCTCAGCACTGGATCACAGTGCCGACGTCACGGACTGGTACGCCTTCGTCAGCTACGACCATCCTGACCGCGTCACGATGATCCTCAACGTTGACGGACTTCTCGAGCCGGCCAACGGTCCCAATTATTTTCCCTTCGATCCCAACGTTCTTTACGAAATGAAGGTCGACAACAATCGCGACGGCAAAGAAGACATCACGTTCCAATTTCGCTTCAACACACAAATCCGGTTGCCGGGCGTGTTCACAGGATTCGCGGGTGGCGTTGCGGGCATTCCTCAGATTACGGCTCTCGACGGCCCTGGCTCGGAGGGGCTGAGCCTGCGTCAAACCTATACGGTCACCATGATCAAGGATGGAGTTGCAACCGACCTCACCGGCGGTCGCGTGTTATTCGCGGTTCCATCGAACGTCGGACCTCTCACGATGCCGAACTATCGGAGCCTCTTCAACCAAGGAGTCTACGAACTCGGCAATGATGTACGTGTTTTTGCGGGTACGGTCGATGATCCGTTTTACATCGACCTCGGCGCAGCGTTCGATTCCCTGAATTTCCGCATGGGCGTCGGCGGCATCTTGTCGCCGAAAGTGGATGCGGACGATAAACACAACTACGCACCCGACGCGGTAGCCGGATTCAATGTCAACTCAATTGTGTTGGAGGTACCCATCACCATGCTCACGGAAGATGGTCAACTCCATCCGGCTAACGACAAGCAAGCCGTCATCGGAACATACGGAGCAACGTCACGCCAACGTATTTCGATTCGACGGACCAGCGGCCAGGTCGATGGGGCTGGAAAGTGGCGGCAAGTGAACCGCGAGGGAAATTCACTCATCAACGAGCTGATCATCGGTACAGGATCGAAGGATCTATTCAGCGTCTCGGATCCGAAGGACGACAAACAATTCGCCAACTTCTTTCTCGATCCTCTTTTGGCGCACCTGTTCTCGTCGATCCTGAACATTCCCATTCCGCCTGCGCCAAGGACCGATCTCCTCCCGCTCGTGGTGTATACGGCCCCGATCTGTCCCGGATGTGGTGCGAAGGATACGGGACCAATCGCGGACCTGCTCCGTTTGAACACCGGCATTCCTCCAACTCCAGTCGCAAACCAGAAGCGTTTGGGATTCTTGGCTGGTGACGTGTCGGGGTTCCCGAATGGTCGTCGCCCGGTCGACGATGTCGTTGACATTGCTGCGCGAGCGGTTGTGGGCACCCTGGCGGACCCTAAGAAGTACGGAGCCGCCATCGGCGACGGCGTCAACATTAACGAAGACGGGTACGGCTCCACCTTTCCCTACGTACAACCGGCCAACAGTGGACGCAACGCACACCACGTAGGCCCCGGCCAGTCCGGATGTAGCGGTCAACCCCGCGGCATTTGTCCTGTGAAGTAAACATTCATCGTGGCCGCTCTAAACCGGCGGCCACACTTTCCTACTAATAAGGAGTCGTCATGCGCCGGATCATTACTTGCCTCATGCTGGCCGCTCTCGTCACGCCAGTCCTCGCCGAAACTGCCTCTTCTACAGACGGAAAGAAACTGTCGCCCGCAGAACGGGCCATCGCCACCGCCAATCTTCTGATCGAAAAGAATCCGCATAATTTCGAAGCCTACAACGCGCTGGCTCTTGCACTGTCGCGCCGGGCGCGTGAAACCTCGGACACGCGCTTTTACGGCCAAGGCGAAGATGTACTTAGGAAATCGTTCGAAATCTCTCCCGGCAACTTCGATGGAGAAAGAATCCATGTTTGGCTCTTGTTGGGGAAACATGAATTCTCCGCGGCGCGTGAAGCAGCACTCATACTAAACCAACGAACGCCTGACGACGTAATGATCTACGGCTTCCTGACCGATGCGAACGTTGAACTCGGAAACTATAAGGATGCCGAAACAGCGGCGCAGATGATGCTGGATCTTCGTCCCGGAAGCCTGCCAGGTGTCACCCGTGGCGCCTACTTGCGAGAATTGTTCGGCGACGTGGACGGAGCGCTGGAGCTGATGAGTATGGCCCTGGCTTCGACGCCTCCCGCCGAAGTGGAAGACGCAGCCTGGATCACTACACAGATGGCACATCTCAACCTCTCGGTTGGGCGTATCGACATCGCTGAACAGCAACTGCAGCAAGCACTCCGACTATTCCCCGGGTATCACTACGCGCTTGGAAATCTGGCAAAGGTCAGAATTCAGCAGAAACGCTACAACGAGGCGGTCGCACTGTTACAACAGCGGTACGATGCCGCCCCGCACGCTGAGAACCTGTACGATCTGGCGGAAGCCCTCGATCTCGCGGGCAGAGACACAGATGCCTCATCCACATTTCAGAAGTTCGAACAAAAGTCGTTGGCCGAAAGCGAAATTGCCGACAACTCCAATCACGAGCTTATCCTTTATTATGCCGACCACGCCAACCGGGCCGACAAGGCCCTCGAAATCGCCCGGCGCGAATATGACCATCGACATGACGTCTTCACGTTGGACTGTTATGCTTGGGCGCTCCATCGAGTCGGGCAAGACCCGGAAGCTCGCCAACAGATTGATCTCGCACTGGCAGTCGGCATTAGAAACGCCCGAATCTTCCGCCATGCTGGCGAAATTGCCTTCGCCCTGGGCGATAATGCCGCGGCCAGGAATCTCCTGGAGCAAGCAATTGCCCTGACAGGTCAGGATTCGGAACAGGCCCGGGCCACACTAGCGCAGATTTCCACTTCCGCGAGAGGACCGGTTCCGCGATGAATTGCGAAACGATCCGAGGTCCGAAAGCCTTTCTCGCCGCATGCCTATGTGTGGTTGTAGCCCTGGCTGCATCGGGCTGGGCGCAGGCAACCGCGATACGGGTCGTGTCCGGTCGCGTGCTCACGGACCGCAATGAGGTTGTTCCGGATGTTCAAGTCACTGCCACCTGGAATGACGGCAGTGCTGAAACTGAAACGGACAACAATGGCGCATTTCACCTGACCACGCCCGACGTTCCACTGACACTCGACGTGGCTGGAAAATATGTGGTTTTCCAGCCCGTGCATGTTGCGAGGAGCGAGAGGACAGAAGATCTCGACCTTCGTGTGACGTATGCCATCGCACCAGTCCACCAGAGTCTCGTCATATCCGCGACTGCTTTGAACCCAACCATCGACCAACGGAATGACAACGTCTACAAGAGCACGCTCTTTTCTCGAGACGACCAGATTTTCGACACGCTGGCGTCGGGTATCAACGCCGGCCAACACGAAGGCGGAGGAAAATCGCTCGAGATTCGCCGCTTTGGATTCAACCTTGACCACGGCGGGGTCAACGGCGGATTGAAGGTTCTCGTCGACGATGTGCAGCAGAATCAGGCGACCCAAGGGCACGGTCAGGGATATCTGGGAGCGCTGAAGAGCCTCACTCCGGAACTTGTGGACGATGTTGATATCCTCAATGGCCCCTTCAGCGCCGAGTACGGAGATTTTTCCGGACTGGGTGTGGTCCATATACGGCTGAAAGAAAGCTTGCCGAGTCTGCTGACGGTCCGCCTGCAAGGAGGATCGTTCGGTGCATATCGCGGCTTCATCGCATACAGCCCTGAGCTGACCAATGGCGATGCATTCCTGGCCTACGAGGGCTCACATAGCGACGGACCGTTCATGAATCCCGGACGTTACAAACGGAACAACGTAACCGGCAATTACACGGCGCATCTGAACACGAAGCAATCTCTCGGTTTCCGATTGAATGCCGGCGCGAACGACTTTTACTCCTCGGGACAGATTCCGCTCGACTGGGTTGACGATGGCGCTCTGAACCGTTTTGGTTATATCGATCCGTTCGATGGCGGACGGGTTCGGCTCGGAACGTTCGGGGTTTACTATCGCGGAGAGCATGCCAACGGCGACATTCTTAAGGTGGATGGTTTTCTGGGCCGATCGCTCTTTGATCTTTATTCCAACTTCACGTTCTTCCTGAATGACCCGGTAAACGGAGACGAAATTCAGCAACATGATTCACGATTACAGGAAGGCGTGAATGTCCAATATCTCCATCCCTGGAAATTGTTTGGACATTCCGCGCTGCTGACGATCGGCTCGAATCTTCACGACAATCAAATCAATGTTGGCCTCTTTCATACCAAGGAACGAGAAGTACTCGACGTAACCACGAGCGCGCATGCCCACGTGACTAATGCGGCCGGCTATCTGCAACAAGGAGTCGATCTAGATAACGGGCGATTGCACCTCGAGGGGGGATTGCGCATCGACTACTTTCGGTTCGATGTAGACGACAATATCGAGCCGGAACACTCTGGGATACAAGGCGCATCGCGCGTTCAGCCGAAAGCAAACGTGTCCTATACGCCTGCCGTTCGGATCCCGATCACCCTTTACGCCAGTTACGGTCGCGGAATCTCGAGCCAGGATGCGCGCGGAGTCGTCCAGCAGCCCAATGCTGCTAAGGTCGCGACGACGGATTTCTACCAGCTCGGCACATCGCATTCTCGCGGACGAGTGTCACTAAGTACCGACGCGTTTCTCATCGACCGATCGGCGGAGCAGGTCTATGTTCCGGACGATGGATCCTTCGAGTTCAAGGGGCCAAGCCGCTCGTATGGTTGGGAAGCAAAAACCTCGGTCCAGATTACCCGACGGCTGATTTTCAACGGCGGCTTTACGCGGGTTTCGAATGCGTTTTACCGAGGTGTCACTCCTCGAGACTACGTCGACAGCGCACCGCACTCGGTCGCCAACTCAGGGCTGACTGTGTCTGATTGGCGGGGCTTCAACGCCTCCCTGCGCTACCGCCACAGCGGTCACTACATTCTTGATCAGCACGTGACTGTTGGGGGGCTGCCCGCGCCGCGTCCGCCGCCCGCCTCTGGACTCGACGTTGTCGACCTTAGCGTGTCGAAGCGGATATGCCACGGTGTTGACTTCAACTTTGCCATGGATAATCTCAACGACAAAAAATATTGGGAAACGCAGAATTATTTTGTGTCACGCCTAGAGAATGAGCCTTCGGATGGGATTGCTCGTGTCCATGCAACGCCCGGATATCCAATTGGCGTGACCGTTGGACTCACGTTTCGATTCGGAGAGCGATAGACGCATTGTGCGAGTAGTGTTTCCCACCTGTCCCAATTCGCGACCGACGAAAACCTCGGCCCTCATGAATCAGCCTTGAGGACGGCCCGAACAATTCGTAGAAATTCTTGCCTGGCCGGATTGCTCGAACCTGTCTTCATTCCCATGTCGATCGACGTCCAATGTCGCGATCGCAGTTTACGGTAAGTAACGCCCGGCATCTTCAACCTCTCCATACAGGCCGGTGCGATGGAGACGCCGAGCCCCGCCGCGACAAGCCGCAATACAGTCGGCCATTGTGGCGCATCCTGCACGATGGTGGGACGAAATCCTGCCGACTCGCAGCACGCGATTGTTCGATCAAAAGCGAGGTTCCCCATCCTGCGCGCAAACAGAACGAATGGTTCATCCTTCAGATCGGCCGGCAAGATGGCAGCCTTTCGCGACAACCTGTGTGCTGTTGGAAGGACCGCAATGTAAGGCTCGCGCAAGATCGGCTCGATCGAGAGCCCTTCTCTCCATTCGCCGTCGCGCAGGAAACCGACGGACAGGCTTCCATCGATGAGGGCAGGAATCTGCTCTGAGGTTACGAGTTCACGCAATCGCAATTCTACGTTTGGATTTTTGCGCCGATACGCTTCAATCGCTTTGGGCAGGCTCGTGAACATCACTGAGCCGCTGAATCCGACCTCGAGCACTCCTTCTTTTCCGGCGCCCATGCGTCGCGTCATCTCGATGTCGTCGCGTAACTTTGCGACGGTATGTCGGGCCCGCTCCTGAAAAAAGTGACCGACTCCGGTCAATCGAACTCCTCGCGTGGTCCTGTCGAACAACGCATACCCGAGCGTGCGCTCGAGGTTTTTGATCTGCTGGCTGAGTGGCGGCTGGGCGATGCCCAACCGCGCAGCCGCCTTGCCGAAGTGCAACGTGTCAGCAACCGCGAGGAAATATCGCAAGTGCCGAATCTCGATCTCGTCATTCATATGTATAACGTCTGAGTATAGATTATTAGGATATTGGACATATTTATCAAGTTGCGCTTATTTTTGGCTTAGCGGGTCACGGTCGTCTACGGCGAGAGCACACGATGAACGCGCTCGCCCTCTGGTCAGGAGGCCTCTTGCCATGTCTCTCCGTCAAGAACAGCCAGTCTCCCTGTCTGAGGTCACGATCCGCGAATTTCGTCCTGGCGATGAGGTCTCGTTCCGTACTCTCAACGAAGAATGGATCGCCCGCTATTTCCGCATTGAGCCCAAGGAAGCAGAGATCCTTGCGGATCCCAAAAGGATGATCCTCGATCCGGGCGGCCGAATCCTGTTGGCAACGCTGGGTAATCGGTGCGTGGGTTGTTGTGCCCTCCGCCGCATGACCGATACGGAATTCGAAGTCGCGAAAATGGCGGTCACTCCAGCGTACCAAGGCGCTGGCATCGGGCGGAAACTTCTCCTGGCCGTCATAGAGACGGCTCGCGTCATGGGTGCGAAGCGGCTCTATCTTGAGACGAACCACACACTCACACCCGCGATTCGCATGTATGAGTCCGTCGGTTTCACACACATTCCGCCGGAACGAAGAACACCGTCTCCTTATCAAAGGGCGGATGTGTATATGGAGTTCTACCTCGGGTGAGTTCTAAGACTGACGACCAACTCTCCTTTGCGGGTGAATCGCCTCATCGCACAGCGCCGGAATGTGGCCAACTCCCGACTGGCATGCGACCTAGAGAGTGGTAAATCTTTAGAGTACCAAGGGCAAAATCATGCGCCTCCACCAACCCGCGAATTTGCAAGATCAACCCCAAGTCATTGATTATAAGATAGTTAGTAGCGAGCAAACAATCCTTGCCAAAGGTCCATTTCGTGCATAGTACAGTACCTCAATAATGTCTATTTATTAACTAGACATTTTCCTGTAGCTTGATCTGAGCAAACGCCGTACTGGTTTTATCGCGGGTTGAAGAACATTCAGAAAGGTACCAACGCAGATGCCAGCTTTTCGGCCGTACCCAGTTCTCTCCTTACCACTTCTTGCGGTTGTGCTCGCCCTTCCGTTGCCAACTCTGGCTCAGTCGCCAGCCGACCATAGGGCGGAGACTAACTCTGCGCAATCGACGAATCTTGACCTTCGCTCCGAGGTGGAGCAGTTACAGCGGTTGGTACAGGAACAGCAGAAGCGTATCGAAGCTCTCGAAGCTGAGCGT
>Ga0126381_100008896_pt1 | contig 11251 bp, 5 predicted proteins | sample PanSoiMetPlot_28_FD_96465 | JGI IMG/M metagenome (GOLD analysis project Ga0126381, IMG submission 96465) | Tropical forest soil microbial communities from Panama - MetaG Plot_28 | ecosystem: Environmental > Terrestrial > Soil > Tropical forest > Bulk soil | place: Panama | collected 2016-02-17 | reverse complement strand
TCGAGTGCCGCATCCTTCTCGATGTACTTGCGGTACTCATCGAGCGTGGTCGCCCCGACACAATGCAGCTCGCCGCGGGCGAGCGCCGGCTTCAACATGTTGCCGGCGTCCATGGCACCTTCGGCCTTGCCTGCTCCGACCATGGTATGCAGCTCGTCGATGAAGAGGATGATCTGGCCCTGCTGCTTGGCGAGGTCGTTGAGCACGCCTTTGAGGCGCTCCTCGAACTCGCCGCGGAATTTGGCACCGGCAATCAGGGCGCCCAGATCGAGCGCCAGGATGCGTTTGTCCTTGAGACCTTCGGGAACTTCGCTGTTGACGATGCGTTGCGCGAGCCCCTCGACGATGGCGGTCTTGCCGACTCCCGGCTCACCGATCAGCACCGGGTTGTTCTTGGTCCGTCGCTGCAGCACCTGGATGGTGCGCCGGATCTCGTCGTCGCGTCCGATGACCGGGTCGAGCTTGCCGGAAGAGGCGCGTGCCGTGAGGTCGATGGTGTACTTCTCAAGTGCCTGGCGGCTCTCCTCGGCGTTGGCGTCATTCACCTTCTCGCCGCCGCGTACCTCGTCGATGGCCTTCTCGACGGCGCCGCGTACCACACCAGCCTCCTTGAAAAGCCGCGCCAGCGCGCGATCCTCGAAGGCGGCCAGCACGAACAGCTCGCTCGAGATGTATTGATCGCCACGCTGCTGCGCGAGCTTGTCGGTGACGTTCAGCACGCGGTTGAGGTCGTTGGAGATGTGGATCTCGCCCGGCGTCCCCTCGACCCGCGGCAGGCCATCGAGCAGCGCCAGGACTCCGTCGCGTAGCTTGTTGACATCCGCACCCGCCTTCATCAGCAGCGGACGCACCGAGCCGCCCGAGGCATCGAGCAGCGCCAGCATGACGTGCGCGGGCTCCATGAACTGGTGGTCGCGCCCGAGGGCGAGGGACTGGGCATCGGCCAGTGCCTGCTGAAAACGGCTGGTGAGTTTGTCCATGCGCATGGGAATCGGCCTCAGACGTGGGATGGTCCGTTTGTGGGGATAAGGCATTGACCCTTCAAGGGTCTGTGACGTTGCTGCAGCCTTAAAGAGTAGCGTATTCCCCTGCCGCCCGAACCGCATCCCGGGGGTTTCGGAGCGGCTCGAGTAGGGATTGCGGCGCAGGCTGGTCGGCCGGCCGCGGTGGGTGGGGGAGCTCAGCGGGACGGTCGGCCGTCGATCTTCATCGGTCTAGCGGTTTTTGAACCCAGAATTGGTACATCCCGACAAAGGTGTTGGGATTGTCGGCCTCGAAACGCGCCCAGTTGCGTAAATTAGTTCCGGCCGGATCGCCGGGAAAGCGGGTACGGTACTCGTGCAGTTGCGCGGGGTCCAGCTCGAAGCCGATGAAGCGCAGCCCGGATTCGGACAGAAATGATTCGATCTGATCCAGTGTCAGGCGATGTTCCTGTACGTGGAAGAGCAAATCGCGACAGTCGCTGGTCGCGTAGAAGTCGGGGGCGTTGCTCAACCATTCCAACTCTCCACCCGCGTTCAGTGTAGACAGGTCGCGGCGGACGCGGCGAATGCCCTCGGGTGTGCTCGCGTAGCCGCGCGCCGCAATGAACTCGCGCGCTTTGGCCACGTGCCGTCGGGCAACGCGGCTATACAGACCCAAATCCATGAAGCCGCCAGGTCGCAGTCGAGACAGCAAAATTCTCCATCCGGCGAACGGGTCAGCCAGATGGTGCAGTACTCCAACACATGCGATGATGTCAAAGGTGCGCGTGATCTCGCCGAGCTTCAGAATGTCGGCCTGGGCATACTCGATGCCCGTGTAGCCCAGCTCCTGCGTCTTTCGTATGGCATAGCCGATACTGTTCAAGCTGAGGTCTACCGCGAGCATGCGAACACCGCGGAATCTCTGGGCAGTTAGGATCGGTTGACTGCCGGTGCCGCACCCCGCGATCAGCATCTGCGGCTCGCTGGCATCTTGCAAGGGCGTAAACGGCGCGAGCGGAAACGTTCGGCGCAACTCGCTATTGAAGTCCAGCCTCGGGACATATCTCGGCAGCTTCACCCAGCGCGGGTAGGGATTCTGTTCGTACTGATCACGCACTTTCTCCGAGACGCCGCCAGTGATTGCGGTCAAAGATGGGACACCAGCCCGCAGCTTCTGTTCTTCCAGCGGTTCGCCAACCTGTTGGTGCAGCACCTCCTGAACCGGTCCCTGCTGATTCTCAACAAGAAGCCGCTGGGGTTCTGGCAGCGTATACAGCGGGAAATACGCGGCTACGGCAACCAGGAGCAACGGCGGTATCGCAGTGCCGGTGTCCAGAAACCCCACCAACCTGGTGCGGCAAGCAGCTGCTGCATCCTGCTCGCCCGCATCAAGATCAAAAATGTACTCGTTGATGAAGCATTGCCGGGCGAGCGCGGCATAGAACGGCAGCGCCGCGAGGTCGGAAAGCTCCGGCGGTTGCTCGCTCGATGCAGTCTCCAGCAGAACACGGCGTGCGGCGGTCATGAAACGCTCGAATTCAAGCGTGCTCACAGGAGTGGCTTGCAGCACCGCATGCAGCAGCGTGTGGGCAGCCAGGTGGGCCAGGCCCTCCGCGCCGAATAACTGCGTCTTCGGCAGGCGGCGCGGCCACTTTTCGTTGACGACCCCGACCCAGGCCGCAATTTTCGGGTCGAGCATGATCAGACTGAGCGCGGGGCGGCACAGTTGGTAGGGAACTCCCCACGGTTCGGTGATGGCGACGGTGAGCGCCGCGCGGATTGCCGGGTCGTTGACGGCGAAGCGCATGCGCGCAACAGAATTGGCGAAAATCAGTTTGACATTCCAGGTCGGCGTCTGCTCGAGACGCCGCATCGCCAGCTCCACTGCCTGCGCGGACCTGCCGCGCGCCATGAGGACCAGCGCGAGGCTGGATAGAATCTCGTCGGATTCCGGATCGAGAGACATGGCCCGCTGCAGGCTTGCTTCCGCGGGATCGAGCCGACCCAGGTTACTTAACAACCTACCCAGGGCATGGTGCGCCTCCACGTAGTCAGGCCGGAGGTCGATCGTCGTGCGCAATATATCTACGGCCTGTTCGTGCCGGCCCTCGATCATGGTCATCAGAGCGAGATTGAAATGCACCCCGGCGTCACCGGGATTGATAGCGAGGGCGCGCTCGTAGCTCGCTATGGCCTCGGACTTACGTCCCAGGTTGTCGAGCGCATTGCCCATCGCCACGAACGCGTCTGCGAAGTCCGGCTTGAGGTCGATGGCAGTCTCGTAGTCGTGCGCAGCACGCTCCCATTCACCGAGCCGGTAATGGAGGTTGCCGAGGTTGAAGTGGGCTGCCGCGTAGTGCGGGTCCCTGGCTATGGCGAGCTGATACGCGCTGCGAGCCTCTTCGATCTGTCCACCTGCGAGCAGTACGTTGCCCCGGTTGAGGTGCGCTCGCGCGCAGCGCGGGTCCGCCTGGACGGCAGCATCGTAACGCGCCATTGCCTCCGCAGTCCGGCCCTCTTCCTCGAGTGCATTTCCTTCCTCGATCAGTGCGACTACGGAGTCTGTCGAGGTGACCGGTAGGTTGTTGTCAAGCGCTGCGCGACTGGGGTTCATGCTCTTGAGATCGTCCTATCTAGAAGCCGTGCGCAAGCGCGTAGTTGTCCCGGTCACTGGCCACCGTCCGCTGCCCGTCCGCGAGCGCCAGCGCGAGCAGCTCATTGAGTGAGAGCGCGAACTCCGCGCGATGGTCGAGCTGGTTCCAGTGCGACACCAATAGACTGCGTGCCTGTGGCAACTGCCCCAGGCGGACGTAACCTGTGGCAAGCACCGTGGTCAGATACGTTCTCTCGTCCTTCGATAGCGACGCGCCGCTCTGCAGCATCGGCGCGCCTATTCTCACCATCTCCGCAACGTCCCGCGCCGCTACCGCCGCCAGCAGATCAGCCCAGACCTTGTGCGGGCCACTGGCGTCGCGGTAGCAGGGGGTGGACCTGATGCTGCTCCACACACCGGCGAGTTCTGGCGGGCTCAGGTAGGAGGCGGTCATCGCGCCGACGTTGCGGACGGCCGTTTTCCAGGTCTCTTGCGCCTCCTGGTCGGCGCACTGCAGCGCGCTCGTGCGCAGCAGCATGAAATCTATGGCGCTCAGTCTATCGAGACCCTCCGGCCTCCCGTTCAGCAACGCCTGACGGAGCGCGAGCGCTCGCCGCACGCGCTCGTCTCGAACGAGTCTGCTGTGCGGCAATGGCTCGAGCGTCGGACCCGAGGCCGATTCAGTGCGCAGGAGATCGAGAAAAGGAATGGACAGTAACGTAAGCCCGGGAAGCTCAAAGGCGTCGCCATGCAGGAAACGCATGCGCGGCGCATTGAGATCCACGTAGGGAAAGAAATCGGAGTTCACGGGGGTCGGCAGAGTGTTAAACAGCGCCTCAATCTGGCTCTTGTCCCCGATCAAGCGGAACCGCAGATCGGCAACCGATTGCACACCAATCCGCTCGAGCTCGGCACGCAGCTGCGGCCACTCGAACGGTTGTGCGGTAGGAACCGGCATTTCCGTGGCGCGTGACGCCACGATCAGAATGTCGAAATCGTTAAGGTTGTAGATCGCGTACGAGCCAAAATGACGCGAGAGCGCCTTGATGACCGAGGCGACGACGCCGATGTCGGTCTCGTAGATCTGCACCCACTGGACGAAGTAGCCGTCAGGCCGCAGGTAGTGCACGATGCGACCGTAGAACTCGTCGGAGAACAGCGTCGCTACACCGCTCACCCACGGATTCGACGGCTCGGAGACGATGAGGTCGTAGGGCTCTCGCGAGGCCGCGAAGAACGTCTTCGCGTCTTCATAGACGATATGACTGCGCGGATCCTCGAATACCTCGTGGATGCGCGTTCCGAAGCCCTGACGCGCCGCCTCCACGATCAATGGCTCGATCTCGATCGAATCCAGCCGCTCCAGCCGTGGGCTGGCGAGCAGCGTATTGGTCGTGAGGCCCGAGCCAAAGCCGATGTTAGCCACCCGTGCCGCCCCAGGATGCAGGCTGAGGGGAATCGCCGCGGCCAGCACCATGGTGGGCTCATCGATCGATGGCGCTCCTGGCGTGATCCGGAGCCCTGCATCCGGCTTGCCATTCGTGGCGATAACCACGTTGCCGAGCTCCTCGGTCAGGGTGATCGTCGCAGTCTTGCCATCGCGCAGATAGGTAACTTTTGATCCCATCGGCAAGGTTGCCCGCCCGAAACGATAGACCCCGGAGGCGACGTGCATCGGATCGAGCCTGCCGAAAGCGAGGATGAGACCGAACACGACGACGCTCGATGCCATCGAGACTGCCATCGCAGGTTGCCGCAGGCTGCCCCGCCAGAGCCGCGACAGTCCCAGAGCGATGTGGATAGCCGCCCCGGACAGGATGACACCCTTGACGCCGATCAGCGGCATGATCAGGTGAACGGCGAGCAGCACGCCCGCGATGGCACCGAGAGTGTTGGCCGCGTAGATGCGACCGATTGCTTTCTCGCCCGCGCCACGGCGCATGAGCGCATGGGTGAGCACGGGCAGCGTCATGCCCGCGCAAAACGTCGCCGGAAACATGACCAGCAGCGCGATGGTTTGGCTCACGGTGTTGAAGCCGAGGTACCCGCCGTTGGTTGGTGTGAAGGTACGCAGCGTCCAGCCCATGAAGTCATACATCAGGTTGCAGGTCGGTACGGTGAGCGCAGCTAGCAACCCCATCACGAGCATGACTGTACCCAGGAATCGCTCCGGGTCCCCGATGTGCTCGATGCGCTTGCGCACGTAGAGACCGCCGAACGCCAGGCCGAAGATGAACGCGCTCAGCATCAGCTCGAAGGAGTGCGTCGAGCTGCCGAGCACGAGGCTGAGCATGCGGATCCAGCCCAGCTCGTACATGAATGAGGCCGCGCCGGTCAGAAAGGCCGCGATCATGAACCACCGCGCCACCGGATCGAGGCGCGACGGCGCAGGAGAAGGCGCCCCCGGGGCCGCGGGGGGCTCGCTCTGACGGCGAACGACGAGCCACACTGCGAGGGCCAACGTGATGTTGAGCAGCCCTGCGGTCAGGGTCGTGCCCGGCAGACCGACCAGCCCGATCAGCACGAAACCGCTGACCAGGACCCCGACCGCAGCGCCCAGACTGTTGGTGAAATAAAGGACCGCCAGCGTCTCGCCGGACCGCTCCGGCCAGCGGCGGATGATGCCCCCGCTGATCAACGGGAAGGTCATTCCCAAAAGCACCGACTGCGGCAGCACGAGGAGCGCGGCCAGCGACCACTTGTAGATGTTGATCGCCGCACCGGCGGGCAGCATCGGGATGACGCTCGCGAACGAGGCATCTGTCGCGGCCACGAACAGGCGGTGGAACAGAATGCCCAGGACGCCGATGACGCCCTCGACCAGCAGGTAGCCCCACAGCAGCCGTTGCATCCGTGCGCCGTAGCGCGAGATCAGCCAGGATCCGAGCGCCAGGCCGCCCATGAAGATCGCCAGCACCAATGTCTGAGCGTAGGCCGCATGCCCGAGGAACAGCTTCAGGTAGTGCGACCAGATGGATTCGTAGATGAGTCCGGTGAAGCCGGAGACGACGAATATGCCGAGCAGAAAATTCCGGCGCGCGCTGTCGAGATTCGGCATCGTCAGTAGTTCCGGTCTGCCAACGGTAGCCGGCAGCTTATGTAATCTACCGCGGATTGCTCGTGAATTCGCTCACGATTCGGCGAACCGGGGTGCGCTCAGGAGTCGGTATCCCTGAGAGTGAGCAGCGGACCGATGAATTTCTGGTAATTGCGCCAGCGACCGACCGAGCTGGTGTAGATCTTCTGCCGTACCTGCCAGACGCTCGCGGTGTTCACGGCTCGCACGGTGGTATGGAAATCCAGGCAGCGCACATCCCACGGTAGGCCCACAAAATCCAGTATTTTTCGAGTCCATTTCTCCTGCTCCGCGGTCAGCTCCGCGTACGGCACTTCGAGCAGCGTCTCCGGCGGCAACACACTGTGCCAGTGCCTCATCAGGCGCCGGTGCTCGCCGTAGTAATGCGCCAGATTCGACAGATCGGTGGCGAAATTCATCGTCGGCGCGAACTGCTGGAAGTAACAGGACAGGCAGGTATCGACCGGGTCGCGGCGCAGATAAATGATGCGGGCGCGCGGGAATACGCGATGGATCAGGCCCAGATACTCAGAATTGATCGGCGCCTTGTCGATGACCCGCAGCGCGTCCCGCGATTGTCCCGTCAGAACCTGCAGATACTCCGTTGCCAGTTTCCTGCGCAGAGATTCGCCGGGGAGGCCGGCGCGGATGGCGCTTTCGTGCTTTTGCACTGCGGTCGTCCAGAATTCGAGCTCACCGGCGCCATGCGCGGCGGGGTGAGACGCGACGATCTGCTCGACGAGCGAGGTCCCCGAGCGCGGCATGCCGACCACGAACACCGGCCGCTCGGAGTCTGAGGCGTTGGTAGGTAGTGTCGCCAGCGCCTCGGGCGCATAGACCCTCACCAGGTCATCGACGAAGCGCGAGCGCTCCGCTGCATCGTAGGGCGGCGCGCGCATTCTTTGCAGAGCGTTGGCGCGCTCGTAGTTATCGAATGCCCGCGGAAAATCTCCGACATCGTCGCAGTACTTTCCTATCGCGAAGCGCAGCGTAGCTTCGTCTAGAGGGTTGAGGTGCGCCGCGGCGATCTCCTCCGCGCGCTTGAGCCAGGCGCCATCCGCGGGTGTCATCTTGCGCAGGCCGACAAGTGCCGCCCACGCGTAAGACAACTTCGGGTCGATATCGAGTGCTTTCTGGTACGCAGACTCCGCCGCTTCGAAGCGCCCCTGCAAAGCCTCGATCTGCCCGATCCCGACGAGCGCCTGCGGATTACCGGGCGCCAAGGTAAGAGCTTTCTCATAGCAGTCTCGGGCCTCCTGCAGCCGACCCAGCAGCACAAGACTCATGCCAAGACTGATGCGCGCGTCCAGATACGCTGGCTTCAACTTCAGCGCGCGCCGCAGGGGCATCTCGGACTCGCGGAACCGGCCCGTCGATTGCAGCACCCCGGCAAGATTGAAATGCGCTTCCGGATAACCCGCCCTGATTCCAATCGCGCGGCGGAGTTGATCCTCGGCCTCGCCATAGCGTCCGAGTTGGGCCAGCGCGATCCCTAGACCGTTGCGCGCCGGCGCATCGCGAGCATCGAAAGTCACGAGTTGCTGGTAGCACTCCAGCGCCTCGCTGTGAGCGCCTCGGGCCAAGTACTCGGCGCCCTCCGTCAGCAGGACGTGGGCGTTGCGTGCACTAGCGCGAGCGCTCGGGATTGCCGCGGATTTGCCAACCGCACTGCCCTGACCCACGGTCAGCCGCATCACCAGTGCCTGCGTCAGCTCGTTGACGATCTCTTTCTCAACTCCCTTCTCGAGCAGGCGCCATTTAAAGGAGTTTGCAAGCTTGGCTCTCTTGAAGAAGTTCAAATGCAGGGGACGCGCCTCACGGTCTACGCGCTGCAGGAACTTCTGCAGGAACTTCTGCAGCTCCTTTTCCTGGACCGCAGGTTTAGTGCCTTTGTCGCGCACCGCCGAACCCAGCGGAGTCTGCAGCACCACATCGTCGGCCAACGCCGTCCCGACCTGGGTGGCCTCACTCGCCTTCAACCACTTCAGCATTGCCTCGTAACCACCCTCAGCATCCCGTGCTTAGGTTAAATGGTACCAAGATCCGCAGCCCAGGCTTTGTGAGGAACAGCTTATTAGTGAGAGCCATCACAAGAGCCGGCGAGTCAAGCCCCGTGCTCGTCATTGCCCCGCGAGCCGCTCGGCGCCGGCGATGACGGCGATGCCCGCAGCGATCAGCACTACCTGAATCGCGCTCGTTCGTGGGTCGGCTCGGCGATGGAGTCCCGGGATGAGGCCGGCGACTGCGATGTAGAGAAACCCCGCGGCGGCAAAGGCCAGTGCATACGGCAGCGCCTGCTGCGTCTCACGCAATCCAAAGTACGCCGCCACCGCTCCGAGCACGGAAGCAACCCCGGTCGCGAGGTTGAGCAGCAGGGCGCGCGAGCGTGACAGCCCTGCCTGCACGAGGATGGCGAAATCCCCGACGCGGTGCGGGATCTCGTGGGCAGCTACGGCGAAGGTCGTGAGGGCGCCCAATTTCACGCTGCCAAGGAAGGCCGCCGCGATCAGCGCTCCATCGAGTGCGTTGTGCAGGCTATCGCCCACCAGTACCAGCACGCCCGAGGCATGAACGCGGGCGTCATCGTGATCATGACCGGGCTCATGACCTCGTACGGCCCGATGCTCGTGCGCATCGTCGGCGTGCTGAGGACAGGCGGCGGCGCTCTCCTCATGAACGTGCGCGTGCGCGTGCCACCACAGCACCAGTTTCTCGATGACGAAGAACACCCCGAGCCCCGCTACGAGCGTGAGCCCGATGCGGTGCGCGCCTGCGGGGCCTACCCCCGCCATCGCTTCGGGCAGCAGCGCGAGGAGCGCGGCGCCGAGCAGCGCTCCGGTCGCAAAGCTGATGAAGTGCGGCAGGATGAGTGCGCTGTGCTCCTCACGTACCCACAGGAAAACGATCGCGAACGCCGCGCTCGCAATGCCGCCAACGGCGGCGAACAGCATGATGGTGAGCAGTAGCGGCACCGCTACTCCTCCCGCCAGATCAGTGCAGCCATGCGCCCGCAACGGCCATCCCGCCGGTAAGAAAAGAACCGCGTCGCATCGGCGTAAGTACACCACGCACCGCCGAACACGGCGGCGACACCGAGCGCGGCGAGTCGTGCCCTGGCGAGGGCGGCAAGATTGCATTGCCAGCGCCCGCGTGGGTTGTGAGTGAACGCACCGGCGGCGGCGGCATCGCGCGTGAGAAAGGCGCGGCGCACTTCTTCGCCGACCTCGAAGTGCGTCGGACCGATTGCCGGACCCAACCAGGCGATCAACTGTTCCGGCGCGACCGCGACTGTCTGCACGGTGGCCTCCAGCACGCCCGCCGCCAGCCCCCGCCACCCAGCGTGCGCGGCAGCGACGGCCGAGCCGTCGCGCGCGGCGAGGAGTACCGGGAGGCAGTCGGCCACTTGCACGGTACAGATGCGACCGCTACGGCGCGTAAGCGCGGCATCCGCGGTGGCAATGCCAGCGGGGACGGCTGGTCCGAGCGCGTCCAGATCGAGCACGTCGATGCCGTGCACCTGTTCCATCCAGGCGGGTTCTTCCGGCAGGCGCAGTTGCGTGCGTACGCGCCGGCGGTTTTCCGCCACTGCCTGCGCCTCATCGCCCACGTGTGCGCCGAGGTTCAACAAATCGAAGGGCGGTGCGCTGACACCACCCGATCGAAGCGTGAACGCCGCGCGCACCCCAGGAGGCGCCGGCCACTCGGGCGTCAGGATCTGCACGCCCTCCGAGTCGGGATTGGCACTCACTGGTCGGCCTCGAGCGCCTCGAGCAGCCGTTGCATGTCCTCGGGGAGCGGCGAGCGCCACTCGTGCTCGCGGTGAGTCAGCGGGTGCACGAGTTTCAGGCGTGCAGCGTGCAGCGCCTGGCGCGGGAATGCCTGTAGCTCCGCGGCGAGCGCAGGCGAGCTGCCCTTCGGGATACGGCGGCGGCCGCCGTAGATCGGGTCTCCCACGACGGGAAAGCCGATGTGGGCGAGATGCACCCGGATCTGGTGCGTGCGGCCAGTCTCGAGCGTGACACGCACGAGCGTGTGGGCACGAAACCGCCGCTCGATCCGGTAATGACTGACTGCCGGTCGGCCGTCGCTTCGCACGGCCATGCGGGTGCGCAGGGTGCGATGGCGGCCGATGGGCTCATCGATCGTACCTCCCGCCGTCATGGCCCCGGTGCACACCGCGAGGTACTCACGCGTGATCTGCCGTGCTGCCATGGCCGCGGTGAGCGCAGTGTGGGCCTCGGGAGTGCGCGCCACGAGGAGCAGACCGCTCGTGTCCTTGTCGAGTCGATGCACGAGTCCCGCCCGCGGCACGTGAGCGAGCTTGGGGTCGAGCGCCAGCAACGCATTCTGCAGGGTATGGCGCACGTTGCCGGCACCGGGGTGCACGACCAGCCCCGCGGGCTTGTCGATCACCAGCAGGGCACGGTCCCTGAAGACGACGTTGAGCGGCATCGCCTCGGGCTGCACCCGGCCCTGCGAGGGCAGCTGTGCATGGATGCGCACCTGCTCCCCGCCGAGGACGCGATCCTTTCCGCGCAGCGGCCGGCCATCGACCTGGACGGCACCCGATTCGATCCAGGTCTTGAGCCGGGCGCGGGAGTACTGCGGAAGCGCCTG
>Ga0126381_100008895_pt1 | contig 11251 bp, 9 predicted proteins | sample PanSoiMetPlot_28_FD_96465 | JGI IMG/M metagenome (GOLD analysis project Ga0126381, IMG submission 96465) | Tropical forest soil microbial communities from Panama - MetaG Plot_28 | ecosystem: Environmental > Terrestrial > Soil > Tropical forest > Bulk soil | place: Panama | collected 2016-02-17 | reverse complement strand
TGAGCGAGGATAGCGGGGCAGGAAGATCAGGGTATCAGTGGCGTTGAGTCCGACTCCGACGACATCGACCTGAGTTGATTCGCTCACGTGCGCCCTCAGATTCTAAATGAGTCAGATAGGGCAGACGCCCGCGGAAAAAATGAGGGCCGCCATGAGGCGGCCTTCGCGAGAACGAATCGCAATTGAAAGCGGGAGGGTTTAATCGCCGGCTACGGGTTCGGCGACTTCCGGAGTGGTCTTCCCCCTGCCATTGCCATTTTGCGGTGTCAGCGCAGTCAAGGGAATAAAACCATTCTCGGACTTGACCGGCTTTTCCTTGAGGATTACCTCTCGATAGAGTGCGGCCATGCGCGCATCGTAAGCGGCGTCGTTCTTCTTGGCACCACGAGCTTCGGTCGAAGCTCTGAGCTTGGCGTCTCGGGCGCGAATTTTCTCCTCGCGGGCATTCTTTGCGATACCCAAGCGGTCAAGATCGTGCTGCTCTTCCTGGGTAACGATTTCGTCGCGCAAATACAGCGAGTGCTCTTTCGACTCCATGCCGACGTTTTTGCCACCGGCAAAGATCTCATGCCGCCCATGCTCCTCATACCACTTGGTGAGGGTGGCGGTCATATGCATCTTCTCCACAATGTTTCTCCAACCCACGCCGGTGTTGTAAGCACAGAAGGAAATCTCGCCTTCCTGGGTGGCGTAGGGGATGATGCATTGTTCGGTGCGACGGAAGTCGTAGTTGTAAAGGTCTTGGAACCACATCCCGGCGATGAACAGGAAATTCCAGCGATCGGTACGCCGCTTCATGACGTCTTCAATGGTGCGGTCCGGTCCGACCTTACCGTAGTTGCGGCCCGTAACGTTGTAGTTCTTGTCGAATTTCTTCCACAGGTCCCACAACCGGAAATGCCTCGGGGTCTTGAACGGATCGTAGTTCTTGGCCAGCACCAGCATCATTCCCAAACCGGAGAGAAATTTGCCGCGCGCGGCGTCATTGATCTTGGCGATGTCCTTGGCTAACTGATCCCCGTGCAGGAAGGCAGTTACGGGAACCACTTCCTTGGTCTCCTTGTCAATCATAACCGCCATGCCGGTGCCGCAATTGGGATGGCATCCGCAACTGAGCTGGCCCCAGTTGTTGTTGGCATCTTTGGCGTGCATCAGGTCGGCCCAGTCGCTAAACGTGCTCATGAAGCTGATAGGGAACCAATCCCGGGCGGGTTCGCCGAGGCCAGTCTGGCTCTTTACGTCGTGCGCGAGGTGAGAAAGCGTGTAGCGCTGAGCCATACGGCGCTCGTCGGTGATGGCTTCGTCGCGACCGGTGAAACTGACTGGCTGGAAAGACAGGAAGCCGATCTTCTTCGGATTGTCCAAAGCAAATTGAATGATGCGGCCAACCTGTTCGTTGTTGATGCCGTTCACGATAGTGACTACCGGCACGATTTCGACGCCCGCGCGATGCAGATTGTCGATCGCCTTTAGTTTGACGTCGAACAAGTTGCCCACCTTGCGATGGGCGTTAGCAGCGTTGCCGATGCCATCGAATTGCAGATAGGCATAGCGCAGGCCTGCTTCGGCGGCTTGCTGCGCGAATTCGAGGCTCTTTGCGAATTCAATACCGTTGGTGGCAGCCTGGACCGAGTTGTACCCCACCTTGCGGGCATAACGTACGGCATCCAAGAAATACGGGGACAGCGTCGGTTCGCCTCCGGAGAACTGCACGCTCATTTGCCGCCGGGGCTTAATGGTGATGGCATTATCCAGCAGTTGCTTGATCTCCTCCCAGGTCAGCTCATGCACAAAACCCACCTGGTTGGCGTCCATAAAGCAGGGATCGCACATCATGTTGCAGCGGTTGGTTAGATCAATGGTCAGAACCGAGCCGCGGCCATACTTCACCGTGGAAGAACCATGATGATGAAGCTTCTCGTCATTGTGGGCGCGAATGTCACGACCAGGAAATACTTCTTCCAGGTGGCGGGAGAACTTGGTGTCGATCGACATCAGGTCTTCGAACTGGCCATGCACGGGACACTGCTTAATCATCCAGATTTGCCCGTTTTGCTCGACAATTGTGGCCTTGATCTCCCCCACTTTCTGGTTCATCAATACATCGTAGGGAAGCTTTCCGTCCAAAATCTTTTGCCGAATGTCAGGGACACACTTCGGGCATAGGGAGTCGGTCGAGCGCGGCCAGCCTAAAGGCGGCTTGCTCTTTTCATAGGACTTAAGCAGTGGTTTATCCGACCACTTGGGAGTCGGCGAGGTATTGGGGCGAACGCGGTTGAGCCGCTCAAATACAAACCAGGTGCCCTTAGCCCCCAGAGTGACTGCTTTTTCCACGTACTTAATCGGTTTGTGCATGTACCGTTTGCCTTTCCCCTGCTGGAATTTGCCCATGAAACCGGGTTCGGCCTAGGTTCTTCCCGAATGAGCCGGTGAAAATGTCCATTCCTTAACCAATTCGGCACCTTTATCCTATTCAGGCGATGGGAATAAGGCACGATTAAGACAATAAAAGGGCAAAAATCGGGGTTGAGCGGGAGAAACTGGCAGTGGGCGGTGGTAAGTGATTGAAGCCATGGGAGTTCAGCATTTGGTTGCCGCGCCCCTAAGCGCCACCAGGTGCCGGTGGAAGTCCCGCGCACGCCAAGGGCTTTCGCTCCGCCGATTGTGACCTCAACGTATCCAACGCCGAGAGGCGGATTAGATCTTTTAACCGTCTGTCATTCATTCGTAGCGGCCAGCAGCCACCATGAGCTTTTCGAAAAGCATGATAAGTGCGGCACGGCGCTGCTAACCGCTTGCGAGGCGCCTTCGCTCGATCTCTTTCTGAAGAAGGTTGAGCGTATCGAATACCCGGCCAAAACTGTCTCCTGGACCTGACGCTGCGATTCCCCATCGCTTGTAGGCATCGTACTCGCACACTTCGAGAAGCCACTCCTTCAACATATCTAGTTCTCCCGGATTCAACTAAGGAAGCGACTGACAAAAACCGGCAGTCCATGCCTCCGCATCTGGACTCTGGTCAAGTTGAGGGAGTCCGCCGCATTCAACGACTCACTCGGGTTCTGAGCCGAGAGAAGCAATATGCGCTCGGGAGGCAGTAGGCAAAGGCCTCTGGGGCAGCTATGTCAGGCCTAGTCCGCTACGAAGCGACAATGGAAGTGAATGATAATAAAGCACGTAAGCCGCAAGTATAGGCGCACGATATTGGGTGGGAAGGCCGCGGGAGGCGCCAGCAGTCCACATTGAGTTGCATACTAGCATGCAACTGTTTTAATATTGCATCCAGTCGATGCAACCGCGGGCTAGGAATACCAAAACGGCGAATTATGCCGCCGTTACATGCGACATTGTGGGCTCTCGACAAATTGAAGAGTTCCGCCGCAAAAGGGACGAAAAATTGCGCCGCATCTCTAAGCTGCATGTCAAAAAGCGCTGGATTTTGTCGGAGTATGCCATAACCGCTTGGGACGAATTCGAAGGGATTGTCTCCCCGCTGGCGAACTTACCGGCCGTGATTGTGGACCTGCGAAGACACTTTCATCCCTTCGAGCTTTGGATTGGTATTGGAATCGGCGAGGTGACAGAGCCTTACAAAAAGCCTGTGAACGTATATGCAGGGGGAGTGGCATTGGAGCGGGCGCGCGAGGCGATTAACCGGTTGAAAGCTAAGCGAAGAAGCGGTGTTCTTACGTCATTCATTAGCGGCAGCGAAATGTTTGACTTGATCGCCAATACCGTTTACTACCTGCACGATAGTTTGCTAGAAAGCGTATCCACCAAGCAATGGCAAACGATCAGCGTCTTGATGGACACAAGCGCACAAGAGCTGGCGGCCAGAAAGTTGGGCTTGAACAAATCAACTGTCTCCAGAAATCTACGCCGGGGTTACTGGCGCCAAATGCAGGAGACTCAGCTTGCCATGGAGCGAATTATTGAGGACTACTTTCCGGTTGCACAATAAAAGGCAAATATTAGAAATTGCATGGAATTATGCAACCATTCCCTAAATTCTGCTTGGCCCTTCTGCTCGGGGATTTCCCGCTTCAAACTTCGAGCGTGCTCGAGGGGAAAGCCAAGGGAAGCCGTGCCTACCTCCTGCACGGCGGGATTCACTTCCTTGTTCTCTTGTTGTCGATCGCCGCCTTTTCCGGCCGCGATTGGCTAGGCTCGCTCTGGTTTTGGATCGCTGCTGCAGTTTATATCGGGCTACACCTCGGAATTGACCGGGCGTACCAAGGACTGGTGAGGATAAAAAAGCTGCCCGATTCCACGTCGCTGTTTTTGATCGATTAACTGTTGCACGTGTCCACGATTGTCGTGCTGGTGTGGTTTCTCACTCGACCCCTCTGGACAAGACTGAAATCAGAGTTCGCTTGGTCCGAGGCCACGGGAGAGCGAGTTCTAGAGGCGGCGGTGGTATATGTGGCGGTAGTTTTTGCCGGCGGATATTGGATTCGTTATCTGACAAGCGGCCTGATAGCGGGAATCGAAAAGCCCGGCGAGTCGCCGGAACAAATCAAGAATGCGGGGATGTATATCGGTTGGCTGGAACGATTCTTGGTCATAATTGCGATCGTGGTTCAATCTCCTTCCATGGTGGGGTTGATCCTGACGGGAAAGTCGATTGCACGATTTCCGGAGTTGAAGGAACGCTTCGCGGAGTATTTCTTGATCGGCACTTTGCTGAGCATCGGACTCGCAGTCCTAGGTGGTTTGGTTTTGGTAAAACTTTGGTACGGGACGATATCGTTGAGGTGAGCACCGTGGTGCCCGGGTTCGCGTCTTCCTGAGGCTTGGAGCGGGAATCGGAGCGCTAGGCAGACTTCTCGGCAGCCGGAGTCTTTGAAAATAGGATCTCAAAAACCAGTAATCCGGCACCAACCACGATGGCGCTGTCGGCAACATTAAAAGCCGGCCATTGATACGACCCGATATATACCAGCAGGAAATCGACCACCCGCCCGGTTAGCAGTCGGTCCCATAGATTGCCCAGCGCCCCTCCCAAAATGAGAGACAAACCTACGGCGCTGGCACTCAAGGAGTGCCCATTGCGCCACAACAGCCTTGAGACCACGACCAAGGCTATGACGGAAAAAAGCACCAGCAGACCAAGCGTCCAGGCGGACGGAGAATCGTTGAACAAACCAAAAGCCGCGCCTCGATTTTCCACGTGAGTGATATAGAAGACTTGGTTGACGACGGCAAGCCTTTCGTACAGGGAAATATCCTTAGCTACCAGGCGCTTGCTCAAACGATCCAGGAGCAAAACTCCTAGGGCGATCAAGAAATGGAACCGACGCATCATGAGACGACTTCTCTCTAATTTAGATGGTGGATCAGGAGCTCTGGTCTCCAAATTCCCTCAACACTTCTGAACATCGTTCGCAGACGGTGGGGTAAACGGGATCCTCTCCCACATGGGTGGAATAATTCCAACACCGCTCGCACTTCTCTCCTGGCGCCCGCGAGACTTCGACGTTGAGCCCGCTCGTGCCATTACCCGAGGGGCTGCGCTCGAGGGTTACGGCCGAAACAATGAATAGATAGCGCAGCTGGTCGCGGTGGCGCTCAAGCACCGGCAAAAGCGCGTCGGAAGCCGTGAGTTTCACCTGCGCCTGCAGGCTGCCGCCAATAAGCTTCTGATTGCGCGCCTCCTCGAGCGACTTCAGAACCTGTTCCCGCACGGCCCGCAGCGTCACCCAGTCCTCACGTTCCGTTTTATCTTGTTCCTCCGCGCCTGCGAGAATCTCTGCCGGGAGCAAGAAACGGGCCAGGTGTACACTCTCCAGCCGCCCTTCAACCTGGGGCAGGTGTCTCCAGACCTCTTCACAAGTGAAGCTCAGTATGGGTGCGAGCAGGCGAACGAAGGTTTCCAGGATGTGCCATAGCGCGGTCTGGGCGGAACGCCGGGCGCGCGAATCCGGGCGAGAGATGTACAGGCGGTCCTTGAGCACGTCGAAATAGAAGGCGCTCAATTCGACGATCAAGAATTGGTTTACCCGCTGATAGATCTTGTGGAAAGCAAATTCTTCATACCAGCCGAGCACATCGCGCGTAACCTCCGCGGTTTGTCGCAGCATGTACTGATCGAGCCCCTGCATTTCCGAGAACCGCAACGCGTCCCGGGAAGGCTGGAAGTCATAGAGATTGCCGAGCGTATTGCGGAAAAGTTTGTTGCGTATGTCGCGGTAGACTTCAGAAATCCGCTGCATCAGGTTTTCTGAGCCCACGACGTCCTCGCGGAAGTCGACCGACCCTACCCACAAGCGGACAATCTCCCCGCCTAAGCGATTGGCGATATCGGCAGGATCGACATCGTTGCCGCGCGACTTTGACATGGCGCGGCCTTGTTCGTCGAGGGTCCAACCCGGGGTTGCCGCCGCTCGATACGGCGCGCTGCCGCGAGCTCCCAGAGCACACAGCAACGAAGATTGAAACCAGCCACGATATTGGTCTCCACCCTCGAGGTACAGATCCGAAGGCCAGGGATAGCTCGGCTCATTCTGGCATTCCGCCAGATAGCTGCAGCCAGATTCGAACCAGACGTCGAGAATGTCATCTTCCTTGTGAAAGGAATTTCCACTACAGCTGGGGCACTCGAGCTCCTGAGCGATGCGGTCGGCTTCAGCTGTGTACCAGGAATCAGCGCCCGAGCGGGCGAATAGCTCTACCACCTTGCGGTTCACCGCGGGGTTATTCAAAGGTTTCTTGCACTGGGTGCATACGAATACGGCGATGGGTACGCCCCAAACCCGCTGCCGTGAGATGCACCAATCCGGTCGACCTTCTACCATGTTGGAAATTCGCTCCTCACCCCAAGCCGGGTCCCAACGTACTTGCTTGATTTCTTCGAGGGCACGCGTGCGGAAGGTTCCGCCGACAAGGGGCGTCTCCATGGAAATGAACCACTGCTCGGTGGCGCGAAAAATCACGGGATGGTGACAACGCCAGCAGTGTGGATAGGAATGCTCCAGCTTTTCGGCGTGCAGCAGCGTGCCTTGGGACTTCAGGAGATCGATAATCGGCTGATTGGCTTTGAACACCTGGAGGCCGTCGTACTCGGGCAACCCATTCTGGATGCGGCCAGCCGAGTCCACTTCGGAATTGAGAGGCAACTTGTAACGTACACCGGTCGCGAAGTCTTCCGCGCCATGCGAGGGGGCGGTATGAACCACGCCGGTACCCGCGTCCATGGTGACATAGTCGGCGAGCACCCCCAGGATACGGCGGCGTTCCCAGGGCAGAAAGGGATGATAAAACCAGGCGTGCTCCATGACCCGTCCGGCGAAACGGGCCACGATTTTTGTCTCACCCAACCCGCTCTTTTCGGCCGCGTCCTTGGCCAGTTTCTCGGCCACGATGTAGATTCCGTCCGCCGCCTCAAGCGCAAGGTATTGTTCCTCGGGATGAAAGGCCACCGCCATCGACGCCGGCAAAGTCCAAGGGGTTGTGGTCCAAATGATGGTGAACACCGGTTTCGCGGCGTGGATCCTTACATCGGCCAGAGCAGGATCAATATTGCGTGGATCCGATTGCAAGCGGTAGCGAACCCAAATGCTAGGGCTGGTGTGGGTTGTGTACTCAACTTCGGCCTCGGCGAGGGCTGTGCGGTCGTGCCAGCACCAATACACCGGGCGAAGTCCCTTGTACACGAAGCCGTGCTCGAGAAACTGGTAGAAGGTGGCTATCACCACGGACTCATACTCCGGAGTCATGGTGGAATAGGGCTTGTCAAACCGGCCCAGAACGCCTAGGCGCTTGAACTGTTGACGTTGTAGATCGAGGTATTTTTCCGCATACCGGCGGCACTCCAGGCGCACGTCAACCGCACGCATCTGCAATTTTTTGCCACCCAATTGCTGATCTACTTTGATTTCGATTGGCAATCCGTGACAGTCCCAACCCGGGATGTAGGGCGCATCGAAACCCGCCATGCTCTTGGATTTCACGACGAAATCTTTCAGGCACTTGTTGAGCGCATGCCCCAAATGGATCGGACCATTGGCGTAGGGGGGGCCATCGTGCAGCAGGTAGAAGGGGGCGCCCTTTCTTACCTGCCGGATGCGGTCATACAGTCGGCTCCCGTCCCAGTGCTCAAGAATTTTCGGCTCATTCGCCGGCAGGCCCGCCTTCATGGGAAAGCTGGTTTTTGGCAGGTTTATGGTGGATTTTAGGTCCTGCGGCACGCGGAATCGATTCTCCCAAACACTTGATTTTTCTCATTATAGAGCAAGCTCCCACGACGCCTTCGGAGGCCTTCGGTCGGCCAGACAAGAGCAAGCGAAGTTGTGCTATTGCCAGACCGGTGTGCGGTTTTTTACCCAGCAGACTGTCAAATATTTGCATTCCCTCCCGAAAATTGACCAGGGAGTGTACAATTTTTCCCTGGGGTTACATTTCCTGAGGGCAAGCATCTAAACTGGTGGAACAGAAGAGGGTTCAAGAGCCCCTAAGAAGTGGGCAACGAAGAGGCGTTCATCGCTAAGCTTCATCGGAAATGGAACTTGGCGATTGAAGTGCAAAGTACCTATACAGCAGGGCCAGCAATTTGCTAGCCCGGAACCAGGCCCCGGGAGCACATGGCGACATTGAATTTCAAGGCACCTGAACCCGAACTGAATCTGCTCATGCCAAAAGGCTCGGAGCAGTCTCTCTGGGATTCCCTTAAGCAAAATCTCAAAGAAACGTTTTTTCCCAAAAAACTACCGCCCTTGGTACTTACATCCAGGCCGGTTCCGGTCAAGGACATTTGGGGTTTCTACAATTACAAACGGTATGGCGCGACCTATTCCACACTGGCGCACATCGTGGTGCTGTCGGCGATTCTTGTCGGCACCTACTATCTGGGAAAGAAAGTGGTAGAGGCTAAGAAGGAGACGGTAACGCTCGTCGCTCCAAGCATGGACATTCCGCCCATGAAGCCGTCCAAAACCCAAGCGGGTGGCGGCGGTGGCGGAGGCGATCGCGATAAATTCCAGGCGCCAAAGGGCACTATTCCCAAGCCGGCGATGGAGCAGATTACCCCTCCGGCCATTGTGGTGCGCAATGATCATCCGAAACTTGCGGTCGAGCCCACCGTGGTGTTGCCTCCGCAGGTAAAGCTAGCCATGAACGCGCCCAATTTGGGCAACCCAACCGCCGCCATGCCTTCCGGGCCGCCCTCGAACGGCACCGGCTCGGGTGGTGGTATTGGTTCCGGTTCGGGCGGCGGTATTGGCGTTGGTACTGGACCGGGCGTGGGCGAAGGTCGCGGCGGCGGTATCGGCGGAGGTGTCTTCCGGGTTGGCGGCGGTGTGAGCGCACCGAGAGCCATCTACGCTCCTGATCCGGAGTACTCAGAAGAAGCGCGTAAGGCCAAGTACCAAGGCGTGTGCGTGCTGAGTCTGATTGTTGGTCCCGACGGCAAACCGCGCGACATTCACGTGGCCCGTAGTTTAGGGTTGGGGCTGGATGAGAAGGCCATTGAGGCTGTCAATCAATGGAAGTTCGATCCCGCCCAAAAGGACGGAAAGCCAGTCGCGGTTGCCATCAGCGTCGAAGTTACTTTCCGCCTGTACTGAACCCTAACAGAAAGTTTGGAAACGCCAGCCCCATGTGGGCTGGCGTTTTTGCTGGGGCCCACAACACACCCCTACTCACACCTTTGCCGCGTGTTCTCGGAAGTTCACTTATTCCTTCAAATCCACGTGAGTGATGTCGCGGACTTGGCAGCCCAGAAACAAGGATCCTAGCCGCCGGAATTTTTCGACCGAATCGGTGACGAAAAACTGTGGCGAATTCTGCCCGGGTGTTTGCTGGCTCGATGGACTTAAGCTAGGCGCCAGGCGGCCGGGCGAGGTCACAAGACTGCGAACCGCCTGGGCCATGGACTCTGCCGAATCGACTAGCGCGACGCCCTGAGGAACGACGCGACGAAGCAGCGGCTTCAGCAGAGGATAGTGTGTGCAACCCAGCAACAAAACATCGGCGCTGCCAAAGTCCTCGGCGAATGCCTCGTTCAGATAGATGCGTGCGACTTCTTCGGTTACCGGGTGGTCCACCCATCCCTCTTCTACCAGCGGAACCAGCAGGGGGCAGGCTTTCTCTCGGGCTTCAATATGGCAGCTGAGAAGCGCATTCTGATAGGCGTGACTGGAGATGGTTGCTTCCGTGCCTATGACGACGACTTTGCGGCGCTTCGAGGCAGCCGTTGCGCGCTCCACTCCGGGGCCGATCACTCCCAGTACCTCGACCGAGGTAGCTTGGTTTATCTCATCCAGCGCGAGCGCCGTTGCCGTATTGCAGGCGACCACTAGGAGCTCCGCCCCTTGGTGCTCGAGAAAACGCGCGGCTTCACAGGCATAGCGAGCCACGGTTTCCGAGGACTTCGAACCGTACGGCAAGCGAGCCGTATCTCCGAAGTACAAATACGCGGCCCCGGGGACAACTTCCATTAACGCTTTGAGTACGGTTAAACCGCCGAAGCCGGAATCAAAGACGCCGATTGTGGGCATGCCTCTACTGGACTCGCTGCCCTTCGGCGAGAGAGACGGTTAATCCCGAGTTCCGGCGACAACACGGCCCGCTGGGAATGGGAGCCCCATGGGGACAGGTTTGGGGATGGCCGAGAAAGGTGCAGATCTTGTCGGTAGCTTCGGGAGAGAGAATGTGCTCGAACTTGCAAGCCTGCTGCTCGATTTCGAGCTCGCTGTCGAGCGCCAAGCTGTCGGTAAACAGGCGCTCGGCCAGACGGTGCCGGCGGATGATGTCGGCGGCGCGCTGCCGTCCACGAGCCGTCAGTTCGACCACGACGCTGCCATCGCCGATCGAAACCCCGGTGGGTTTCAGCGCGTCATGACAAGGATTCACGAAGCGCTTGTGATCGTGGGCTTCGGGTGGATGCGGGCGAGTAACTACCAGTCCCATGTCTCGCATTTTGTCAACCGCCAAGCTCACGGGCAGAGCACCATGAACTTCCATGTGCTCTATTTCTGCGATCTCTTCATGCTCTTCGAGGACCCAGAGTTCCTCGAGCACCTCTTCGAATTGCTCCTCGTCGGCCATACAAAAGACTTCTTGGGCGGCGATCTTGCCGTGATGTAGCTCTACCCGGCGGTCGCTCAGACGGGCGACTACCGGGTCATGGGTGACCATGACAATAGTGCGTCCCTGGCTGTGAAGTTCGCGCAGAAGGCGCAGCACGATCTCCTCATTCGCGGCGTCCAGGTTCCCGGTAGGTTCATCGGCGAGAATGATTTTCGGATCGTTGATG